>OKEM01000022.1_pt1 | contig 134674 bp, 134 predicted proteins | sample 1610791 | NCBI WGS metagenome assembly OKEM01 (sample SAMN04436686, study PRJEB24849) | human gut metagenome | biome: human gut; feature: NICU; material: stool | host: Homo sapiens | place: USA: Saint Louis, MO | collected 2010-07-27
CCGCCACTTATCTGCCAGCACACTGGTTAAGATGGGGGATATGGATACTCTGCTCCGATTAAAACACGTCAGTTTTATGCGTGGAGGAAACCAGATCCTTCAGGACATTTCCTTCAAAACTAAACTGGGCGAGAACTGGGTAATCCTGGGTCCCAATGGGGCAGGGAAAACCACTCTAGTATCAATCCTGGCTGCGCGAAGCTACCCCTCCAGTGGGAAAGCCAAAATTTTAGGGCAACGGCTAGGGGCAGTACCGGTACAAGAATTGCATGAACGGGTGGGGCTGTGTTCCACGGCGGCGCTGCGGGTAATCCCGCGCTCGCAAACCGTCAAGGCGCTGATTCTGTCGGCTGCTTATGGCACTATGGTGCGCGGACGGGATCAAGATTTTGAAGATATCGACTATCAGCGCCGCGAAAACCTAATGGAATTATTCGGGGTGGCAGCTCTACAAGACCGCAGCTTAGCTACGATCTCCGATGGGGAACGCCAGCGGGTACTGATTGCCCGTGCCCTGATGGCTGACCCGGAAATCTTGCTTTTGGATGAACCGGTAGCGGGGGTAGATCTGCAGGCGCGGGAACTTTTGCTGTCTGCCCTCGATGAACTCAGCTCGGATCCGAAGTCACCACAAATCGTGATGGTTACCCACCATTTAGAAGAAATACCGGCATCTTTTAATCGCGCCGCTCTGATGAAGGAAGGTAAAATCATGGTTAGCGGCGAAATCGATCAGGTGTTGACCAGTGAAAACCTCTCAGAGGCATTCAGCTTGCCGCTCAAGTGTGGACGCAGCGGCGATGGACGTTGGTGGGCACATGCCCGGTAGCGTCCGGTAACTAGCCAATCTGGAACAAATAGCTTAAACCCTTAATACCGGCAGACAGTAAGGAATATCGTGGACTCAGCGCAAGAGGATGTACTACAAAAGATTGCAGAACTAGGGGTACAGTTTATTCGCCTCTGGTTTACCGATGTGTCTGGTTCTCTAAAATCAGTAGCGATTGACCCCGCAGAACTTGAGGATGCTTTTAACGAGGGGATCGGGTTCGATGGTTCCGCAATTGAAGGCTTTACTCGCGTCTACGAATCTGACATGTTGCTGCGTCCTGATGCCTCCACTTTTCAAATATTGCCGTGGCGGGGCGAGGATGCCGAAGTCGGGCGGATGTTTTGCGATGTCTATACCCCGGATCTCCAGCCCGCCCGTTCCGATCCCCGCCGGGTACTAGAGCGGCAGCTAGAACGTGCCGCCAATCTGGGTTTTACCTTTAATATTCACCCCGAAATCGAGTTCTACTTGCTGCAGCCGCCAACTTCCTTAGATGCACCGCTGCGTCCTATTGACAATGCCTCCTATTTCGATCATGTGCCTAACGGGGGAGACAATTCTTTCCGCCGCCGGGCAGTGGCAATGTTGGAAGAAATGGGAATCTCGGTCGAGTTTTCGCATCACGAAAACGGGCCGGGGCAAAACGAGATCGACCTACGCGCCTCCGATGCCCTGACTGGATCCGATAACATTATGACTTTCCGGATCCTGATTGAAGAGATCGCGATGCAAGACGATATGGTGGCCACTTTTATGCCGAAGCCCATGGCGGGCGAGGCCGGCAGCGGAATGCACACCCATATGTCACTTTTCGAGGGCGAACATAACGCTTTTTACGATGGTGCCAGCGATATTTATCAGCTCTCTGCCACCGGACAGGCTTTTACCGCCGGACTGCTTGCCCACGCCCGGGAATACTCGGCAGTAGTAAACCAGCATGTCAACTCCTATAAACGGCTTTGGGGAGGCTCGGAGGCTCCCTCCTATATTTGTTGGGGACACAACAACCGTTCCGCGTTGGTGCGGGTGCCACTTTATAAACCAGAAAAAGCCGGCGATGCCCGCATCGAATATCGGGGCACGGATCCGGCCGCTAATCCCTATTTAGCCTATGCCGCGTTGCTGGCTGCGGGGCTGGACGGGATTGAGAAAGAGATGAAGCTCCCCCTGGAAACCGAAGATGATGTCTGGCGCCTGTCGGATAAGGAGCGGCGCGCCCAAGGAATCCCCGCTCTCCCGCTGACTTTGGAAGAAGCCCTGTCGGAGCTGCGCCAATCCGAGTTCATGGCCAAGGTATTGGGGGAGGAAGTCTTCTCCTATGTATTGCGCAATAAAGAGCGGGAATGGCGCGAATACTCTGCGCAAATTACCCGGGGAGAACTAGCGAAGTTTTTGCGAGTATAGCTATGGCTAGACCAGTTACTCTCGCTTCGCGCCTGCGCTCTAGTGGGGTTACCGAAGTTGCGCGCGCCGAAAGCTGGGTAAATAGCCCGGTCTTTGCCCCGCTAGTAGAAAATGAAGATTTTTGGCGGGAACTATCGGCTTCTGCCCACCCCGATCAAGTGTTACTGTGTTTAACCAACCTTTTAGAAGCAGGGCAAAATACCGGGAAATATTTGGCGGAAAATCCTCGTCAGCGAGCCCTAGTGATAGCTATTTGCGGAGTTTCTCGTTTTGCCGGTGATTACCTGGTCTCTCACCCCCAGATCCTCTCCAATCTGCAGGCCGGAGAGCAAGATACCTACTGGGATGGCAGCCGCTACCTAGTTACGCAAGAGCTCGACCTAGTGAACCGTTACCGCCAGCGAGTACGCCAGGAAATATTACAGACTCTGGGTGCCCAACAAATCCGGGCAGACACCTGGGTAGCGGCTCAGCGCGACCTCAATGACCTGCGCCGCGCCTACCGCTCCCAGCTACTGCAAATAATTGCTGAGGACGCCTCCCACCCCGATCCCTTAGCTTTCTTTTCCGTGGTAGCCGGCAAACTCAGCGCCCTCACCGATGCCACTTTAGAAGGCGCCCTCGCCTTGGCACGCGCAAAATATGATCCGGCAGGCGAGGTAGATTTTGCGGTGATTGCCCTGGGGAAAACGGGAGCCGAAGAACTTAACTATCACAGTGACATTGACCTGATCTACGTGGCCGAGCCCGCCGAAAATAGCACTCTTAGCGAGGACGAGGCTCTGGAAGTGGCTTCCCGCTTAGCAATCGGGATATCGGCGGCCTGCTGTGGGCCGGGAATCGAGATGCCGCTGTGGCCTATCGATCTAGCGCTGCGCCCGGAGGGACAAGATGGAGCCACCTGTCGCACCGTAGCTGCGCATGCCAAGTACTACCAAAAATGGGCGAAAACCTGGGAGTTTCAGGCGCTGTTAAAAGCTCGTCCCACAGCCGGGTCTCCCCGGGTGGCAGATGTCTATATGCAGGCAGTATGGCCGCTAGTGTGGACAGCAGTCGAGCGGGAAGGCTTCTTCAATGACACTCGAGCAATGCGGATTCGGGTAGAAGAATCTATCCCTAGCCCTACAGCTGGTCGGGAACTAAAACTGGGGCCCGGGGGACTGCGCGATATAGAGTTCTCGGTGCAACTGCTACAAATGGTGCATGGACGTACCGATGAAAGCTTACGAGTGCGTCCCACGCTGCAAGCGCTAGACGCGCTTGCTCAGGGTGGCTATATCGGCCGGGACTCTGCTCGGCAACTGGCAGATGCCTACCGGTTCTTGCGGGTTGTCGAACACCGGATGCAAATGCAGCGGATGTCACGTACCCATCTGTTCCCGCAGAACCGCGAGGATGAGCGCCGAGTGGGCAGGTCTTTGCGTCAAGAACGCTTTGGGAAGAGCGGGGAACTCACCAGCTATTGGGAAAAGCTAAAACTCCAAATCCGCGCCCTGCAACAAGATATTTTCTATCGTCCCTTGCTGCCGGCCACTGCGGGGCTATCTAAAGCCGAGGCCGCCCTCAACCCACAGGCGGCAGCCGATCGCCTCCGGTTGGCCGGATACCGGGATACGCGCGGAGCCCTGGGACATATTGCGGCTTTGACCTCCGGGGTTTCTCGACGTAGCCAAATTCAGAGTCATATTCTGCCGGTATTGCTGGGCTGGTTGGCGGAAGGACCTTCCCCCGATGCTGGCTTGCTGCGTTTTCGTCGTCTCTCGGAGTCGATCGGGAAATCCCATTGGTATATGGGACTGTTGCGGGATTCCTCCCGGGTGGCTCATCGTCTGTGTAGCATTTTGTCGCTCAGCCCCTATATAGCTCAGCGTCTGGAACATGTACCCGAAGCGGTACAGTGGTTAGATGACGATGAAAAGCTAGCTACCCGCAGTTATGCTCAGTTATATGCCGAGATGGAGGCCTTATCGCGACGTCACCAGGACAGTTCAGCTGCGATAGATTTGATTCGCCAAACCCGGGGTCGAGAACTGCTGCGTTGTGCTTTGCGAGACGTGGTTAACCATTTAGATCCCATCTCTACCCAGGCAGCCATTACCGTTATTAATGATGCGACCATTGCTGCTGCCAGCCAAGTAATCCTGCGCGAGCTATCGGCTAAAGAGAAAAATATTCCCCGGATTGCCCTAGTGGCGATGGGGCGCGGGGGAGGACGGGAATCTGCCTATGCCTCCGATGCCGACCTGTTAGTAGTGCATTCGGCCTTAATAGATCCGCATTGGAGCGAGCCCGGGGTGGTAGCCAGTATACCGGCGCCCCACCTGGGGGATACTTCTACACATGCTACTTTGTTAGCGAACGCTAAACTACCTGCCCCGGAGGCTTCCCGGATTGCGGTCCTCTTTGCGACGCGACTGCAAGAAGAAATGAATCGGCCCGCAGCCGCCCCCAGTTTGAAAATAGACTACGGGCTGCGTCCCGAGGGGGAGGACGGGGTGCTGTCCCGCTCCTTAACAGCTCTGCGTGACTACTATGAACGTTGGGCCGAGCCTTGGGAGATACAGGCGTTGCTGCGGGCGCGCGCCTTTGGTGGTGACCAGGCGCTAATAGCGCGTTTCACTGAAACTATTGATCCGATTCGTTATGAACGCCCGCTTGACGAGGGTGCTACCCGGCAAATACGCCTGCTGAAAGCCCGGATGGAAAATGAGCGAATTCCCGGAGGACAGGACGCGTCGCTGCACGTAAAACTGGGGCCAGGAGGACTTAGTGATGTGGAGTGGGTTTCTCAATTGCTGCAGCTGCAGGGAGCAATTTCCTGTCCCCAGCTGCGGGTAACGGGGACTTTGGAAGCCTTAAAGGTGGCAGCCGAGCAAAGAATGCTATCGGATGCCGACCTAACAGCCTTAACCGAGGCCTGGAAGCTGGCGTGCCGAATCCGCTGTGGAAATGTCTTGGTCACGAATCGAATGAGCGGCAATAAATCGGATTACCTGCCTACTGCTACCGCTCCTGCCTATGCCCTGGCACGGCTGCTGGGGTATGCTCCCGGCAAAGAGAATGATTTACGGGAAGACTATTTACGCCTGGCTCGCCGCGCTCGGGCAGTGATGGAGAGAGTCTTTTACAATTCTTAAAAATGGAATGGGAAGAAAGGGGAAAAGATGAAACTGGTATTGATGCGGCACGGGCAAACTAGCGCTAATATTACTGGAGCCCTGGATACCGCGGAGCCGGGTTCTCCGCTCAATGCCGAGGGGAAGCGGCAGGTAGAAGCGGCGGTACAAACTTGGCAGGAGCTGTCCCTGCCGGCTCCACAGCTGATTGTGACCTCGAATTTGATCCGCACCCACCAGACTGCCCGACCTTTAGAAGAACGATTCGGCCTCACCCGGATACAAAATGGGGATGCCAATGAAATACAGGCGGGAAAGTTAGAAATGGCCAGTGACCTGGTCTCGGTAGAGCAATATGTGCGCACTATCGGATCCTGGATGCAGGGAGATACCCAGCTGAAGATGGAGGGCGGGGAGAGCGGAGCGGAAACCTTGGCGCGTTTTAACCGCGTGGTGAGGGCGGCCTGCGATCAGGTGGGGCCCGATGGCTGCGCGGTGATTGTGGCTCATGGCGCGATTATCCGCTATTGGTCTTATATGAATAGTCCCGAGATTACTTTTGCGCTGGCAGCGACGAAACCGGTTACCAATGCTTCGCTATCGGTTTTCGAGGGCGAGCCCGGGAAATTTTCTGCTCGCATCTGGTCCTCGCGTCCGGTAGAGGATTGGGAAGTCGACGAGAGTGTAACTGAACTACGCCCCTCGAAAGCACTACTAGATAAAGTGCTCGGCACTCCTAAAAAAGCATAGAAAGCCCCCGATAAATTGCTGAACTAGCTTTACCAGCGTTCGGCGAGAACCGCTATCCCAGGTTTTGCGGCACTTACTTTCCGCGCAGCATCCGACGGTTAATTTTTGCCTTGTTGGGATCGACTCCCCCCGGCAGACGATAGGTTTTATTTTGTAAAGATTGCAGGCGCTGTCCCACAATCGGAACCTCGTCCTTACTGATCTCTTTCTTTAAGCGGTTAATAGTTTTAAGGAGTTTGGAGATCGGAACCTGGTTTTTCTCTTGTCCTGCCTGAATCTTATGGATAGGTACCGAGGGTGCCACCCGATGACATTTGCGTTCTTGCTCATTTAGCAATTCACCAGCCCGTGAGGAGGGGCCTTCGGAGATGAGGACGATTCCCGGCCGACCCACCAGACGGTACACCAGGTCTTGTTTGCGGTTAAACGCTACTGGTTCTTCTTCTACGATCCAGCCACGTTTAATGGAACGCAAGATTGCGTACACATTGCCTTTAACCCCCTCTAGCTGCTTATACATAGCTTTATTAGCCAGACGAGTAAGCAGGGTAGTAGCTAGCAGCATTCCTACCGAGGACGCAATTATGATGTAGAAGATGGTGCGTCCTACGCTAATCGAGGCGAGTAGACAGAGTATTAGCACTATCAGGGGAACTGCCAAGACGATAGCGAGCATCGCCCAACCGATCCACGAATAGGTACGTTTGGTTACGCGGTAGACATCCGCGAAGTTGTTCCACCAGTGCTTCTTTTTCTGCGGGTTATTTTGTATAGCCATGATGATCTAAGCCTATCGAAAAAATGCGCAAATCGTATATTACGCGGTTATCCCCAAGGTAAAGCGGAGAAAAATGGCGCTGGCAGCTGTGGATAAAGGAGTGACAAAGAAACGGGAAAACACTTTAGTGGATACATGGAAACGAAACATGCCCTAAAAATTCCGGCTGGCTCCCGGCGAAGCCAGCAAAAAAATATTGTGGACGCCGCCGGTAGCAACTGGATAGCACTGGCGGTAGACGCGCAGCAAACAGCGTTATTAAAGCTGATAGTACCGCAGGGAAAAATTACTTTTCCCTGCCCTCACTTGATAGCAGATGAACAGGGGAAAAACTGGCTCCTGCGTCCCGACAACCCGCAAAGTAGTTTAGGGGGTAAAAAATATCTTTCCCCCGGAAAACTAGTGAGCGGCAGGGGAGATGATGTACTCTCTCCGCCGGGTAAGCTGATAAAAAATACCGGACTTAGGGTCGCGAATCCTCCCCGAAAACAAGGCGTGAAAAATGCCAACAGTCCGGGGAAGATCGGGGTTTCCGCGCTGAAGGCGGGGAAAATGTTAGCGCCGCAGCTAGATATGACTGCGGTGCGCATCCCCGGGGCCAACTCCCAGCTCAAAAGACCATTGCTTAAGCCGGCAGCTAATCCTCCAACAGCTGACCTAACCGGGATGACTGATTCACACCGGAAAGCTCCGTTTGCAGAAATTCGGGCGGCAGCTCCGCCCTCAGTGTTTGCGCCAAAGTTAGAGTCGGGGAAAGCAGTCTCTTCCTCTCGGCCGGAGTGCTCGGCTCCCGCGCCCCCAGCTGACTCCCCCTCTGCTAGCGAAACCTATCTAGTTAAGCCCGTTTGGGCCCGGTTGAAAGCAAGGGCGAGCAATAGGGCAGAGGCTAGCGAGCAGCACGATCTGGAAGATATTGAGATTCTCACCGAGCCTGCCCCAGCCTGGAAACTGTGGTTGCGTCGTATGCTCCCCGCAGCTTCCGTCGCCTTACTCGCGCTAGGTTCTTGGCAACTAGCGGTTGGCTATTAACCCCGGCATGCGGAACACTTATTTTAGATCGTGACGCTGGTAGCTCCCTCCCGTGATAAGGATGGCACTACCAGCGTCGCTGACAAGCAATACGCCGGGGTCATTCCGTGCAGGTTTTAAGATTTTCGCTACTTATTACCATCGGGAGCCGCCTCGGTAGTGGCGCTCTCCTGGGCAGGGGCAGCGTCCGCGGTCTCGGTTTCCTGATCGGGAGAGGTATCTTCCACACTGTCCAAAGGAACTGGGTTCCCCTCATCATCCTTATAGGTTTCTTCCTTCTCGTCCCAATAAACGGGGTTGCCCTGCTTATCTAGATATGTCTGGGAGGAATAGTCATAGTCGATGGGATTACCTTCGGTGTCGGTGCGCCGATACCATTCAGTCAGTTCGGGGGAAGTGGAATCAAAATCTGCGCCCGCACCCTCTCCTTCTTTCGTGGGAACCACTACGATCTTGAAATCGTCACCGTAGCTCTTTAGCCCGCCCACTACTGCTTTAGATAGAGCAGAACGTTCAAAATTGCGTCTAATGGTGAAAGGATCTCGTGACAGATCTCGTAAGAGGGCGATGATCATAGTCGCCACAATAATCGCGAACGGCAAGGAGGTTACGATAATCAAGTTTTGCATTCCTTGCAGGGCATCTTGGCCGCCAACTAGCATCCCGACTACCGCGATACCGGACAGGCATAGCCCCCAGAAAACCGTGATTTTACGATCTGGAACCGGTTTACCCTGCTGAGAAAGTGAACCCATTACCACCGAAGCAGAATCGGCAGAGGTAACAAAGAAAATAGCTAAGCAGAACATCGCGATTAACGAAGTTATCTTAGTGAGTGGCAAATTCCCGAGTAGGGCAAATAACATCACTTCTGCCCCGTCTTCTAGTGGCATTTCTGTTCCCTGAATCTGCATATACATGGTGGTTCCCCCGTAAATACAGAAGGAAATCAAACATACCAGGGTGGGGGCAATTAATACTCCGGTTACAAACTGGCGCAAAGTCCGGCCACGGGAGATTCGCGCAATGAACAGCCCCACGAAAGGCGACCAAGAAATCCACCATGCCCAGTAGAACACCGTCCAGGTAGAAACGAACTGACCGGCCTCCGGCCCATAAGAGGGAGAAGTGGAGAGTAATCCAAATAAATCGGATAGATAGTTCATCAAAGTGGAAGGCACCAGGTTTAAGATGAACACGGTCGGGCCAGCGAAGAAGATAAACGCCATGAGGCAAAAGGCTAGCCCCATGTTGATATTGGAAAGCAGTCGAATTCCGCGCGAGATTCCCGATACCGCCGATGCGATGAAGGCCGCAGTTAGCACGGAAATAATTACGAACAGACCGGCATTACCGATTCTTCCGATTCCGGTTACTAACTCGGTGCCGCGGGCAATCTGCAATGCTCCCATCCCTAAGGAAGCGCAGGTGCCAAACAGGGTGGTGGTAATCGCCAACATATCGATTACTTTTCCAATTCCACCTTCAGCAAATTTGTGTCCCAGGAGAGGCACAAAAATAGAAGAAATCAAAGGAACCCGTCCCCGTCGGTAGGTTCCGTAGGCGATTGCGCAACCTACCAGGGCATAGATAGCCCAAGCGTTTAGTCCCCAATGCAGCATGGTTTGCGACATGGCGTCATTTAACGCCTGATAGCTACCTGGTTTAGCGCTGGAATGAGGGGCGGGGTTCGTAAAATAAATCATCGGCTCATAGGGACCGAAGAACAGCAGCCCGATCCCCATGCCGGCGCTAAACATCATGGCAATCCAAGAGCCATAGGAATATTCAGGTTCTTCGTTATCACGTCCCAAAGGGATGTTGCCATAGCGCGAAAGCCCTATGAACAGCATAAATAATAAAATTATGGCGGCTAGGATAGAGAATAACCAGCCGGTATTATCTACCACCCACTGCAAAACCACTTCAGATACGCTGCGGAGGGAATCGGTAGAAATAAGCCCCCACAGAATAAACCCCAGCACTAAGGTGCCGGTGCACAAAAACACCACTTTGTCGGTGCGGTATTTGATGATCTGCTCATCAATTGCGATCCCGCGAACTAGTCCCGGGTGCATACCGTGAGGATAGGGAACCTTGTGCCATAGATTTTGGGTCTGCTCCCGGGCGATCTGGGTTCCGCGTTTCCAAGCACTGGGGTGCGATTCACTGGGAGTTTGTGCGGGAGCAACGTTTGCCGGCTCCGCTGGGGTAGTAGTAGCTACTTTCTTTGAAACCGGGTGATGACCAAGGGTGTTGCGTAAACGCTCGGTTCTGGATGCCAATCGGCGAACGCGTTCACGGTCGGATTGTTCTAACTGGGAAATCCGGCGATCATATTTTTCCAGTAACTGGCGCAGTTCTTCACCCCGGCCGGGATGTTTTCCCTGCGGATGTCGCAGGCGATACGGTTGTTTTTCCTGGGGCTGTCTTACGTTATCTTGATTATTCTTCGTCATACTTAGCTATATTCGTTATCTGGATTTAAATCGCTGCTGTTGCTACCGCATCATGCGGTTAATTTGCTTATTTAGTGTGCTGGCCGGCAGCTTTTAAGCCCGCCACCAAAGATGTACGGATCTCCTCCATCGTGTTGGTGACCCCGGTGGGATTAGCAGGTAACATCAGGGTCTGCGTGTTTGAATATTTTGCCACCTCGGCCAGGGTATCAAAATACTGGGTCATCAAGAGAATCTGTTGTGCCTGGTCACCAATACCGGCATCCCGCAAAGATTCGTATTGCTCTACTAGCCCTTGCACAATGGCCCGCCTTTGTAGAGCAATGCCTTCACCCTGAAGACGTTTGGATTCAGCGTCCGCTTCCGCCTGTTTAACTAGTTTAATCTTATCGGCTTCTGCTAGCTGGATAGCCGCTTCCCGTTCACGCTGAGCAGCGTTAATAGAGTTCATCGATTCTCGGACCCGCTTGTCTGGGTTAATATCGGTTACCAGCGAGTTCACGATCCGGAAACCGTAGCGCGCCATCTGCTCTCCCAAAGAAATCTCAATCTCTTGGGCAATAGTGTCTTTTGAAGAGAAAGCTTCATCCAGGTTCAACTGGGATAAGGAAGAGCGGACTCGGTCGAACACATAGGAAGTGATCTGCTGGGCGGGGTTAGACAGGGAATAGAAAGAGGCTGCCGAATCCTGCACCTGGAATTGCACCGAAACTGGAATGGCCACGAACACATTGTCTTTAGTTTTGGTTTCTACTACCAGATCCAGCTGTTGAATCCGCCGCTCCACGATTTTCGCAATCCGGTCAATAACTGGAATCTTAATGTTAAGACCGGGGGTACATACGCGGCGATACTTGCCGAAGCGTTCGATGATCGCTTCGGTCTGCTGCTTTACGATAAAAATAGCGGAGAACAAGAAATAGCCGATCAGTACTAGCAAAAGTAAAAGTGTCAGCATGCTGCTACCTAAAATCCCGGTCATTGTTAACTCCTCCTAGAGATAATCCTGATTTAGTAGGTATTTAGAGAATATCAACCCTGTTTGCAGTGCGCGCTTTGAACAACTTGCTAAGAGACTATCCCGTGCAGGTACTCCCGGTAGCTAGTAGGGTCCGCAGCCTAAAATACGAGGTCTAGGCAGTTGTGAGCAGCCCCACTTACAGCCAGTTTGGTAAAACCTAGGTCTTTATAGATATACTTTCATACGCAACGCGGATGTAGCTCAGTTGGTAGAGCATCACCTTGCCAAGGTGAGGGTCGCGAGTTCGAGTCTCGTCATCCGCTCGATTTGAAGGGCGTCGCCAAGCGCGGCGCTCTTTGATTATGGTGGGTTGGTCGAGTGGTTAGGCAGCGGCCTGCAAAGCCGTGTACACGGGTTCGAATCCCGTACCCACCTCGGGCGATTGGCGCAGCTGGTTAGCGCGTTTCCTTGACACGGAAGAGGTCGCTGGTTCGAGTCCAGTATCGCCCACCATTAGAGTGGCTCAGTAAGAGTCGCTGTTTCGTTAGTTTGTTTTACTTCTTCCTATTACAGGAATATAATCCTACTGTACTGATTTGTACTGGGACATCTCTCTGTTCCCTATCCGATGGATCTGTGTCCATAGAACCTTGCCCTAAACAGTTTGAAGGTGAAATTCGTGACTAGTTGGAGATCTGCAAGTCTGAAACAAGGGCTCGCGCTCGGGTTTAGCATGTTGTTGTCTATTGTCCTTGTGGTCTTTATAACGATCCCCCCCTCCTCTCCAGCGCGGGCAGCTGAAAGACCATTTCCCGACTATGACCTGAGCTATGAGTGGATCCACGGGCAGGTTGACAAAAACTGGAAGCCGGGCGACCCGGGAGATGGCTGCCTAAAGTCCGCCGCGAAGGAAGTCACGCCACTTTCTCACTTTGCTTTTAGCGCGAAGATTAATCCTTGTGATGGTGTGCGTACCACCATGAAGTTCAAGTACAACACCGTTGATCCTGAAATGGCTCCGACGCTGAATTTTCGCCTCGGCGTGACGTGGCAGTACACCAAAAGAAGTGATGACAAGCCGTACACTTGGAAGCCGGTTGAGAACTTTACGATGGATGGCAAACCGGTACCCGCCGAAAAGTATGACCCGTCCAGTCAAGATAGCGTAGTTGTGAAGAATAGCGACGGGTCATGGAGACACCTGGGTAACAATAACCCGCGCGATTTCTTCGAACCAGTACACATCGTGTTCGACGACGAGTTTCATAACGATGAGGAACACACGTTCCAGTGGGATGCTTACCTGCCCGCCGATGGAGATCAAGCGGGGATGTCAATTGGTACCGGTTCAACCGGTGACACTCAAGGGGGTTCGATTGGTACCAAGGCAAACGGTTTGTACGTGAGCATTCCCGCCTCTGCCGACTATCGCTACGTTCTCGATTCAGAGTACCGGGCAGCACAGAAGGTCGAGGACAAGGTAAAGATTCCGAATCGGCCCCTGGCATTTTGGGGCGGCAAGCTTGAAGGCTCTACTTACACCACTATCGCATGTCTGGAAAAGCAACTATTGGCGCCGGTTATGGCGCAGCAGAGCATCACCGACATCTACCCCGAGCTCGCCCAGGTCGTGAAGAATCCAGGGGAGGTTAAGTTCCAAGATGGCTCTGGGAATTTTGCACTAGCACGTTACCCGTACGAGTTTTACGTAGGGCAGCCAGGAAACTGGACGTCACTTTCCGGTTTGAGAATGATGAATTGGGATGACAAGTCAAAAAAGTTCCTACCCTACGGGGATAAGAATCTTCCTTACAAACCTACTTTCGAATCGGTAGAGAAGGAGATTCCTGGCTATACGAAGGTTGATAACGATCTACCTGTACTCAAAGACGGGCGCATGGGTATGCCTGGTTATGTTAAATCAAAGGCTCCGAACTTCAAGCTGTCCTATCACAAGACCCCGGGCGTAGATACGCAGCACATGTATTTCACCTACAAGAAGAATCCCGGCACGTTTAAGCTCTCTAAGCAGGCCGAGGACGGCACGGCGCTGGCGGGGGCAAAGTTTGAGCTATATCAGCTTGTCAACGAGGAGCCAACCCCATGTGGTGTTGAACCAGATCTGACCAATACGGAAGAAATCAAGGTTTGCCCAGTGCGCACCCCATCCTCACAGGATCAACTACGGGACATGCTTAACGCCGCACCAACCAATTGTGAGACCAAGCGGGTTCGTAAGGTTGTGCTAGAAGGTTTCAACGCAGATGGTTCGTTCGCTACTGGTACCGACGGCACGTTCGCCCCAGCGGGTAAGCCCGCCCTGGAGCCAGGCGATTACCTTCTTCGCGAAGTTAGTGCCCCTAAGGACTATAAGATCTTGAACGAATATATCCCGTTCGAGGTTCCCATTCAGGCGAAGGAGGACGCGGAAGGCAAGATGGCGTCTGCCCAAGTTCCTGCAAATGTTGACGTCAGGAACTACAAGACTCCGCCTCCTCCAACTACGGTGCCCCCCACACAGCCACCCACTCCACCTACTACGCGTATGCCAAAGACCGGTGTAGGGCCCCTGTGGCAAGCTGTGGTGATTCTGTTAGTTTCAGGAGCAGTCCTCATCATCGTTCGGAAGAAGAATGTGCAGTAACGGTAAGTCTGCGGCGTGAATAGCCGCGTAAATTGAATCGGGTGCCTGACAAATATCAGGCACCCGATTCAATTACAAAATCTACTGTTTGCAGAGGGCTCCCGTTGTAGTTGGCACAGCCTACTCATGCCAGAAAACCAGATTTTCGTATATGTCAATGGGGCTATGTGGGACTAAACTCCGCGTAGTTTTTCTTGTAACTCAGCCGGTAGCGTCGCGAGTACCGATTGCGGCATTGCCGCAGAAAACGGGTGTTCTTCCTGGTAGCGGCAGAGCTTACACAGCTGGCCTTCACTAGCCGGATGCGGGTTGCGGCAGCGTTTGCATTCCTTAGTTTCCTGGGTGCTCTGTCGGGTTTTGAGGGCAGTGAAAATCTCGAGGGAACGCTGGCTGGCGACCTCTGAGTCCGAGTGTTCGGGACAGTAACGCACCGCCAAGCGGCAAGCGGGGCATAGCTGGTGCCAGTTACTGCCGGCCGCCGACAAGTTAAAGTCGTTATTTTCGGGGCACAGACGAATCTGAGAGCGGCAAGCGTTGCAGCGCAGCACGTGGATGGCATCCACGCGTTCTAGCAGGGGGAGGAAATCTTCGGTGTTTTCGCTGGTAACGCTCGATTCTGGTGTTGAGGTGCCCGATGTTTGCTCCGTTGCCATCTCCCTCGGGCTAACTACTCTATTTTCGATTCTGTGCTGCTTAGCGAGCAGATGGTAGGCCTGGAAGGTGCGAACCGCGTGAGAGACACCGAGATCCAAAGGAGAACCATTTGAGACCGGCAGCAAGAGGCGGCGGGGTAAGGGAACCGAATCTAAGTTAACTTCCCGGGGATGGCGGGCAGCTTTTTTGGGCGGGTGATAGCCAGCTATTAAGGTACCGAGGCGGGTCCTGGCCGCTGCCAACTTTATATCTAGGCTGCCAGCGCACTGGGTGCACCCTAAAATCTGCAGGCTTTGGATATCACTAGCTAGCAGTTGCGCCGCCAAATCAGCGTTGAAACTTTCACCTAAACATCCCTGCCAGGTAAGGAGGGCGTCCTTCTTACTAACTTTGACGTCCGGGAGAGACTCACACCTGATAACTAGGGTGTTTATGGGGTCTTGCGCGCTAACCCAACGGAGCAAGGCCGAAAAGTTACGAGGAAGCAAACTAACTTTCCTCAACTTGCGGACGACGAGTTAGGGGTACGGAAACGGGGCCAGAAAAATCCTCTTTCTGGGCAGGACGCAGTTTAGGGGCGATCTGCAGCTCATACCCGGCAGTAAGGAGCTCCTGTTTCCATTGCGAAAGCGTCTGTCCGGTAAGAATCAGGATGGTGCGGAGCCATTGGGTTTTTGCTAGTTTTTCACCCTCGAGGCAGAAGTCAGGTGCCCAAGTCAGCAGGTGTTCTCCACTAAATTCACACAGCACTCCCAGAGTTTGGCGCCCTCGTTCCTGATTCCCCTCCGCAAAATCATCAGCGGCTTTTAATAGGCATTTGCTTACAAAATCCATCTCCAGCCCGATATGGTCATCAGGTTCTTGTCCTAGATGGGGAGCCTGAAAACCCATGGCACCATAGTAACGGCGAACCTCCACGGTTTCTTGGTCAAATACCAAAGCATCATCACAGCGATGTACCGATTCAAAGGGAGGTAGCTGGGCGCTACCGGTAATTCCATACAGACTATTCTGATCTGACCAAAGCGTATAAATATCCTCTTCACTAAGGTCGCAGGGTAGCTCGGTACCTAGGTCTGCCAGAGCTTGAGAGCCCTTCGGGGTCAGCGGCAGGGGCCACTGGTCGGTCATGGATAGAAAATCTTTGACCACGTCCTCATCGGGAGGGTTTAGGTGTAGGGCACCCAGGACACAAAAAGCAGCTGCGTAAGAATCTAGTACCTTTGGCTCCATAGCTTTAATGCTATCCCAATAAGGTATTGATGCCCGCGCGAACCAATCCTTCGTAGTGGAGACCCCGCCCTATCATCTCGGTCACAAAGGCCAGGAGGAAGGTTACCCACAGAGTGATCACCAAGGAACGCTTGGGGTAAGCAGCATCCGAAATATAGCTGCGCAGTACCAGAGCTACCAGCACAATCGTGATCACCAGTAGCAACAACCGGATCAAAAGATACCCATGCGCAGTCATGTTTTGTGCCACTTGCCGTTCTATCGGGCTACCTAGACCCAATTGGGCCATAAAGAACGCGTAGGACATCAAGATAATTAGGCCAGCAGAGGCGGCAATCCCGGTGGTAATCCGTATAGACCGCTTGGTTAGGTCGATTAAACCCTCTGGTAGTTTTCCGGGAGGGAAGAGGCCGCGACGCAAAGCAGCTTTTAAGCCTTTGCTATCTGTATCCGAGCTTTTATCACTGGATCCGCGTTGTTTCATCCGCCAGGTGGTTAGCAGAGCTATCGCCACTGCTAGAGAGCCCGTGAAGAAAGCGGAACAGAAGAAGCTGACCCAAACAAACCAGGTGTTCCAGGCCGGAACGGTTCCGGTAAAGTAGTAAACCCCGCACATCGATATCACTAGACACAGCCCCGCTAGTGCAGTAAGTGCTGCGAAAATGTCCCTTGTGGTGCGGCTGAAACGGTTAAACCATTGGGTTAGCGCGAAAATCAGTCCGAACAGGGCATAGAGCACCCCGGAGATTAGTTCGCGTGAAAGCCAGGATGATCCCAGATGCAGCAGGGTGAACGGTGCGTGGAAGGGATCGTTTAGATGGAAAAACGCGGCAAAGAATCCCAGAATTAGCAGCGGCCCGGCTGCATACAACCCCGCGTTGGTCAGGCTGTCGATGGCAGACTGTTTAACGCCTGCCCGCCGACCAATCAGCTGGATGATTCCTAGAATCCAAAATGCCCCTACTGACATTTGAGCGACAGTAGTAAAGATAATCATGGGCAGTTCGCCGATATGCATGATGCTCCTTAACCTAGCGGGTGAATAAGATGTTCAGTGTTTAAATCTCTTTGGGACTTTGGATGATTCCGCTGCCTTTATCCCAGTCTTGGGCATCACGGTGCGGTTTGATTACCAGGTGCGGCTGGGTAATGGAAGGATCCGGGAGCGGGGCAATTCCGGCCTCTTCCCCGAATTCCTTACGCAGTTCCTCGATGGGGCCCCAACCAAGCGCTCGAGTAGGACAAGCATCAACACATGCCGGATTCTGTCCTTGGCTGCGATAGTCATAGCACAAATCGCATTTAGACATGTGACCACTGCGGGCGTCCAGTTGCGGAGCTCCGTAGGGACAAGCCCACTGACAGTAGCGGCATCCCACGCATTTAGATTGGTCTACATAGACAGTGCCATCTTCGCGCTGCGTCATTGCAGTAGTCGGGCATACCTGCACGCAAATCGGGTTCTCACAGTGGTTACACGCTACAGAAGTGTAGTAACTAAAAACATTGTGACGGAAAGTTCCATCGGTTTCGTTTACTTTCCAAGAGCCACCGGTATATTCGATTACCCGTCTCCAGGTCATGCCTACCGGCAAATCATGCTTATCTTTACAAGCGATTTGGCAGGCCTTACAACCGTTACAAAGGTTTTGATTGAAAACAAACCCATACTTGGCACCTTTTTTCGTTAAAGGTTCCGTTAAAGTGTTGTTCCTGCTGGGAGTAGGAATCGCATCGTCGGCCATCGCGTCCTCCTTGCAAAGACTGTGGTAAATACGTGGGGCAGGCTTATCTGCTGCCTATTTAATGCTATATTATTTTAAATTTTCGTTGATTATTTGAACAGACTTAATATGTTTTAGAAAAGATTTATTTCTATTTAATCTGTTAATAAAAATATTTTTCGTAATTAATTTCAGTTATTTATTTTGCGTATTCTGCATCTAAGGAGCCGGCATTTTTTAACACCTCCCCGGATTGGGTAGCTGACTGTGCCCAGGCTTCGATTTCTTCTTGGATAGTCTCGCGAATCATCTGTTTGGGGCTATAACTGGAAAGGTTTAGATTCCGCAAAACTTTCAGGTTTTCTAGGTCCTCGGGAGTAAGCCCCGCAAAATCCCCGGAAGTTTCTTGTCGCAGCTTTGCTGACCAACCTCGGAAACTGGTAAGGACTTTGCGAAGCGCAGTTAACCCCTGCGCCACGTTCTTCGGACCCAAAACCAGGGCAGCAATCACCGCCAGCACTAAGAATTCGCTGCCACTGATTCCGAACATTGGGTCTTACCTCTTACCTATAAATATTCCCGATAACTATGCCTTAACTACCTGCGCCAAAATGGTATGAACCCCCATACCTTTAGCGATCGGAGTCGGATGCAGAGAGGTCAAAGTGTTTACTGAACCTGCCACGTCCACCGGCTTCTTGGGATTGGCTCCCGCGGGGGGAGTAACCTCCGATGCCGGCTTGGGATCGTACCAGGCGCCCTGGGGCACGGAAATGGTCCCCGGAACAATCCTGGTAGTTACTTTGGCGGGCAGGCGCAAAGTACCACGTTCGTTGTAGATGAACACTAAATCATCGTTCTTAATCCCGCGTTCCTCGGCATCTTGCGGATTCATCCACACAGTTTGGATATGGGCTTCCTTGAGCCAATCCACGTTGCCGTAACTGGAGTGGGTACGGGCCTTGAAGTGATGCCCGATTACCTGCAGCGGATACTTCTTGTTCTTGGCGGCGTCCTCGGCTCCCTCCCAAGTTGCTAGGTGGGCGGGAATGGGGCAGAGTTCGTCACCAGCTAGGCGCGGACGGAAATCTCCGAAGGTCCACTTCTTTGCCATATTTTCCAGGCGTTGGGAGTAAATCTCGATCTTGCCGCTGGGAGTACTAAGCGGATTCGCTGCCGGGTCTTTCCGGAAATCTTCCAGGGGAATATCGGATCCAGCGTTGCGGCGTACGATCCCCACTTTCTTCCACTCTTCGTAGGTGGGCAGGGTGGGGTCTTCCTCGCGACCAGTTTCGACGATCTCTTTAAGCCACTGTTCGCGAGTTTTGCCCCCGGTGAACTTGTCTTTAACTCCCAGGCGATCAGCCAGTTCGGTGCAAATATCAAAAATAGATTTGCACTCGTAAAGTGGTTTGATAGCTTGCTGGGAAACAATTCCATAAGCCATCGGGGTAGCGCTCTCGCCGTGATGGTAGTCAGATTCTTCCGAAGTGGAAGTGCCCGGCAGTAGATAATCAGAGTAGCGCGCGCTGACCGTATGCATAATGTCGCAGGTGACAATCAGTTCGCATTTGGTATCATCCTGCAGGATTTCTACCGACTTATTGTTGTCGCCGGTTTGGTTCACGGTCGAGTTTGAGCCGTAGGCAAAGACCGCTTTGATAGGCACCTCCAACTTGGTGTTGGTGGGATTGCCGTTGTCATCTACCGGCACTTTCAGGGCGCGCACGCCCGGTTCCGGTTTGACTCCCACCCCGGCGTTGAAAGTATCCATCTTGGGGCCGTGATCAATAGCATCTAGCCAGCTGAATACGGAGATAATTTTTTCGGAAGGATTCGCGACCTCGGTATTAAAAGTCTGGGTGATCGGCAGGGATTTTCCGCCCTCTCGCCCGCCGGTGCCGCCGCCCTTAATTCCAACATTCCCGGTTACGCAGGCCAGCAGGAAAACCGCGCGGGCGATACCTTCCCCGTTCGCGTGACGCTGTGGTCCCCATCCTTGGTTAATAGTGCAGGGCTTGGCGGTAGCGATCTCGCGGGCAAGACGCCGAATATCCGCGGCCGGCACCCCGGTAATCCGAGCGGCCCATTCTGGGGTTTTAACCGTTTTATCTTTGCCTTTGCCCTGTAGATAGGACAGGTAGGAAGCGTCCTTAGGCGCGCCCTCGGGCATATGTGCCTCATCGAAACCTACACAGTATTTATCTAAGAAAGCTTGATCGTGGAGATTTTCTTCTACCATTACGTAAATCATGCCCGCGATGAGGGCGGCATCGGTGCCGGGGCGCAGCGCCACCCACTCGTCCCCGAGCGCTACTGAGGTTTCGGAATAGCGCGGATCGATCACGATGGTTTTAACGCCAGATTTACGTTTAGTGGCTTGAGTTACGAAAGTTTGTCCCCCGCCTGACATCCGGGTCTCTAAGGGGTTATTGCCAAACATTACCTGCAACTTGGAGTTTGCAGCGTCGTCAAAGCTATTGCCGGCTACCCATTCGCCATAAAAGTAGGGGTAAGCCTGGGTGATATTAGTCGTGGAATAGTCAGAGTAGTGATCGAGGTAGCCCCCGTACAGGGATAGCATTCGCGCCATCGGGCTGGCTTCGGGCGGCCAAGAACAAGCCATAGTGGAACCGAGAACCCCGGTGCCATATTGAATATAGAAGCACTCATTTCCGTATTTGGCTTTGAGTGCCTTCATCTTTTCGGCGATCTCATCAAGGGCTTGCTTCCAGGAGATTTCCACCCACTGTCCATCGCCGCGCTTGGTGCCTGGCTTGCGCTTCATGGGTTTCTTTAACCGATCAGGATTGTAAATCCGGTGCCTAATAGCGCGACCACGCGGACAGGCTCGCACCTGCTGGCTGCCAAGCTCATCGTTACCGGTGTTATCGGGTAGTACCCGTACTACGCGGCCATCTTTTACCTGCAGGCGCACCGGGCAACGCGAACCGCAGTTCACAGTGCAAGCTGACCAGACGGTCTTATCTACGTCCGTGCGTCCGGTGCCGTTAGCCACCAGCTTTCCGTTCTTATCGGGGGAATAGGGCGAGGGGGTAGAACAGGCTACCAATCCGGTAGTACTGCCAGCGATTGCTGACCACTTTAAGAAGGTACGTCGAGAAGGACGGATATTCGCCGGTTGCTTCGCTGCCATCATTTTCTCCTTGCCGCATAACCATTCCACCTAGACTGGTGAACTCGCACTCATTGTAAGTCCGGAAAGTTGAAAAAATTGGGAATCTGTATTTGCAAAATATTTATCCTAATGTTCGACGATAAACGGCAGGAAGTTCCGCATGTTAGGAGCTAAAGGCCTTCCGGGGACGTAAGTCCTAGAGGGAAATTTTCGGGATATACGCAAGGGGTGGCTTCCTTTATTGCTAAAGGTATATGCGGGGGCGTTCAACTGGGTAGCTGTTTTAGGGTTCTGGGAAATTCTTCAGGAGGGTGCCTGCGGGCAGAGTAGGCTGCTGGTGAAAAGTATATTGATACCGCAGGAAACCGGGTAGGAAATAGAAAAGGAACACGTAATAGCCAGAAAAGCTAAAGACAAAACGGACGGTGCGCGGGAAGGGACTTGAACCCTCACGGCCGTTAAGTTGGCCACTAGCACCTCAAGCTAGCGCGTCTACCGATTCCGCCACCCGCGCTCGAGGACAACAGAGAGATTAGCACATCTTGGTGCTGGTAGAAAAAGTGAAGAGAAAACCGGCGGCAAAACTGCCTCGATTTACCAGGAAAGAAAGTTGCCTACAATAAGGACAGGGTGTGGTGCCCTAAAGAAATGAAAAGCTAGAGAGCGGAAACGGAATGTTTGTGGGGCAGCGTTATTTTGACACCGTGATTTTCGACATGGATGGCACCTTGACCGATTCGGTTCCCTTAATTACGCAGGCGGTTGCGGAAGTTATTTCCCACTATCACTTGCCCGAACAAACTCCCCAGCAGCTTAAACGTTTCGTAGGGCCACCGCTGCGCATCGGGTTTAAACAGTATTTAGATTTACCTGAAGAGCTATTAGATGAGGCAGTGGAAGTTTACCGCCGCTATTATCGTCCCCGGATGACCCAGGTGCCGCTATTTGCGGGGGTGGAGGATCTACTGCGACGCTTACGCAGCGAAGGTTTGAAAACTGCCGTCGCCTCTTCCAAATTGGAAGATTTGGTGCGCGATATCGCTGAGGCCACCGGGTTAAGCCCCTATCTGGATTGGGTGGCAGGAACCCAAGAAAAAGCGGGAACTAGTGCCGAGAATCCCGCTGATGTGGCTAATCCTCAGCTGAGGCGGGGGAAAGAGGGAGTTATTCGCTACGCCCTCCAACAGTTATCTCCCTCTGGTGCGCTGAGGCGGGCTGTCATGGTGGGTGATCGCGTGGACGATTACCAGGCGGCTTGTAACATCGGTATAGACGTCATCGGGGTTTCTTGGGGAGCGGGCAGCCGGGAGGAATTCCCTGGCGCTCCCTGGGTAACTTCAATGTTGCAACTGCAGAGCGCGTTACTTGCAACTTCTAAGTAGGAAAGGAAAAATTTAATGAACGAGGTCGAGGAAGCCCAACAAAAAAATAACCTGAAATCCGAACATCAGATTCCGGATCCGCACCGTCCCGAAGATTTAGTGCGTCAGTTTCATCAGGTCTACGGGCTGCCGGTTAAGCACGATCAGCCAGAGGTAGATCGAGAACGGATACATATGCGGATGCGCCTAATCTACGAGGAAGTTAGCGAGCTTACCGGTGCAGTTTATGGAGATGAGGCGCGCCGCCTCTTGGAAAAAACTATTTCTTCTTTACCCGACGACGGTACCCGCGACACCGTAGAAACTGCTGACGCGCTCGCGGATTTGATTTACGTGATTTATGGAATGGCGTTGGAATGCGGGATATCTTTGCCGGCAGTACTGCGAGAAGTGCAGGCCTCAAACCTCTCTAAACTGGATGGCGAGGGTAAACCGATTTACCGCGAAGATGGGAAAGTTCTTAAAGGAGAAAATTTTTTTCCTCCCAATATTAAAAGGGCGCTAAAAACCCGTATTCCCGAGTAGGATAGTTACTAAAGAGTTATTCTTTTTGATACCGTAAGATACACTAGAACTGAAGAAATGAACGTTAGGTTGGTAGGTCTTCATCTCGTCGCTCTAGCGGGTGACCGATGGCAGCTGCCGGTCTGATTTAGCTCGCGTCTGTTTTGGGTACCAACCAGAACGGATAAAAGGGGAGGTAGCGTGGCTAAAGTAGTTGTCATTGGCGGCGGTTACGGTGGCATAACCGTGGCAGGTGGCCTGGATGACGTGGCTGATGTCACGCTGGTCGAACAAAAAGACCAGTTCGTACATCACGCGGCAGCGCTGAGGGCGGCAGTAGATTCCGTGTGGGGACATACCGTGTTTATGCCCTACAGTCGGCTGTTAGATCGTGGCAAAGTCGTCCATGGAACTTGTATGCGGGTAGATGGTCGCACCGTTTATGTTGCCGGCCACGATCCCATCGAGGCAGATTTCCTCGTGTTAGCAACGGGAACCACCTACCCATTCCCCGCAAAACACATGGTTTCTCAAGCCTCGGTAGCAAAAGCCCGTTTAGATCAAACTCGCGACAACTTGGCACGCGCAAAACGAGTAATGCTGGTTGGCGCCGGCACCGTCGGCGTAGAATTCGCCGGTGAGTTAACCTCCACTTACCCGGATATGAAAATCATCATGGTGGACAAGGAGCCCTATATCCTGGGAACTCCTGGTTACCTGGATTCTTTGCGGGAAACTATTACCGCTCAGTTAGAAGATCGCGGCATCGACCTAGTACTCGGCTCGCCCTTAGCCTATATGCCACCTACGGATGTGGGGATGCTCTCCACCTTCCAGGTAGAGACCCTGGCGGGGGTGCCCGTGGAAGCTGATATGTGGTTCCTGTGCTACGGGGCTCAAACCTCTTCCGGTTACCTGCACGGGTCGTATTCCCAGGTCATGCATGCCAATGGCACAGTTATGGTTGATGAGCACCTGCGCGTTAAAGACATGGAAAATGTTTACGCCGTGGGCGACATTACCGATGTGCCGGAATCAAAGCGCGCAGATGCTGCTCGCGCTCACGCCCGGGTGGTGATCGCTAATATTCGTGATCAGCTTTCCGGTCGGCCTCCTTCGACAACCTATGCTCCGGGTAAGGAATGGGTTATTTTGCCGTTAGGCCCTGATGGTGGTGCCTCACAGCTAGTAGACCCGGACGGTACGACGCGGATCGTCGGATCGGAAGAAACCGCGGAAATCAAGGGTACCGATTTGATGGTGACCATGATTCGCGGACAGCTTCACCTACCCTAAGCATCCAGGTTGATTCGGAGCCCAGGGGGTAGTGTATCGTGGCTGACCGTTTACAAATAACGTTCGATAACTTTGTGGGTGCGCTGCAGGCACATTTAGAGGCGGCGCGTGGTGCGGAAGATCCAGATTGTGATCCGCAGGTAGCCCGCGCCGGAGAAAAACTAGAAGCCGCGTTTTCCGCCTACGACGAAGCCCTCTATTCCCAATTAGGCTGCGACCTGCCTCTAGATATTTTCGAGGATGAAGATATCGATTCGGAAAGTCTTTTCGACCATGTAGATCAGGTACTCCAAGCAGACGGATCGGGATATCAGGACGAGGATGAAGACTACGATTTCGACGATGACGACGAAGACGAAGAAAATGGTGACGATCTCCTAGACGAACCAGAAGAAATCCTCGACGAAGAATACGACTTTGACGAGGACGACGAAGACGATTAAGTCTTCCCCGGTTTCCTTACTCGCTCGCCTCATTCAAAGCTACTCGTATCTGGTGGGGCACATGCGCATCTGCTGCTTTTAATATCGCGGCAAATTGCCCAGCGCTGCGCGCCCCCGTTAAAGCACTGGTGACCCCAGGAGCATCCTTCACCCAAGCTAATGCCAGTTTTAAGGGCTCCCACTCTAAGCCTTCAGCTCCCGCTAACACGGCCTCGATAATCGGCTGATATTCGGCAGACAGGTAAGGGGACACAAAACCCTGTAAATGTGGGGAAGCTGCCCGCGAATCTGGCGGAATACTAGTTTGATATTTTCCGGTTAAAACCCCACGCCCCAGGGGAGACCAGGCGATAAAGCTGGAGTCGAAATGCTCGGCTGCTCCCAGTACCTCATCTTCTACCTGACGGTTGACTAACGAATATTCCCCTTGGACCGCGGCAACTTCATAGCGATCCTGCCCCAGTAATACCGCGAGTTCTGCCATTGCCCAAGCCGGGTAATTCGATACCCCCACGTAGCGGGCGCGCCCGGAACGCAGTGCCATCTCTAAAGCGGTTAAAGTCTCTTCTACCCGTACAAATGGGTCGTAGTGGTGGACAAACCATACATCAATATAGGCGGTTCCCAGCCGCTCCAGAGTCTGGTCCAGGCCGCGTAATAGATTCGCCCGGGACGCATCAACCGAAGGAGGATCGCCTGCTCTTACCCCTGCTTTTGAACAGATCACCAGGTCATCGCGGGAAAACTCCTCGTCCAAAAGGGTGCCGATGAGTTTTTCAGATTCGCCTTCCCCATAGGTAGCGGCAGTGTCAAGCAGATTACCCCCGGCGTCTAGGAACATCCGCAACTGTTCGCTGGCCTGTTCTAGGTCGGTATCCCGCCCCCAGGTGAGAGTCCCTAGCCCCAAGCTGGAAACCATAAGTCCGGTGCGTCCTAATCTTCTTTTCTCCATACTCCCAGGTTAAAGGGGAAGTAGGTGAGAAGTTTTCAGGCACGGCGCAAGAGCAGAAAATAGCTAGGCCAGATTGAGTGTTCACAGGGAAGGTCTATTTAGAATTTCGGGTCGATAGCCGAAGAAAATGCATTACAGGTGGGAGGCCGGCAGTACCAGAGCAGAGAGGAACTGGGGGAGGTGAGAGAAAACACCTAGAGGAAAGGCGAGTAGTGACCACTAAAAGGATAGGCTTGGAGGTCGTGAATACCATTGAAGCCATAATTATGGGTCTGGTGCAGGGACTTACCGAGTTCTTGCCAATTTCTTCCTCTGCCCACCTGCGGATTTTAGGGGCGCTGTTTGGAGATGACCCCGGTGCCGCCTTCACCGCGATCACCCAGATAGGAACCGAAAGCGCCGTCCTCATCTACTTTTGGAAAGATATCTCTCGGATAGTGCGTAAATGGTTCCAAGCTTTCGTGCCCACTCGCAGTGGGGTTACCCAAAGTGACCCAGATGTGCGTATGGGCTGGATGATTATCGTAGGTTCGCTGCCGATCGGGATCTTAGGGTTGCTCGGTCAAGATTGGATTGAAAAAGAGTTCCGCAATATGTGGATTACGGTGGCGATGCTAATCGTGTTTGCCTTGTTCTTGGGCGCGGCAGACCGCTTTGGGAAAAAAGAGAAAACCCTTGATCATCTTTCCTGGGTACAAGCAATTATTTATGGTTTCGCGCAGGCTTTAGCACTGGTTCCCGGGGTTTCCCGTTCGGGCGGAACTATTACCGCTGGTCGGCTGATGGGCTTTACCCGGGTAGCTGCTGCTCGCTACTCGTTCCTGCTGGCGATGCCGGCAGTTTTTGCTTCCGGGTTTTACGAGGCTGCTAAATCGGTGGGTAATAATCCTGCCGGCTGGGGGCCAACGATCCTGGCAACGATAGTGGCTTTCGCCGTAGGCTACGCGGTAATCGTGTGGTTCATGCGCCTGCTGGAAACCAAAACTTTCACGCCGTTCGTTATCTATCGGTTAGTCTTGGGCTCTGCGGTAGGAGTTGCCCTTGCCGCCGGAGCTCTCTCGGCTTTCGCTTAAAGTAAAGGAGTTAAATATGGGGGCGGTTCTTTTCGATATGGACGGAACCTTAATTGATTCCGAACCGCTCTGGCAACGCACCGAGGAAAAAATAGTTGCTAGTTTCGGAAAAGTTTGGACCGAAGAGGACGGGGATACCCTAACTGGACATTCACTTTTCGATAGTGCCTCTCTCATGATTGAGCTAAAGAATCTGCCACTGGAGCCAGAGAAAGCTGTGGAGATGATGGTCGCGAATATGCACGAGCTCTATGCCTGGGAAGGGGTTCCCTGGATACCGGGAGCACAAGAATTGCTAAGGGACTTGACCAGGGCCGGAATCCCCACTGCGTTAGTCTCCGCTTCCTATGAAATCTTGGTTCACGATGTGTGTGCCAGCGCTCCGGAAGGAGCTTTAGAAGTGATGGTGACTGGTTCGGAACCGAATATGCGGCAAAAACCTTCGGGTGATCCCTACCGCCTGGCGGCGCAGCGATTAAAGGTACCGATAGAAAATTGCCTGGTAGTAGAGGATTCTGCTCCCGGGTTGACTGCTGGCCAAGATGCCGGGGCGCGCCTGGTACTTGTCGGGACTGGGGAAGTGCCGGGCATTCCAGCGGCAAAGTTTGATTCGGTGGGACAGCTACACCTGAGTGATATCCGGGAACTATTAGCTTAAATTCCCGGTTTCCGCTGCGCTACTTTCTTGGGCAGTAAGTAACTGCTGTACTCCCTCGCTAGAAATCTCGGGGGCGACTCCGTCCATTAGGGGGCAATAGGCACGATAATCACACCAATTACATAGCGGGGAGCGGCGTGGGGGAAAATATCCCGAATGAGCCTGTGTAGAGATTTGCTCCCAAACTGCCAGGATTTCCTCGGTGGTGGCATCAATATCCGCGGGAGTGGGGGTGTAGGTGTAGACCTGCCGGTTCTTTAGGAACAGCAGCTGCAAGCGAGTTGGCAGCTGGCCTTGCGTCAAGTGCCACAGCAGTGCATAAAAACGAATTTGGAACTGGTAGGGACCGATATAGCGTTCGGCGGGAGCTTTGCCAGTCTTGTAATCCACGATCCGTACCAACCCGGTGGGAGAGATATCTACTCGATCAATATATCCATGCAGGTGCAGATGATTTTTATCGGTTACGCGCAGATATTTTTCCCGGTGCGCAGGGGCGAGGCGATCGGGGTTTTCCATTTGGAAATAGTTAGCCAGCAATTGGCGAGCGGTTTCTAAGAACTGGTTTTCTTCAGTTTTATCTTCCTCAAAAAGCTCGGCAAGTAAATCCGGTTTTTCGTTAAGAGTTTTGTCCCAGGCTTCCCCCATCTTGCTGTCGGCGGCGGCAAAAGTACGTTCTTGAGCTGGTAGGTCAAATAAATTTTCTAGAGCTGCGTGTACTAAAGTTCCCCGTTGGCGCACCTGAGATTCTTTAGTGGGTAGTTTATCTATCACTTGGAAACGGAACTGTAGGGGACAGTTACGGAAAGTACCAATCCGAGAAGGGGAGAGGGCAGCGGCGCGCGTCGAAATACTCATAAGAGTATTGTAAGGCGCTACCTGATACCCGGAAGCGGGCAAGAAAAAGCTAGGATTAGGGGGATGAATCAGATAGAACCAGGAAAAAGAAGCGGACGTGCTCACCCAGATGTCCCGGGCTTATCGGTGCGTCCGCGCGGATCCTTTAGACTCGGTGATCGGGTGCAGCTCCAGGGGGCCTCTGGGGATTTACATACTGTAACTATTACCGAAAAGGGCTGGTTCAACACGGCAAAAGCTTCTTTCCCACTCGCCGACTTATTGGGCAGGGAAGAAGGCAGCCTGATTCGTTCCCGAGAAGGGCGCGAATTCTTGGCTTTTCGTCCTCGCCGCCTGGACTATACTCTATCCATGCCGCGGGGAGCAGCGATTATCTATCCCAAGGACGCGGCGCAAATCCTGCAATCTGCCGATATTTTCACCGGTGCTCGGGTTTTTGAATGTGGAGCCGGTTCCGGGGCGCTTACGATTTCGCTCCTGGAGATGATCGGGGAAACTGGACAGTTGGTTTCGGTGGAAGAACGCGAAGACTTCGCCGATATTGCCCAGGCGAATGTGGATTTATGGTTTGGTCGTCCTTATCCCGCCTGGCAGCTGCAACGCGCACGCCTAGGGGATATGGATCTCGACGCCGTTTACGGTTCCCACTATTTCGATCGCGCCGTCATCGACCTGCTTGATCCCTGGAGCTACCTGGATATCCTGCACCAGTTACTAATTCCCGGCGGGGTGCTCTGTTGCTACGTAACCACTGTAACTCAAGTGTCTACCCTGGTAGAAGCACTTAGAAAAGATGGGCGCTTCGGTTTTACCTGCACCGAGGAGACTATCCAAAGACAGTGGCATACCGAGGGGTTATCGCTGCGCCCCGAGCATCAAATGGTAGGACATACCGGGTTTCTGGTTACCTGCCGAGTACTGGCAAGGGAGGCACGGCGACCGAAAAAACTTGGAAATACCCCTAAGGCGGCCAAGATAAACGGTGGGCAGTGGAGCTCAGAAGATGATTGGGAACAAGTGCGAATCGGACAGCGTAATCCCGCGGAGCGGAAGACCCGCCGGGTGCGGCGTGACGTAGTTAAGCGCGCCGATTATTGGGTGCGGGGAAACAGCGCTGCAGTAGATGCGCCCCCGCCAGAGCCGGAAACTAGCCCAGGTGCGCCCTCCTAAAATCTGTAATCATGGACATTTAAGTTAGGTAGTGGGGCAAGCTAATAGGCTGAAAGAGGTTTACGGAAAGGAAACTGATGTCAGATCCTCACGAAGAGCAGTTGCAGGACCTCAAGAGAGAAGTGACCTCCTTAAAGGGAAAAAATAAGCGTCTCTCCGCAGCATTGGGAGCTGCTCGCGAACAAGTGGTGGCGATTCATCAGCAAATAACGGATCTAGCTAAACCTCCGGCAACCGTGGCCGTGATTGCGGAAAACCCCCAAAGCCCCGGTAAAGTGCGGCTGTTTTTAAATGGGAAACCAATGGTGCTCCGGGTACACCCCGATATCAAACCTGAACATTTACAGGTGGGGATCGAAGTTTTAGTAAACGAAGAAATGGTGGTCTCGAAGATTCTGTCCTATCCCCGCACCGGAACCTTGGTGCAGGTAGGGGAAGTGATGCCGCATGGCCGGGCCCTGGTGCGCCTTTCAAATACCGATAGTGAAATCGTGTCTCTAGCTGCCCCCCTGGTTGGGAAAATCGAGGTAGGAGACTCGTTGCTGCTGGAAGGTCGCAGTGGGATCGCGGTGCAAAAAGTACAAAGAAGAGAGGTCGAACAACTACTGGCTCCCAAAGTCCCCAATGTTTCCTATAAACAAATCGGGGGACTTAAAAAGCAGATAGAAACCATTCGGGAAGCAGTCGAGCTCCCCTTTATTCATCCGGAACTTTACCGGCGCTACGGGTTGAGTGCTCCGAAAGGGATTCTGCTTTACGGTCCGCCCGGATGCGGGAAAACTCTGATAGCCAAGGCGGTGGCTACTTCTTTGGGGGCTAACGCCCACGGGAAATCTTCCTATTTCTTGTCGATAAAAGGACCAGAATTACTTTCGAAATTCGTAGGTGAAACCGAGCGTCAAATTCGGGCAATTTTTTCGCGGGCACGCCAATTAGCCAGCAGCGAACACCCGGTAGTGGTTTTCTTTGACGAGATGGAGGCGTTGTTTCGCACCCGAGGATCCGGAATCTCCTCCGATGTGGAAACCATGATTGTTCCCCAACTACTTTCCGAAATAGACGGGGTGGAAACCCTGTCGAATGTGATTGTGATTGGGGCGTCTAACCGCGAAGATATGATTGATCCGGCAGTGCTGCGACCGGGGCGCCTAGATGTGCGGGTGCGCATTGAACGACCTAATTTGGAAGAAGCCGGACAAATATTTGATATCCACCTAGGGCAAAACGTGCCGGTAGAAGCGGAGGCCGGAACTTCGCCTAGGCAGGGGCGCGAAAAGCTACGAGAAAAACTAGTGGCGCTGTTAGCGGAAGAATCTACCCGCACCCAGGTCTATGAAGTTGTCTATGAGAATGGTCAACACGAAATCATCTATGCGCATGCCTTGCTTTCGGGGGCGATGATTGCCTCGATCGTAGAACGGGCTAAAAAAGCTGCGATTAAAGATTCGCTGCAGGATCCGGCGAAAATAAATGGTTTGAGTTGGAGGCACGTAGAAGCAGCTGCCGGGGAAGAAATTCGCGAAACCGCAGCTCTGGGGGCTTCTACCGATCCGGGAGAGTGGGCGCGTACCCTGGGGGTCAGGGGTGCGCGGATTATCGATGTGCGTAGCCTGCAATAGGAGGAACCGTGAGTCAGAGCGCTATTAACCGACCGCTGGGAACCGAAACCGAATTCGGGATTATCCAAGTAGGAAACGTCTACGCTAACCCGGTTGCACTTTCTACCCAAGTGGTGGCGGCCTATCGGGATCATTCGCGCCCCGCAGAAGCCGTTACCTGGGATTATGAGGGTGAAAATCCCTTGCAGGATATGCGAGGATTTTCGCTTAATCCCCGGGAGGCCGACTCCTCGCAGCTCACCAATAATCCCGAGCAGCTGGCGCCTGCCGGCCCGGGAGTGCAAGCGGTTGCCCGTCCTAGTGCCCAAGAGTCCGCGATGCCCAAACCCAGCGCCTGTGTACTGACGAATGGCGCCCGCCTGTACGTAGATCATGCCCACCCGGAATATGCCTCTCCGGAAACTCTGGGTCCCAAGCAAGGGGCACTCTATGATGCAGCCGGTGACCTGATTGCCCGCCATGCCATGGAGCTGGCAGCGGAAAATGGTAACCAGATGGAACTTTTCAAAAACAATGTGGATGGTAAAGGCGCGGCCTACGGCAGTCATGAAAACTATTTACTGCGGCGCGACTTAGAATTTTTTGATCTCGCCCAAAACCTGATTCCCTTCCTAGTTACCCGCCCACTTATTTGCGGGGCTGGACGCGTAGGTATTGGACAACGTTCTGAGAAAACAGGTTTCCAGATTTCCCAACGCGCTGACTATGTGGAAAACGATATTGGGTTAGAAACTACTTTCAACCGGCCGATAGTTAATACCCGCGATGAACCCCATGCGGATGCTAGCCGGTGGCGGAGACTCCATGTTATTGGCGGGGATGCGAATCGTTTCCAATACTCGACTTACCTGCGTCTAGGCTCAACTGCTGCCTTGCTGTGGCTATTGGAAAACCCCGATTGTTCCCAGATAAAACAGTTGGAAGAACTGCGAATTACCTCCGATCCGGTAGAGGAAACCTGGGCGGTATCACATGATCTTTCCCTTACTCACCGCCTGGAAACGGTATCGGGACCGCTGAGCGCCCTCCAGATTCAAAGCGCCATCAGATCCGCCATCACCGAGGCCTTAGAAGAACGCGGCGGGGCGGACGAGGCTACCGCCGAGCTGCTTAAAGACTGGCAACAGGTGCTAGATTCTTTAGCTACTGACCGCGAGCTGGCCGCCCGCCGGGTGGAATGGGTAGGGAAATATCAACTTTTAGCACGACTGCGGCAGCGTCTAGGTTGCGACTGGAACCACCCCAAAATTCAGGCGCTAGATTTGCAATGGGCAGCGTTGCGGCCAGGAATATTTGAAAATCTTTGTGCCGCTGGAATGGTGGAGCAACTGTTTTCAGTGGAAGAAGTCACGCAAGCGGTTTCCCTACCTCCTCGGGGAGGAAGATCTTGGGTGCGGGGGATGGCGGTAGCGAAACTACCGGAAGTTAAGAAAGGTTCTTGGCAGTCGCTGCTCCTAGATTTAGGAGGGGAGCAGCTTTTGCGCTTCAGCTTAGGGGATCCAGCTCGACCCGCCTCGGCAGCCGAAGCCCGCGCCCTCGAAAACGGGGATGCAGCCGCTTTTGCCCGCGCCCTTAGCGGAGAAAAGGAAAAACCGGCAGAAAAATTTTAGGCTTAACCCTATTAGGAGGAAACAACAGTGGTACAGGAACAAATAAACGCTCCCGGTGGGAAAAATACTGGCCTTGACGAGGGGATAGAAGCCGCGCAGGCACAAATCAATGCACCCGCAATTGACGCCCTCTTAGAGCAGATAGATACGGTAATGGAAACCGATGCGCAAGCCTTTGTGGAAGGTTTCGTACAAAAAGGTGGGGAGTAATCCTTGCGCAGGATTTTCGGGATCGAAACCGAGTACGGGATTACCTGCGCCGCGCCAGGAAGCAGGCCGCCCCTGGATGCGGAACAGGCTGCTCGCCGTCTCTTTATGCCGGTAGTCAACCGTCATCGCTCTTCTAATGTGTTCCTCGCCAATGGGGGACGGCTCTACCTGGATGTAGGCTCGCATCCCGAATACGCTACTGCCGAATGCGACTATTTAGCGGATCTATTGGCGCAAGACCGCGCGGGGCAAGAAATTTTTTCCGATCTGGTAACCACCACTAATCAGCAACTAGCTGCTGACGGTATCAACGGACAGATTCACCTGCTAAAGAATAACCGCGACTCCCAGGGAAACTCGTGCGGCTGCCACGAAAACTATCTTTTGCATCGCTCCGCGGATTTTATGGGAATGGCCGATGCGCTGATTACCTTCTTTATTACCCGGCAAATCCTGGTGGGAGCGGGGATGATAGACGAAGAGGGCGGCTACCATTTTTCCCAACGTGCGGACAAAATGTATGACCCGATTTCGGCGGCCACTACCCGGGCGCGTCCCATTATTAATACTCGCGATGAACCGCTGGCAGACTCTAGTCAGTATCGCCGTATGCACGTGATCGTAGGGGATTCCAATATTTCTGAAGCCACCACCGCCTTAAAAGTGGGAATGACCATCGCCTTACTAGATGCGATTGACTGTTCTTTGACTGTGAGCGATTTGGCGATAGCTGACCCCATGAATGCGATCCGCGAAATCAATGCGGATCTAACCGGCAGGGCGCCGCTAAAACTAAAAGCGGGCGGTCACCTAGACGCGGTAGAAATCCAAAACCGTATCTACCAGCGGGTGATGAATGCTTTAAGCGATGCGGGAGAGCTGGAGGCTACTCGGGAGCGGGTAAGGGTTGGCGATTTAGATCCCCTGGAACTTTGGGGAAGAACCCTCAAGTCTTTCGAGGACGAAGACTTCCGGGCGGTGCAAACCGAGATAGATTGGGTGATTAAGCAAAATCTTCTCGAACAAAGCGCACGGCGGCACCAAGTTCCCCTGAATTCTCCGCTAATAGCGCGCCTAGATTTGGCTTATCACGATATTACTGCCGCCGGTCTAGCACCGGCGCTGGGTAATGCCGGGTTAATGCGGCAGGTGCTAACCCGCGAAGAAATAGAGTCCGCAAAAAGCAATCCTCCCCGTACCACCAGAGCTAATATGCGGGGCAGGGTTTTGCGGGAAGCGCTGCGGCTACGCAGAGATGTTTCGGTAGACTGGATACACGTGCGCATCGATGAATCGAAAATGCCGACGGTGATGCTGGGGGATCCTTTTGCCTCTGAAGGCGAAATTCTAGATAAACTACTGGCAGAGTTGCAAGAGAGGTCGTGAACTAGATGGACGCTAACGCGGGAAGTCACGGTGACGATCTGCAAAAACCTGTTCCTGCCACGCATTCTCAGCGGAAAACAGAGACCGGCGGAAACAGTGGGGTTATAGCTACCGATTCCAAGCGGTACTTTCCTCCCCGGAAAGCAGCAGCTCCGGCGAAGAAAAAGCCTGCCCCCTGGCGTATTTTGCGGTGGTGGCCGGCCTTAGCAGCCGTGCTCGCAGTGGCCGCCGCGGTAGTTTTAGGGTTTTATCTGTGGCAAGCCAGCCGTGGGCAAGAAATGAACGGCCTATCTACTCAGGTGAAAGTCAGTGGTCAACTGGGAGAACAGCCGGTAGTACAGTTCCAAGGACGGATGCCTTTTACCTTGCCTAACTCGCGGGTAGCTATCCGTGGCCTGGGCCCGCAAATACAGGAAAATCAAGACGTACGAGTGATGGTGAGTGTCTACGATGGTAATACCGGAAAACTGGTTTCCCAGGGAGGAAAACCGCAGCTCTTTGTAGGCAAAGCCAATGCGTCAACTTTGCCCGGCGGATTGTTGACCGAGGTTATTGGCAGGAACGAGGGGTCGCGTCTGATTGTGCATCGCCCCGCTACCGCTAGTGACGGTAAAACTTCCATGGAAGTAGACATTATCGATGTTCTCCCTACTGCAGTTTATGATTCGCAGTTGCAGATTCCGGAAGCGGCGGGAGTCAGTTTCACCTTCCCGCAAGGATTACCGCATTTCGAGTCGGCAGCGAATACTCAACCCCAAGAGGCTGCTACTTACGTATTGGTGCCTGGCAAAGGGGAACAGCTAGACCCGCGTAAGAAAATTTTGGCGCAATATGGGGTTTGGGAACTGGACTCAGGTAAGAAACGTGCCTACACCTGGGGTAATATAGGTCCGCAAAAGATTGTAGGCGGAAGTACCTTCCAGTCGCTATCCCAACAGCTAACTGCTTTGCGTGCCAACTCGCGCATCTTGGCGATTATCCCCGCTGATCAAGCCACTGGAGATAGTGCCTTAGCGGTAGTTATGGATGTCTTGGCCTGTGCAAAATAAGGTAGCAGTTATTTAAATGCCCGCGATCGTCCTAACGGATCCAGTCCACCTAACGACATCGGGAACCACCAATCACCCTAGTTTTTTACACTGAGGGTAGAGAACCTATTTCGGAGGGCTAAATGACGGTAGCGATCAGGGTGATTCCTTGCCTAGATGTTGACCAAGGGCGAGTAGTCAAAGGCATTAATTTCCAGAATCTGCGAGATGCGGGAGATCCCGTGGAATTAGCGGAACGCTACAGTGAGGAAGGCGCAGATGAAATCACTTTCCTAGACGTGTCAGCCTCTAAAGAGGGGCGTGCCACCATGGTGCAAACAGTGCAGCGCTGCGCTGAACAAGTCTTTGTGCCGCTAACCGTAGGCGGGGGAGTGCGTTCGGTAGGGGACGTAGAACAACTCCTGGGGGCAGGTGCCGACAAAGTGGGGGTTAATACTGCGGCTATCGCCAACCCGGAACTCATCGATCAGATAGCTAAGCGTTTCGGGAACCAAGTGTTGGTGATCTCGGTTGATGCCCGTCGTTGCCCGGCCGGGGTGGAAACTCCCAGCGGTTTTGAACTTACAACCCACGGGGGGACTCGCTCTACCGGTATAGATGCCTTGGAGTGGTGCAGCGAAGTCACCGCGCGCGGTGCCGGAGAAATTTTGCTCAATTCGATGGATGCTGACGGAGTGAAAACTGGCTTTGACCTGGAAATGTTAACGCAGGTGCGCTCGCGGGTATCCGTGCCTTTGATCGCCTCTGGGGGAGCCGGGAAAGTTGAACATTTTGTGCAGGCAGTGCGCGCCGGGGCAGATGCGGTGCTAGCGGCCAGCGTTTTCCATTTTGGGGAGGTCGCGATTTCAGCGGTAAAAGCCGGACTCAAGGAAGCGGGGTTTGAAGTTCGGTGAGTGCGCAAACTTTAGATCCGCAGGTAGCTAGCCGTTTGAAACGAGACGGGGCGGGACTGGTATGTGCGGTTATCCAAGACTGGCAAAGCGGACAAGTGTTAATGGTCGGGTATATGGATGACGAGGCCTTGCGGCGCACGCTAAGTACTGGTCGGGTCACTTTCTGGTCGCGTTCCCGCCGCGAGTATTGGCGCAAGGGTGATACTTCCGGGCACGCGCAATATGTAAAGCAAGTCCAGATTGATTGTGACGGGGATGCCCTGCTGGTTCAGGTAGATCAGGTGGGCGCGGCCTGTCACACCGGCAAGCGCAGCTGCTTTGAATCTGGAGGTGAACTGGCTGCTTGCGTGGGGCAACGCCCAGATAGTAACTAGATTTTTACTGAAGGTGACAAAACCATAACATAGCCTTGGAGGTGATACTCAGATGAATGCTCTCGAACGGTTACTGGCGGGCGTGCGGCAAGAAGTGGCGCGGCGAGAATCTGAGGTAAGCCTGGAAGAAATCAAACGGATCGCTGCCCAGCGTCCTCGTCCTCGAGACGGAGTCCGTGCCTTACGCAGCGAGGGCGCGGTTTCAGTAATCGCGGAAATAAAACGAGCCACGCCCGGCAAGGGTTTTTTACGAGATGTATCCGATGTAGCGGCGCTAGCACGATCCTATGAGGCAGGCGGAGCTTCCGTAATTTCGGTATCGACTGAGAAAAACTTTTTTTGTGGCTCCATCGAAGACCTCCGGCAGGTGCGGGCAGCAGTAGAGGTGCCGGTGCTTTATAAAGATTTCGTGATCACCCCCTACCAAGTTCATGAAGCTCGGGCGTTAGGTGCTGATCTAATTTTGATCCTGCAAACCTCGGCAGAACCAATGGTAGTTACCTCTTTGGTAGAGCGGGCTCACTCTTTAGGTTTGACTGCGATCGTGGAGGTACATTCAAGACTCGAAGCTTTTCGGGCTTTGGAAGCGGGAGCTAGGGTGATCGGGGTAAATGCCCAAGATCTGCGCACTCTCGATTTTAATATGGATACTTTCGCCCAGATCGTGGACGTTATTCCCGAGCAGGTGGTGGCGGTGGCCGAATCGGGGGTGGCTGGTCCGCACGATGTGTTTAACTATGCCCAACAAGGAGCGGATGCGGTATTGATCGGTTCGGCTTTGGTACAGTCAAGTAATCCGCAATCTTTAGTGGCTGAAATGGTGGCGGCAGGAGCACATCCAGCTTTGGCAACTTCCCGCAAATCCCGGATCAGCCGCGAGAAGCACCACGACTAGAAAGTTAAGGGATGAACCCGTTTTTTATTCCCTCCCCCTCGCAAGGTGTCTGGTATTTAGGGCCGATTCCTTTGCGTGCTTACGCTTTAGCGATTCTCTTCGGTATTTTTTTGGCCTGCCTGTGGGCTTCCCGGCGTTATAAAGCCCGGGGAGGTGATCCGGAGCTAATCGTAGATTTGGCTATCTGGGTAGTTCCCATCGGCATTATTGGAGCCCGGATCTACCACGTTTTGAGCAAGTGGCAAGACTATTTTGGCCCCACGGGGGATCCCAAAGAAATTCCGTTGATTTGGCATGGTGGCCTGGCTATTTGGGGAGGGGTGATTGCCGGAACTATTACGGCCTGCTTGGTATTACGTCATCGCCAGTTGAAAATTGCTCCGGTAGCCGATGCCATTGCGCCAGCAATCTTGGTGGGACAAATATTTGGGCGTTTAGGAAACTACTTCAACCAAGAACTTTTTGGCAGACCGACTACTTTGCCGTGGGGCTTGCAAATTGATCTGCAACATCGCCCGCTAGGGTTTGAACAATATGCGACTTTCCATCCCACGTTTCTCTACGAAATGTTGTGGAACCTAGCAGCAATCGGGGCGCTGCTGTGGATCGAACGACGTTTTCGGTTGCGTGGCGGCATGATGATGGGATTTTATCTGTGCGCCTATAGTCTGGGGCGTTTTTGGGTAGAGAATCTGCGGATGGATCAGGCTAATCAGTTCCTCGGTTTGCGGATAAATGCTTGGACTTCGTTACTGATGTTTGCCTTGGGGGTAGTGCTGGCAGTGTGGTGTCATCGCCAAAATTTCCCGCGGCGGCAAGGGAAAGAAGCTAAAGAGGACGCAGCGGAAAAATCAGATATCGAGGCTAAATCAATATCACAATCGCGGCATTAGTGCTGGCTCAAGCCGGTTAGCCCCTAAACGGGGTGGAAACAATGCCTGAACTAGCTAGGATAGAGGTATGCGCAGAGCAAAAATTGTATGTACGTTAGGGCCGGCAACAAATTCCCCGTCCCAAATTGAAAAACTTGCTGAAGCTGGGATGAACGTGGCGCGGATTAACCGCTCACACGGCAGCCAAGAAGATGATGAGGTTACGATTGGCAATATCCGGCGAGTGGCGCTGCAAACTGGCAAAGCTATTGCGGTGTTGGTGGATTTGCAAGGTCCTAAGATTCGTTTAGAGACTTTCGCTGCTGGCCCGCAGACTTTAGAAAAGGGCGACACTTTCACCATTACCACTCGCGATGTTCCCGGGGATAAAGAAATCGTGGGAACTACGTTTAAAGGATTGCCGGGGGATTGCACTCCCGGGGATGCCCTCTTGATTGATGACGGAAACGTGCAGGTGCGGGTGAAAGAGGTCACCGATACTGATGTAGTTACCGAGGTTGAGGTACCCGGGGTGGTTTCCGACCATAAGGGGCTCAACCTGCCGGGAGTAGCAGTCTCAGTACCGGCACTGTCAGAAAAAGACGAAGACGATCTGCGCTGGGCTTTGCAAGAAGGCGCCGATATTATCGCGCTGTCGTTTGTGCGCAGCGCCGATGATTTTGCTGATGTGAAGCGGATTATGGATGAAGAGGAAGTCCACGTCCCAGTTATCGCCAAGATTGAAAAACCGCAGGCAGTTGAACGCCTAGTAGAGATTGTGCAGGCTTTCGACGGCATTATGGTGGCGCGTGGTGACCTGGGGGTAGAGATGCCGCTAGAGGCAGTGCCGCTGGTGCAAAAGCGAGCGATTGAGTTGGCTCGTCGCTATGCAAAGCCGGTCATTGTGGCTACGCAAGTTTTTGATTCTATGATTCATAATCCCCGTCCTACCCGCGCGGAAGCGTCTGACTGCGCCAACGCGATTTTGGATGGTGCCGATGCGGTAATGCTGTCTGGGGAGACTTCGGTGGGGGCATACCCAATTGATGCGGTACGCCTGATGGCTTCGGTTATTACGAATGTGGAAGAAAATGGGGGAGACCGAATCGCTCCCCTCACTACCTATGATCATGATCGCGCGGGGGTACTTTCAATCGCGGCTGCCAGAGCAGCTGAAATGCTGGATCTGAAATTTATGATCGCGTTCACGCAGGGAGGTACTACCGCGCGTACCATGTCGCGTTTACGTTCCCCCATCCCCATGGTGGCGTTTACTCCACTAGAGGCCACTCGTAATCAGCTGGCGGTTTCCTGGGGGATTCACACTTACCGGGTTCCCTATGTAACTCACACTGACGATATGGTTTGGCAAGTAGATCAGGTGCTGCAAGCACAGGGATTAGCTAAGCGAGGGGACCAGGTAATTATCCTCGGCGGGATGCCTCCGGGGGTGCCGGGTTCTACCAACTCGATGCGGATCCATACAGTAGGGATGGAAACCGACTACCGCTAGGGCTTTTCCGCTTATTTTTGAGGGTGGGCAAAGAGTTTTATTCGTTACCTTCAGGTATCTTGCCTCGTGGCACGCAGTGAGTTAGCTAACCAGGGTTGACAATATCTGAATGGTAAAATAAAGTTGAACGCTTGTTGAAGTTTTCGGGTTTTCTCGGAAATTTGGTTGACTGCCTGCCACCTATATGGTGTGCTGAAGTTAGCCACGACAGGCAGGGTTCTTTGGAACCCCGGGGTTACCGGTACGAACCATGTGCCAACCCCGTGAGATGAAGAAGTGAATGGAGTATCAAAATGGAAAAATTCAATATTGTTGAAGCAGGCACTGGCCGTCAAGCAAACAATCTGCTGATTAACACGATTTCGGATGCGATCAGCCCTTGGTTTGCGGACGTTAGCCAAGACCGTCGGGTACGGGAAGCAATTGCGGCTCTGGCAGATGAGACTCTGCGGGCTCGCGCCGCCCAGTACTTAGGTCTGCAGCTACGTCCGGCAGCTTAAGAAGGTGCCGGTAGCGACCTTAGAAACCGAGTTTCTAAGGTATCGCCCTAAGCAATCAGATTCCCCCCGCGAGACTATCGCGGGGGGAATCTGTTTTTCTTTTAAGATCTTGCTGGTGAGCTACTAGCCCCTGGTTTCGGCTACGCCGATCCTAGTTTCACCGGTTAAAGCGGGTATTGTTCTACGCCCTAAGCCTGGTGATTTTCCCACAGTAGCTGTTCCAACGGTTTGCGTTCCCGCTCTTTAGTAAGGCCGGCGGGGGCTTTTCCTACGGTACACATAGTAAAAGACACATAGGGAGGGGCGATCTGGAACACCTGGCTAACTAGCTCCCGGTCAAAAGTGGCAAACGGACGCATATGTAGTCCCATAACCTCGGCTTGCAAAAGCATATTCTGCACTGCACTGCCTAGGTCGTAGGGGCCGAAATCTAGGCCGTGGCGAGACGGATATTCCTGATGAATATTGAGGATCAGCCCGGAAGCGTCGAGTGCCCAGTCGGAAAAACCAGCTACTGCCCGGCGCAACACTTCATAGTTTTTATCGCCGCGAATTCCCGGAACAAACCACCATTCTTGGGTATTCATTGCCGAGGGCGCCCAACGCGCTGCCTCTAAAATCTGATTCATTTCTTCGCAGCTAATCGAAAAGTCAGGATCATATTCGCGCGGGCTCCAACGGCCGCGAATGATTTTAGAAATCTCAGTCATGCTTCTATCATAACCAGCTGCCCATGGAACGGTACTAGCAGCAAAAATAAATGGTCGGGCTGACAGGATTTGAACCTGCGACCCCGTGGTGCCTCATGTCAATTTGAGCGCGAAACTTTTTGGGCAGCGTGGGTTTTGATGCCGATGGTGAGTTTGTTTTTTCGTTTCTCGCGTGTTTCTTCTGTCTTGGCTAGTAGTTGCTCGGTCGAGGTTTTGGCTAGACCGGTGAGGATGCTTTGATAGCGCAGGATATCGCGGGTGAGTTCAGCGGGATTAGTGATCTCACGCAACTGGCGTAGTTCGAGTGTTTGCGTCCTTGAAAGTATCCCGGGAGTAAGCAAACGGTTTAAGGGGGTAGCAGGGGTATCGTAGATACGTTTGCGCCTCCGGGCACTGTCCTGACACCCTCCGATAATTTCTTTCTAATTAGGTAAAGCTAACCTTGCTAATTGTTTTGAGCTGTGTGATGATTGGCGTTGTCTTTAAATCTTAAGGAGAAAATCGCATGAAGGATAGAATCATTGGTTCGCTGCCTACCGTAGTGTTAGGCCTGCTCATTGCCATCGCGCCGCGGACTTTTGCACCGGTATGCGAGTTCGCTGCCAAACACAGCTCCGGTAAGGAACATATGTCCGGGATGAAAGGCTCCGACGGCATGGACCACATGAACCACATGGGGCAGGCTGGCAAAGCGATGGGTGAGGCTCATCAGCATATGGCGTGCTACTGGACCGCTCAAGCCAGCTTGGGGATTGGAATCCTCCTGCTGGTCATTGGGCTGCTGGCATTGTTCATGAACTCCCAGATTCGCACCGGTTTGAACCTGAGCGCGGCGCTCATCTATGTGCTGGAAATTTCTATTGTCACCGTGCTTATTGGAACGTGCAAAAACGAGGAAATGTCTTGCAATGTTTACGCTATGCCCACGCTGTTGGCGCTGAGCTGTATAGGGATCCTGGCAATCGGTGCGGCGATATTCCTGGATCAAAGGAAGCGCCCGGAGCTTCAGAAAGCCGCGGCATAAACTGCAATGCAAAGCAGCCAGATAACCTGGGGCAAACTCCCTTTTCGTAATCTCAAATATTACCGTTATCGCAGCTTAGGGCTGTTCCTGGTGGCAGTCCTGCTCAGCGCGATAACGTTCGGTGCAGGGATGGTTTCGTTGAACCTCAGCCAAGGTTTGGCATCGGTCAAGGAACGCTTGGGGGCGGACATAATGATTGTGCCTTCTCAGTTTGAGCAATCCGCAAAGGATATTTACCTCTGCGGGGGAAAACCGAGCGGGTTTTTGCTGCCAGACGACGTTTCAGATTCGGTCGCCAATGTTGCCGGAGTGGAACAGGTCACCACGCAAACCTATATTGCTTCCCTAATGGCGAGTTGCTGCGAGGTGCGGTTGCAGATTATCGGCATTGATCCGGACACCGACTTTGTTATTAAACCCTGGATTCAAGCCACTTATTCACGTGGTCTGCAGGATGGTGAGCTGGTCGCGGGCTCCAAAGTTCAGATTAATGCCCAGGGCAAGATTCGCCTGTTCAACTATGAATTCCCGGTAAGCGCGCGGCTGGCGCCGACGGGCACGAACCTGGATTCGTCTGTGTTTGCCAATCTGGCGACCACGAAAATCCTGGCGCGCCAAGCTGAAAAGGTGGGGCATCCGGTCTTGTCCGCAGATGAGATTGGACACCGGGTTTCCGCAGTGATGGTAAAAGTCAAGCCCGGTTACGCCCCGGAGGAAGTGGCGCAGCATATTTCTAAATCTCCCCAGCTGAAGGGCTTGGGCTTTGTATCTGCGAACGGGATTAGTTCCCGGCTCAAGGAGGGTGTGGGTCACATTGTGGGCGCCCTGCAGGTCTTTCTGGCTGTCTTTTGGGCAGTAGCGTTGGCGGTGATGGTGACGGTCAACTGGGTCAGCGTCATGTCTCGGAGCAAAGAGTTGGGCTCGTTGCGGATAATGGGTGCCACCAAGCGGATGCTGACCGCAATGTTGCTGAAAGAGAATCTGCTGGTCAGCCTGACGGGTGGCGTGCTGGGGCTGGGACTCAGCGCGGCGCTGCTGCGACCCTTTGGCGATGCCATTCAAAGGGCTTTGAAGCAGCCCTATCTGCAAAGCGATCTGTGGAGCCAGTGTTCTCTGGGCGTTCTCATCTTGGTGACGGTGTGCCTCAGCGCCGTCCTGGCCAGTGCTATCTCGGCGATTCGCCTGCTGCGAAAAGAAACTTACCAGGTCGTGCGGGAGGGGCAATAGATGTTGTTGGAACTGTGCGAAGTGACCAAGAAGTTTTCGCGGCGGGGACGCGAGTTCAACGCGGTAGACAGTGTGAGCTTGAGTGTTGACGCCGGCCAGTTTGTGGGTGTTTCAGGCAAATCGGGTAACGGAAAAACGACCCTGCTGAACCTCATGATGGGTTTGCTGCGTCCCAGCTCAGGAACGGTTCTGGTGGCAGGAGAGGATCTGTCTGATCTCTCGGATCGGGAACTGTCCCAGCTGCGCCGGTTTCGTCTGGGAATGATTACGCAGCAGCAAACCCTGGTCAGCTCCCTCAACGTCTTGGATAACGTGGTGCTGCCTGCTACTTTGCGGTCAAAAGGGCGGTCGTCGGGGAAGTCGTCGCCGGTGGGGGTGGGGTCTTTGCCTGTCAATCGCGCGTTGGATTTGCTGGAAAAGCTCGACATTGCGGATCTATCCCACGCCTGGCCCGCAGAACTTTCCGGGGGAGAGATGCGTCGGGTTGCCATCGCCCGAGCACTCATGGCCCAACCGGAAGTTTTGTTGGCGGATGAACCGACCGGCGACTTGGACGACGACAGCACGGCGGCGGTGCTACGGCTATTTCACGAGCTCGCACAAGGCAGTAGCGCGGTCGTGATGGTCACGCACGACGCGGCCGCTTATGAATACTGCAACCGTAGGTTCAATATGCTAGACGGCCACTTGGAGGAGCTGTGGTAGGGCGAGGGGATTTTGTTCAGAATCAGCCTTTAATAGCTAGATTTGCTATAAGGTAAGGCTTGCCTTGTTAATTGTTTATTTGTAGCCTTGTTATGTATTTGATTTAGAAAGAAGTTGAGAGAATCGTGAACGCAACCAGAAACCAGCCTTCTCTGTGGGCACGAGGACTGCGGTTTATCGTAGGTTTTTCCGCTTTGGTGGTGGCGCTGTCCTTCGGAGGGGTGGTCTGGTCTAGCGCGGCCGCAGCCCAAGATTCCGATCTGGGTGAATGGTCTGAGGTCGTGTCGGTAATGCAGGAAAAGCTCGCCGCGGTTCCGGAAGCTGGCGATCCGAGCGCGGTCCAGACTCTGATTCGTCAAGCCTACTATGAGAACTACCAGACGAGCGGCCTGGAAGACCAGGTCAAACATGCTTTGGGGCGTGACGTAAACGATAAGTTTGTCGCCGAACTATTGAACTTACGCAATCTCAGCCGTGACGGTGCGAGCCCGGAGGCACTGCGAGAAGACAGCGACAAAGTCGCAGACCTGCTCACAGAAACGGTAACTAAGCTGGTCAAAGCCCCTAAGGTGGCGGATCAGTGGAGCAGGGTTGCCGACACGATTGCGCAAGTTATCACCGATGCCCAAAGCGCCTACATCAAGGGACAAGCCGACCGGGCATTCACCTTGGCTACCGAAGCGTACCTGGGGCATTACGAAGCTGACGGGTTTGAAAACAACACCATTGTGCACAAAGGTTTCAATCGTGTGACTGAGATTGAGGGTATGTTCAGTGACTTGCGACAGGGCTACAAAGACGGTCGTGACCAGGCTCAACAGGAAAAACTTGGCAAGGACCTGATTGCGAAGCTGGCTGAGGATGCGAAATTTTTAGACTCGAAAACGCAGGACACGGGACCGCTGGGGATTGCCGGTTTCTTTTCCGCTTTTCTGATTCTGCTACGTGAAGGCGCGGAGGCGCTGCTGGTCGTGGCGGCGTTGGTCACCTACGCGTTGAAAGCGGGGCGGCGCGACCAGCTGCGGGGAATCTTAGCTGGCGTGGTTATCGCCGTGGTCATTTCCATCAGTCTGGCTATTCTGTTTGGGCAGCTCAGCGCCAGCGTGCAGAGCGGAATGGGTCAGGAACTGCTGGAGGGGATTACCGGCCTAGCAGCCGCCCTGATGCTGATTTATGTGTCTAACTGGATACTGAGCAAGTCCGGTGGCAAACGCTGGGAGGAATATATTAAGGCCACCGCGGGCGAAAAAACCGTGGCGGGAGGCGTTTTTGCTCTGGCGTTTGTGTCCTTCCTCACCGTGGCTCGGGAGGGTGCTGAAACTATCCTGTTCTTTTACCCGATTGTCTCCGGGGCGAAAACACACAGCGATTATTGGTTTATCGTTGCGGGCGGCGTAACGGCGGTAGTCATCCTCGCGATTCTATTCGTGCTGGTCTGGCAGTTCGGGGTACGCCTGCCGCTCAAGCCTTTCTTTAAGTGGACTTCGATATTGCTGGCGTTACTGGCGATAGCCATCGTGGGCGGGGCGATTAAAGAGCTGCAAGAGGCTGCTTTGGTCGGGGCACATATGGTGTCTGGCGTTCCTACCGTGGTGTTCCTGGGAATCTATCCCACTGCGGAAACCCTCGGTGCCCAAATTATTACCGCCGCGGTATTGGGAGTCTTGGCTCTGTTACAACTCCGCAAGGCAAAAGCTGACCAGCCCGAGGCGGGCGGCTCCGAGATTCGTTCCGACACCCCTATCTCGGAAAGTAATGATAAAGCTTTCGAAGAAAACTCTTCGAAGGAAGATAAAAAAGACGCTGTCGAAGCGAACAGCGGAAAGGAAGAATAATGAAAAAGAAGCTACTGGCTTTGGCAGCTGTCCTGGCGTTGGGCATGAGCCTCAGCGGCTGTGGCGGAACTTCGTCGGGCGGTCAGGCTAAGCCGCAGGAATCCAAGTCGGCGACCGAGCAGAAGCAGCCGGAAAAGCCCAGCGATCCCAATGTTGTGGGTATCAAGGAAATTCCGGTTGGGGATTCTGGCGAACAAACCAACGGGCCGCTGAATGTAAACGTTGTTTATTTCCAGGCTGTCGATATGGAGCACGGCTCGATGAAGATGCCTCCGGCTTCCGAGTCCGATATGCACTTCGAGATTGATGCTTCTACCAACAAGAAGGCAGAAGAATTCGGGTACCCGGCGGATACTTTCATGCCTTACCTGGACGATATGAAGGTTACAGTTAAGGATCAAAAGACCGGTGAGGAAACTGACCTGGGCACCATGATGCCGATGATTGCCTCTGACGGTCCTCACTACGGTAACAACATCAAGCTCAAGCCCGGCCTGTACGATGTGACCATCACCATCCCCTCTCCGGAAGACAAGTTCATGCTGCACACGGGTAAGGATTCCTCCGGGGTCAAGGGCCGTTTCTGGAAAGAACCGCTGAAGTTTGAGTTCAAGAACTGGCAGTGGGACGGGCAGGTTCTCTAAGTAGGTTTCATTGCTCAAGTTATTTGTTGTCGCCCTCCGCTACGGGCTGCCGTTATTCGTGCCGCTGGCAATCTTGCTGGCAACGCGACCGCACACCCCGATGGAACGCCGAGTCGTGGCTCGGATTACCACCGTGGTGTTGGTGGTGGCAGCCCTAGCGGCGGCGACACTGGCATGGCTTCGGCTGAACACGAATCTGATAGATGTTCCGACCATGAACTTCTATCTGGTTCCAGTCATGCTGATTTGCTCGCTGGGCTTCCTGGGAATGTCTTGGTGGTTTGGTGCCGCCGACCTCTATGACATTAAACAGAGCGCTAAACATAGGGCGCTGCTGGTGGCCTCGCTGTTGACTGCCGTCAGTATCATCATCAATTTCGGCTTTGAATACGCATTTTCTACCGACGAAATTGTGCTGATGGGGTCCTCTCCGTTAGAAACAGAATCGCTGGCGCGCTTTTCTGGATTCGCCTTCGGGTCGCTGCTGGTGGTCATCGCCGGCTGGGCCTACGTGCGCGCCACCAGGCTGGTTCCCGCCATGGTGCGTTTGGCAATCACTACCGCGGTATTTTTGGTAGTTATCGGTCCGCGTTCCATTCTGTTGTATCAACAACTCGCCATACGTGGTTTCCTGCCACGGTCACGGACCATCTTTGAACTCGTGTTGTGGATTCAAAATGCCAACACCGTCATACTGCTGGCTCTGGTGGTGCTGACCGCCATTCCTGGCATCATCGCCATTTGGTTCGGTTCCAAATCCGTCAATGTTTCTGGCCCCGAAGCGCGTATAGCGAAAGCGGATCGGATTACTCGCCGACACTTTTTAGAGCTGGCCTTGGGGGGCACGGTTGTTTTCGTTTCTGCCTTGACCGTTGGCAGGCGCGTGGCGGAGACTGTTCCGGAGTTATCCCCGATAGAGCCTTCCACGGTGAAAGGAAATGTGGTTTCCGTCAGTCGGGAGCTGGTGTCTGATGGACACCTGCATCGTTTCGCCTATGTGACCAAGGACGGGACGCAAGTTCGTTTCATCGTCATTCAAAAGAACGCCGTAGCCTACGGTTGCGGTCTGGATGCCTGCGAAATCTGCGGCGAATCCGGTTATTACGAAGACGGCGGGAAAGTCATTTGCCGGCGCTGCGGGGTCATGATGAATATTCAAACTATTGGCTTTCCCGGTGGCTGTAACCCTATTCCGATTAAGTATGAAGTGGGCCCGAAAGAATTACGGTTTTTTGCTGACGAGCTGAGTGGGCACGCCAAAATCTTTAAAACCAAAATAATCTAAGGCTCTAAGGTATAAGTTTCCATGTTCTTTTTCAGGATGATTTTCAAGGCGTTACGTCGGCAGGTCGGTAAACGCCTCATGATTGCGCTAACGATTTTACTAGGGGCAGGTCTCACAACTTCCATGCTGGCGGTCATGCTGGATGTCGGGGATAAAATCAAGCAGGAACTTGGCTCTTACGGTGCCAATATCCAAGTGCTACCGCAAGGAAAATCCGTAGTTTCCCAACTCTATGATTTCGAGGATACGGGTAGCTCGGCGAATTCCCAGTCCGGAGCGTTGCAGGAATCCGAGCTGGCAAAGCTGAAAACCATATTTTGGGCTTTCAACATCGAAAACTTTGCTCCGTTCCTGGGAACCAAGGCTGCTTCCTCAGGCCAAGACGTTGACGTAGTCGGGACCTGGTTTCGCAAGAAGCTAGCCATCCCCACTGGGGAAAAAGTCGATACCGGCATGGCGGATATGCGCGACTGGTGGGAAGTCCAAGGCAACTGGCCAAAGGCTGCCGATGAAGTCATGGTCGGATCGAAACTGGCTCAGCAAACCGGCTGGCATCTGGGGGACTCTCTGACCTTGAAACCCCGGCCCGGATTAGCTGGCTCCGCACCCAGTCCAACTTTGACTATCAGCGGTATCTTTACTTCCGGTTCCAATGAAGACCGGCAACTGTTTGCGGATTTGAGCGTAGCTCAGAGCCTCTCGGGTCGTCCGGGCCAGGTCGACCGGGTAGAGGTGCGTGCTATCACCACGCCGGAAAATGACTTGTCCCGCCGCGCTGCCCGCGATCCCAGCTCACTATCTCTGGAGGACTGGGAAACCTGGTACTGCACCGCTTACACGTCCTCAATCGCCTATCAGATTGAGGAAGTCATGACTAACGCCGTAGCCACCCCCGTCCACCAAATCGCCGACAGTGAGGGCGCGATCCTGGAAAAAACCCAGCTCATTATGACTTTGGTGGCGATTTTGGCCATGGCGGGTTCCGCTCTGGGTATTGCTAACCTGGTGACTGCCTCGGTGATGGAACGTTCCGCCGAAATCGGGCTGATGAAAGCTTTGGGGGCGCGTAATCTGTTTGTGGTGCTGATGATTTTGACGGAAACCTTCATCGTGAGCCTGGTTGGGGCCGCGTTCGGATGTGTGGGCGGCATCGGTCTGGCCCAACTGGTCGGACACCTGGTATTTGGGGTCAGTATCAATATCCGCCCAGTGGTGTTCCCCTTGATGGCGGTCATCGTGGGGCTGACGGTTTTGCTGGGCTGTTTACCTTCAATCCGGGCGCTGGTGACTTTGCAACCTGCGCGGGTTCTGCACAGAAAGTAGGCGGGAATGAACTCACACAAACGCATGTTCGTGCGCATCATTTGGAAAGCCTTTGCGCACCGTTTCTCCCGGGTTCTGATTGCTTCCCTGGCAATCGCAATGGGTGCCTCCATCCTGTCCGGGTTGGGGCTGGTGGCGGTGACAGTTCCCAATTACATCGCTAAGGAACTGCGTTCGTTTGGGGCAAACCTGGTGGTGCTGCCGCAAGGTTCCAATGTAATTACTCGGGAAACGGTGTCTGCCATCGACCGGCAGTGCGGCGAGAGTCTGTTGGGGCGGGCCGGCTACAGTTACGGTAACCTGCTCTACGGTCAGCAGCCCGTCCCCGTCATGGTGACGAAATTTGCCGACGCCCGGTCAGTCCGACCCTACTGGTCAATCGACGGGAAAGTGCCGCAGGGCAGCGAACAGATCCTGTTAGGGGTGAATCTCGCAGAAAAATTCCGTCTGCACGTCGGTGACCTGATCGGCCTCAAGGTGGCGCAGCTGCGGGAAAACACCGGGGGGGACGAATCGGGGGATGCCAACCGGGCTGGCAAACAGCTGGAAATCTCCGGGCTGCTGCGCACCGGCGGCCCCGAGGACGACCTGGCGGTGTTAAGCCCGGACAGTTACACCGCTATGGGTGGGGTTGCCGATGGCTACAGTTTGGTGGAATATTCACTGAAAGGCGATACTTCCCAATTGAGCGCTTTAGCGAAAACCATCGGAAAAAAGGTCAACGGGGTTGACGCTGAAGTGGTGCGTCGAACTACCCAAAATGAAACCCGCATTGCCCATACTCTAAGCAACCTAATTTGGTTGGTCAGTATTATTATTTCCGCACTAATGCTGATTGCGGTATCCGCGACACTGAGTTCGATTGTCTCGGAACGCGCTCGCGAGATTGGGCTGAAAAAGGCATTGGGGGCTTTGAGCAAGGACGTATTCACGGAACTTATCGGGGAATCGATAATGTTAGGGCTGTTCGGAGGGTTCTTAGGGGTCTTGCTGGGAATCGGTCTGGCCGATTACATATTGCAAAAAGTTTTCCTGGCACGAGTAGAAATTAACTGGATAATTTTAGTCCTCACGATTGTTTTTTCGGTAGCGGTAGCGGTTATCGGTTCTCTGTGGCCGGCTAAACGTATTGCCCGGATTAATCCTATAAATGTTCTTGGTGGAGAGTGAGAATGCTATGGCAGATAATAATGATGAGCAATTGATTTATCGAGTTGAGAAGGTGTCTCGAAAATACGGCGAGTTGGCGGCGCTGGATAATGTCAGCCTCGACATAACTCGCGGCGAGTGGCTCTCGGTAGTGGGGCCGTCCGGTTCGGGCAAGTCAACTCTGATGAACATTCTGGGCTGCCTGGATTCCCCCACCGAAGGACTGGTTTACCTGGAGGGCGAGCGTCTGGACAAAATGGGTGAACTGGAATTGGCCGCGGTGCGTCGCCGCAAGATTGGCCTCATCTTTCAACAGTTCCACCTGGTAAAACACCTCTCGGCGGTAGAAAACGTGATGATGGCTCAGTACTACCATTCCCTCCCCGATGAAGCCGAGGCGATGGAGGCACTAGACCGGGTGGGCATGTCCGCTCGCGCCACCCACCTCCCTCATGAACTGTCTGGAGGGGAGCAGCAGCGCGTGTGCGTGGCTCGTGCCCTCATCAACCACCCCTCCGTCATCCTGGCCGACGAACCGACCGGAAACCTCGACGAGGCAAACGAAAACATCGTTATCGACTTCTTTTCGCAGCTGCATCGGGAGGGCACCACCCTGCTGGTCGTCACCCATGATGCCAACGTTGCTCGGCAAGGGCAGCGCCAAATCATTTTGGAACACGGGAAAATCGTCAGAGAAGTCCACAACCAATCGCAAACCGCAGAAAAATGTGACCCACAAATGCTTGAGACGGGAGGAAACGATGCGTAAAGCGACCGCGGGAGCGCTACTCGCAATCGGCATGGTCGCCCTCAGTGGCTGCGGGTCTTACCCAGCGGCATCGACCTTGCCGGACGGGCAATACGCGGGCAGCTCGCTGCCCGACGAGGACGGTACGGTCGGTAAAGTTCAGTTTACGATTAAGAACGGTCAGGTGGTTGACGCTAAGTTCCGTCTCTATGACAAAGACGGGACGGTACATGACCAAAATTACGGGAAAACCGCTAGCGGCGGGATAGACACGGAATTTTACCAGCGCGCCCAAGCCGCTATCAGCGCTGAACAGCGTTATGTGCAGCAGTTCCAGAAGACCGGGGATCAAAATAAGGTCGATAGGGTGTCCGGGGCATCGTTGTCACATCGGCTGTTCCTCGATGCGGTTCAGACGGCTATGGAAGCAGCGCAAAAGTAGGCGTTCGTGTACCTCGCGCCGACTCCACCAGGAGAAACCACGATTACCTTTGCGGCGATGGGGACGCTGGTGTCGGCATCGTGGCGCAGCACTCCCCAGGTCGCGGAGGTCCTCCGGGTGAGTCTGCCGAAACGGGCGGCGCAGTTGGAGGATGACCTGTCGCGGTTTCGGGCGGATTCTCCCGTGAGCCGCTTGGATACCGAGTGGAGAGATATCGGGCCGCACTGTGCCGCGGTGTTTGGGGCTGCTCAGGAATGGGCGCAGCGTACCGGGGGTTTTTTTAAACTATTTCCGTGCCTGGGCTGGGACGCCGAAACGCTGCAGTTGCGGGGCGAGCAGGCTCGTCTCACCGACGGTGTGGGGGCTGGGGGCCTAGATTTGGGAGGTATCGCGAAAGGTTACGCGGCTGCGCAGCTGGCTTCTCTCATTCAAGAATCAGGGGGTAGCGGCATCTTGGTGTCCTTCGGGGGTTCGTCGATTGTGGCGCCGGACCGCCGGGCCATCATCAGAGTGCAATCTCCCTGGACAGGCCGGGAATTCTTGGGAGACCTGCAGATAGAAAACGAGTCCCTCTCTAATTCAATGCTGCCGCAAACCCAGATTGTCCCCAGTCTGGTGCGCAGCCACATTCGCGGTCTGGACGGGCAGCTCGCGTTTACCGATATTTGTGCGGCACTTGTGGTGGGACCTGACGCGATGAGTTGCGAGGCTCTCTCTACCGCGCTGATTGCGGGAGGAAGCCCCCTGCTGCACGATTTGACTCAGAAGGGCGTTCTGGGTGGGGCGTATCGCGCCCTCGCGATGACTTCCAACGGGAGGGTGTTTGCCGACCCCGCGCTACAGTTGAGTATCACACTGGAGTTGCCCGAACCGTTGCCGCTGAGCCCCGTGTTGCCGGACTGACGCCGCAACGGGCTTGTGCGGTATTCCCCTAGAGAGAGCGGTAACACGTCCACAGCAATATAGCGACCTGCCAAATAGGTGAGGCTCTCTCCTGCAAACAGAGAAGCGTTCGAGCCTGTCACCGTAATTCTGAGAGCGTACTTTTCTCTCAGTGAGTTCAACACTCGCGTCCAATCATCGAGTTCCGGGGCTTCGCCTATATGCAAAAAGCGGATACTTTGTTGCTCGACCGCGCGCTGCACGGAGCTGTGGAACGTCCTAGCGTCGCGCATCCGGTCATGTGATAGATCCTCGAAATGCTCGCTCATTATCTGAGCCGGTTTGATTCCTTGCTCGACTAGGTAATCTTCGTAAAGCGCCAGCAGGAAGAACTTTCACCCGAGGAAGCCGCTTATGAGATGGCTAGGGACGAGGCTCTAAACGTCATTCGGAGGGGTGAGACGAGCCTGTTGGTTGTGTTGGGTACGTGGATGAACTGGAGCTGTAATCATCCTCCAAAATCACCCACCCATAACACCCGCCATGTGGAGAAAAGCATCTTAATTTTCCGGGTAATGAGAGTGGTTTTGAGAGTAGATTTACTATTTAGCTGGAAATCCTGTTGCCCTAAACAGTACTTTACCAGCGCATTTGTCGGGCTGACAGGATTTGAACCTGCGACCCCTTGACCCCCAGTCAAGTGCGCTACCAAACTGCGCCACAGCCCGTTACTTCCCCGAGTTTATCGGTGGCAGCTACTTTCCAGCAAATCACCAAGACGTGATTCTTAACGCTTACCGCGTCCTCGCAAATAAGATTATTGTCTAAGCCCCTAGTAGACTGGGGGACGTGAGTGAGCAACTGGATCTACGCCGCGCTAAGAAGCCGTTTAAAGTGCAGGCGCCCTATAAGCCGTCTGGGGATCAGCCGCAGGCGATTGCGGAGCTCACGCAGCGGATTAACAATGGGGAAAAAGACATTGTTTTGCTGGGGGCAACCGGAACCGGAAAATCGGCGACCTCCGCCTGGCTGGTAGAGAAGGTGCAGCGCCCCACCTTAATAATGGAGCCTAATAAAACTCTGGCTGCCCAGCTGGCGGCGGAGTTGCGCGAACTTTTCCCTGACAACGCCGTGGAATATTTCGTTTCCTACTATGACTACTATCAGCCAGAAGCCTACGTACCCCAGTCTGACACCTATATCGAAAAAGATTCTTCTATAAATGACGAGGTCGAGAGGCTGCGGCACTCTGCCACTAACTCTCTGCTCACCCGCCGGGACGTAATCGTGGTGTCTTCGGTTTCCTGTATCTACGGCCTCGGTACCCCCCAAGAATATGTGGCGCGGATGGTGCCCTTAGAAGTGGGAATGCAAATAGAGCGTAACGAACTACTTAAACGCTTTATCACCATGCAATATACCCGTAACGATATGGCCTTTACCCGGGGAACTTTCCGGGTGCGCGGCGATACCATCGACATCATTCCTATGTACGAGGAAATGGCGATCCGGATCGAAATGTTTGGGGATGAAATTGATTCCCTGGCCACTCTGCATCCCATCACCGGGGAAGTAATCGACGAGGAAGACTCGGTGTTTATTTTCCCCGCCTCCCACTATGTGGCCGGGCCAGAACGGATGCAACGCGCCATAGACGGAATCGAGGAAGAGTTAGGACAGCGGCTGAAATACTTCCGTGAGCAAGGCAAGCTCTTAGAAGAACAGCGCCTGCAGATGCGCACCACCTACGATCTGGAAATGATGCGGGAGATCGGTACTTGTGCGGGCATCGAAAACTATTCCCGCCATATTGATGGGCGCGGGCCCGGCAGCCCTCCCAACACTCTCCTCGATTATTTCCCCGAAGATTTTCTGCTGGTAATCGATGAATCCCATGTGACGGTTCCCCAAATTGGAGCCATGTTCCATGGGGATATGTCCCGCAAACGGACCCTGGTGGATTACGGCTTCCGCCTGCCTTCGGCGATGGATAACCGGCCTTTGAAATGGGAAGAGTTCCAGGAACGGATTGGGCAAACCGTTTATCTGTCGGCGACCCCTGGCCCCTATGAGTTAGAACGCTCCGATGGGGTGGTGGAACAAATTATTCGCCCCACCGGGCTGGTTGATCCGAAGATCGTAGTTAAACCGACTGCGGGGCAAATCGATGACCTGATGGAAGAAATCCTCCTGCGCAGTGAAAAGGACGAGCGCGTCTTGGTCACTACCTTGACTAAGAAAATGGCCGAAGACCTCACCGAATACCTGGCGGAGCGGGAAGTATTGGTGGAATATCTGCATTCCGATGTGGATACTTTGCGGAGGGTGGAGCTCCTGCGGGAACTGCGGATGGGCAAATTTAACGTGCTAGTGGGGATTAACCTGCTGCGAGAGGGCCTGGATCTGCCGGAAGTGTCGCTAGTTGCGATCCTGGATGCCGATAAGGAAGGGTTCTTGCGCTCGACTACTTCCCTGATCCAAACCGTAGGGCGCGCGGCGCGTAACGTATCCGGGGAAGTACATATGTATGCGGACCAGGTGACTGATTCTATGCGGGCGGCGATTGAGGAAACCGAGCGGCGGCGAGAAAAACAGCTGGCCTATAACCGCGAGCACGGGATTGACCCCCAGCCGCTGCGTAAGAAGATCGCGGATGTCACCGATATGTTGGCGCGCGAAGAAATTGATACCGAGTCCCTACTAGGTACCGGGTATCGAGGCGCGGGTAGTGGACCCGATGCGCAGACCCGCCGGCAGACCGGGCAGGACGTGCGTGAACGGCTGGCAGATCAAAATGAATCCAGCCTAGTGGAGCTAATCGCGGAGCTCACCGCGCAGATGCAAGAGGCAGCCCGGCAGCTACAATTCGAGGTGGCAGCGCGGCTGCGAGATGAAGTGCGCGATCTTAAGAAAGAATTACGGCAAATGCGGGAGGCGAATTGAGCGAAACCGAAAAAGGTCACGGCCCCTCTACTCAGGGTGACGCGATAACTCCTCCCTTTCCCGCGTCGGGAAATACACAACCAGCATTAACGCCCTCGGTAAGTGGGGAAGAGCTTAGCGAACTACCGGAAGGCGCTTTGGCAGGACTCAGCGAGGACGAGGTCGCTAAACTTAAGCAGGCCGGATTGGTTAACCAGTTCACCCCGCGAGCTACCCGTACAGTCTGGCAGATTCTGCGCGCCAATGTGTTTACTTTATTTAATGCGATTTTGGCGAGCTGTATCGTAGTCACCTTGATTTTCGGTCATTGGGCAGACACCGTTTTTGGGATCGTGATGGTGGTCAATGCGCTCACTGGCATCATTAGCGAACTCAAGGCCAAAAGGGTGCTGGAAAAAATCAGTATTCTGCAAGAAAACCCGGTAATGGTGGTGCGAAGTGGGGCAGAAAGAGAAATCTCTCCCCGCCAGATTGTGCAGGGGGACTTGTTGCATTTGCGACGGGGAGACCAGGTGCCTGCCGATGGGACCGTGGTTGCCACCAGTGGCCTCTATCTGGATGAATCTAACCTCACTGGGGAATCAGTTCCGAGAGCGCGAGCCAAGGGCGAAGAAATTTTTTCCGGTGCCGCGGTGGTAGCCGGAGATGGATACGTAAAGGTTAGCGCGGTTGGTAGCCACTCTTGGGCGAACGAGATGGCGCTGCAAGTTAAAAAATTCCAGATGGCACATTCGGAATTGGAAGAAGGAATCAACAAAATTCTGAAAGTCATCACCTATTGTTTACCGCTGGTGATTGTCCTCCTGGGGGCAGCGCAAATTCGTAACCTGGGGGGACTTAACCAGGTCAACTGGGGGAATATCGGACCGGTAGTAGTGGCGGCAGTAGCGGGAATCGTGGGGATGATTCCTCAAGGTCTGGTGCTGCTCACCTCTATAAACTTCGCGGCGGCCTCCTTAAAACTGGCGCGTCAAGGGGTGCTAATCCAAGAATTGCCGGCAGTAGAAGTCCTGGCCAGAGTAGACACTCTTTGTCTAGACAAAACCGGCACCCTTACTACTGGGGAGATTGCGGCGCGCGGCTTCGCCCTCCCCGGTGAAAATAAACTAGTGTCGGCTGGTGATTTAGCTGCAGGGGCGCCCGCCGCCCTGCAAGCTTTGACCCGCGAGCGCGAAAATGACACTTCGGCAGCTATCTATGATCGGATAGTTAACGATTTGGAAACTATGCCGCCGGCTTTGGAGAACCCGCTGCTAGTGCCCTTCGATTCTGCTCGTAAATGGTCAGCGGTGGTCAGCGGGGGTGATACCTGGGTGTTGGGAGCGCCAGAAATTATATTGGCAGCTGACGGTCCCGCGCTAGAACAAACCGCGACCTGGGCTAGGCAAGGGGTACGAGTCCTGGCGTTGGCACAGGCTAAAAATCAGGAAATCGACCCGGAGCATCCCGCTATACCATCGGGATTGCGGCTGAGCGCGTTAATAGTGCTCGCCGAACGCCTGCGCGAAGATGCGGCGCAAACCTTGGACTTTTTCCGCCAAGAAGGGGTAAATGTTCTGATTATTTCGGGGGATAACCCGCAGACAGTAGCCGCTTTGGCAGGACGAGTGGGGATTAAGACCGAAGGCTTTGACGCTCGAAAGCTACCGGAGGACGCCCCCGGGATCACGCGAATTCTGGAAAAACATCGGGTATTTGGCCGGGTTACTCCGGAACAAAAACGCGCCCTGGTGCAAGCCTTACAGGCCGCGGGAAAAACCGTGGCGATGACCGGAGATGGAGTAAATGATGCTCTGGCTTTAAAGGATGCAGATTTGGGGATTGCCATGGGAAACGCTGCCCAAGCCACCAAGTCCGCGGCGAAAGCAGTCCTGCTAGATTCTAAATTCTCGGCCCTGCCCCAAGTGTTAGGGGAGGGACGACGCGTACTGGGAAATATGGAGCGGGTATCTACCTTGTTCCTGTCAAAAACTACCTATGCGGCCCTGCTAGCACTCTTAGTCGGGATTTTAGGTATTCGCTACCCCTATCTGCCCCGGCACCTGACCCTGATCTCCTCTAGCACTATCGGAATCCCCGCGTTTTTCTTAGCCCTTGCGCCCTCCAACCGCCGCTACCGTCCCGGTTTCTTGCGTAGGGTGGGCCAGCTATCCATACCGGCGGGGTTGCTGTGTGGATCCACTTCGATTGGCGCCTACCTATGGTTGGGGCGCACCGAGGCCGCTACTTCGGCGGCTACTATTGTGTTGGCAATCGGGGCACTGGGGCTACTGGCTATCCTGTCTCAGCCGCTACGCAGTTGGCGCGGAGGTCTAGTTGTAGCCATGATCACCCTAGTAATCGCGGCGATTACGATACCGGTGGTGCGAAACTTCTTCGCCCTAGAAATCCTATCTTTCGCACAATGGCTGGTAGTGGTTACCTGCAGCGCGATTTCCCTGACCGGACTAGCAATTATCGGCACCTATTGGGAGAGGCGTCATTGGCCAGATCACGGTTCGGGGTTACGTCTAAAACACGTTAGAATAAGAAAGTAAATCCGGAAGGGGAGTACTTCCATTAACAGGCCAGTCGTCATCACGGCAAACTTGCCCGGCTGGTTGGGCCTGAAAAGGCGGAAGAAGACCTGAGCATAGACAACGCCAACGAAATGGAGAACGCTGCATGGGTCTGATGCCTGAGCTTAATGCCACCCCTGGACACGAGGTAATTCACTGGTGGAACTGGCTGTTGCTGGCAGTGATTATTCTGGCGCTGCTGATAGTTGATTTCCGCGGACACGTCAGCAAAGCTCACGAACCCACTATTAAAGAGGCCGCTATCTGGTCCGGTATCTATATGGCGATTGCGGCCGCCTTCGGGTTAGTAGTTTGGCTGCAATGGGACCTGAATCTAGCCGCACAGTATTGGGCCGGTTGGATCACCGAATGGTCGCTGTCCCTGGATAACCTGTTTGTATTCATTATTATCTTGAATGGTTTCAAAGTTCCCCGCGCCTATCAGCAAAAAGTGATCATGCTAGGAATCATAATCTCCATGGTATTGCGCCTAGCATTTATCCTGATAGGCGCCGCTTTGATCAACGAGTTCGCCTGGATCTTTTACCTCTTCGGTCTGTTCCTGATCTACACCGCGATCAGTCAGGCGCGGGAAGGGATAACCAAAGAGGACGAGGGGGAATCTGCAGAAGGGTACCAGGAAAATAAATTCACTACCCTGGTGCGGCGGGTGCTGCCGGTCTCCGAAGGCTTCCGGGAAGCTAAACTGCTTTATCGCCACCGCGGAAAGACCTACGTAACCCCCATGTTCTTGGTGATCATCGCGATCGGGTCTGCGGATCTAATGTTCGCCTTTGACTCCATCCCCGCGATCTTCGGCCTAACTAAACACCCCTTCATTGTTTTCGCCGCTACCGCTTTCTCATTGATGGGGCTGCGACAATTGTTCTTCCTGGTAGATGGGCTCTTAGAACGCCTAGCGTTCCTACATTACGGCCTGGCCTTAATCCTGGGATTCATCGGGGTGAAACTGATAATCCATGCCGCCCACGAAGCCCCCTTCTTGGGCATAGAAAAATGGGCGCAGGTGGTCCCGGAACCTTCTATTGGCTTTTCGATGGGCTATATCCTAGTTGTCCTCGTAGGTACCGCGCTGTTGTCTATTTGGTACTCTCAGCGCCACCAGAAAGCTAATCCACAACAGGACTAAGGACCAAAAAGTTTCGGCTCGGATACCTGCTAGTTTTGCTAGCAAACTTAGGTACCCGAGCCGAAAACTCTATTGACGATGCTTACTTTTCGGGCAGGTAATCGTTAGTGTAAGCGCCCTCCACGTCCGCTAAGGTAGCGGTGGTAAAGCCGTTTTCGCTCATCCACTTAGTGTAGGAACGTACTATTTCGGCATCCATCTCTCCCCAACGCCCCGAGGGTGCATGCCAGGAGGGAGCCATATAGGCCAGGGAAGCAGTGAGCACGTCCTCTTCACTCGCACACATAGTTGAAGCTAGAATATCGACGGTTTCTGCCTGATTATCGCGAGCAAAATCGTATCCGCGGCTGGTAGCCGCCAAGAATGCTCGCACCTGATCTTCGTGGCTACGCAGATAACTTTCCTCCACACACAAGAAATAGGCATGGTGAGGAGTAACTCCCACCTCGTCGAAGGATAGTTGCACAACCCCGGAGAAGGGTTTACTGCCCTGGTAAGCTTCCCAACCCAACACATTGAAGAGGGCGTCGTATTTGCCCTTTTCAATTGCGCGAATATCCGGTTCGAATACTCCGGGGTCTACGACATTAACTTTAGAAAAATCGCCACCATCTTTCTCTACCGCTTCCACCACCATCTGTTTGAGGCGTTCAACCGGCGGAATAGATACAGTTTTACCTTCTAAATCTCGAAAACGATGGATTCCGTTCTCCTCGCGAGTAATCACCCCGCCTAACTGGTTTTGATTGAAAGTAGCAACGGCTACGAAGGGATGCTCGCTGTGACGAGTTTCGAGCAGTTCCCCTAACCTAATGGAAGCAAACTGAAACTCTCCTTTGGCGGCTAGTTGTGCCGGTGTTCCCCGATCAAAACCATCCCAAGAGATGTCAACATCTAAGCCTCCCTCTTGATACCAGCCTTTTTTGCGAGCCACGAATAGACCCGCATGATTAGGCCAGGTAACTACATATTCCATGCGAATTCGGGTTAATTCCATTTCTACTCCCTATTTTTTTTCTTTACCCCACAGGGCACTTTCAATTTCTTTATAGGCTTTAACAAAATTCGGGGTGGTGCGTAGCCCCGCTCCATGACTTAATGCAGTCGCAGCTTTCGGTGACTCTGTCGATAAAAATTCTGCACGTTCGGGAATTTCAATCTCAATATCAGCGGTAATCCTGCCTGGCCGCTCTGACATCACCAGTACCCGGTCAGCTAGGGTTACTGCTTCAGCAATATCATGGGTTACCAATAGCAGAGTTAATCCTTGGGTACGGGTGGCTTGCCAGAGCCAACGTTGCATTTGAGCCCGGGTTATCTGATCGAGAGCCCCGAAAGGTTCATCTAAAGCGACTAAGGTAGGTTCAGCCAGCATCGTGCGTAAGAAGGCTACTCGCGAACGCATCCCTCCGGAAAGTTGTGCCGGGTAGGCGCGACAAAATTGTTCCAGCTCGAACTGGGCGAGGAGGGCGTGGGCGCGCTCGCGGGCTTTCCGGCGGGGCACTCCCCGGATACGTAAGGGCAGGGCCACATTATCTTCGATAGTGTTCCAAGAAAATAACCCATCGCGTTGCGGCATGAGCGCAACCAGGGGATTCGGTACTGACCAAGAGATTTTTCCCTGATTGGGGGAGGTGAGACCGGCTATTATGCGCAGTAGGGTAGATTTACCACAACCCGAGGGACCCACCAGGGCAGTTACTGTTCCTTCGCTGATGCTCATCCCCACCTTCTCCAGGGCGGTCAGCGGCGGGGTGGTAAATTTTTTAGTTACTGCTGATATTTCTAGTAGGCTCATTTTGCCTTCTTCCAGGGGATCAATACTAGTTCAGCCAGTTCTACCAGCAAATAGGCTGCCAAGGTCATTAGGGTCAAGATTCCAGCTCCAAAGAACACTAGTTCTGTCCGGAAAGATCCTTGAGCGGTGAGTAGATAAATCCCTAAGCCATTTTCTGCCCCTACAAACTCGGCGGTCGCGGCGGTGGCTGGCCCGTAGGTGACCGCGATGCGCAGTCCGGTCATAAAATCCCCAAGAGCTGCCGGCATTCGCAAGTGGGAGAAAATCCAGGCGGGGGAGGCGCCTAAAGAGCGCGCGACATCAATCTGGTCACGAGAAGGAGCGGTAAGTCCTTTAGAAAAAGCCACAATAATCGGAAAAATCCCGAATAATGCTACTAGCAAGATTTTAGAGGTTGCGCCAAAACCGAACCAGATGATCAGCAGAGGAGCGATCGCCACTATCGGTATGGTTTGCGAGATTACCAACAGGGGCATTACCGCTTTCCCGAAAGTTTTTGCACTCCACAGGAGGAAAGAGATAACTACTCCGCAAATAATTGCTAGCGAGGTACCTGCCAGTACCTCTATTAAGGTTACTTGCGTGGCTAGCGAAGCCGCCGGCCAATCCTCTATCCCGGCTCTAAAAATTACGCTGGGGGCAGGCAATAGCTTGGGGTTAACTTGCCCTAGGCGGCAAATAGCTTCCCATAATGCCAGGGATAAGAGGACGAGGCCGACGGCAACTAGACGCGAGTGATTTTTCATTTACTGCTGGTCTTAGCTAGGAACTCGTTGGTTACTACCTCGGGGGCGGAAATCTTTTGCGTGTAAGGTTTTCCATCCCCGTCGTAAACTAGCTTTTGCTCGATAATGAAGTCCAGGTAGCTCTGCCACTTATCCATATCGGCATGGCCAACCCCGCCAGTGGCATCTGGCCAATAGTCTTTAGATAGTAATGCCTGTGAGGCCTCAGCTAGTTTTGAATCTAACTTTGCCTGCGGGTTCGCTTTGACTAAAATCTGGGCAGCTTCTTGGGGATGATCAATAGCCCACTGGTAGCCTTTCTGGGTAGCTTGCACGAAAGCACGCACCAGTTTCGGGTTTTCTTTTATGAGGTCTTCCCGGGTTGAAACCCCTAGGAGAGCTGGGGTGGTGGGGATACCAAACTTTCCGTAATCAAAGTAGCGGAGCTTATATCCGCTCTGTTCGGCCTCGATCCCTTCCCAGGTAGAGAGGAGTTCCGCAAAGTCGGCGCGTTCTTGTTCTACTGCTTGCAGGGTTTGGGCGCCGGCGACTACTTTCTTGAAATCTCCCTTGCCGCCGTCCTTTTGAATCAGCATCCTGGTGGCAATGTGTTGAAACCCGCCCCCAAAATCAGCGAGGGTTTTACCATCCAGATCCCGGGGACGTTGAATATCAGCTTTATCTAAAAATCCCACCATATAAGAGGATTTTGGTTGCAGGTTGAATACCATTTTGATGCCCAGGTTAGAGGCTTTCGCTGAGGCAATTGAGTCGGTGCCGGAGAAGCCGAAATCGGCACCTTTGGCGGCCATTACCGATTCCACACCGCTCTTAGAAAAAGGCACTACCTTTACATTTAATCCGGCTTCCCGATAAAAACCTTTTTCTTGGGCAACATAGATCCCGGTGTGGTTAGTGTTCGGGGTCCAGTCCAGAATAACCGAAGTGTTTTTTAGTTCGGGATCTCTAGTTGCGGAACTAGATCCCGTGGCACACCCCGCCAGAGTTAGAGCCAGGGTGCAGGCTAAAGCGGTAGCTATTTTTCGCATGCTTTTTCTTTCGCTAGTTGGTTGATAAGGGACAAATATTTTTTGCCAGGTTCGGTCAGGAACCACTGGCTATGACCCTGGAATCCGATATCCCAGGCCCAGTTTTTTAGCTGTGGCTCAATCGGAGCCAGCAGGTCATATTCGATGGCAGAAAGGGAGAACTCGGCGTTACAAAGAGCAATCAGAGGACCGAGCATCTCGATTTCCTCCGCCGGCAGGGGGAAGATCTGTTCGTATCCGGTTAGTAAGTCGCAGGCTACCTGCGGCCAGTAACTATCGGTTTTCCCTTCGGTAATACTGATCCAGTCGATACTGTGGCGTTCCAGTAATACTGCCAGGTCAAAAAGTGGGGGATTGGGGCAAGCGAGCCCGAAATCAATTAGGGAAGATACGCTGTTTCCTTCCCAAAAAGCATTAGAAACGTGCAGGTCACCATGGGTAAAGTAGCGGGGAACCTGTGCTAAGGGAGAAAGCGTGCACGCAAAAGGACGCAAAGGCTCTAGTGAGGTCGCTAGATCGTAGCCACTGTCTTGCAGATAGTTAGCAAGTACCGGGTGAGCTTTTAAGAAGCCTGCTAGCTTGGGCCGGGGATCTCCCAGTAGGAGTTCTATCCGGTTTTGATAGGGGCCAGGCTCCAGTTGAGGAGGCTGAATTTTTTGGCTAGCGATACGGAGTCGGGCGGCAACTCTGCCCAGTTCCACGGCTTCTTCCCTGGTTTTTGGAGGTAACCAAGAGCGCAGGTCGCGGTAGCGGTCTTGCCCGGCAGCGCCGGCGGAGGCCTCGATAATCCACTCTCCGGTGGTCAGGGTGCTGTCGCCCTGGTTAAAACAGAAGAAACGCGGGGTGGGAAAGCCTTTGTTGGCCAGTTGATTGACAAAGGAGTGCTTAGCTTCCAACTCGGCGGAGCTCACGAGATTTTGGTGGTAGCGCTTTAAAAATACTTGCTTGCCGTTAGCGGTAGTTACTAGGCAAGCGGCCGCCATAGGGCGGGCAGAAGGGCAGAGGCTTGCGATTCGCTCCTCGCGAAAATCCGGGATTTCCCTCAGGACTTTGGCAGCTTGACTGGCGGAAAGAGGTGGCCAGGAATTATTGACCACTTCCAGTTGCTGTTCTCGATCCATCTGCGCCTCCTATATCCGTGCACAGGTGAACCAGCTTCCTGCGCCAGCATTACCTGGATCAGGTGTAACGGTCGAAGCGTTTTGCTTCCTCTCAGCTCGAAAGCTCCCGTGCTAAAAGAAGCGTACCAGAAGATTGGCGGATTTGGATTGCGCCCCCAAAATCCGGTAACGTGGTTTGAGTTCAAGGGCCATTGGCGCAGGGGTAGCGCGCTTCCTTCACACGGAAGAGGTCACTGGTTCGAAACCAGTATGGCCCACCACTAATAGTTATTTTTGCAGGTAAGACCGCATTATCTTCGTCATTTCTACCTGGTCGCTAAGGGCACACATTTCCCGGGCAGCATGCATTGACAAAATCGGGACTCCCACATCAATAGTGGTGATTCCGAGGCGAGTCGCTGTCATGGGGGCGATAGTTGACCCACAGGTGACTGTATTCTTTGACACAAAGCGTTGAGTGCTAACCCCGCTGCGTCTACCTGCGTCCTCCCAAATATGCCAGCCCGCCGCATCAGTGGCATAGCGCTGGGAGGCGTTGAGCTTGAGTACCGGACCAGCTCCCATTACTGGTCGGGTATCGGGGTCGTGTTTTTCGGGGTAGTTGGGGTTTACCGAGTGGGCAACATCGGCAGATAGGCACGAGGACGCAGCTAACATCCGTTCAAAGGCTTCCGATTCACCCGTGGCGCGGGCGCAGCGGCGCAGCACCTGTTCCAGTAGCGGACCGGCAGCCCCAGTTTCGGTATGGGATCCTACTTCCTCATGGTCAAAAGCCGCGCTAATTAAAATATTTTCTCCCGCAAAATCCGCGTCAGCGAGGCTCAATAGTGCCTTCGTGGCGCTGTAGACCGACAGCAGATTATCTTGCCGGGCGGAGGCTAGAAACTCTCCATCGGTTCCCAGCCGCTGCGGGGCATGGGTATCGAAAGTGTAGAGTTCGTGGCTAGAGATTTCAGCGGAGCTGCTAAGTCCCGCCTGTTCAGCAATTAGGTCCAGAATTTTCCTTGGGGATCCCCCTACATGCCAGAGGGGACGCAGGTGTTGCTGCCGGTCTAATTCCAGGCGGTTAGCGGATTCTCGATCCAGGTGGGGAGCTAGTTGGGGGATAGTAGCGATTGGCCCGGTGCTCACCTGGTGGGTTTTCCCAGTGCAGTCATAGATGATCCCGGCGATTCCTAGTTCCCGGTTTAACCAAGAGTTAGGGAGCATTCCTCCATAAACTTCTACGTTCAGCTGTCCCCAGCCATCGGGGCTGAGGCTATCGGGGGTGGGCTTTAGTTTGAAGGCCGGGGAGTCGGTGTGGCTACCAATAATCCGGAACCCCTGGGGGGAACCGGTAGGTATAATCCAGGCAATGAGGGCTCCTTTACGGCGTAAAAAGTAGCGTCCCGGACTTTTTGGCCAAGCCCTGGTGGGGTCAACTGGTTTAAACCTCTGGGAGCTGTAGATTTCGGCCAGAGTGTGGGCAGCGAAACTGGCGCAGGGAGAAGCACTAATAAAGTCAATTAAACCTTGGGAGTAGGTTTCCAGATCAAAACTCGTCATAGTTTCATCTTAGGGGGAGGGGTAAAAAGTTGCTGCCCCTTAGCTGCAACGGCGAGCTAAGGGGCAGGAAAAAGATTTACCTAGCTTGGTTAACGCGGTAGGGAGACCGGGTCAGTAGAGATGAAACCATCATCGCTGTCCTCGCCGCGTACGTGGCGGCCCCGTCGGCCACGAGCTGCGCGCGAATTCCCCAGATCCGTAGGTTCTTCAGGACCCAAGTGGAGGGGATCTAAGCCCGTTTTTACTCCCTGGCGTTCCTTCTCGGTTTTTTCATCCTCTTCGCGCTGCGCCTGCTGGGCTTTTTCCTCGGCCAGCTTTTGAGCTTTGCTCCGAGCATCCTGCTGCTTCTCGAGTTTCTTAAGCTGTTTCTTGGTGCGCTTAGCCAGTTTTTTACGGAGTTTTTCCTCCGCCTTTTCCTGGCGGCGAGTAGCTTTTTCTTGGCGGAGCCGCTCTTTTTCGGCTGCCCGCTGCTCCTGCGAAGCCGCGAACACCAACGCCTGTAAAAGCTGTACCTGAGAAACCCACGCGGGCAGCTCTAAAGATTCACGCAGATAGTAAAGCTGGTGAGCCAATCGGCCGCGTTCGGCTAGCAGTAATCCTTGAAGATCTTGGCAAAATTGCACATAATCTGTGACTTCTCCCCAGGGGCGGCGGTCATCCTTAGTAAAGAGGGGGAGTGCCGCGGGACGTAGCCGAGCCAAGAGCGCCGCTGCCGCCTTGGGCTTTAACACCAGTGGATCTTTAGTTAGTGCCGCCCAGATCTGCGCTAACGGTCCGGTCTCAGTTTCTAAAACCTGATCGGCAATATCTACTAGTTGGGTGTCGGCCGGGATCTGAGCCATTAATTCCGGCAAAGGCTCGGAAGTAAAAAGTTGATCTAAGCCCTTGCTGTCTAGCTGAAGGTCTAGATTCGCCAGCGCTAGCAGATCGCAATCTCGCAGATTTAAGCCACCCTCCCAAGAGGCAGCCGCCATTTGCGGTTGCAGGGGGAAACTAGGAGAAAATTTTGAGGTCAGGGAAAACAAAGTAATCCGGGGATTGTCTCTTTGACAGTAGTAGTCAGTGAGCAGGGCGCGAGCCTGTTCCCAGGTGTCGGCGTCTCCGCGAGTTATTCCGGCGACTATTTCCGGAACCGTGTTAATCATTTTTCCTCCGCAGGTAGCTGGTTGCCTAAATTGTAGTGGAAGACCGTGGTTGCCGGGTCGATATGTTCACCATGAAGAACTTTTTAATCCACTGTTAAACCGGTTAATGCCGATGCCACTATCCTTACGCTCTGGGGGAAACATGAGCGGGTGTCAGCTGGTTGCCTAGCTGCGGCATCCTCGCAAGGGTGTTTTTCGCGGACGCCGCCGCTAGCCGCTAAATAAACAAGGTGGGGTCAATAATCAGTTCCGCGGCCTTTTGCTGTTTGCAGCCGGGGGAAACCCGCGCGGGAACCCCAATCGCGGAACATCCGGCCGGTACATCGCGTACCACCACCGCATTGGCGGCGATCCTGGCATCGGATCCCACGTGGATGGGGCCGAGTACTTTGGCGCCAGCTCCCACCATCACCCGGTCTCCGAGGGTGGGGTGTCGCTTGCCTTTCGACATCGATACCCCACCCAAGGTGACCTGGTGAAAGAGTACACAATCGGTGCCAATCTTGGTGGTTTCCCCGATTACTACTCCGTTGGCGTGGTCAATAAAGAGGCGGCGCCCCAGGCGCGCTCCCGGGTGAATATCTACCCCGGTATAGCTGCGGGAAATTGAAGAAACTATCCTGGCCAGAAGTTTAAAGTTTTTCTTAAACAACATATGCGCCAGGCGGTACGCCCAAACCGCATGTACTCCCGGATAAGTTAGTGCCACCTCTAGGGCATTGCGGGCAGCCGGATCCGAGTTAATAGCTGCTGCTAGGTCTTCTTTGCACAGTTGGATTAAAGTCGGTTCCGGCTTCGCCATGGTTGCTCCTAGTCCATCAAATCTTTAAACAGCGGGGTAGTTAGGTAACGCTCGCCAGTATCGGGTAGCAAAGTCACGATACGTTTACCTTTCATATCAAGGCTTTGCGCTAAACGCAATGCTCCCATCAAGGCTGCACCAGCGGAAATTCCTACCAGCAGTCCCTCCTTAGCGGCAACTTTCCGTGCCATGGCGATAGCGTCCCCAGTTTTAACTGTGAGAACTTTAGTCAGCACTTTCGAATCCAAAATATCCGGCACAAAGTTTGCTCCGATACCTTGGATGCCGTGAGCGCCGGCCTCTCCCGTAGTTAGCAGAGCGGATTCGGCCGGTTCAATCCCGAAAATTTGGATATTGGGGTTTAGTTCCTTTAGACGCCGCCCCACTCCGGTGACGGTGCCTCCGGTTCCGATTCCGGCAACGAACACGTCAACCTGGCCGTCGGCATCTGCCCAGATTTCTTCGGCAGTGGTTTCAAAATGAGCTTGGGGATTGGCGGGATTGGTGAACTGGGAAGCCAAAATGGCTCCTTCGCGTTCGGCCACTACTTTTTGCGCCGCATCCACCGTTCCTTGCATGCCTGCTGCGGCCGGGGTTAATACCAACTCGGCTCCGAAGGCACGCATCAGGGCGCGGCGCTCTTTGGACATAGATTCGGGCATAGTGATTACCACTTTGTAGCCGCGGGCCGCTCCCACCATTGCTAAGGCCACTCCGGTGTTTCCGGAGGTGGATTCCACCAGAGTGCCGCCCGGCTTTAACTTTCCGGAAGCTTCGGCGGCGTTTATCATCGCTAGCGCCACTCGGTCTTTAACTGAGGAGGCGGGGTTGAAGGATTCAACTTTGGCTACCACTTCGCCCTCAAAGTCTGCCGGTAGCAAGTGATTGATTTTAACTAGGGGAGTGTGGCCTACTAATTCGGTTACGTCTTTTGCGATATTCATGCTTTTCCTTTAAAAGATTTTTAGTGCTGAAGGATGCTGGGAAGCCAGCTATAAAAGTCGGGAATCGGGGCGAAAATAGTTTTCTGCCCCGAGGGACAACCCGCGCCTTAGCGGTCGGCGGGGTGCCCCTAGATACATAGACGACAGCGAGAGATGGCGGGAAAACGCATTTGCCTCTCCGATCTGTCGTGAAAACTTGCTTACTTCAAGTTCTAACATCTTAACTTTTGAGGGTGCAACTTTTATGCGCTCAGTAAAATCTGAGGATTGCTGCTAGATGCCAGGGTTCTCCTGCCCAGGGCATGACGGTTTGCTACCCGAGGCTGGCGTTATAGCCAGGTTAAGCAAGGTAGCGTCAAGGCCTAATAAACCCGCTCGCTAGGGCGATTATTCTCGCACTTCGCGAGTAATATCCGGCGCCATCTCTACGCTGATTTCTCGCCCGCTAATGCTTGATAAGTAGCTTTCAATTTGCGATTGGGTAGTTTCCAGCGGGGCCGAAAAGCGCAAGGTAGCATCCTGGGCAAAGTCGCGCGCCAGGATCTGGTAGCCGTTTTGGGTCAGTTTTGCCTCGATCTTTCCGGCTTCCCCGATCGGTAAATGCAGCTGGTAGGAAGGCTGGGTAACTATCCGCACCGTTTGGGCGGCCTCCAATACTTGTTGCACCGCCCCGGAATAGGCGCGCACTAACCCGCCCGTACCCAGTTTGGTACCCCCGAAATAGCGGGTAACTACGCAGGCTAAATTAGTTAGTCCCGATTCGGTTAACACGTTTAGCATCGGGCCTCCGGCAGTACCTGCCGGTTCCCCGTCATCACTACTGCGGGTGGTGTCGGGGCCAATATCTTGGTGAATGATAAAAGCGGTGCAGTGGTGGCGAGCATCGGGGAACTCGCGGCGAATCTGGGCGATAAACTCGCGGGCGGCCTGCTCAGAATCGGTGCGCGCTAGGGAGGCGATAAAGCGGGAACGCTTAATCTCGATTTCGCTGTGGGCCGGGGCGTAGATAGTGCGCATAGCTTGATCTTATCTATTAGTAAGGCGGGTCAGGGCAAGCTTTTAGGATTACGACGAGGGCTTCCTCGGCAATAAAAATAGCTTTTCTCGATTCTGTCTGGGGTAGATAAAGCGTGCTCGCGGTGCAAATCACATGGTTGAAACTGGAATCTTTCCGCCATAAATGGCACAGTTGTAGAGGTTATTTTTCTATTTGTATTAGTTAGAGGAGTCCGTGATGGCAGTACCAAAGCGCAAAATGTCTCGTGCGAATACCCGCACCCGGCGGTCTGCTTGGAAAGCCAAGGCACCCCAGCTTACTTCGGTCAAGGGCAATGATGGACGTTCCTATGTGGCACCTCGTCACCTGGCCAAAGCCGTAAAGCTGGGGTTGTACAGCCCGGCAGACGATTTCGAGTAAAACTCGAAGTTAAGAAAAAGCCCCTAGCAGAGTTTCCTGCTAGGGGCTTTCGTTTATGGTTTTAGGTTTTATGCTTCCCTGAGGAAGATCCCTCGGAGGATGCCGAGGGATCTTCTGTCCTTCACTTTCCTTAGCGTAGGGAAGTGCCTTTTTTCAGGAGTTTAGCGGTGAGATAACCCGCGACTATCGTAAGGACGGTGGTGACGAGTAGCCACCAGATCGAAATTACCGCTGGTTCCACGATCTGGGCGTCATTAGAGGGGAGTACCTGGTCGAAGAGGGGGCTTCCCCAATCGAAAGAGATAAACGGGGAGTTGGGGGCGAAAAATATCATCTGCCCGGGGACTAACAGTAGTAGGAAGCTAATAATTTGTATTCCCACGTAGAGCAGCACTGCCACTAGTATCGGGCCGCCAATTTTTCCGAAACGATCCAGGAAAGGTCTCGCGTTGCCAGCAGTAACTATGAACTGGTAGGAGAAAACACCGACAATGGAGGATAGTACTAGAGCCGTTAGAACCAGAAAAGCTACTTGCCAGACCTCTGTGGTGGTAAAGAAGGATTTAAGGCCGGAGCCAGTAGCGTCACCCAAAAATACAGCTGTGATCAACAGTAATCCTCCGCCAAAAAACAGTAGTGCAAAGAAGCAGAGAGTTAAGAGGTTGAAGATACTTTTTGCCCAAAATAGCTCGATAGGACGAGCCGGGATCGACATGGTGAAATACCCGGTTTTTCCGTACATCGAACGGTAATAATGAACCAAAAGGATTATTGAATAAACCAGGTAGGCGGCTAGTAGTCCTAGGAAAGCTAGAAATACTAGGAAGATCCCGATGCCGTTACGTAAGATCACCATGGCTATCGCGGATAACAGGACGGTACCTATTGCCACAGCTACAGTGATTCCTAACGGTTTACGTAGCGCCAGGAAATCATGTTTCATTATTTTAGTAATCATCGGTACATCCCCCTAAAGAGTCCATCCAGGCTGGTTTGATAGGTACTGCGGAGTTGGTCTGCGTCTCCGGTTAAAAATACTTGTCCTGCGGACATGAATACCGCAGTAGAGACTATGGATTCCACGTCGTTAATCAGGTGGGTCGATAGCAGCATTACTGCCTGGGGGTTAAACCTGGAAATAACTGCCCGCAAGATCACGTCCCGGGCCGCTGGATCGACTCCGCTAATGGGCTCGTCTAGCAGATAGACGTGCGCATTTCGTGACATAATTAGCGCGACTTGTAGCTTTTCGCGCATACCCTTGGACATGGCAGATAGCTTCCGCTCGGCTGGTAGGCGGAAAAAATCTACCATTTCGTAGGCTTTCGCGGAATCGAAGTCAGTAAAGAAATCTTGGTATTGGCGGATTGCCGCGCGCGGGGTGAGATTATCTGCCAGCAAAGAACTGTCGGGGAGGTAGGAGGTAAAAGCTTTGGTCTCAGCTCCGGGAGTTTTCCCGAAAAGCCGGACTTCGCCCTCGTAATCCTGCATAACCCCAGCCAAGATTTTCATTAGGGTGGTTTTTCCGCAGCCGTTTGGCCCCATGAGGCCAACTATGCCCCCGGAGGGCAAAGTTAGGTTGGCGTTAGCCAGTCCGATTTGGGATCCGTAGAACTTCGATACTCCCTTTACTTCAATGGCGGGAGGAGGTGTCTGCGTTTGCGTATGGTTGTTCGCAGGGTTTGCCCTGGTGAATTGTTCGGGGTTTGCGCCTGGGCTGGAGGCCGGAGGCGTTGGGAACTGGTTTAACTGATTTTCAGTCATGAGATTTTCCCTTCTTCCATTGTTTTTCTACTAAGTCGAGTGTTTGGGGTAGGGTAGCGCCAGCTTTTTTCATGGTGGCGGCGAACTGGTTGGCATGCTCCAGGAATATTTTTTGGCGAGTAAGCCAGATCTTGTCCTGGTCTTGGGTTACGAACCGTCCGGCGGTGCGCTCTGATACTGCCAGTCCGTCGCGCTCTAGTTCCGATAGAGCACGTTGCACCGTATTTGGGTTGGCTCCTACCATTTGCGCGAGGTCACGCACGCTGGGAATTTTGCTCCCTGGCGGCCAGCTTCCAGAAGTTATCCGACGAGAAAACTCATCACGCAATTGGCTCCAAATCGGAATCGCTGAGTTTAGCTCCATGCCTCCTCCTTTCCTTACTGTATTAGTGTAGTAATACAGTAACTCTGCTGGGGTGGCTGTGTCAAGCGTTTAATACAGATATCTTTTTTGTGCGGGGTGAATTGGGGTGTAAATAGAGGAAATCTCGCGGCCTATGCGGATATGGGTCGCGGGAGATCGCAAAGTCGGGGCGACAGGATTTGAACCTGCGACCCCCTGCTCCCAAAGCAGGTGCGCTACCAAACTGCGCCACGCCCCGTCAGTTTTATTTTCTGACCTCTAATAGGTTACACTGTTTTTCGCGGCTTCCGTTAACTCGAAGCGAAAGCCACTTGCGAGTGTAGCTCAATGGTAGAGCCCCAGCCTTCCAAGCTGGTCATGCGGGTTCGATTCCCGTCACTCGCTCCACTTAGACGTCGGATTTGATAAGTACCCTTTTGCGTTAGCGAGTATCGCTTAGGGGGGTGTGAAAAATCGCCTGCGTTAGCGGGTTTGGATTTTGCGTTACCTAGTATCGTGTTTTCCCTGTTCAGATAGGGGTTTAGGGTTTAACTCGCTAACGGAGATGAAAAATGCGCCTCTCTTAGTCGCAAATAACGCTGTTCTAGCGGTGTCGGTTCGAGTCTGGTGCTCTAGCCGCGTTTAGGGTGTGGGATTAGAGATTGACCGTGATTTCTTTCCCGGTTCTGAAAATGAACCGGATCTGGTTTGCGCCGATGATGGCGTGGTCGATTAGGGCGTTCCATTGACAGGCCGTGAAGTGTTCGATGGGTTTGTCAGCTAGCTGGGAGTAGGCGGTTTTGATTGCGGTGGCTTTGGCGTTTTTGGCTGTTATCTGTGCGTTAACGGCGTGTTTTTCTGCGAGTGTTTTCTGGTATTTCGCGTCTAGTTGGGTGTATTTGGCGAGGTATTGTTCTTGGTCTTGCGCTAGGCGTTGATTCTCAGCGATCAGCTCCTCGATCTGGTTGGCAAGAGCGCGGATCTTGTCATCTAGGTGGCTGGATTCTGCCTCGAGCTGGTCAGTATTGAACATTTCGGTGATGGCTTGTGGTAGGTGATCTTTCCCGCGATAGTTTTTAGCGAGCTGGTCCAGTGCTGAAAGAAACGCGGTCTGGATTTGCTGATCACGCAAGGTAGCGGTCTGGCAGGGACGGGGATGGTCGTATTTGTGGTTGCATCGCCAGATAGTGTGTTTGTATTTAGTGTTGGATGCCCAGGTTTTGCGTCCGTACCAGGATCCGCAATCTGCGCATTTTAGGCGGCTGGCGAACAGTCCGATTTTGGCGGTGTTGGCCGCGTGGCGGGTGGCGAGTTCGTATTGAACCTGGTCCCAGACTTTCGGGTCGATGATGGGTTCGTGGTTGCTGGTCACGTAGTACTGGGGGAGTTGTCCTTGGTTTTCTTCGATGCGTTTGGTTAAAAAGTCAGCGGTGAACGTCTTTTGTAGTAGCGCATCTCCTTTGTATTTTTCGTTCGATAGGATGGAGCGCACGGTTGAGGTAGACCATTTGGTTTTACCGCGAGGAGTCAAAATGCCACGGTGCTGTAGTTCTTTGCGGATTTCGGTGATGGACAAGCCAGACAAGAATAACCGGTATATAAGGCGCACGGTTGGTGCCTGGGTTTCGTCGATGACTAGGTTGCCGTCCGCGCCTTTCTTGTATCCGAGCAGTGAGGAGTATGGCACCATGACTTTTCCGTTTTGAAAGCGTTTGCGGTGTCCCCAGGTGACGTTCTCGCTGATGGAGCGGGATTCTTCTTGGGCGAGGCTGGACATGATGGTGATGAGTAGTTCGCCTTTAGAGTCAAGAGTCCAGATGTTTTCTTTCTCGAAATATACCTCCACCCCGGCGTCTTTTAGCTGGCGGACGGTGGTGAGGGAATCGACGGTGTTACGAGCAAACCGTGATACGGACTTGGTGAGGATGAGGTCGATCTTGCCGTTCAAGGCGTCAGTGATCATGTTTTGGAAGCCTTGGCGGTGTTTGGTGGAGGTGGCGGAAATACCTTCATCGGTGTAGATGCCAGCAAATTCCCAATCGGAGCGGGATTGAATATGGGTGGTGTAATAGTTGATTTGAGTCTGGTAGCTGGTGGCTTGTTCTTCCAGGTCTGTAGAGACTCGAGCGTAAGCTGCGACCTTCCGTTTGAACAGTGGGTTACAGGCGGTAAGGTTGTGGCCTGGTTTTTTGGTAGCGGGTATAGCGGTAACGCTGCGCGCTAGGGTGTTCATGTAAGTCTTCCTTGCTTATCTAGAGCAATCTTTATGCTCCTAGCACCGCGAAGATGGATCATAAGGTGGTCAGGGAATGCTTCGATAGTGACGATGTGGTTTTCAACAGCGTGCTCGTCAAATTCTTCTAGGTTGAGGGTCGTGGCACATATGGACTGGAGCATGGTTTCGCGTAGATTATGCCCACCACACGGGTTTCCCTGCCCCTTACAGGCGCTCCAGCAGCGCCAATAGTGGTAATAGTTTCCTGAAGCATATCGGCGGGTTTTCCGTTGATAGTTACGCCTGCATGTCCCGCAGCGAATACGGCCTGTAAACACTCCGGTGTTAAGCGATGGTGTCGCGGCAGGTCCGATCTGGCGGCGGCGAGCAATTTCTTGTTGTACCTTGTCGAAAAGGGCTGGTTCGATGATTACTGGTAGTGCCTTTTCAACCCAATATTTTGTCAGAACCCCGTCGTTGGGAGTGCGGGAGGTGGATCTGATGGTCTTGTTGAAGGTCTTCTGTAATAACTGGCATCCCTTATAACGCTCATTTTCAAGCATCCGACGAAGCACTGATCCGTGAAACACCCCACCGCCACGAGAGCGCAAACCCTCATTGTTTAGCTGATTAGCCGTCTTTTCAGGACTAATCCCTGCTAGATAATTGGAAAATAATCGTTGCACTATCTGGGCTTCATCATGATTGATAACGAACTTTCCTTGTGTCCAAACATATCCATAGATAAAGAACGAATTAGTGCCACCATCCTTGTAGCGATTACGGATAGCCCATTTCACGTTCGCTGATAGTGAGGCTGATTCTTCTTGAGCAAACGAGGCCAGCAACGTCAAGAGCAGCTCACCATCATTGGTGGAGGTATCGATGTTTTCGCGTTCGAAACGAATAGAAACATTGAGGTTTTTAAGGTCTCGCACTATCTGCAACAGGTCAACAGTGTTACGGGCAAGCCTGGAAATCGATTTACACAACACAATATCCACACCGCCACCATGAGCTAGCGCCATGAGATCAGCTAGTCCTTGACGACCACGCATTTTCGTTCCTGTGGTTCCCTCGTCGATAAACACGCCTGCATAGTCCCATCCGGGTGTGGACTGGATCAGGCGCGAGTAATAAGAAACTTGCGCCGATATTGAGGAGAGCTGGCGGCGGGTACTGGTAGAAACCCGCGCGTATGCCGCGACTTTCACTAGTTTTGGTCTGGAAACAGATAGCCGTGTTATCTGCTTGATTTTCGCCACTATTCCTCCTAGTCTCACCTGATTAGCCTCATGTCTATACACGCTCTAAACGCCTGATTTATCCAGTTAGAAACCCAAGGGTGCGGCTGATAAACCGGGCAGTAAACAGCAGATAGATCCGCGTATAGGTCGGCGTGTTCTCTGGTAGTAATCATTCCGCTAGCTTCAAGGGCTGCCAGTATCTCGATCTCGCGAATAAAGCCGAGTTCGCGAGCAAATATCGCGTTGTCTGATAGCTGGTCAACCAAGGGTGGGGGTGGGCTCATTTGCGTCCACCTTTAGTGCCGAAACGAGCCCGGATATAACAAGCGTGCGTGCAATATTGTTGGCCGGGCTTATCGAATGCGTTGAAGGTTTGCCCGCATCCCTGACAGGTTTTTATTCGGTGCAGACCTGATCGCCAGGATTCGTGCCTGCACGCGCCGCTACAAAACCTGGCACGCGAATCAATACTTGTTAATGCGCGCCCGCACCATGAGCAAACCCGCTCCATGATTGGTGGTGCTGCAGCTTCGAGGCCGTGTTTTACGCAATAGGTGCGCACCTGGTCGCGTGATAGCCCGCAATACTCCGAAATCTTCTTATAACCCCACCCGCAGGCTCGAAGATTAGCGATGCGTTGTTGGTCTAGTTGGTTCAAAGAAACTCACCATCCTTTCAACCAACTGCCGACCATCAGATGTTTGTTAAATCCGAAATCACCCTAAAAATGACAAAAAGCCCCGCTATCACCTCAAATGTGAGGCGGTAGCGGGGCTATTTAGCTGAGGATGAATAGGTGGGGGAATCGTTAACAGCCGAGCTTTTGGTTTACTCGGGCTTGTACCTGGTTGTAAAGATTTCCCAGACGTGCCCGGCGGGTAGCGCCGTTGCCGTATTCTCCTCGAATCACGGCGTCTGCCAAGGCATCGATATTTGGCGCGGCCGGCGCAGATCCTGCCGCGAGTTTTTCGTTGACTCTGCGTTGCACAGCGTCGTAGAGTCCGCCCAGGCGTGCGCGTCGCTGGTCTCCGTTGCCGTATTCGCCGCGGATAACTGCGTTGGCTAGTGCTTCAATATCTGGTTTACCGGCAGATGGCGGGTTGGGTTTGTTTCCGCTGATTTGGTCGTACCAGTAGCCGGCTCTGGCCATGTAGGTTGCGTGTTGGGATCCGGCTATGGAGGCGGGGCATTCGGTTGCGGAAAAGTCGCGGTGTCCGAATATGTTTTTGCCCCAACAGGGTCGGCCGAGCTTGTAGTAGTGACACAGGGCGGCGACCAGGTGTGCCCCGTTTTCTAGGCAGGCGTCGGAGATGCGGTAGGGGTGGGTGGATGCGTCTGCGTGTTCGATTCCAATGGAGGTGGTGTTGGCTACCCAGTTTCCCGCGTGCCAGGCAGTGTCGCGGTCCCAGACGAGTTGGCCGATACGGCCACTGGTTTCTACTTGGTAGTGCGCGGAGGCGGGTCGGGTTTGCCATACGTTCCAGCATCCTTGTATGGAAAGGTTTCCATCGTTGTGGTGCAGGATTATTTTGTTGATGGATCGGCCTTGTCTGCCTTTGGTGAAGTGTTTGTTCATTAGCAGGTTCAGGTCAGCTTCTAGAGTGTTCCAGTTCTTCATTTTGGGTTCTCCGTTTCTTTGTTGGTTGGTTTAGCCGGTGGCCAGGATAAAAAGTGCGATCAGGTAGATAAGCGGGGTCAGTATCCATGAAAGGAATATGGCGAAAAGGAGCCAGATCCCTGCGGTAAGTAGCGTTAAGACTGCTAGGAGTGCCAGGAATTTAAGAATTGTTTTCATGGTTTTTCTTTTTCGTCGGGGAGGGCGTGTTGGGGCAGATATTTGCTTGGATTAATCTGGTCTGCGTGGGGGATGGGCGGGGAGTATTTATCTGGACTGCTCGCCTTAGCGGGCGGGGTTGAGCTGGTTTTTAAGTCGGGCTGGTTTTGACCGGTTTGCTTGATTGTGTCTAATGCTTGTTTTAGTCCGCCCGGGATCGGCAGACCTAACAGTGCAGCGTTTTCGAGGACGGAGATGCCCTCGTTGGATAGGTAGAAGAAGATGGTGGCGGTGCGTAGCACTCCGGGGGTGCCAAGAATATGCACGTCTAATAAGTGGGCTAGTCCGATGAGGGCGAAGATTAGGATTTTGCGGGCGATACCGCGAAACCCTACCGAGCTGGATAGTTTGTGGGCGTTGATTGCGGCTAGTATTCCGGTGGCGTAGTCGATGATGGTGAAGGCTACGATGGCGTAGAGCAGGGAGTCGGTTCCACCGAGGAAGGCTCCTAGCCAAGCACCTATAGCGGTGATGGCGCCTTGGAATAGCGTCCAAATGGTTTTGATAGACAAAATTCTTGCTGTCCTTTCAAAATAGTTAACGGGTTAGGGAAAGCGTGGGGGATTGCGGATATAGGAAATGCCTGCACAAGGCAGGCATTGAAACTTCAAACAAGGCGGTGCTATTCGGTTTGTATATATGGGCGCTTTAGGGCTTGCAGCGTGAGGCGGGTGATATCCATAGTGTTTTTTCTGGGTATCACCATTACGTGATTGTCTGTGTTTTTTGTTTTTCCTGGCGGGGCTGGTTTTGGGTCAGAGGGGATCGGGATTATCGCTTGCTCAATCATGAGGTTTCTCCTTTGCTTATGGCTTGTTCTACTGCTTCGCTTAACGCACAGAATGCTTCTGCTTGTTGCCCGGATAGCTCACCGTCGTAGGTTTCTATTAGGCTTTTTACTTCTTGGAGATGGTTTTGGTAGGTAGGCCCAGATACTTCGGCCAGGGAATCGAATAGGCTTTGACGGGCGGTGAAGAATTCTGGGGCTTTTTCTGGGCATGCCAGGGTGAATGTTCCCCCAGCATCGATGCGGGGTTTGCCGTTTTCGTTTAGGGACGCGTATTGGGTTACCAGTTCGTATTCGTCATCGCTAAAACGCTTGGTGGCCTGCCGTACTAGCTCTAGCAGTTTGGTTCTAGCTCTAGAAGGGCCAGGTTTAAGACTCATAGCGGCTAATAGTTCTGTTAGTCCGGTTAGGTGCTTGTTAGCTATCCAAATTTTCATCACGTATTCCTTTCTTGAATACAGCCTGGTTTAGGCAGTGTTGGTAGACATTTGCTGATACCCGGTGTTATGGAAGTAGGTCCAGGAGATGGTGCCATCCGGTTTGGAGGTTATGGTGCTGATCCATCCCTGGTTAAGCAGCCCGATGAGCCCGTTTACCCGGCTCATAAGGTCTGATAGCCGGTCGAAAAGTCGGGTCATGTTATAGAACGTGCCGTTGGTGACGATCATGACGTCATAGGTGTGGAATACTACTTTGGCTAGCTTTGTCGGCCCGACCCATCCTGGATGCGTGCCCCTATCTGTTAGTGCACAATCTTCCAAGGTGACCGATCTGTTTTCGGTGGTATAGAACTTGTAACCATTCGTGCGCAGATCAGCCCCAAGATGGATGCCAGCCGAATCATAAAACCTGCCCTTTGGGTCTAGGGTCAAACACGTGAAATAGTCCCCGTTTGGAGCGTCTTGGTAGGTCCAGGCAACATAGTCCCCCTCGTTAGCTAGCGACGTGGAGATACCCTCTATTTCCTCATGATCCTTTTTATGGCCCCTGCCTAACTGTCCGATATATCGATTCCCGTACCAAAACTGCATCCCGGTACTAGCGATTTTCCCTTCCAGTTCCGAACCGTTATACCAGGAGATTTCAGTGGGGTTGATGCGAATATTACTTGTCCACCCGGCAAGACCAACCTGGATAGCGTTAGCGGAAAGCTTGTCTGCCGTAATGGAACCCGCAGCGATCCGGTTGGCATCAAGCAGACCAGTGGTGATCTTGCTGGCATCTATGTAAGCAATCTTCGCTGAGGTTATAGCCGCGTCGCGGATCATTACTGTTTGTATATATCCGTTAGCAATCGTGAGCTTATCGCTAGTGATGCTCCCGGCAGCAATCCGCGCGGACGCTAGGGTACCGGTGGTTATTTTATCGGCGGACAGCTCACCGATTTTAGCGTTAGTGATAGCCGCATCGGCAATCATTGCGGTACCGATTACGGCGTCCTCTATTGAGGTTTGCCCACTGATGTGTACTTTTGCTGCATCAATCAGCACGGTTTCATTCGACAGATTGATTTGGGTAATAATCTCGGCTCTTTTAACTCTCAGGTTCACGTTGTCTGAAACCATCGTCAAGGAGGCGTTAATGTTTTTGGTTTCATCTGCTACCTGCACTTTGAACGCTTCTAGAGCATTTTGAGTGCTGGTAGCATCCTTGAGAGCTTTTTCGGCTTGAGCTTTTGCAGTCGCTGTATCGCTACTGGTTTTTATTAGCTCGCCTTGGGTTTGTTTAAGGCTTGCTTGGACTTGCTCAACGCTAGCGTTTGCTTGCGCGATCTGGGTTTTAGCTGCTTGCAGGTTCGCCGCGAGTTGGGCCCCGTTCAAATCGGTGGCAAGACTGACCCACCTGGGCTGACCAGTATCGGTGAGCTTATATATCCAGATTCCTACTTGCTCACCATTGTCTTTAAACCACACATCCCCAAGCCTGGCAGATACCGGTTGGTTGGTGCCATAGTGGTTGGTGTTTTTCCCATCCGCGCTAGCTAGCGCAATACTTGCAACCTGCTGGGCTTGGCTAGCCTCGCTGCGGGCAGCGGTGATGGTGTGGGTGATGTCGGTGAACTTCCCAGCAGCACTGCCCAGCTCAATCGAAATGTATTCACCTGCGAGTGGGTCGAAGTCATAAGCAACAACCCTGGCGGTGAGTGCCACGTTGAGGTCATCGTGGCGGACGGTTACTGTGTCGCCTAGGGTCACGGTTTCTAGGTCGCAAAAACCCTCATATTCTTTCGTCGAAGCCAGATCCACAAACGAGATCTTGTAAGCGCAATGCGGTTGATCGACATGACAACTAGAGAACTCAGCTTTCGCTAGTTCACGCAGTCTCGCGTGTGCTTGCTCTAGGGGAAGTTCGTCCTCTCGTGGCTTATCTGGGTCTTTGATGGCTTTGACTTGCCCATAGCGGATGACCTTGATACGCGGGGTAATATAGTCGCTGATGCGAGGGCTGTCCACGTACAGTTCAGGTAGGAGCAGACCGTCGTAACCAACCGGCAAAATCCGGGTAACTATCGTGGTGTAGTCCAGGCTCGATTCGTATCCGGACAGGTTTTTACGATCCCTTATAACCACGCCATGATTAGCGCCTATGCGGGGCGCGTGGTGGATGTGCCAGTTATCGAAAGTAAGCTCTCCGCCCCAACGCGAAATAAAACTGTTGTCGCTGTCATCTAACAAGGCCGCGCTGAGTGGGGTTCTGACTATGCGGGCAGAGGATCGACGCGAGTTATCTGAACTGCTAGCGCTAAAACCGTGCGGGCTATTGGCTGCCCCTAGCAGCTGATCTAGGGCTGCTTTAGCGGTTTTGTTTACCACATAGGTGTCAGCGATAAGGTTTGCAGAAAGGTCATAAAACACGTGATGGGCAACTACTTCGAGTATCCCGTCAAGGCTGGTGGTGACCTCGCTGATACGAAATCCTTGCCGGACGTTTATTCCTGGAACCGGGGCGGCCACGATGTTTTCTATTACCAACAGGTTCGCTGCTGGCCCATCAAAGGGGTAGGAAAATGTTAGGGAAAACTTGCCGTTTAGTTCCTGACTTACTACTGGGTCGATAAGGTGGCGATCTAGCACCGCTAACCCACTGGCAGTAAAATCCCTAGCGCTACGATCATGAATCGTAATCATGGGTTAGTCCTTTCTACAAGGTACGCCAGTTACCTTGGACTTCGATTCTTGAAATACCTGTGCCCAGCTCGATGTGGTTAGTGCCAGGAGAAAGTTGCGGAAAGAACCCTGAAATCCCATCTGTTTGGGTTTTACCTGCAACGTGGGTTGTTAGCCGGGCAGTATCGATAGTTAATTGCCCGCTAGGAGCAGAAACTATCAAAGCAATATCGTTTATTTTTAGTTCCAACTCCCCGGTACCAAAAACAGTTATTACCGGATCGGAAGCTAAAAGACCAGGATTACTAATCGTGCCCGAAGCGTTTAAAGTTAGCTGTTTAAGCCCGGTTTCCAGGTAGGTAAACGGCTGGCAGCAAAGCTCGGCTTCAAACATTACCCAAGTGGACAGCGAAGGCAGCGCTGGTGATATTTTGACGTGTTTAAGATACCTGAGCATGCCAGGCTCACCGCTAAAACCAATCGTGTGGGCCCCAGTCAGCGCGTGAGCGGCTTTGCGGAATGCGTCCAGCCCGCCACGCACCGCTAGTTTCAAAGTTATTTCGCCATCTTGCCACCCTTTAAAGCGGGTAAGGCTGCCGGCCCGCCCTGACACCTCAATATCATCTATCCCCATGGCGGCAGTAGGGATCTCTACAGGTGCGCAAAAACGGATACCCAGGCTTTTAGAGCTAACCTTATGGTCGAGAACAAACCCGTACATTGATTTACACCCCCGCAGCTAGCAGATTTGCTCGCCGAGATAGCCGTGATAGTTGCTGATCAATTTTGGGTGCGAGTTTGCCGACCAGCGTCCCATCACTTAAAACAACCTTGATATCCAAACCCTCAAGAATCCGGGCAGCTGTAGCATCTGCTACCCCTTGAACATCAACGCCGTGAGTTTTAGTTTCCTTTTCAGTTTGCGATGTTTGCTTAACTGAGGCAGGGGTCAGATCAGTGTTTGGCAAAGACAAATCCTCCCTGACCTTGATAGGTACGTTAACCCCGTTAGTTAACCCCTCCATAGCGTCCATGGTGTCTTTAGCCATGTCTTTTGCTGCATCGGCTGCCTTATGGCCTCGTGAGGTTATTGCTCCGGCTAGACCAGCAACTAGCATGTCACCAACCCACGCCATTTGCTTAGAAGGAGAATGGATACCGAAAAATCCGAGAATCCCATTCCAGATTGAAGACACCCAGTTAGCGACCCGGTTCCACAACCAACCCGCTAGTGACTGAATACCCTGCCATAACCCAGAAACCAGGGATGCTCCAGCTGAGATCATCTGTCCGACCCCGCCCATCACTGCTCGAACAATGCCGTAAATAATCCTCGGGATAGCCGAAACAACAGTGCCGATAATGGTCGGTAAAGCCCGAACTAGGCTGGTTAATAGTTGGATGCCAGCTTGTACCAGAAGGGGGATAGCCCCACCAATAGCAGACAATATGGCGCAGATGATTTGAGGCAGAGCCCCCACAATCGCGTTAATAATAGTTGGTAACGCCCCAATAAGAGCCGTCAACAGTTGCACGCCCGCGTTAATCAACTGGGGGATTGCCTGGATGATCGCGCCAAGGATAGCGGTAATAATCAACGGCAAAGCCCCGGTGATAGCTGTAATAATTTCAGGCAAGGCACCAACCAGCGCGGTTAACAGCTCGATACCAGCTTCGATAATCTGGGGGATCGCCCCGATTACGAAAGAAATAATCGCACCAATCAACTCCGGCAAAGCCTCAACAAGCACCGGAATAGCCGCAATCAAACCCTGCGCAAGACCAATAATTAACTGCAGGGCTGCATCCAAAATAAGTGGCAAATTATCGATCAGCCCCTGGATCATGGTCATCAGCATTTCTACCGCCGCCGGGATCAGCTCCGGTAGAGCCTGGCCGATACCAGCAACCAAGGTGGCGATAATCTGAACCGCGGCCTCCAACAGACTCGGAAGTGCCTCAATAATCGCTTCCACCAATGCCACAATCAACGTCACGGCAGTTTCCGCCAAGGAAGGCAGAACAGCGATAATGCCCTCCAACAAAGAGGTGAGGATACTCATCCCGGTATCCACCACTTGCGGAAGCTGGCTAGAAATAAACTCCAGAGCTTCCTTCAAGATCTGTCCCAGGGTATCGATAAAGGCAGGGGCACCCCCGGTCTCGAACGCGTCGGTGAGTTCATCGACCCAACCATTAACCATCGGCATCACCGTGCCAGCCAAAGCCGTGCTCAAACCTCCAGCAAGTAGCCCTTTAAGGTTATCGACCCCGTCTTTTAGCGTAGCTAGTTGGCCAGAGAAGGTTTTGGATTGGGCATCCATCGCCCCATAAAACCGGCCACCCTCACTTGTGGCACTAGCAAACGCATCCGCAACCATATCCGCACTGATCGCGCCCTTAGCCATTTCTTCTTTGAGCTCACCGATACTTTTACCGGTCTTACGGGAAATCTCCTCTAAAGGGTTGAACCCCGCGTTAATCATCTGGTTCAAATCCTGACCCGTCAGCTTGCCAGTAGAGCTCATTTGCGCAAACGCCAACGTTAGGGATTCGAACTTTCCAGCATCCCCCTGGCTGATATCACCTAACTGTTTGAGGCGTACCTGGGATTCTTCAGCGCTCATGCCGAACCCCATCAACGTTTGGGTAGCCTTGGCTAGATCCTCCATCCCAAAGGGAGTACGAGCCGCTTCCAACTTCAGATCATTGACTAGTTTTTGGGCTTTGGCTTGATCACCAAGCATCGTGGTAAACGAGGTGGTGTATTGCTCCATCCGGGCGTTATAGTCCAAACCATCCTTTAAAGCCCCGACCATGCCCCGCCCAATAGAAGAAATAGCATGCCCAATAGCTTTAACCCCACCAACAACAGCTTCCGCTGCCAGACTGGCTTTAAGCACATCACCAAAAATGCGGGTCTTCGAACTGGTACCATCCATCTGCGAACCCAGCTCATCTACAGCATTTTCTAAGTGCCCAGTATCCTTAGCTGCAGTTTTCGCATCATCACCCGCACCATCAGCCTCATCGCCAAACTTAGAAAGAGCAGAATTATTCTCTTTAAGCTCACCCTCAAGACCATTCAAAGTCGCCTGAGCGTTATTGAGCTGAATCTGCCAATTCTTCGTCCGAGAATCATTTTCCCCAAAACTGGTAGCAGAGTTATCAAGAGCACTCTTAAGAGTCTGAATCTTGGATTTTTGCGCCTCAATCTCCTTGCCCAAAACCTGGTTACGAGAAGTCAACGCTGAAGCAGACTTATCGTTCTTATCGAACTGAGAAGCCACCAACTTCATCTCAGATCCCAAAACCCGCATCTCACGATTAATATCCGTGATCGCGCGCTTAAACTCACGCTCACCCTCAAGACCAATCTTCAAACCAAAAGACGAATCAGCCATGAGCGTTTACCTCTTAAAATAGATATGGGAACAGGTATCGTTACAACATGGGGATAAAAAAGAACCCGTTCGGGGTCGGATATTCTGGGGGAGGCAAAATTGAGGAGATTCGAACTTGTCAATGCTGCCAAATCGAGTTCATCTGGACCGGAACAAAAGACATCTATTCACAAATTCCAATCTGTTCTCATTGCAGGAAGCACTCTCTACATTCACCTCAGCAAAAACTCGATGCTCTTTCAGAACACCAGCAACGTCTTGTAGAAGCCGTGCAGCGAGCAAGAAAGATGGCTAGGAACCTGAAACGCGAAAACGAGGAGTTAGAACAAGAGATACAAAACAGAAGACGTCAGACCGCTGCCGCACTCGAGTCTCGAAATCGATACCAGGGAGTGGTGGAGGAACTAGAGGCAATCCATTATGCGAAAGACGGTCACTGTGCTTGCAAAAAAAAAGACATTGTGACGTGCTTCGAATAATCAAAAAACACTCCGAATCGTATTATTACTAGCCACGCAACGCTGTCCGCTAAACCCCCGCAGGAATAATATCGTCAATAAACCAGATGCGTTTCGGTACGGCTCTACCTGTTTCGATGCGCCAGCAGTCCACCAGATCTAAGAGTTCACCGAATATGGTCAGGTCGATTTGCCTGCGGGTCAGTCCCAGGTGGGCGAGCCCGATATAGGTCAGGCGGGTAAAGATTGCCTCATCACTATCTATTAGGTGTCCTTTTTCTTGGTTTGACCTTTTGGGCCTGGGGTCTCGGTCAGGATTGCTCGCCGGGTGCCGCGCTGTAATGCCTGGGCGATAGCCTCTCGATAGTCAGCTAAATCTGCAGGCACAGTTAGCAGCTCTACTGCTTCTTCGGTCAGCTCTGGGCGCTTATCGTCTGGATGGGTGAGGTTGTGTATTTGTACGGACTGGTTAGCGAGCAGAGCGATGAGCCAGATTACCTCACCGAGTGACTTATCCATATCTTCGCTAGTTTCCAGGGCTTGACCTAAATGTTCTAGCCCTCCGTAACGTTGAGCTATCAGGCGGGTCGCGCGGGTAGTGAGGACGAGTTCGTATTCTTGACCTGCGATAGTGATTGTCGCGCTATTTAAAGTGGGGCTATCGGCCGGGCTTGTTTGGGTTTTCGCTGTCATGGCTTACCTGCTTTTCTAGTTGTTTGTCGGTTTAATGCTGCTTGTAGCGGCAGGCTCATACACCTGGGCGTACCAGCCAGTAATGGTTTCCGGCTTGACGCCGACCGCTCCTTCGGTGACTTCGGCTTTCCACGGGTGCTTGCCGGTAGCGTCGGGTTTGTTACGTCGCAGGATCGTTCCCTCAATAGAAGGCGTAGAGAACGTGATCGAATCAGCTTTGGTTGCCAGCGTGGTTCCCGGCAGAGCAAATTTGACGCGGTAAAGCCAAAAATACTGGTACTTCCCGTTAGAGCGTGCAGCTCTAAAACCAATAGCCACGGGTGTACCACCATCCTCAGAAGTGCTGATAAGTACCCCGTTAGCGTCCAGTCTCGCACCAGTTAAGGCAGCTACCGCCTCTGCCCCGAGATCATCAACCCCAAGAGTGAGCGTTCCAGATTTGAATTCCTTGACAATCTCAGATGCCCCGTCATCGGCATACAAAATTGCCTCAGCCACCTCCACAGATAATTCTGCGGATATCGCCTTAGCGAGCGGTTTAGGTTTGGCATAGGTTTCCTCACCGCTAGTGGGATCTTCGCTAATGCTCGCGTAGTAGAGCTTGTCTAAACCAATAGTTGCCATGATGTTTCTCCTTTACAGGTTGTAAGAATGGTAGGTGGCGATGTCGATTGAATAGTGGTGGTAGCCGGTATCGTCCTCGTATCCGATATAGCGCCTGCCTGTAATAACCAGGCGAGCGCTAATTAGAGCTTTCGTGATCTGGTCTCTTAGAGCTAAGTAGTTGGTTTTCGTGAACAGGCTGATTCGGGCTTGTTCTATTTCGACGCCTGGGGTGTTGTCGGCGAAGATCTCGAAAGAATCTGTTAACGGGGTGAACACTAGATACGTGTCTGGGGCTGGGGAATCGGTGTAGCAGCTGACTGCATAGGCGAGCCCAAGTTGTTTAGCGATGTGGCTTATGTTTTCTAAAAGCCCGCTCATGGTTTCACCTGCTGGATTCGCGCGGCTAGGGTTTGTTTCATTGCGGTGATTGCGGCTCGCTTGGTTTGTGAACGCGTGGGAGCTAGGAAGGGTCTAGCGGGCTGGTTGGAGCGCCCGTGTTCAAGAACGTTAGCGATTAGTGCGTTAGCTCTACCATCGTCTCGGTTCTCGGCGAAACCAACTTTGACGTTGTAGTCTCCTCGGCTATTGACTTTTACTGGCGCGGTTCCTAGCGCTTTGGCGAGCTGACCGGTAGAGCGGGTGGGCTGTTTTGTATTCGAACCGATTGCTGCACAAAGGTTAGAACGCATACGCGGCTCCACTATGTTAGCCCCGGCTTTAAGTACTTGCTCAGCGGAGTTATCAATGATGTTGCTGGCTGAGTCGAGTGCGTCAATGAAATCGTTGGGAAGCTTGATTTGTACGCGAGCCATCAGAGTGTTCCTTCTGCTTCGGTGCGGTGGGCGAGGATCTGGAGGTAGCGTCCGATAGGTTCAACAGCATCAATAACACACCTGCCACGCGCGGAGCTGATTTGCATCGCCTCGGTTATTTTTACGCCGGGTATTGCTCGGATCCTAAATAACAGGTCTGCTTTGGTGTAGGCGGCGCGGTTAACCCAAGCCGGTGAAGCATGGCGCACCTGCATATATGCGCGCACCGAAGCAATAACCTCATCACCAGTCGTGGCGAACCCGGCAGCGTCTTTAGTAACCATTGGCTGTATCAAGTCGATGTGCTCACTCATTTTTCCAAGCGTTGCCATAGAGCGCGCCTTTCTTTAGATTTTCCAGTCCCGATCCAGGCGTAGCAGGGTGTTGACTGCGTTCCACACAGCGCGGGCAGCATCGGTTTTGTCTGCCCAAAATCCGGCGGTTGCTCCATCTCTTGATTCGTAGAAATGGGTGGCGAGCATGATAATGCCTTGCCGGGTTGCCTGCGACATGGGCTGCGTTTGGTAGTAGCCCTCGGGCAGATGTTGGTAAGCGGTGGCATAGGAGATGGCAGCCAAAACAAACGAGGCAATCAAAGAATCATCCTCGCTATGGTCGACCAGTAGATTCTGCTTGACAAAAGCCACGAGTTCGTCTGTTTTCATGGCTGCCACCTCCTAACTATTTGCTTGGCTTACCCGGCGGTCTTCTGGGTAAGTACCTTGATCGCTTCGGGCAAGACGAGCTTGCCGTCTAGGCGTTGGGAGGCGAGGAACCCGATCTGCCCGGTGGTTGCAAATAGCTCGTTTAGGCGTTTGAAGGAGCGACCTTGCCGGTCAGCAATCCAATAAAAACCGAGGTCACCGAACGCTACTGTGCGCGCCCCTGCTTTCAGCTCAGGTGCAAAAACACTGGTGTAGACGGGTCGGCCAAGGATCATGTCGGGAGTGCCGGCAGTTATCGCCGGTTGCCACAAGTATTGCCCGTTAGCGTCCTTGAGCTTTCGTATGGTCTTTACTGTTGCATCGTTCATCAGCCACACCGCGCGCGCCCGGTACGGGGCACGCAAACTATAGTGCAGATCGATGAGTTCATCAGCGCTAATGTCGGTAGGCTTGGTGGTGGTCACGCCAGTCTCCGCTCCGCCGGTGGGGTTGAAGATTCCGGTGGGTTTGCCTTTACCATCGCCAACCAGGAAGGCTTCTTCTTCAGCTGCTCCAATACGGCGAGCAAACTCGCTCGCTAGGTATTGTTCAACGTTAAACGCTGCATCGTTGAGCAGTTCTTCACTGATTTTCAGGAAGGTACCCAGCTTGAACGCCGACAGGGAGATTTGGGTGAAAGCTTCATCGGACTCGTTGTATGGTTTGCCTTCATCCAGCCAGGTAGCGGTGCCATGGGTAGACACGACAGGGATTTTACGATCCCCGCTAGTGGTCTGAATAACCTTGGAGAGGGTACGCATGATGTTTTGGTCGGCTAAAGACTGCACTAGGGTGCGTTCGAACTCGTCAGGCACTAGGTATCCGCCCTCAGAATCCACCCCCTCGCTTAGCGCATTCCTTACTTCCATGGGTGAAGTGTTCAGCCGCATCGCATCCCAAAACGCCCGCTTGTAGGAAGCTGTAGCACGGGCAGGCTCGATCTTGCCATCTTCGCCCATGCCGCTTCCAGGAACGGAAATGATGGGATTACAGGTCGCCTTGGCAAGAGTGTTTTCTAGGCGTTCGGCTCGCTCACATCGAGCAATCTCGCCGCTAAGTGCCTCAATCTCAGCCTCCATTTTGGCGTAGGCCGCGTCATCTTCAGCGTTTAGACAGCCAGTGTCGCTATCGCGCCGCTCATCTAGAAACTTCTTAGCCTTATTCCAGGTTTGGGCACGCCGGGTATACAAATCAGTAACAGTAGTCATAATGGAATATTTCCTCTCTTAGTTAATGGGGTTGGTTGGTTAAATGGGCGTATAAATCAACAACCCGCCGACCACAAGCGCCAGCGGGCTTTAAACAAGGATGTTCACTTACAGGAGGCGGCGGCCCGGGAGGGGCAGCACTTTTGCCGTGCATAGCTAGTTGGGCAACAAGTTGTTGCTCTGAAACCTTTCTGGAAAATACCACGCCGCGCTTATTTTTCGCTCGCCCCGGTACTTTCTTGCTCGCCGATTCTTCATCCTCGCCATCACCAGGATCACCACGTTTGTCGGGATTTGTCTTGGTGGGTTCGTCGTCTTTGTCTGGAGTAGGGGTGTGTTTACTGGTGAGGATTTCGTTTGCGAACCCCAAGTCGATAGCAGCTGTTGCGTCCATCCACGTCTCAGCGTCCATGAGCTTGGAAAGTTTCGCCCGGGACAGCCCGGTTTTTAGCTGGTAGGCGTTGATAATCGAGTCTTTGACAGATTCAAGCATGTCGAGGGCACGCGAAAGCTCGGTTTTATCACCCATAGCGAGCGTGGCGGGATTATGGATCATGAGCATCGAAACCGGGCTCATTGCCACCGTGGAAGCCGCCATAGCAATCACAGATGCCGCCGATGCCGCGATCCCGTCAATATTCACCGTGACTTTACCGGGATAATCCAGCAGCATGTTATAGATACGAGCAGCTGCCACTACGTCACCGCCAGGGGAGTTCAGCCAGATAGTGACCGGCCCAGACCCCGCGCTTAACTCGGAGGCAAAAACCGCTGGGGTTATGTCATCATCTAGCCATGATTCCTCAGCGATAACCCCGTTAATACGCAAAACCCTTTCACCCCCACCACTGTTCGGACCACTTGCCTGTGGGGTTAGCCAGTTCCAAAAACGCTTCACATTCTCCTCCTCAATAGTTGGTTCTCTTTAGGTTCTTCTTCAGACACTTCATCACCAGACTCGCCTTCTTCGGCTTGCTGGGAGCCGGCATAAGCCCCAGCCATCGGCAAGGGCAACATGTTTCCATTTACCAGGTACAGATCCCCGCCATCGGCCGCCTCGATCCGGTCAAGGTTTTCTAACTCGCGGATGTCGTTGGCGCTCATCCACCCGTTTTGGCGAGCTACCGCGTATCCCTCCATGCGTGACTGGTAGTCCCCGCGCAGCAGACCTTCAACGTTGAACTTCACAAACAGCTCGGTCTTTTCCCTCGGGGTGAGCAGGGTTCTACTGATGGCTTGTTCCCAGCGGATTACCCACGGGTCAAGGGTGTATTTCACGAACTCTAAAGACTGTTGTTCAATATTGGAAAACGAGGATTTTTCGAGGTCACCGATCATGTGGGGCGGGATACGAAATATTCGGGCGATTTCGTTGAGCTGAAACTTCCGTGTTTCTAAAAACTGTGCCTGCTCCGGGCTTACCGAGATCGGCGTGTATTTCATTCCCTCCTCAAGCACCGCAACTTTGTTGCCGTTACGAGCGCCACCGAAGGTTTGTTGCCAGGATTCGCGCACCCGAGAAGGGTCTTTGATCGTGCCTGGATGCTCTAACACCCCGCCCGGAGCCGCCCCGTTAGCAAAAAATGAAGCACCGTAATCTTCGGTGGCCTGCGCGAGCCCGATAGCGTTTTTTGCCATCGCGATCGGGGAATAACCAACCAACCCATCAAAACCAAGACCTGGAACATGAAGCACATCGTTAGGGGTAAGCCGGATCGTCTTGTACTCTCCTGCGGGTTCGTCCCAGCTGGTTCGGTACTCGTAATACAAAGCCTTGCTGTCCAGATCCCTGCCTACGCTCATCCGATTCGGTTGCAGCGGATACAGCCCGATCACTTCGCCGAGCCCGTTACGCACTACCTGAGCAAACGCGTTCCCCCACAACAACAGGTGCATCATGAGCGTTTCTCTAAACACGAAGCTCGTCATCTCGGGGTTAGGTTCATCATGCAACAGCCGGTATAAAGGGTGGTCGAGGGCTTTTTCCTTGCCGCCACCGTCCTTGTAACGGTATAAGTGTAGGGGTAGCCCGGCTATCGCCTCAGCCAATATCCGTACGCAGCTATAGACGGCAGTCATCTGCATCGCAGAGCGTTCCGTCACCGACCGCCCAGCAGATGTCGGCCCAAATAGAAACGAATAGGACGGCGTTATTTGGTGGTTTTTAGCTTCGCGAGCTTTGGGGCGTAGCCAGTTTTTTAGGCCCATATAAGTTCCTTTCTGGTATATTCAGACCGTGTTAGGCAAATGTTTTGACCTCAGCGAGTTCCTACTCGTCGACGAAGACAACCCACTGCGCTACCAAGATGCTGCAACTTCTGAGCATGTTCTGGCCTGGCTGAAATACAAAAGCAACAACTCAACTGACCCGGATAGATCGGAGTTGGTGCGAGGCTTCCTTGAATATGTGCAAGGTGTGACAATGCGCCCTGAACCACGCAAGTCTTCTGGCGACCCCTCCACCTATTGCCAAGGTGATTGGATGAATTCGCCGTGGAGTATTTACCGTGCGGGTTTCGAACTATTCGTTGGTAGAACGCTAACCCTGTATGACTTCGATGCTGAAGTCAGCTCAGATTCAGAAAGGTTCTTCGTTGAGCATTCGGGTTACCACCATCGTCCAGAACTAGCGGCCTTTATCAGAGAGGCTGGCACGCTCGCCAATTTCATCGCTGTTCCTGACGGTTTCAACACAGCCAGATGTCGCAGGAATGGTGATTATTGGGATCTCACCATGCACAAGTTTCTTAATCCTCAGGAGAAAGGTGTCACAGGCTCCAGCGAATTTCGTCGCATGGTCGACTCTCCATCTATCCGCATGTTCCTGGATGCGTGGATGACCGAGCAAGGAGAACCCCTACCCCTTTTTCCAGATCGCTTTACCAAACAGTACCCGAATCGTTTCCCTGGTAGGCCAGCGACCAAACATGAATGGGTGTCAACGATTAACGAAATGACGAATCGGATTCAGACTCGGCGAAGGGAAATTCAGGCATACCTAGACACACTTACAGACGTCTAGAGCCTGCTTTCAATCGGCATATGCTTGCCGCGTTAGAGAACGAGTAAGCCGCGTGAGTCATAAACCGACTCCGTGGTTTGCCCGCCAGAGCGGATCGCCCGGTCGAGCGCCATGATGGTAGCGACGACTCCATCGATCTTCTCGGTGGATTTTTGTTTGTCGGGTTTGATATTCCCTGCAGGGTCAGTACGCACATGAATGTTGTCGACCATCCATGACAGGACTGGGTGCCCGCCATGGGCCAGTTTGCCCTCTAAGGCAAGTTTCATCAGTTCCTTGGAAGGTGGGGACATGTCTTTAAAGCCTTGCCCAAACGGCACCACCGTGAAACCAGCATCCTCAAGGTTTTGGCTCATTTGGACCGCACCCCACCGGTCGAAAGCAATCTCCCGGATATTAAACCGGGTGCCAAGATCCTCAATGAACTTCTCGATATACCCGTAGTGCACCACGTTGCCCTCGGTCGTTTCAAGGATGCCTTGCTGTTTCCATAGGTCGTAGGGGACGTGATCGCGGGTGACCCTCAGTTTGAGGTTGTCTTCTGGTATCCAAAACCAGGGCGCAACCGTGTATTTGTCATCGTCCCCGTAGGGTGGGAATACGAGAACGAAAGCAGTGATATCGGTGGTGGATGCCAGGTCGAGACCGCCGTAACAAACACGGCCTTCTAACTCATCCAAGTGGACTGGGCCATCGTTTTTGTTCCAGGTATTCATAGGCATCCACCGCACAGACTGTTTGACCCACTGGTTCAAACGCAACTGTCTGAAGGTGTTTTCTTCAGCCGGATTCTGTCGAGCGCTATTACAAGCGTCCCTTACTTTCTGGATTGGCACCGTCACGTCCAAGGATGGGTTGGCTTTATGCCACACGGCTTCATCGGTCCAATCATCATCTTGCGCCGCCCCATATATGACTGGATAGAAGGTGGGGTCGTGCTTTTTGCCATCTAGAATGTCTTGGGCTTTTTGGTGTTGCTCGTAGCAAATCGAATGAGTGTCTGTTCCAGCTGTTGTGATCAAGAAGTACAGCGGCTGGGTGCGAGCATCCCCACTGCCTTTGGTCATCACGTCGAAGAGCGCCCGGTTGGGTTGGGTGTGTAGCTCATCGAATACCACTCCGGAAATATTGAATCCGTGTTTGGAATAGGCCTCGGCCGATAGTACCTGGTAGAAAGAATTGGTGGGGGAGTAGATGATACGTTTTTGGCTTCTAAGAATCTTTACCCGCTTGGCTAGTGGGGGACACATTCTCACCATGTCGGCTGCCACTTCGAACACGATAGATGCTTGTTGCCGATCGGCAGCACACCCATAAACTTCAGCGCGTTCCTCGCCATCGGCGCACGTGAGCAACAATGCGACGGCAGCAGCCAGCTCACTCTTGCCTTGCTTCTTCGGAATCTCCACATAAGCAGTCGTGAACTGGCGGTATCCATCGGCTTTGAGGGTGCCGAAAAGGTCGCGAATGATTTGTTCTTGCCAATCAATCAACTTAAAAGGTTTTCCTGACCACCGTCCTTTCGTATGCTTTAAAGCTTCGATAAACGCGACTGCAAAGTCGGCTCGGCGCTTGTCATAGCGCGAGCTTTCAGCCATGAACCGTGTCGGTTGATATTCAGCTAGCTGACGCATACGAATCAGTTACCTTCTATTGGTTAAAAAGTCAGTTACTACCAGCGATAACAGGTACCCTCATACCCGGCGGGGCTAGGCTTCGGGCAGATTAGCTAACGCCCAGGCGATCGCATGTCCGGCGTCAGCGAAAAGGTGGTCTGACTTCGCGATGAGTTCGAGTTCGCATTCTCCGCGGCTCCTCGAGTTAGGCCCGAACCCGCTGACGGGTTCTTCCATCAACCGGTAGATTTGGGCGTTATTGCCAAATCCTTCAGTCTTGGTCCAGGTAGCAAAACTTGCTAGCGTGTAGTTCCCGTAGGCAAGAACCGTCCCGTAGGAATCAACGCGCATCTGGAGGGTTTCGCTGGTGACCTTTGTGCTGTTCATGGCTGGTGTCTTTCTGTTGTGTACCGTTTCGGTATGTATATACAGCCATAGACCCGCCTATTTATCCAGTCATTTTCCGCCTATTTTCAAGAAAACTTAGAGATGTACATCTCTAGGTCATAACGCTTCACGATAAAGGAAAACCCCACGCCAGGTGGGGTTGCCTGTGTGTTTAGTTTTAACGGGTCAGGTGGTAGTTGACAACGTTTCCTGGTGTAGCATGTTCAAGTTCACGCACCATCGCTGCTGCCCGCCCGTATCCCTCGGTGACTTGTTCGATGTTGTCTAGGTTCAACGCTCCGTAGGCGGTGGTTTGCACCCGCCATTGATCGGTTTCAAAGTCTCGGTCAAGCTCCGGGGTGTAGGGGAACAGCGGGGAAGGAACAATAGAAATCGCGACCCGGCCAGGTTCAATCTCAATGCTGGTGATGGTGTATCCCAACCGGTTAGCACGTCCGATAAGGCGTTCGGTGTTTTCTTCCTCGACGCTGCATTCAGCTTCTTTGGTGTTCATGGCTGTTTCCTTATGTGTTGTGTACCGTTTCGGTATGTATATACAGCCATAGACTTCGCTACTTATCCAGTCATTTTGCCGCCTATTTTGCCTAATAAATAGTGGTTTACATCTCTTGGTTAGTGTTTATTAGTGGCGGGGTTTTCCACGCAGAATCACCGCTTAATGGTGCAAGTAAGATCTTGCGTACTTCCTTATGTTCTTTACCAGAAAGTCCGATGCGGTAAAGCAGGGAGCGCAGTTCATACTTCTCATTCACCACCTTGTCACTCGCGGCGCGGTGGGTGGTGAGCCCGATGCGTTTCGCATATGCGACCATTTTGCTTAGGAACTCGGTGTATGCCGTGATCTTCTCGAACTCTGGCAGCTCATCCCACCAAGGAAAACTCAGCCCCTCGCTACTGGTGGTGATGTCGAGATGGCTCGCGCCGAGCGCTTTAGCGATCAAGTCTTTCTTGGCAGCGATAAGTTCATGCAGCCTTGCCAGCTCAGTCTCATCAAGCGTGGCGGGCAGGGTGACTAAGAGCCCGTAGTTTTCAGCCTTTTTGGTGTTCACCATTGCTCATCCTCCTCACCATCAAATTCGATGCTTTGAACGTCCATCCATGTGCGGATGAGGCGCAGGTAGTTGTCTGGAAAGTTGGAGACGATCATTTCTACGTGCTCGTAGCCGTGGTCTTTGGCCGCATTCCACACCGCACCAATATCGGTGAGGTCGACTCCGAGGTTTTCGATTTCTTCTAGATCGACATATAGCTGTCCCATCATCACCAAACCCTCTCTTTCTTGCTGGTTGTTTGGTCATGTACATACAGCCATAGGAGCGCGTACTTATCCAGTAATTTTTGCCTTAAAATCAAGGAGTTTTAGTGCTCTCGGCGACTATCTGGGAAAGCACGAGTTTGGCGCACGGCAAAGCTATCCCGTTTCCCCACAGCTTGTAGAGTGCCCGGTCGGACGCTGGATTAGCCAGCCATTTGCGTACTTGGTTGCGGGTTTTAGGTTTTTTCAATCCTTGCACCTTGGCCCAGCTAGCCCAGACCTGCCACCAATAATCCAGCACGTCTTCGCTCGGGTTCTCGATGGCGAGTCCGTCTGTCCAAGTATCAGGGAATCCTTGTAGGCGGGCGCATTCGGTGGGGGTTAAGCGTCTCACGCGGTATTTGGGCATGCCAGGGTCAGTGACCAGGGGCGGCTCAGTTGAGTCCGAAGCCAACAGAGCGCCAGCAATATTGACGTTGCCTCGGCAGAAGAAGTCTGCCTTCGAGGCGCTCACAACGTCGGGTTCGACGATGGCGATGCCGCCTTGGTTGCAGGTCGGAGAAACACCTGCTGTACGCGCGTTTTTGGCACAAGGTCCTCTACGACTTGGGATATGTGTCCAGTTCAGAGCCGTTCCATCGCCTGTTCAACCAGGGCATGATTGAGGCTTATGCCTACACGGATTCACGTGGGCAATACGTCCCGGCTGACGAGGTGGAGGGTAGCGAGGAGGACGGCTTTACCTGGCAGGGTCAGCCCGTCAACCGCGAGTTCGGCAAGATGGGCAAGTCGCTCAAGAACATTGTCACCCCTGATCAGATGTGCGCGGATTACGGCGCGGACACGTTCCGGGTTTACGAGATGTCGATGGGACCGCTGGATATGTCCCGTCCGTGGGACACGCGCGCGGTGGTCGGTTCCCAGCGTTTCCTGCAGCGACTGTGGCGCAATATCGTCGATGAGAACACCGGCGCGCTCACCGTGACCGATGACGCCCCGGATTTGGCGACCGCAAAAGTGCTGGCTCGCACCATTCACGATGTCACCGTGGAGTACGACAATCTGCGCGTGAACACGGCTATCGCCAAGATGATTGTGCTGAATAATCACCTCACCGGGTTACCCCAGGTGCCACGTGAGGCCGCAGAAGCGTTGGTCGTGATGGTCGCCCCCATCGCTCCGCACATTGCGGAGGAACTGTGGGAACGTTTGGGTCACCAGGGCGGAATCGCCCGGGCCACGTTCCCGGTCGTGACCGATGAGTCGCTGTTGGCGGCTGAGGAGGTCACTTGCGTGGTGCAGGTGGCGGGCAAGGTGCGCGCGAAAGTGTCGGTGGACCCCGAGATTTCCGAGGCGGATTTGCAGGCGAAGGTCCTGGCGGAACCGGCGGTGGTGAAGTTGCTGGACGGGCGGGAGCCGAAACGGATTATCGTGCGTGCTCCAAAGCTCGTATCCTTGGTTTTTTAGGATTTGTCAGTACAAAAAAATCGCTAAATTACGGGATTTTAACGGTTTCGGGCTTGCAAACTTAGGTATGCCTAACTTAGGCTATACCCATGAAGAGATTTAAAAACAAGCAAATTAAAGGAACCTTGACCGTAGCCGCGCTTTTGTGCCTGGGAGCCTCTCTCAGCGGGTGCGGCGGGACCCCCAGCTCCAGCTCGGATTCAGCCGCACCAGGCAAACCCCTGGTCCTCACCACATTTACCGTGTTGCAGGACATGGCTCAAAACGTTGCCGGAGACCATCTGGAAGTCCGCTCTATCACCAAACCTGGGGCGGAAATCCACGATTACCAACCCACGCCCTCGGACTTGAAGTCGGCGCAGAAAGCGAAACTGATTTTAAATAACGGGCTGGATTTGGAACGCTGGTTCACGAAGTTTACCGCCGATCTGGATGCCAAAAAGGTCAATGTTTCGCAGGGCGTAGAGCCCATTCCGATTACCGAAGGCGACTACAAGGGTAAGCCCAATCCGCACGCTTGGATGAGCCCGAAAAACGGCGCCCTCTACGTGAAGAATATGGCAAAAGCCTTCTGCGATTTAGATGCAAAGAACTGCTCCGAGTACCAGGAAAATGCCAAACAGTATGGTGCCAAGATTGAAAAAGTCGGCGAGGACATCACGTCCACGCTTTCTCAGCTCGACCCGTCACAACGTACTTTGGTCAGCTGTGAGGGAGCATTCTCGTATCTGACTCGCGACTATAACCTCAACGAGAAATTCTTGTGGGGCGTAAATGCCGAAGGAGCCCTCACTCCCTCTCGCGTAGCGGAAGTGGAAGACTACGTGAAGCAAAACCACGTTCCCGCAGTTTTCTGCGAGTCAACCGTGGGAGACAAAATGCGACCCGTTGTGGAAGCCACAGGTGCGAAATTCGGTGGGGAATTGTATGTTGATTCCTTGTCAGACTCAGATGGAGACGTTCCGACCTATCTGGATCTGTTGCGCTACGACGCAGATTTGATTACCCGAGGATTGACTCAGAAATGAGTGATGCTCTCGACAACCGCATAGAGCCAGGCGGGGCTGAAGCTGAGTCCAGCTCAAATTTAGCCCCGCCTATATTAGAAGTCTCAGATTTGCATGTTCGTTACGGAGCTAATGTGGCACTGGAGGGTGCCAGTTTAACCGTGTCGCGCGGTCAAATTTGTGGTCTGGTAGGGATGAACGGTTCGGGAAAATCAACACTGTTCAAATCCATCACCAACAGCGTTTCGTATCAAAAGGGCAGTATTAAAGTTGCCGGAATTGACGCGAACCAAGCCCGCAAACAGCGACTGATTGGTTATGTTGCGCAAAATGAGGAAATCGATTGGGACTTCCCGGTTAACGTAAACCAAGTCGTCATGATGGGACGGTATGGATTTATGGGACCGACCCGTCGTCCCAAATCTGCAGACGTGGCAGCGGTGCAAGCCGCGTTAGAAATGGTGGAGTTGCAAGATTTGCAACAGCGCCAAATTGGGGCGTTGAGCGGCGGTCAAAAGAAAAGGGTGTTTATCGCCCGCGCGATTGCCCAAGGCGCGCCCCTCCTGCTCCTCGATGAACCGTTTGCCGGAGTAGACAAATACTCCGAAACCAATATCGTCGATTTGCTGCGCAAAATCTCGGCAAAAGGTACCACGGTGGTGGTTTCAACCCACGATTTGGCTTCTTTGGAAAAGCTCTGCGATGAAGTGGTTTTGCTGTATCGTCGCGTAGTTTATCAAGGTGATCCCGCCGGCGCCTTAGACCCGCAAAACCTCGCGAAAGCGTTTGGATTAAATCCCGCCGCGTCAGGAGGTGGACAGTGAATTTTTATGAAGCTTTCATCGAAATGTGGACGCAGCAGTTTATGCTCCGGGGCATCATCGTCACCGTAGTCGCGGCGGCGGTTTGTGCCGTGTTGTCCTGCTGGTTGGTCTTGATTGGCTGGTCACTGTTAGGTGACGCCCTGTCCCACGCAATTCTTCCCGGAATCGTCGTGTCCTACCTCTTGGGAACGCCCTTCGCAATAGGCGCCCTCGTGGCAGCTTTGCTGGTGGTGGGATTGATTGGCGCAGTGCGGGGGCGCGGACGGGTCAAAGAAGACACGGCTATTGGGGTGGTATTCACGACAATGTTTGCCTCCGGTCTGGTCTTAATCAGTCTGTTCCCCAGTCACATTGATTTGCACCACATTTTGTTTGGCGACATGCTCGGCATTACCAGAGCCGATATGTGGCAGGTCTTGATATTGAGCCCACTCGCTCTGGTGCTGTTGTTATACAAAAAACGGGATTTGGTGCTGTATGCCTTCGACAAGACTCACGCCCACGCTATCGGCATCTCTACAAGCTGGTTGGCGACTCTGTTGCTGGTAGCTCTGTCTTTGACAGTCGTGGTGGCGATGCAAGCAGTGGGCGCAATCCTCATCGTGGCACTGGTGATTACCCCTGGCGCAACCGCCCGGCTGCTCACAAACCGGTTCAACGCTATGCTATGGATAGCTCCCTTGCTTTCCGTATCCTGTGTCGTGCTGGGAGCCTATATTTCCTACTGGTTCGATACCGCGTCAGGAGCCACAGTCGTGCTGCTTGAAGGCGTATTGTTCCTGATTGTTTGGCTGGTGGATTTGCTTCGTCAACAGCGTCTGCAGCGCTATCATGGCGCGCAGTCTGCCGCCCCCGGCTCTGACCCGGAACCTCAACAGGTTGCTTCTTGAGGCAGCCCTCTAGGGTAGGCCGAGGTAGCGCAACACTGCCTTGGCACTGCCCTTGTTGAGGTCACCCAGCTGCGCCAACTGACCCAACCCTGACCCCAGGACAAACGTATCCCCGGTGGTGGCAGCTCCTTTCAATGGCGGCGCGACGCCTTCCCAAAGGAATTTCCCGTCGACCACCCCGTAACTCAGCAGCCCCCCGTTGCCCTCCGTAAACACGGCTTTTGTCGCGTCGGAGGTCAACGGAGTCCCCGGAGCTTTCAGATTGAGGGTAACGCCGTCCCCGGTGGTCCAAGTTTTGGCAGCGCAGCCGGGCCAGGACGCACAGGTTTCCCCGCGGTCTGCCAAAAAATACGTCCGATTGGGCATGAGGACAGGGATTTTCCCAGATTTTAGAGCTGCCATAGCGCTGTCAGTGTCCAGCCGAAGTCCGGCGCGCAGTTGAGTGTGCAAGGCTTGTACCGCCAGGGCGGGGCACTTGCCCTCCCCCACTATCGCACCGTCAGAACCATAGACCTGCCAATCAATCTGCCCGTCGCCCTGCGGATCTGCCGACGCGAAAAATCCGGCTTCCAGCATCGACATCTGCGCGGCAGGGCCAAGTTTAGAGGTGTCCAGGGAACCGATTTTCGTATTAATAATTTGAGAATAGCTCCAGACGTATCGAGCGTCTTTGATACCTCGGTGGGATAACCGTACCTGCCTACTGCTGCGCCGCGTTCCTCATGCAACGCATTGAAACCGTAGGCGGTAGCGATGATGGGAGTATTGCCTCCGTCAGTGCCGTAACGAGCGGTCACGGTTGGTGCTATCTGGCATGGTCCGCCCACCCTGGCATCATGAGGATGATGGTCAAACAGTAGCGGCTCAATAATACTCTGGTCGTTACTGCATCCGAGCGTGCCCGAAAGGTTTGTTTGCACGAGCGGGCCTTTACCGCCGCCTGGTTTACCTGCCCGCATCCGCAAGGCGAACACATCTAAAGATTTGCTTGCCTCGTGAGTGCCTGCTCGAGGATTGGTGGGAGGGTTTTGCCTTTCACTGCAGCCCGGCGCAAGATCCCGGAACACGCGTTGGGGCTCAAAGAGTATTTGTCCGGCACGCCCGCTTGCAAAATCGCAGATAAGGTAGATTCTTTTGCGTCGTTGGGGTACTCCGAAAAATTGCGCGTCCAATACTCGCCACGCAATACTCCATTGGTCTGCCACGATCGCTCCAGCTTTATGCCACTTTTGTACTCGAGGTAGGTCAGCCGCTGCCGTTTCGTCGACAACCGAGATGAGGTTTTGCAGGACGCTGTGGAAGTCTGCCCCTTTATTGCTTGAGAAGGCTCCGGGCACGTTTTCCCAAACAGCGAATCTTGGATATAGACCATGACTTGCCTTTCTCATTTCTCTGATGACTCTGACGGCTTGGTGGAATAGACCCGAGCGTTCGCCAGCTAAACCTGCCCTTTTACCTGCTACCGACAGGTCTTGGCAAGGAGAGCCAAACGTGACCACATCCACCGGCTCTAGCTGACTGCCGTCAATGTCGCAGATGTCGCCTAGGTGTTGCATTTGCGGAAGGCGCGTGGTGGTGACCAGGATCGGGAAGGGCTCAATCTCACTTGCCCACACAGGTTCGATACCAACCTTTGTTGCCGCTAGTGGGAAGCCACCTGAGCCATCAAAAAGCGAGCCAAGCCTTAAAGTTTTTGTCAAGGGTTAGCCTTTCTGCTTGGGGCGCTCGACTTCTTTGACCAAATCGAGGTAGGCGTATTCTTTGCCGCCACGGGTACAGGTGATCCCAGCTGCGTCTCCGGTTGCTTCGGCATAGCGGCGCACAATCACGGAAGCGTATTTCTCATCCAGCTCCATGCAATAGCAAGTGCGGTCTGTGGCTTCTGCAGCCATGAGTGTGGAACCAGACCCAGCAAAGGTATCGAGGATGATTGCGTTGGTTTGGGTGGAGTTACGAATCGGATAAGCCAACAGGTCTAGTGGCTTGGAAGTGGGGTGATCGGAATTCTTCCTCGGCTTGGCGAAATTCCACACCGTGGTTTGTTTGCGATTCGCATACCAAGCGTGAGAGCCGTCTTTCTTCCACCCATACAGCACTGGTTCGTGCTGCCACTGGTATGGGGAACGGCCAAGTACGAGGGAGTCTTTGACCCAAATACAACAGCCCGACAGGTAGAAGCCAGCGTCTTGAAAAGCGCGACGGAAGTTCAATCCTTCGGTGTCGGCGTGGAAGACATAGGCTGACCCTCCCTTATCTAGGGATGCCGCCATGTTGGTGAATGCAGCTAGTAGGAACTGGTAGAAGGTGTCTGTGTCTTGTTTGTCGCCTGCGATTTTCAGGCCGCTGTTCGATTTGAAGTCCACGTTGTAAGGCGGGTCTGTGACCACCAGATTAGCCTGTTTGCCATCCATCAAGGTTTCGACATCGGCCGGGTTCGTGGCGTCCGCGCACATCAGGCGATGCCTACCAATCCTCCAGATATCGCCTTTTTCGACGAAAGCTGCTGCTTCAAGGGCGGCGTTCAGGTCGAAGTTATCGTCTTCGATACTGTCGCTATCAAGAGAACCTATTAACTGTTGTATTTCGGATTCGTCGAAACCGGTGAGTTCAACGTCGAAATCGGAAGCATCCAGGTCGGCTATGAGTAGGGCGAGTTTGGAATTATCCCAATCGCCACTGATCTTGTTTAGAGCAACATTTAAGGCTTTTTCGCGGGTTTCGTCGAGTTCGACGACCACGCAGTCCACGGTTTTATAGCCCAGATCAGCTAGTACTTTCAGGCGCTGATGCCCACCTACAATATTTCCGGTGGTTTTGTTCCAGATGACTGGCTCCACATATCCAAACTCGCTTAGCGAGCGTTTTAGTTTGTCGTAGTCCGTGTCCCCAGGTTGTAGGTCTTTGCGGGGGTTGTAGTCAGCTGGGGTGAGATCACTTATGGCTATTTGCTTGATGCGCATGGTTTTTCACCGCCTTGACAAGCTCGCGGCTAGTAGTCCAGGTGTCTTCCCACTTGCGTGTGCAATCCCCGAAATGCCCATACGTCGAATACCGCACGTAACCGGGAGATTTGAGATGTAACTGGTCGATGATCGCAGCCGGACGAAGATTAAAGACATCGCGCGCAGCAGCCGTAATTAGTTCATCAGGATGTTCACCGGTGCCGAGCGTGTCGATAGCAAAAGCGACCGGGTCGGCTTTACCAATCGCATAAGAAATGCTGACTTGGCACTCTTCAGCTAGGTGCGCATCCGCCACCGTCTTGGCGATCAAACGCGCCATATAAGCACCCGACCGGTCAACCTTCGACGGATCCTTACCGGAAAACGCTCCACCACCATGCCCAGCAAAACCGCCATAGGTATCAACCATAAGTTTTCGACCGGTGAGTCCGGTGTCGGCTTTAGGGCCGCCCTCCACGAACCGCCCAGAAGGATTCACCAAAATAGTCGTGTTCTCATCGACAGGAAGATACGAAGAGCAAGCTGGACCGATAATCATCGAGGTGATTTCACGTCGCAACTCATCGAAATCCTTGGATTTATCGTGCTGGACGGAAACCACCACCGTCTCTACGGCTTGCGGTTTTCCTGCGTCGTTGTAGCGCACCGAAACTTGTGCTTTACCATCTGAGAAGATCCCTGTGATGGTTCCTTGCTTGCGCGCGGCATCTAGCCGTTTACAAATCTCGTGGGCTAAAACAAGAGGCAATGGTAAGCGCTGTGGTGTATCAGTGCAGGCATAGCCGTAGACCGTGCCTTGGTCACCAGCACCCTGAATACAATAAGCGGACTCATCGCCATGGCGAGCCTCTAAAGATGTGGTCACGCCGTCGTTAATATCGTTAGATTGACGCCTCACCCATACGTATACCAAAAATCTCCACGGTTTATAGCCAGCTGCAGTAAGTGCTGTGCGTACGCAATCACGCAAGTCCACACGAGCTTTAGTGCTGATTTCACCAGTGACAATAATGCGTCGCCCAGTAGCCATGACCTCTACCGCGACGCGGGCGTTGGGATCGGCGTAGAGAATTTCGTCGAGAATCTGATCAGCAATTAGATCGCATAGTTTATCGGAGTGACCGATACACACTGCTTCAGCGCTGCGAACCGTAGTCATAGGAATGCCCTTTCAGTAGAAAAATCAAAAGAAACAAAAACTCCCCACCATGTCAGCCAGGAGTGGGGAGCGAAGAAAACGAGGGAAACCCGAATCGTGTGTGATACTGGAATACGTGCAAGACGAAACGAGTAAACCTAATCCGTCAGAACCTTCCGGCGGCAATGGTAAGGCCGTGGCCTATGGAATGATTGCCGGGATTATGACCGGCATTATCTTTGGGTTCATTATGGACGATATCGCCTTGGGGGTAGCAAACGGCACAGGAGTCGGAATCGCGCTAGGGGTAGGCTTCAGCGCAAGAAAACGCCTCAAATAAGCTCAAAAACACTAGGACGCATCTACGAGCGTGCTTTCAACAGCTGCTCCATAACCTCATCACCCGGGGCCGCACCCGAATAGTCAGTGGTGCAGTTCGCCCGCACAATCTCAAAAATCTCATACCAGTACACGTTTGCTTGCTTACCAAAAGATTGGCTCATCGCAACGAACGGGGAAGCGATAGCAGCTCCCGTGGTCGGGTGCTTGCCGAGCAAACCGAACTTGGAGATTGCCTGCTCGCACTGCACATACCGGGCGAAAGCCTGGGCGTAGGCCTCAATGAGACGCTTAGAAACAAACTTCGTGCAGCCGCGCTCGTCAAGCCAGCGCCACGTCTCCCGATACACCAAATCAGCACCCAAGGGTTTGCCATCACGCTGAACCTCTGACAGATACTCAGAAGGCTCCGGCATCACTTCACCAGCAAGCACCGCGCCATCACCAACATCTGCGCCCTCGAAATCGAAAGGGGTCGCTAGCGGATCTTCCAAGCGAGTGGCAGGCAGACCCTTAGCGAGTTTCTCACTCAGCGGGTCGGGTTTCGCGCCAGCCCTCACACGGCGCCCACCGCGATTAGTTCCATCTTTTGCCACGGCTATCGGCCTCCTATCTGACCTGCGGTGGCCAGAAAAAACGGCCTTCAAATATGCGCTAGGTTAATACCCTGTTTGATTCGGTCTTTTTGTGTACGGTTGGCCCCGCCCGCTGACCTTCGCCAAGGCTGTAGAGATTCGAGGGCCTCAACCCCTAACCGAATCCTCGACTTGTCCCGTAACTTGGCGTGGGAACAAAGTCAATATTTTTAGGGTGGGGAAGTACCAGTGGTTATTTCGCGTTTTTCAAAAAATCTAGTAGGTGTAGACCTGAAGGGCTTGCCTCCATCTGTCACCGTCTAACGCGCTCTGCCTGGAGTGGCAGGGTTTGCACAGGCTGCGCAGGTTAGAAAAGTCGTGGCTGCCACCATGCTCTAAGGGCAGGACGTGGTGGACTTCCTGACCTGGGGTGGTTAGTCCTTTGTCCAGGCAGTCTTCGCACAAAGGATGCTGGGCGATGTATGCGGCACGGATGCGTCGCCAGCGTGCACCGTAACGCTTGTTGATTCTCGGGTCACGTTGAAACCTGCGGTAGTTCTTGTCTGCCTTTTTGGCGTGGAGCTGGCAGAACCTTTCGCGGGTTAGTTCGGGACAGTCAGGCGCAGAGCAGGGACGTTTTGGTTTGCTTGGCACCAGCCTCACCGTCCTTTGCTGGACAAGACGAAACCCTCCGGGCAGTGATAACTGTTTGCCGGAGGGTTCGTTCCTATATTTTCAACTACCTACAGTATTTCAGGGTTAAATAACGATTTCCATAGCAGGGTTCGGATACTTGCTAACGCTTGGGTGCAAGTTAGCGTCTGCCATATAGTGCTACTGCCAGGCGATCTAATGCTCGGTTCTTTCGCCGGTAGACACTGTCTCGTTCAATATAGAAGTGGTCACCGATCATTTGGACTCGTTCGTCTTGATTGCCTTGGCCGAGGAAGAAGTTTTCCAACACGAACTGGTCATCGGTGTTGAGTGCTTGCCAGGCGGGCAGGAACCAGTCCAGGTACTCTTGGGCTTCTTGGCTACGGGCTGTAAGCAGATCAATCTTGTCGAGGGTGGCAGCTATGCGGCGTTCACCAGCGTGGGGGTCGCGTGAGCGGGGCATGCCAGTGATTTTTGGGCTAGTGGGGCTGGCGAGGTCTTCGCGTAGCTGGTTTGCCTTAGCTTCTGTGTCTTGGCTGGCTGCTTGTTCCATCAGTGGGTAGTCCTCTAGGGCGCTGATTGCTGCCTTGCGGGTATCTAAGTATTTCGTCATCACATGCATCATGAATTTTCCTTATCTAGAGTGGTTTGCCAGTTGTGTTTTGATTGCCTCGATCAAGGCGGTCTGGGTGAGGTTCTTGGCATCTAAAGCCGTAAGCGCTGCTTCATCGAGGGTTTTTTCAGCGACCAGGTGAGTGATCGTTACCGGCTGGGTTTGGCCTTGCCGGTAAAGACGGGCGTTGGTTTGCTGATACAGCTCCAAACTCCAGGTCAGGGAGAACCAGACCAATAGGTGCCCGCCTGCTTGTAGATTCAAGCCATGGCCGGCAGAGGCCGGGTGAATCAAACCGAAAGTGATCTCGCCATTGTTCCAAGCCGCTATATCCTCAGCGGTCTTTAGGACTCGGGCTTGCGGGAACCGCTCGATGATGCGTTCCAGGTCGTGTTTGTACCAGTAGGCAACGAGGAGGTTCTGCCCGTTCGCCGCCTCAACCAAATCTTCGAGTGCATCCAGCTTCGCGCCATGAACAACAATGACATCTCCGTTTTCGTCGTAGATAGCCCCGCTTGCCAGTTGTAGGAGTTTTCCAGACAGGACTGCCGCGTTAGCCGCATCCACTACTTGCCCGTTCAACTCGATCACTAAATCCTGCTCTAGACGCTCATAAACTGCCCGCTCTTTTTTAGCGAGTTTTACCTTCGTGGTTGTTAGCGTCAGGTCAGGCAAAGTGAGGTGGTCAGTGGTGCGCATCGACAAGGTCATATCCGAGATGGCCTCATAGATCTCATCTTCAGCACCTGCTCGCGGCTTATATGTAAACACCTGCATACCGCCCCGTTTATCAGGCACGAACCAACGATCCCTAAACCGGGTGATATATCTACCTAGTCTGGTACCGCCATCTAGGAGTCGGAACTGTGCCCATAAATCCATCAAGCCATTAGAGGCTGGGGTTCCGGTTAACCCAACCCAACGGCTTACATAGGGTCGCATCTTCACCAGCGTGGTGAAGCGCTTCGCACGGTGGTTTTTGAAGCTGGAGAGTTCATCAATGACGACCATGTCGAAGGGCCAGGCCGCGCCGTAGTGGGCAACCAGCCGGGGCGTTTTCCCGGTTAATCACCGTTACCATTGCAGATTTAGCTAACGCGTCCATGCGTTCTTGCTTACTTCCTACGGCTATTGCAAGTGATAATCCCTTGAGGTGATCCCACTTGAGCGCTTCTTGTGGCCAGGTATCGCGTGCCACGCGTAGCGGCGCGATTACTAGCACTCGCTGTACGAGGAAGTAGTCGAGGACAAGCTGCCAGATCGCGGTCAGCGCAATGACGCTTTTTCCTAAACCCATACCTAAGAACACTGCGACTTCGTCATGGTTGATGATGAAACTTGTTGCCTGGGTTTGGTAGTTATGCGGCTTGTAGTGCATTTGTCACCTCCGCAATCCCATCCACGCTGTCTACCACGAAGACTTGGAAGCCTTGACCTTGCAGCTGCTTGATACGGCGATTCTGGATTGGCCTAGGTTTGGCTCCTGGTGCTTTTACTTCAGCGAAAACAACTCGTCCTCTCTTCAGGCAGATCCGGTCTGGGACGCCAGTGACGCCGGGGCACACAAGTTTCCAGCAGATCCCGCCGATGCTTTCGACTGATTTCTTCAGTTCGTTTTCTAGGTGTTTTTCTTTCATGTCACGTCTTTCATAAGATCTGTGACACTCGTGTCGGTCTGTCCCTAAAACCCTATATAGGACTGTAATTTTTATTTTCCTATAGAAAAGGGCTAGTAACGACTGACACGACTGTCACTATTGGCCGGTTACAAGTCGAATTCGCTGATCAAAGCTAGCCCATCTACGAATCGTGCCCGAGCTGTTCGCCTGCGCCTATATCCGCCTTTATCAACGGCAGCATAAAAATCGCTAGTGGAGCGCACATACTCGCCCCTGCCTATTGCCCAAGACCGGTACGCGTCGTAGAGATCCTTGGACTGCTCTGATAGTCCTTGACCTACCTGGCAGCAGTCCTCAAGGAAGTGAGCGAACCAGTCATTAGCAGCCCGGTACGCCTCCGATGCGGCAACGACTTGTTTAGGTGGGGCCAGGTGGTAGTTCTCAGAGTGGATTAAGCGAGCACCTTCCATAATCCATGCCAGCACCGCTCCGCCAGCTTTGGCGTATAGATGGTCGGCATAATTTTTGATGTCCACACTCGGGGTGATGGTTTGCTCGAACGGAATCACAATCAATCTGCGCCAGATGCCAGTATCCATAGCTCCCACTCGCGGTAGATGGTTCGTGTACAAAACCAAGGTGTGGGAAGGGGTGAAGGAGAAGGGGTCTTTGTATTTCTTCTCTGCAGCGATCTTGTCAGTCGAAGCCAACTGTTTGGTTGATGAGGTTGATAGGCGCACGCCTTCATCGTTTTCGCCGGCAATCAACAAGCGTCTAGCCCTGGTTTCTGCCATCTCATGTTTGGCGTTATTTTTCTTACCAGCGATCAGCACCTCAGAGGAGATAGTCTCCGCATATGAGCCCAACACGCGGGCGATGGTATTCCAGAACGTGGATTTACCGTTATTACCGTCCCCGTAGGCAATGATCAACGCTTCGATGAGGACCTTGCCGATTGCCGCCAGCCCACACACCCGCTGCACGTACCCAATCAACTCAGCGTCCCCGCCGAAAGTGACGGCGAGGCTGTCTAGCCATATCTGCATCCCCTCATCGGATGGGTCAAGGGCAGTTTGTTTAGTCAACATGTCACCGGGGCTGTGTTCGTGCCGGGAAGTATCGCGCAGATCAAAGGTGGCGCTTGGGGTGTTGAGCAGATAAGGGTCGGCATCGAGCACCTGCGGGTTAATCAACGCTAACGGGCGTGCTTGGCGCATGACCGCCAAGATTGTGCGATCTGAGCGGCACTTGTATATGAACTTTAACCATTCTTGCGCTGCCATCATTTCCTGGTAAACCTGAGATTGCTCAGGGGTGAATGCAGATAGGGCTTTGGCCTTACTCATCGCTACCAGCATTGCTGTTACTCCCAGCCGGCTTGCTTGCTGGGTGGCTGTATCCAGTTCTTTTTGGGCTTGTTCTATTTGCCGGGAGGTGAGTTCTTGGACAACATGCTGGGCTTTAGGCTCGTTTTCCTCCCATACGCCCTTGTCGTAGGCCATCCACGCGGTAGCAGGAGAATAACAAATCCGGTCAGCATACTCACCAGCAAGAATCGTCGCCTGACCAACATCGGTAAAATCATCAGGACGCAGACTCGTCAGCTGCTCATATACCTCCGGTGGCACATAACCCGGCTCGGCGGCAACCTTGGCAGCGAACTTACACGCGCTATCCCAAATCAATGCCAGCTCTGCATCTGGTAGCGGCGGGTCACAAAGGGTGGCTTTACGATCAAATAACTCCCGTGCCTGAGCGGTGTTGCCGTAGCGGATCAACACCCGACCAGCGAACCTAGACAATGTCGCATTTCGAGAGCCCTCGCCGATAGTGATCGTTGCGGCATCGAAAGCAGCAAACATGTCCTGCTCATCAGCTGCCGCGATCCATTCATCCAGTAGCTGTTCACCCTTAAAAACATGCACTTCGGCGGTGGGGTTTCCGTAGATGAACCTGCCCGCGTCCAGCGCGTTATGGTCAAAGAAATCAAAACGAGCAGCCAGGCGTTTCTTCAGCCCTGCATACTCGCTAGCGTCGCTGATCTTGTTTATTGGGTAGTAGACGTGCAAACGCGGCCTAGCCGACTCGCCGCCCTTGATTCTCATATGGTTGCGGGAGGTTGCGGTCATAAACTCAACCCCTGCCATCACCTCAGTCAACGATTCGGGCGTGACCCATTCGTCGGGGTTTTCGCTGTGGTCGTTGTCGATATCCATCACCACGCAATCCGAAACCAGGAAGTTCGCGCTCGAGCGATGATTATTCTTGTAGGTGGCTGCGACATGATCAAAACACACCGCCACTTCTAAGTTGGACTTGCTGGTGATCTCGTGGCGGTTAGGGTAGTGGCTGTTGGTTTGCCGACCTGCCATGTCAGTGGCGTAAAGCGTGAAGGGATGCATCAAAAGGTAACCTCCTGGAAATCAGCGTTGAAATAGTGGATGGGTAGTTCAAGTTCGCGGGCCCACTCGATCTCGGCGCGCATACCTCGGCTAACGTGGCCGGTGTAAACCCACATGGCCTCACATTTGCTTAAAAGTACGCGGTTAAACGCCATGGCTAGTTCTCGCTCATCAGGGTCGGTATCATCCATGAACTGCGGGAAGAACAGGTGTGAGGCTAGCGGGATCTGTCCAGCGGCTATCGCGAAGGCGCAAAACTCCCGCGCTAAAGCCTGGTTCTGGCGGACATTGCCGGAATAAGGAGAGCAGATATATGTAAGCGGGCGAGCTTCGCATTCAGCTCCTTGGATCTTCTTCAAAGCCTTGTAGCTGGTCGGGTCAGCATAACCGTGGGCATTTGTGCGCGAGAGCCCAACGACTTGATCTGTTGTAGCGCTCATCAGGCTTCCACCTGCCCTTCGCGTTCAATGACTGGCAGAATCCCGCAGCGGTTTTTGAGCAGGTCATAGAGGAAAAGCCGTCCAGCTTGGGTCCATTTGGTATGCATCCACACGTGACCGTCCTTACTGGTTCCGGTCTCAGACTTCGTATAACCGTTAGCGGCATGTTCTTGGTAGAGTAGCCACTGGTCGCCCTGCTTGTACTGGATACCAAGATCATGAAGGAGCTTGTTGAGGCGGCGTGCGCTCATCCCGTAGTCTTTAGCAATCTTAGAAATCGCCACCGTACCCGGAGCGCGCAGAACTTTCTCGTAGTACGACAACTTCGGGCTAGCCTCAAGGAGAAGTTGGGCTTGGGCAAGATTTGTGCCTCTAGCTGTTCCCCGCGTTTTTTCTCGGCGATAAGAGCCTGCAAAGCAGTCAGCAGCATTTCAGGGTTTTCAGCAACATCTGAAATCGCATACAAGCCGTGCTTGCGGATGGCCGGGAGCACTTCGTGGGTGATCCAGCGCTTGAATGCCCGAGCTTGGGGTTTTCGGCATGCCAGCACCAGCGAGTACAAGCCTGGCTCGTTAACGCACCAGGCAGGTCCACCGGATAACCCTAAGTTGAACTTAGCCTTCTCATCCTTATCGAGACGGCTTACCGTTACAGTGGGGTTGGCAAGCTCTAGGGATGCGCAGACATCGGCAGCGACAAACCATGACTGGCCATAGTTTTCGATAGTGCGGATCTGGCCGAACTGGTTGCTGGTAAAGACTTGTAGTTGCTTACCCATGGGGGTCTCCTTCCTGAGAGCCCCAGGTAGGTAAAATAGGTGCGCCGGCGGCGCGAAAAGAGTAGGGCTCTTACCCGACTGCCGACGAACCCGAAAGTGTTAAATCAAGCTGTCATGCAACTGCCTCGACGGGCAGCGGAACCAGAAACGAATAGGGCATATACGTTGTAGCGATGCTGGGTTTATCCCGTGGAACAATCCCTGACCTATTGGCTTGATCAGGGGCGTGAAAAATATTGATAAGCAAAGCGCGTGAACTAGAGCGCGCGACGGCGCAGCAGTATCTAGGAACAGCTCTATGGTTGCGTTCGAGAAATACTGGTCGCAGACGGGCTGGGTTTGCTACAGACACAAGATGTTTACTGGTTGTTATTTTCGTTGTTCTCGCTTAGAATGGTGGTATCAAGACCGGTTCCGCCCGTGAGGGTCCAGGGCCGGTCCTCATTGTTTCTACGGCCGAGTAGGAGTTGGTGATGCCACAGTCTCTAGATGCTCCTTTGGCTAAGCAGTTCAAAACGCATGGCGAGCAGATAGCTTTGCTGCGTGAACGCGGCATGCTAATCGAATCTGATTCTGAAGCGTGCTGGCTACTCGAACAAGTGAATTACTATCGTCTTTCGGGATATTGGTATTCATGGCGCAAACTGTTAGCACCTGGAAAACGCGCTGATAGTTTTGTTGCTGGCACGACCTTGGATGATGTAGCTGCCGTCTACATGTTCGACTGCAAGCTTCGTGAGATTGTGTTTGCCTGTCTTACTCCGATAGAGCTTTCGGTGCGCTCCATGCTTGGGCACGAACTCGGTCGCATCGACACTTTTGCGCATCTACACCCAAATGTTCTCGGGCCGCTATCACAAGCATCTGACGGCGAGGGGTCGTCTGCCGGGTATCTAAAGTGGCTGGCACGTTACGAAAAAGAACTACGTGCATCGCGCGAAGACTTCGTTGCTCACCACAATAAAAAGTATGGTGGCAAGCTTCCTATTTGGGCTGCTGTAGAAGTGATGGATTGGGGTTCACTGACCTACCTGTACCAGTTAGCTCCCATCGGTGTGCGAGACACGATCGCGGCTCGCGTAGATTTGACTGCAGCCCAATTCGGTTCGTGGTTGAAGGCGCTAAATATTTTGCGTAATTATTCAGCCCATCACGCGCGCATGTTTAACAGGGTTTACACCATCAAACCCCGGTTACCTAGAAAAGGCCGCCATACCGGACTGGACATGATTGCAGGCGTGGTAAACCGCACTTTCGGGCAGTTAACTTTGATTCAGTATCTTCTCGTTCGCCTAGACCTAGGGAACACAACTCGTCTTCCTAAACTCCTTGAAAAGTACCCCCAGGCTAAGCCGCTACCGATAAGCCACCTTGGCATGCCCGATAACTGGCAAGAAAATCCTCTCTGGGCAACCAAAACCATCTAGTCTTTGCGGTAGTTGGCGCACTCGTATCCGTCTGCGGTCAAGGGCAAACCTTTAGCCCAGCCTGGTAGGCGTGACATCAGCTGGCAGGCGTCTTTTACCGTGAAGCCGGAATCTACGGGCTCGTCGATGACGATTTCGTCGTGAACATGCATCACGATCTGGTGGCCGGATTCAGCAATGTTTTTTATGCCGTTGACGAGTAGGTCGCGGGCTATGGCTTGAACGATATTCTCTGTGAGTTTGCCGCCGTAGGTTTCTAGGCGTCCCCACTTGCGTCCGGTGTTGATTCCCCAGTAGGTGATGGAGGTGCCACCGAACCGGTTTTGCCCCAAACCTGGTTTCACGTATGCCAACCTTCTACCGGATGGCAAGGTGATGAACAAGATGCCGGATTCGAGCGTGAAGGTGAGGTTGCGCAGCCGAGCAGGCTGTCTAGTGGTGATGGCTTTGAGGGCTGCGTCTTCTACTTCTTGCCACAACCAGACAATGTGAGGGTTAGCTGCGCGCCAAGCGCCCACGATGGGTTTGAGCTCGTCCTCAGACAGTCCCATGCGCAACGCGCCCATTGCTTTGAGCGCGCCGACGGAGCCGCCGTATCCGCAAGCCAGTACCGCTATTTTGCCTTTTTGTCGTAGCTTGCCATTTACGCCATGTTTTTCAACTGGAACTTTGAACATGCGACTAGCAGTCTCACAATATAGATCCTTGCCATCACGGAAAGCCTCGAGGGTTGATTTTTCACCTGCGAGCCAGGCAATCACGCGGGCCTCAATAGCACTGTAGTCAGCAACAATAAAACGGTTACCCGAGGTGGGTATGAAAGCGGTGCGAATCAACTGAGAGAGCGTGTCTGGCACCGAATCGTAGAGCAACTCCAGCGCCTCAAGATTCCCAGTTCTGACTAGGGTGCGTGCCTGGTCGAGGTCAGGCAGATAATTGCGAGGTAGATTCTGCACTTGAACTAACCTGCCTGCAAAACGTCCGGTACGTCCTGCTCCATAAAACTGTAGGAGTCCGCGCGCTCGCCCGTCCGCCCCGGAGACATTTTGCATGGCCTGATACTTCTTGACGGAAGATTTTGCGAGATCCCCGCGCAGCTGAAGTATTTCTTTAACTACCCCAGTAGCGTCCTCGAGGGCAGTTGCCACTTCAGCTTTCGTAAGCGAATCGAGAGGGCAACCGTTTTGGGCAAGCCAGTCTTTAAGCTGTATCGGGCTATTCGGATTATCTAAACCCGTGATTTCTTGTGCTCGAGACAGAGTTGTCTCGCGGTGTTTTTCATCGAGGGTAACGGCGGCATCCACGAGGGTCGCATCGAGATTGATCCCAGCATCGTTAATGCGCTGATCCAAGCTATATGCTTCCCACTCGGCCTCTGGTACGGGAAACTTTGCCAGGCGGGTGTGGATGGCTTGTTCTACTTCTACGTCACGGCGGTTGTAATCGATGAATGCCTTCCAGCCTTCCGGATCTAAGGACGGTAGATTACGGCGCGCTCCCTTGTTGATCAGGTTTGGGGTCGCTGGGGTGCAAAACTGGCGGATCAGTTTCTTACCGGCCGTGTCTTTCTTCACGGGCAGATTGAGCACTTTCGCTACTTGGTCTAGGCTCATCGGCATCCCAAGATACGCGGCCCAGATCATGGAGCAGCGCCACTGAGCAGGATCTAGGAAACTGCCTTGAGGTAATAGTTCTGGGTGGTGGCGGTGTAACCAAGATGAGAGGCAGATTCGTTCGAAGGATGCGTTGAACGCCCACTTAACCACCCCGGGGTTCACCAGAGCGGCAAGTATTTCGTTGGGTAGTTTTTCTCCGCTCGCCAGGTCAACGACCTGTACTGGCTGCTCGTCTATGGCGTAGCCGAACAGGAGGATCTGGAAGTCAGGATGAGCGGAATATGGGTAGACCCCGGTCTTGGAGAGATTAAGGGGGCTGTAAGTTTCCAGATCAATACTTAGATATTTCAAGGTTTAATCCTTCAAAATCAGGTGTGGTGGGCAGCAACCATACAGCTACTGCCCACCACTAATATGTACTTACCTGCTAGTTAAGGAAGTCCTCGTTAGCCGTAGAAAACTCAGCGAAGTCTTCCTCAGCGCTGACGTGTCCGCCACCGAGCGGTTCACCATCCCTAATCTTTTGGATATTGCCCAATCCGCAGGCGATTCCCTTATTGCCATTGGTGTTGAACGCATAGAAGGTAATACTCGCGCGGGCATAGCACCCTGAGTAGACCTGGGAGCGATCCAAGATTGGGGCGAGCGACTCGTCTACCACTTGAGGTGGGGTAGTGGAGTTAGCGTTGACAAACATCGAGTTCGCGTAGGCTTCGTCATCGCGCTCTGTATCCCCGTCACGCAACGGTAACTTCAGCGCAGCCTTGTTAGGTCGCTTACCACCGAACTTGGCGATACCTGCTTCAATGGCTGCATCGATAGCAGCCTCAATCCTCGCCAACGTGGCATTATCAGATTTGGGAATGATGAGGCTTACCGAATATTTCGGCTTTGATCCTTGGATGGATTTCGCCTCGAAAAGATTCGCGTACGAAAGACGTACGACGTCGGTCACGACTCGAGTTGGATTCTTTACTGACATGGCTATTTACCTACTTTCTGTATTTTTCTTGGTTTTATTTTTTAAATTCTTCAGCCGCACTCAGCGCTAGCGCGGGTCGTTTATCGGTTTCAGTCACCAGTGCAGGTTTACCGGGCGGCTTGATAACCAAATCTCCAAGGAGTTCGTTGAACCGTTTCTTGCCCAGCTGTTTCTCTAACGCCGTAATTGTCTTGAGCCTCTGCTCAAAAATGTCGTTAATCCCGGCAGCCTGGGCTGTCTCCACCACTTTGGTTTCGTCCGCATATTTGCGGATACTTCTGCCTTCGACGAGCTTGAAACCAGACCAGGTCTTGCCTTGATTGACCGCAAGCGAAAGTGCGTAGGACTCTACATCGGATGCCCATCTCTTTAGCTCAGGTAGTTTCCCGAGCACCTGGGCAATCTCCGCATCGGAGAGTTGGGCTGGGGGAGCGAACTCGCGTTTGGCTAACTCCAGATTCTCTTCGGCTCGCGTGCGGCAAATAGCTGCTATTTTGCAGAAACGACACCAGATACCTGCAGCAAAAGAGCCTTCGCCTTTCCCGGACAGCCTCGCTGTCGGGCGCACAACCTCTTCAGCCCAGGTTTGAAGATCCGCCACGCTAACATGCCAGGTCGCTACGTTGGAGCGTCTGGGCTGGAAAATCGTCACCGCCACCTCGCTAATCTCGTAAAGAGCATCGAAAGCATGAAGCGCGCCGAGAGCATACAACATCAATTGCGGATTCTTCTCAGCCTCAACCAGCACACCTTGCCCGTACTTGAAATCAATAATCTGCAACAAAGGCTCGGCAATAATCACGCAGTCCCCGGTACCAAACCCGCCAGGCACCAGATGAGAGAAATCCAGACGCTGCTCGATGAGCGTCACCGGATCCCTGCACGTCTTGCGCGCCTCACGCAGGCGCTCTTGGACAAAAGCAAGATAATCGTCGGTGAGAGCCTCCATCTCACTATCAATCCAGGTGGACTCTGGTTTAATGGTTGGTGAAAGGTGTAAGGCGCGACGTAACTTCCACTCCGCAAGAGCGTGAGCGATGGTGCCTTGTTCGGCAGCAGCCGAAGTAGAATCCGGCAAGCTGGCCTCCACTAGGGCTGATGGCGGGCAATTCAGCCACCGGTGCGCACCAGAAGCCGATAAGAGGGCATGTTGATCAGGCATCAGCAAGTCCCTTCGCCCGCGTAAGCAACCACCCATAATTAGCTGGATCTACATCCGAGAGACGATCAGCCCCCGCATCCACAATCAGCTGACGTACCTGCTTGGTCAGTCCTTGACTGGAAAGATCAGAAAGAACCGCGCGTACATCCGCAAGTGAAAGCGCTAAATCTGGAGTTTTAACCTGAGCCGAATCTTCTGCTTGCGCCTGGTTATGTTCAGCTGCTGCAGCCTCAAGGGCTGGCTGAGCGAGCTGGGCCGCAGCAATAGGGCGCGCACCTGGCATGCCGACATGATCTTCGATGCCTTTCCAGGCAGCCGATTCCACATCAGCCGCTAGGCTAGTAACCAGCTCGGCAACACGATTAAGGCCAGCAATAACGTTGTTTGCTTGCGTGATGTTCACTTCGGCTCACCGCCTTTCGCCACGCCGACAGCTTCAGCTAGCGCCATCAAAGAGTCATCGGGTTTTTCACGAATATTAATCTCGTCAACACTGTCGCCAGGGACGATGATCATCATCCTGCGCGGAGCTCCAAATAAAACTCGTGCTATTCGTTCGCGTATTTTTACGATTTTGGTGCCAACGATTCCCGGATCGGTCGGGATTCGATTAGCGATGGAAAGTCTCAAGCCATGAGATGTCATGATTGCTAATCACCTTGCCTTTCAGTTATGGGAGCCGCCTGATTGGTATCTCCCTCTAACTCACTGCCGACCGGGTGCAAAGTGTTAAATCCTCTCTCTGCTAGCGCCTTGCGAAGCATCCCGAGAGCCTCTTTATAAAGCTGGGAAACCCTGGCGCGAGTAAGACCAAGCGTGCGAGCCACATCAGCTTGAGAGACTGGCTTGCAAACATAGGTGTCAGAGGTTTCTGTGCCGGGCTTTTGGCCGTACTCATCTGGATGCATCAGGTCAATGACCTGGCGATGCTTACCAATTAAGCGTTCACGCGCCACCCTCAGTGCATCAAGTAAATCTTGGGAATAAGCATCGGCGTGCTCTAGAAACATTTGGTTCTCAGCAGAGCGCGAGGCAGCTTTTCCATCACGGTTTTCTTCCATCGCAGTATCGAAAGACTCCGGAAACGATTCTGGTGCTCTGCAGCCCTGACGTTTCTTGCAGCCATGACCACAGATACACCTCTTGCGACCTTTACCTCGATCGCCACGCTTCGCACTATGAGCGACGGCTTCCTCCCCGCGCCACAACTCATCGCAAATCTCCTGAGCACTGCGGGGCGCAACCTCATCGAGTGGCAACCCCTTTTCTTGGGCTCGTCGACGACGGTCAGTATCAATCATCACCGCGAAATCACCAGCATCAATATCAAAATTCGCAATCTGGTACTCGTTCTTAAACGTATTTCCTTCAGACTTGAGTACGACCTTCACGGTCTTGTCTCCATTTCTTCGGCTTGACGCCGAGGTATGGAGACCTGTCGGTGGGTGGGACTCTGTGGCGGTTAAGCGAAAACAAAACGAGCCACCCGACCAGCCCAGCTAAGGGGCGGTCAGGTGACCCGTCGAGCGCTTACCGAACAGGTCCCACTAGTGAAAAGTAGGTGTGCTTACAACCAGGAATGCACAAGTCCTGGAGGGTGTCCCACGTGCGAGGTGGGGTCTCTTGAAGTGATTCGGCTGCGTTGGCCACCGCAGTACATCCGAACTCATCCGTCTTCCTTGACATCCACTTTTTCGGATGTCAAGAGCAAGAAGAGTGCGTTGAGGCGGTGCGCGAACCCTTGGTGAACTACTCATGTAACTGAGGATGCTTGATTTTGAGCCGTATATCCTGACTTGGCAAGTCAGGCTAAATTGCCTATTCAGACGGTTTGTGTGGAGTGTTAGGGCATGAAAAAAGCCCCTTTCGGGGCGTTATTCTGACTTTCGGAGTTTTCGAGTTTTAGTTGGTGCGGGATTTGCTTCCGAGTAGGTCAAGACCGTGGGCCTCTAGGATGCCGTTAGCCTCGTGGATCGAGATACCTGGGAAGCGTTCGAGCATGAGCAAGTAGACGCTGTCCGGTCGCATGGCCCTGTTCAGGTGAATTTGCGCCTTCTCCATGAGCTTGGTGGTGGCATAAGCGTCGAGGCGAAGACCGATGGCAAGTGCCATGAGAGTTTCTCGCTTCATCGTGGGCACGGCGTCATTCTGTATCTTGTTGAAGAGTGCGTCGTACAGGCCGGTGCGTTCCGTGAAAGTGCGTGGGTATCGGATCTCTCGGTACTTGAGCAGGTTGGTGATGGTTTGACACAAGGACGAGTGGCGATCACCAACGATGTCTTCGAGCCTTGCAGCATCCTCCAAGATGGAGTCCATTGTCCCCGCGGCCGAGGCGAACACCTTCTGGTCATCGTTGTCGTCGGGTGTGGCTTGATGAGTAGGGTCGATGTAGATTATGCGTTTGTCGACACCTTGGCGGTGTTCGAGGTGGAACAGCGAGTCGAGGTCTTTGTCGAGGCCGACGTAATCCTTGGTGACGACGGATTGAATACGCAGGAAGGCTTTCGCCGGGCTCTTCTTCGCAGCGGGTTTGAGCCGGTAGGTGCCCTGGGCGTCAATGCGCACGTACCTTGTGCTGTTCTTGACGAAGTAGCCTTCGACGAAGATGTAGTCGCCAGCTTGTACCCATCTACGCAAACGAGGGTGCCCGCTGAGGAGGACAGCCGCATCTTGGTAACTGAGCGTCGTGAAATCTTCTTTGCCTTCACCCATGAAGCTGTAGACCAACTCGTAGTCGGCGAGCTTGGCAATCCGGGATTTCAGCCCGACCTCAAGGAGCCGATACTTTACGGCTGAGCGGGAAACCTCGAAAATGCTGGCCAGCTGATCGAGTAAGCTCCCGCAGCTCAGGTTGGGTGAGGAGTCCAGGATGTCGTTGGCCGCTTTGGTGAAGGTGGGCCGTGGCATCAGGACTCGCGGCGCGAGTCGGTGGGCTTGCCATTCGAGCCACTGCAGTTCGGTTTCCTTGCGCCGGGATTTCTCGGAAGGTGTGAAGAACGTGGTGGATACCCGCGACTTCATCGGTTCCAGGCTTCCGCTGCTGTTGGCTAGGCGGACATGGTGGATTTGAAAGAAGGTGCGGTCCTTTTCCCAGTGGAGAATTTCGTGCATGACTGCGTTTCGTCGTGCACCCTCGCCCATCGACCACTCGGAGGTGGGGTCAACAAGGATCGTGCCCGCCGGGTAGAAGCGCGGCGTGTATTCGCCGGTGGCTGGATCGTAAATGCTCACCTCGCCGTCGACGAGAACACAGCAGGCAAACACATCCGAGCTGGCGGACAGCTGCGCCTCTTGGATCTGCAGACCGCTTGCTTTAGCCAACTCCTCGACAGGGATAGGCATCGGCGTTTCGAGGGCGGGTGGATAATGCTCGGAGAGATACTTTTCGGCATAGTCATCTAACCGGTTCTTGCCCAGAATCAAAGCGCCGGTTCGTGGGTTAATGTCAAATACATCAGAGCGACTACGCGTCGTTGTTGGCAACCGATGTTTCTCCTTCATTGATGTAGTCCAAGGGCATCTCCTTCAACGCCTTGTCGGCTTCTCGCCAGTTCGGGCAATAGATTTCCACCAATTCGTGAAACCGGTGCGTGTGGTTTGGCTCAACCAAGTGGACCAATTCGTGGATGAGCACGTAATCGAGACATTCCGGTGGCTTCTTCACCAATTGGAGGTTCACCCAGATGCGGCGTTGCGGAATATTGCAGGTTCCCCAACGCGTTTTCATGTTCTTGATTCGAAAATCGTCAGTCTCGATTCCAGTAATCTGCACACAACGCCGAGTAGCAGACTGAAGCACCCGACGAAGCTCTCCCCGGTACCACTCCGTCATCACGCGCTCGCGCTGTTCGAGCGTGTAACCGGCAGGCACAGTCATCACCAGCTTGCCGGCCTTTTTTAACATCGAGGTACGAGTACCTTCGTAAACCACTTGCAGCCGATACGGTTTACCCCACAGGTAGTGAGCCTCGCCTGAGACATAGGTCCGCTCCGTCTGCCTAGGTTGCGAACGCATCCGTTCCTGGCGCAAGTAGATCTCCGGAAGTTTCGAGAGGAGAAAGTCGGATAGTTCCGCAGTCGTAACGTAAGAAGGTGCGCTAACGGTTACCTGGCCGTCGGGTGGCAAAATACGTAGGTACACGTTCTTCAAGTTCTGTTTGCGAAGAACCGTCACGGGAACATTCCCGACTTGAAGCTCCTCTTTAGTCATCGAAGTACTCTTCCTGCCTGGTTACCAACTCGTAGATTTCCTCCACAAGCTGGTCAATCCTTGGCTCTAACAGTTCGTAGTCCTCTAGGGTCTGGGCGATCGCGTTCTTAATGCGTTGCTGCTTCGCGCGGTTCGCTAACCATCCCACCTCTACTGAGTCCACGATTGCAAGGTGTAGTTGTAATGCCACGTCTTCAATGTCGAGACCTTCTAAGTCCCTCTTCTCCTGAGCAAAGTCGTACAGAGCCCGTTTGGCTTGCGAGTCGCGAATCTGGTCTGGATAGTTTTCGGTTTCCTCCGGGCTGTGGATACGTCGAGCCAACTCGGTTACCTGCCGCAAGTACTCGGCATACGACAACGCTCCCAGGCGACGCTCCCCGATGAGCTTCTTCAACAGCTCCGACATCTTGCCGTAGTACGACTGGTTCATCGGCATTTTGCGGACGATTTCGCTGATCAAGTTCGCGTCGATGATCTCGGCCTTGGCGTTATCGTCACCAGTGACCCCGGCCAAGATCAGGTCGACCGGGGTGGTCGAAGCGTTATCCAGTAGCAACTCCACCAAAGGTGTGTCATCAAGTTTGGAGACGACCGTGCTGTCTTGCGCCGTGACGTAGGTGTCCAGAATGAAGCGCATGTCTTCCTGGTAGCTACGCAGATCGATCCAGTCTCCTGCGGCCAGCATGACCGCGTCCTTCAACTGGTTGTAGTTGTGCACATCCGACCGGATCTGTGCCACGTCAGCATCGGTGTAGTTGAAGTCCGTGACGAGGCGATCAGCGCAGTCCGCGAACGACCTTGTCAACGCTGACACCAGTCCGTAGAACGTGTTGCGCTTGCGTGAATCAGCGTCAGCCTCATCCTCTGCTGCGGGAGGTTCGCAGAAGAAGCGGATATGAGCCGCATCATCGCGGGGCGCTGGCACTTCCGACAACAGTTGGCGCAGCGAGTCACGCGCCCCCTCCATCTTGGCTTTCGCTTCAAGAGCACGCTGCTTGATGAGACCTTCGACGTCCTCCTTGTCGTACCCTTCGAAAGCCTCACTCGTGTAGTCAGCGAACGCGGACTGCACTGAACGGAAAAGATCCTTGTAGTCGACAATGTAGCCGTAGTCCTTCGATGGGTCGTCGGGACGGTTCACTCGGCAAATCGCCTGGAACAAGTCGTGATCGTGCATCGATTTGTCGACGTACAGGTAGGTGGCGCTCGGCGCGTCGAAACCGGTCAGCAGCTTGTCGACGACGATCAGCAGCTTCATTTTTGCTGGCTCGTCCTTGAACAAGCGCTTGGCCTCATCCTCAAAGTCCTTGACCGTCTGGCTGCCAAGCATGCGCTCGTAGATGCGCTTCTTGTACTCGTCCTCGCTTTCCTGATCCGGGTCAGACGCGGAGGTGCGAACGGAGGCATCCGTTGGCTCGTAGGAAGTCACGACCGCGCAGCGCTTGAAGCCTGCCATCTGAAACAGCTCCCAGTACCTGCAAGCCTGATAGATGCTGCCTGCAACCAACATGGCGGTGCCACGCTCACGCTTCAGCCGCGGCTTGGTTTGCATGTCGAAGATGATGTCGTTGACGATCTTCTGCAGCCGTTCCTTCGACGAGTACAGCTTGTTCAGCGTCGACCAAGATGCCTTCAGTTTGTCTTTCGCGGCCTCGGTCAACCCGGCGGTTTTCTCCTCGAACCACTGGTCGATCTTGGCTTCGCTGGACAGATCCTGGTCAATGTCACGTGCTTCGTAGCGCAGGTCGAGAACCACACCGTCAGCCACGCCTTCGTTGAACTTGTAGGTGTGGATGTAGGGGCCGAAGACCTCTAGCGTGGTCTTCTTGTCCTTCTTCAACAAGGGGGTGCCGGTGAACCCGATCAGGGTTGCTCCTGGCATGAGTTGGCGGACAGCTTCGTGGAGCTTGCCGGAGTTGGTGCGGTGAGCTTCATCAATGAACGCGACGATGTGCCCTTTGGCCTGGTAGTCCACAGGAAGATTGTCCAACAACTCCTTCCGGTAGGAATCGATGTCGGAGTCCTTGCCAGCGTTGTGGCCGTACTTGTGGATCAGTGAGCACACCACGCGATCGTCTGACTTGTTGAGGATCGCCCGCAGGTCAGCACCACTTTTTGCCCGCCGGATCTTCTCATCGATGTCGATAAAGAGGTCGCGGATCTGCTTATCCAACTCGTCGCGGTCGGTGATGATCACTACGCGTGAATCATCGACGTGCTCGATGATCCATTTAGCCAGCCATGCCATAATCAGTGACTTGCCGGAGCCCTGGGTGTTCCAGATAATGCCACCCTCGCCCCGTTCGATGAAGGGGCGGGCAGCCAGATTAGCGAACAGCTGGTTAGGCCGGGGAACCTTCTTGATCCCAGCATCAAAGATTACGAAGTCGTGGATGATCTGCAGCAAGCGCCGTTTTTCGCACAGCGAGATCACTCCCTGCCGCAGCGGGTTCTTAGTTTGATCCCGCAAGTGTTGAACATCAACCGACACCGGGTCAGCAGCCTTCGGATCTTCGCGCCACTGGAGGTAGAACTTCTCCGGCGTCTCGATCGTTCCGTAGTAGAGCCCCTGGGTCTCGTTGCCCGCGAACAGCAGCTGCTGGGTGCTGAAGAATCCAGAAATGTATTCACGCTTCTGGTTCGTGATCAACTGGCGGATGCCCTGGGACGCTTCGACACACGACTTCTTCAACTCGAACATACCCACGGCAATCCCGTTGACGTACAGCACAATGTCTGGCCGTTTGGACTTCTTGCCGGTGGTGTAGCGAACCGTGACCTCCTCGGCCACAGCGAACTCGTTCAGTTCAGGATGCTCCCAGTCAATGTAGTGGAGCCGCTCCTTTTCCTTTTGACCAGGCTCACTGTAAGTGATGCCATAGCGCAGCAGCGAATAGACCTTCTTGTTCAACTCGTAGAGCGAGGCAACCCGGTCTTCGGTCAGATCACGCAACTCCTTAACAGCCTTCACCACGCCCGACCTCGGGTAGCCCCGGCTATACAAGTATTTCTTCAAGCGCTCCTCATCGACCGGCTTGTTGAACAGGTCGTGCAGATTCCCGATGTAGTCGTAGCCCAGATCGTTGACCAAACAGTCCTTGATCAAGCGCTTCTGGGTCTGAAACTCACTACTCACAACGACGCTCATGCTGCCTCTTCCTCCAAAGGCAGGCGAACCCGCCCCGTCAATAAATCATCCATCGCGCCCAACTTCAAGAGCTCAACCTTCACCCGCTCCTCGACAAGAAGGCGAATCTCTTCATCGATGCTGGACAAAACACTTGCAATTGCACGCTGTTCTTCGAGATTTCTCGGCATTGTAACCAAACAGAATCCGATTTCTCCCTTATTAATCTTCTTAGGCGTTGCATGCAGTAACGAACGATCAAACAGTTCTCGCTGGAAACTCTTTGACTGGATGTAGTAATACAGGAAAAGACCATTAATCCGTATAGGCTTCAAAAGTGCGAGGGAGACGTAGTAAGCAAGTGGCTCTTCATCACTGATGTAAGCTGGGGTGCCGATATCGCCGATTCGAGTCATTAATACGTCGCCCTTTGATGGGTGAACTTTGAAGTCGCGCAAATAAGATGTTTGCGAGATGAACTTTGCCGAACCGTAGAGATCGAAAACATCTTCAACGCTCACAAAGCGAATGCCCGAAGCCTCATAATCAGGAGTTTGGTGTACACCATCATATATTGTTGCAACTTCCTCTAGAGCCAGGGATGACCAGCCCTCGTTGAAGCCAAAAAGTCGCTGCTTTCCTGTAAGCAGTTCATCGAGCACCCCGTCGCGCACTGCTCGCTTCTTCGCAATCAGCTCATCCAGGTTCGCCAGATGCTCATCAAACCCCGACAGCACCTCAGCAATCGCCCGCTGCTCACGAATAGTTGGAATCGCTATTTTTAGCGTTAGGAGACGTCCGGGTGCAAGATTGTACCGCGTGCTTCCCTGCGCAAGAAGGGTGATTGCCTGCCGTGGTGCACCGTGGGAAAGAAACTGCACTAGAAAATTTGCGTCAAATTTCTGGCGCGGAGTGCCCCCAAAACAGAAGGAATTAAGAAATGGCTGACCCATTCCGGAATACGTGGCCACTTTGCCAACTTCGTCAGGTGTTTCAGAGGATTGAGTGAAGAGCAAATCGCCCGGCGACACAAAGTTCTGATACTCAGACTCATCGACACGAACCATACCTGAAGGCTGACGAATAACCGAGTGGCTATAGACGTCCATGTAAGTGATAAATGGACGTCGACCGTTCTCGAAGTCTTCCTTACGTTTTCCCGATAGCCCGCCGTACGTCTTGACTAGATCGCCAACCGTGACGTCGTTCCAGTCACTTGGATAGGTCACCATGCGTAGCCCATCCTTTCCAGGCTGTGCATCACGTTGGCGCGAGAACGTTCGACGGTGTCTTCGATCATGGGGAGAGTGCGTTCGTAGCGTCGGGCGATGTCGGTGATGCGGGTCGCGTAGGTGTTGACCTGCTGGTCGAAGATGTCGCTGATCTCTGCTTGCAGGTGTGGGAGCCATTTGCGGCCGAACAGCAGGTGCTTGATCTCATCCTCGGTGAGCTTGCCGTACTGGGCGAGAACCTTCTGATCTAGGTCATCGCGGGCTGCCTTGGCCTGCTTCTTCACCGCCTTGAGATGATCGAGCTTGTCTCGGTAGTCGGCCAGAGTCTTGTACTCGTCACGGTAGGCCTCCGGAACGGGAGCCGTGGCTGCCAGCTGCTGGCGAGTAGCAGCCAGCTTCGTCTTGATCGGCTTGCCGCTCTTGCCGTACAGATCCAATGCGGCGATGTCTGGGTGCTGTTTGAGTAACCAGTTGACGCGGATCAGGTTCTTCTGTGCGAAGTTGTCGATCAGCTCGTCCAGGACGTCAAGTTGCGGTGACTGCTTCATGGCGTCGAGTGCTTTGAGCCTGGCGTTGAGTTCCTTCTCAACTAACTTTCCGGTGGAACTGAGGACTTCGGCGAACGGGTTGTCTTCTTCGGGCTGCTCCTCCAAGAGGGTCTCCAAGTCAGCTTCGATACTGAGCAGGGTACGGTCGAGCTCGGCGAGCTGGGCCTGTTCTTGCGGGAAGTACTCGGCTTCGATGATGGTGGCGGGAATCAGCAGGCCCTCGAACCCTTTGACCTGCCCAGTGTCGGCCGTCTGCCCGTCTTCGGTCTTCTTCTGTTTGTAGGCGTACTCGACTTCACGGCCAGCTTCGAAGCCGGAAGCTTTGAGGATGTACACGTCGTCTTGAAGGCCTTCATTCCAGTAATTCATGAGAATGTCGAACACGTTGTAGGGATCAAGCATCTTCGCACCGGCGTAACCATCGAGAAGCTCCTCGCCGATCTCACGAATCATCATCCGAGGATCAGTGTCGCTATCCACTCCAAGCAGCGCTGGCATAGCGTAGGCTTCCGCCCATCGAGTCAGCAGATCGGTGGTCTCGACGGTCTTTTGTGCGGTGAGCATCTCGTCTGCTGTGATTTGCGCGGTGAGTTCGTCTGGGTTGTGCAGCAGCGCGAACCTGCCTGAGTCTTGCTGGGCAAAAAGGCGCTGTTTCAAGCTTGGAGCCACCTGCCATAGCGCAGCCAGTGAATCAAGATCTCCAGCCGGGATGCCGCCTTGAAGATGTGCGGCAATATTCTGTGGCAGTTCGGCACTGGGGCGCTGAATATAGCGAGGAACGTTGAGGTTGCCGTCATTGTCTTCAAGGATTTCCTCGTAGCCGACCATCCGGGAATAGCCGTCGACTTCGAGCCGCTGGTTGAAGGTCAGGACGATGCGTTCGATGTCTTGCTCACGCAGGCGATTCTTGTTCCCGTCTTTTTTGAACCCCTGGCTGGCATCGATCATGAAGATGCCTTCGTGATCGTCGGCGTTCTCCTTGTCGATCACGACGATGCACGCCGGGATGCCAGTGCCGTAGAAGAGGTTTGCCGGCAGGCTCACGATCCCCGTGATGTACTTGCGCTCCAATACCTGCTTGCGGATCACTTCTTCCGCATTACCCCGGAATAAAATACCGTGCGGCATGATGATTGCGGCCTTGCCGTCTTCAGTCAAGGACTTCAAAACATGCAAGAACCACGCCCAGTCGCCGTTCTTCTCCGGGGGAATCCCGTAGCCGTCAAACCGGTGGTACACATCATTGGCCGGGGAAATGCCATCCGACCACGACTTATCGGAGAACGGCGGGTTCATCACAATGAAGTCAAATTTAGTTAGTTGGCCATAGTCGTCAGTGAACTGCGGCGACGACAAAGTCGAGTGAGTTTTGATTTCGCCCGTACCCTTTTGATGGAGCACCAGGTTCATCTTCGCCAAGCCAGCCGTCGAGTTGTCCTTCTCTTGACCGTAGATCGACACGATCGCATTGCCCTGGCGATTCACCGGCGCTTCATCAGCAGCACGAATCAATAGGGAACCGCTGCCGCACGCCGGATCATACAGCGTCCACGGGCGACCTGTGCGTGGCTGAATGCTTGAGATCCCAACCAACCTGGCCATGATCCTGGACACTTCAGACGGCGTGTAGAATTGCCCTTTGCTCTTGCCAGATTCTTGGGCGAACTTCATCATGAAATACTCGTAGGCATCACCGATGATGTCGTCACCACTGGCACGGTTGGTTTTGAAATCGATCGCAGGGTTCTCGAAGATCGCAATCAGCCCCGTGACCTTGTCCACCAGTTCTTTGCCGCGACCCAGCTCGTCCTCGTTGTTGAACGACACTTCCGGCAGTGAGCCCTGGAGCTGGTTTTCTTCCAGGAATGCGGAGAGGATTTTGTCGACGCGCTCACCGATGTCCTTCTTGCCCTTGGCAGCAATCAAGTCATCGAAAGATGCACCCTCTTCGACAGTGAAGTCGCCGTACCGCTGACCTTTGTACCGATCCGAGACGTACTTAAAGAACAGTAGAGTGAGTACATAGTCCTTGTAGCGGGCTGGCTCCACACCGCCACGAAGCTTATTCGCAGCTTCCCAGAGTAAGGAATAAAGCTCTGTCTTTTTCACTGCCATCCAAAATCCCTCGTTGAAAATAATCTAGTAATCAGTGATGTCTATGCCGGCCTTCATCAACCGCTCATACCGGTCAATCGACATCGACACCGCCATGGACCTGCCATTCTTCAACACAAAAGCCGCCGCTTCTTCCTCGGACAGTTTCGTGATGATCTTCGATGACTGGCCACGCAGAAAATCCGACATGTTATAGAAATCCATCGTCGTCTTCTCAGGTTTCGCTTCCATCCACGCCTCCCTTACATAACTGAGAAGGTAGTTAAGTTGGCGATCCTATAAGTCATTACTATCTTCACTATTCTACGCAAACAAGGAGGACTGTGGAAAGAACAACGCCTGTTTATCTGATACCCGCTAACGGAAACTGAAAGCCACACCCCCTGAGCGCCAAGAGCTATCCAGAGTTAGGTTTGAGAACGGCTCCAGAACGGGAAGAAGTGGAGCCTGAGACCGAATAAACTTACCTCAGAAACAATAAAATCCCTGTTCGGCAAGGGTTCTTAATCTCAATCGGCTGTTATCAAATCCGACGTCTTAATATCCACTTAGACGTCGGATTTGATAAGTACCCTTTTGCGTTAGCGAGTATCGCTTAGGGGGGTGTGAAAAATCGCCTGCGTTAGCGGGTTTGGATTTTGCGTTACCTAGTATCGTGTTTTCCCTGTTCGCGTAGGGTTTTGGGGTTTAACTCGCTAACGGATGATAGGTGGCGTTCGCTGTAGTGCTTGTGATGGTGGTTCTATTTCTATTTTTCGGTTGGATCTATTTTTCTCGCCCGTGTTTGGCTTTTAGTTAAGTTCTACTCTGTTGTATATGTAAGTGGCGGTGAAAAGTAGCGCAATGATTAGCAGTAGGCTGCTGGTGATTGGCCAGAGCCAAGGTGCCTGGAGTGTGTCTTGAGCGAGGTTGTTGATTATGGGGGCGAGGCCAAGGGGAGTTTTGTTGCCCTCCTGGATAAATATCGCTGACATTGTTATTAGTAGGTAGGCTCCGAATCCGGCCGCAAGGGGAGTGCCGATGCCTGGTTTAAAAGTGGCTGCGACCGTTTGTGTTGCGTGAATGAGAATGATTTGTAGCGCCCATACCAAACTAGCCAATATGATCGGGGCGGGATTAGCGCCTGGGAATAACAGTGATGTTCCTGCCCAAGCTAGGGTAGCGCTGAGGACTGCGAGGAATAGGGTGGATATCCAGCTGCTGATAGCAAAGCTGATGAGGTAGTGTGAGCGCTGCACGCTACCAGGGAAAATAAAGGGAATGTCACCATTGCCGGTAAGCACGCTGCAACGAAAAGAGTTCATTGCAACGAGGATTACGGTAAGAATTTGGGTAAGGTTCTTTATCCATCCCGCGTAGGCTTGCTGCCAGGAGGGTTCTGGTAGTGACTGTATTAGCGTGGTTACTTCTGATCCGGCCAGAAATCTGATGATTCGCGGCGTGTATTGGGTAAACAATCCTTGGGTGAGAGCAAGGATAACGAATACCCCACCTATAATCCATGTCCCATAGGAGCGTAGGAGCCAGACAGCTTGATAGCGCCAGATCAATCTGAAACTCGAGGTATTCATGATTTTTTACCGCCGTCCTTAGTTAGTTTGGTGAAAAGTTCATCTAAGCCGGTAAAGGTGGGGTGAATCTTTGCGGCAGAATCGAGGCTATAGATAGCCTTAGCCACGGCGGTGGCAACGTCTGAACGCACCGTGACATCAAGGGTAACGTGTTTAGTTTGCTGATTGACTAGCTCGCCTAACTGTCCTTGAGCGAGCAGGCTACCGCGATGCAAGATCCCCACGTGGGTAGAGACTTTAGCGACATCGCTGAGGATGTGGGAGGAAAATACTATCGTTACCTGCCCGGTTAACTCGCGTAGTAGCCCCAGGACATCTGCTCGCCCGATCGGGTCAAGAGCACTGGTTGGTTCGTCTATCAGTAGTAGTTTCGGGGAAGTAACGAGTGCTGCTGCTATTCCCATCCGTTGCTTCATGCCTCTAGAAAAGGAGCCGATTCTTCCGGGGGCTTTGTCGAGGTTAACCAGATTGAGTAGTTCGTCGCTTCTTTCGGCTGCAAGGTCTGGGGAGATTCCACCAAGGCGGGCGAGAGTGATGAGCGCATCCTTGGCTTTAAGCCAGGGGCTAATCTGGGGGACATCAGTCAGGTAAGACACGCCAGGGATCGGTTTGACCGGAAGTTTGCCCCGGCTAACTCCCAGCACGGTGGCGCTGCCACTACTGGCTCCGGCCAGTCCTGCAAGGATCCTCATGGTGGTGGTTTTGCCTGCCCCGTTCGCTCCCACAAACCCATAACAGGAGCCGGTAGGAACTCGAAGGTTTATGTTGGTTAGTACTTGGTGCTTACCGAAGGTTTTGGACAAATCTTTAGTACAGACTGCTAAATCCATGTTCATTCCTTCGGATACAGCTTGCTTACCACTGAACTCGCATCAACCTGGTGATGCTTGGCTGTAGCTTTCTGTTCATATTCACGCTGTACCTTAAGCTGTCTTTGTTCGTGAAAGTACATAACCAAAAAGACGATTGGCCCAATCAGTTGGCCAAAGAGGATAACCAAGAGCCACACTAGGCGATTTAAACCGGCAATGTGAGTTCGCTTATCGCGCAGCAAGCAAATCAAAGACCAGACCACCGCTATCAGTTGCACTCCTATAAGGATGCAAACTCCTATTAATGCTGGGGTCGGCAGATCCAACAGTTTATCTATAGGGTTCATTGCTTGTCTCCTGAATTATGTAGCCGGGTTTTTACCCTGGTTAACGCGGTTTTTACATAAGCGAGTTGGCAAGCGCCAGCAACGAGGGGCCATAAAGCAACAATGGGCACCATCGACCGGCGGGTCATTTTCCGCTTGTCGCCAGCCCGACGCATTGCTGCAAGCCAGGCTATGGACATGGCTTCAACGCCCATCAGATCAGCCTGATTAGCCAAACGCACGGCATCTTCGGATTCGGGGTCATCGCGTCGGAAGAGCTGTGGCGCTAGTGCTGCAACAGTCGTTAAAACCACTGGAGCTAGCGCAGCCTGCCTGCCGGTAATAAATCTTTCAGACCCTCCGCGTGTTGAGCGCTGGAGGAGAACCTGCTCCTTGCGACTGAGGAGTACCGCCAAGAACGCAACCCCAATCCCACCAGCAATAGTGGTGAGCCTAATGCCTCGCTTTAGACGTGTGGGGACATAGTTGGCCAAGTCCGGTAGAGAATCATCGGGTCGAATTAGCCCTAAACGCACACCAACAGCACCCAGATTAATGTCCCAACCCAGTCCGTATTTTCGAGGAATGAACAAGCGTGGATTCTCTGGTTCAAAACCATCCAACGCAGCATCAGAGCGCCCTAACCATAGCCCGGAGACAGGCATCCCCAAAACTCGCGCCTGCCCTTCTGCGTCCTTACCGAACCACTTCATTACTGTATTCCTTTCTGCGTTGTTCGCTTCACAGCACAATCAAGCGCCTCCCACTCGCGGCGCATCTGCAATAAGCGATTCTTCCCAGATTTTGCGAGCTTATAAATCTTCCTCGGCGGCCCTATCGGAGACTCCTCCCAAGCCGTAACTACCAACCCTGATTTACGTAGCCGCGCAAGCAGCGGATATAACGTACCCGTAGAAATCTCCAACCCCGCTTCCTCACAAAAACGCTCTACAAGCTGCCCCCCGTAAGAAGGACGAGACGAAAGCAATCCAAGGACAACCAGTTCAACAGCGCCCTTGCGTAACTGTGACTCAGACACCAGCCCCTCCTTGCTTAACCATGTTCCTTGCATAACATACTACCGCGTGTCTAAAAGTCTAGCAACTACTTTTTCGCTAGGACGTCAGGTCGGATAAGCGCCCTTTTGTGTTACCCAGTATCGTGTTTTCCCTGTTGAGCGTTATGGCGTTTGAAATGTTTCTCTGAATGTGGACTGTTCTACATAATTCGTCCTAGTGTTCATGTACACTATAAACACTAGGAGGTGTTTGTGGATATCATCGTTAGTAATGCAAGTTCTGATCCGATTTACGCTCAGATTAAGAATCAGCTCAAAGCGGCAATAATCAACGATCAGGTAGCGCCCGGCGACAAGCTGCCGTCGATCCGGCGTTTGGCATCACAGCTTCGCGTGTCGGTGATTACTACCAAGCGCGCCTATGACGAGCTAGAGCTAGAGGGTTTCATTGATTCCGTACAGGGGCGAGGTAGCTTTGTCGCTTCTAAAAACACTGAACTGCTCAAGGAAGAGCAGCGTAAAAAAGTCGAAGACTATTTGAAATCCGCCCTCGCCTCGGCTCGGGTTGCTGGCTTGTCTGTTTCTGATCTGAAAGAGCTGATTGATTTATTAGGAGGATCCGATGAATGTGATTGAAATCAACGGACTAGTGAAAAAGTATCCGGGATTCACGCTCGGTCCGCTTAACCTTGAAGTTCCCCAGGGGGCAATTGTGGGTTTCGTGGGCGAGAACGGTGCCGGTAAATCTACAACGCTGCGTTTGATTTTAGGTCTTGCTCACCCCGATGCTGGGACAATAAACCTTTTGGGGCAGCCTGCAGGTGCAGATCACCCACGAGCGCATGAACGAGTGGGGGTAGTATTTGACGATATTAGCCTGCCGGATAGTTTTACTGTTAAGAATGCTGGCGAGTTCGGCAAGCGCCTGTACAAGAGTTGGGATGGGCAGACATACGCTAGTTACCAGCAGCGTTTTCATCTCGCTTCGTCTAAGCGAGTTGGTGAACTCTCTAGAGGTATGCGGATGAAGCTGGGGCTAGCGATGGCACTTTCCCATGCATCGGATTTACTAATTTTTGATGAGGCTACCAGTGGTTTGGATCCGGTGATTCGTGATGAGGTGCTTGATATTATGCTCGAATTTATCGAAGTTCCGACCCACTCGATTCTGTTTTCGTCTCACATCGTTTCCGATATTGAAAAAGCCGCTGACTACGTAGCTTTCATCCGTGAGGGAAAGTTGAAGTTCATGGAACAAAAAGACGAGCTCTTAGATTCTTGGCGAATCGTAGCGTTGACCAATGAGCAGGCAAACCAGCTTGATTCCACGCAAGTATTAGGGCGCCGCCGTCATGATTTTGGTCAAGAAGCAATCGTCCGCACCGAGGCAGTTCCTGCTGGTGCACAAGCTGGTAGACCGACGATTGAGGACATAATGGTCTACACGATTAAAGGAGAAGATCAGTGAGAGCTGCATTTTATAAAGACCTTATTGCCAATCGTACATATATAGCTGTTCTAGCTCTGGTGCTCGTTGCGATCAGCGTTGTGGGGATTTATGCAAACCAGTTGATCATCTTTCCGTTTATTTTTGGCGTGATTGGGATGCTTTATTTTACGGCCACCTTTGCTCGTGATGCTGAATCCAAGGTGAACCGAACGATTCTTGCCGGACCTATCAGTAGAAACGAACTCGTTAATTTAAATTTTCTGATTACACTCGCTCTTGGGATAGTGGCTTTCGCGGTTACAGGTGTTCTTGCCTATTTAATGGTTGAGATGCCTTGGAAAAATACTGTTTTGGTGGCCAGTTTCGCCTTTGCGGTCACTCTGCTTTTGACCATTATTCAGCTACCGTTGTTTTACAAATTTGGTCCAGAAAAAGCCAAGCTTTTTCTAGTCGCGGTATTCATCGTGGTGTTCGCTGGATCATCCTTTGTTGGTTCCAACAAGCAAGCAATCTTCGAATGGGTAGCAAAAGCCTTAACCCTACCCCCACTCACAAACGCAGGAATCTTACTGACCGTGACGATCGTACTTACCGCAGTATCACTATGGATAAGTCGAAAAATCATGGCAGGTAAAGAATTCTAAGTTATTAGAGCCCGATTTTGCATCCAATGTTAGCGCCCTGCCTTCTTTTCAAAGCCCCACCGTGATTTCTTTCCCAGTCCTAAAAATGAACCGGATCTGGTTTGCGCCGATGATGGCGTGGTCGATCAGGGCGCTCCATTGACAGGCCTTGAAATGTTCTATGGGTTTGCCAGTTAGCTGTCTGTACTGCACACCGCTGCCACCACGTTCCGTCAAAGCGAACCGGAGGGAACGTTGGTCGACTACCTCGAACGTGTCTCACTGGTGGCCGACTCCGACCAGGTGCCATCTGATGAAGAGCGCGGCGACTCACTGACACTGATGACGGTCCACACCGTCAAGGGCCTGGAATTCCCCGTCGTCTTTGTCACCGGCATGGAAGACGGCATCTTCCCGCACCAGCGTTCCCTGGGTGAAGAAGCCGAACTCGAAGAAGAACGCCGCCTTGTCTATGTGGCGATCACGCGGGCGCGCTCACGTTTGTACCTGACGAGGGCGGGGCAGCGCTCCGCCTGGGGCACGCCGCAGGAATTCCCACCCTCACGCTTCCTGGATGGATTCGTCGTCGAGGATGTAACACCCCAGGAGCGCGAAACCCCTCCACTTCTGCGTGGCCACTTCAGACAGGTCCAACAGGACGAAGCCCGGAATCTCGTCGAGCAGTGAATGCGTCGTGGTGTCTCGCCACTCCATCTGGCTGAGGTAGCCGGGAACCGACGCGACAGTGATGACTAGGTTCGGCGCGTACGCCGCCTGCCGGGTAGTGCGGTCGTCAGGCGCCGGAGCAGCGATGCAGTCAATTGCCGAGTTGCCCTGTGACCGTGAACCCTCCAGGTTCTCCGGCTCCAGCTGCGCCCACCCCTCTGGAATGAGAGCACTGACGAAGCGTCCGTGAATCCGTGTGGAATTATCAGAAGTCATGCCGCTCATTGCGATTCGTTCCTTTGATCGTTGCGTGATGCCCGTTGTTCCCGCCGTTGCTGGTGCCATTCTGGATACATCTGTTTAGGCAGGTCAAAGTTAAAGAAACTGAGAATGATGCCAATAATGGGGATGAAAATCAGGGCCAGCATCAGTGCGGATACCGGTTTGGTAAGCTGGCTGTCCGGCAGATCACCCGTTAGTGCCAGAACCAGTGAACCAGCGAAGAAGAAAAGAGTAATCGAAGGCTCGCCAAGAGCGATCGAGTTCTTGGAACCGAGCCATTTAGCCTGCTTGCGGAAGAAACGTCCTGCCCATGTGTCAGTGAACATAGCCAAAGCCCACATTACAGCCATCAGGATCCCAAAAATACATCCCAAGGCAATCAAGCCAGTATCCTCCTTTTAGGTCGCTGATCGTCAGTTGTGAGCTCAATGGAACAATTTGGAGACGAGTGACATTGCGCCATCTCCCAGCGCATCCCCAAATTTTGATGCCGCGAATCAGCCGAGTGCGCCGCCGACAAGGCTGCCTGCGAGAATTCCAACGGGTCCACCTAACGCTCCGATTGTACCGCCGATCTTCGCGCCAACGGTAGCTCCAGCCCAAGTGCTGGTGGGAAGCGACTCTTAATAAAATCTGCGAGCCAATCAAGTCGGTCTTCGCAGGCACTGTCCATTGTCTCGTGCGCTTCCTGCTCACTTTGCCGCCGCTGGTAAGCAGTTTCCCAGGCAGCGTTGTACGCCATGACCTTCCTGTTGTACTCGGCACTTTCAGTGGGACTGGGGTCGCCAACGGGTGGGATCGGTTCAAGGATTTCCTCGGCTGTGAGGATCAGCCCATTGCTGGCTGCCGCGCTTCGTGTTTGATTAAAGCCGTCACAAACTGCTTGGATTGAGCCAGAAAACGCTTTCAGTGCAGCTACGAAATTGCCCAGGGAATTTGCGCACTCGTCCAGAGAATCTATCGCTGTGCTGATCATCATGACAGAGGTGACGTGTGTGTCGCCTTCCAGTGCATCACTGGTGGAGCGACGAACGTGTAAGAGGTCGTCGACATAGTCATCCAGCGAGTCTTTTGTCGACTCCAGAGTTGCCGCAGACGAACTGATGAAGTGTCCTGGGTTTTGTTCCTACTCGTTTTTGAGAGGATTAGGGATATGTCTAAGAG
>OKEM01000023.1_pt1 | contig 128938 bp, 106 predicted proteins | sample 1610791 | NCBI WGS metagenome assembly OKEM01 (sample SAMN04436686, study PRJEB24849) | human gut metagenome | biome: human gut; feature: NICU; material: stool | host: Homo sapiens | place: USA: Saint Louis, MO | collected 2010-07-27
GCTCTTCCCCATCGAAACCGGCTAAGGCGGCCTCTACCGCTACGTTTTCTGCCCCGAACGCCTCTTTTAGTTGCTCGAGGAAGCGAGCAGCCGCCGCAATTCCGGAGCGGTAAAGTACGCGCCGCAACGGCCCGGCGCGGGTGCCGGTTAATACTAGCCACTGCCCTTTTGCCCAGGAGGCTAACTCGGCTAGGTTTTGCCGGTCTGGCTCCCGCCTACCAGCAGCTAGATGATGGGCGCTGATTGCCCCAGTTAAAGCAGAATATCCCTGGTCAGAGCGGCAGATAACCGGCAGATGGGTTTCGTCCTCTAAAGTAAATTCGCACCCCGGCAGAAAAGCGAGACCGGCTTCCCGGGCGGCGGCGCGCGCCTCCATCAACCCGTAAACTCCGTCATAATCGAGTAGCGCTAGGCCGGATAGCCCCAGCTTTTTCGCCCCGCGTACCATTTCGCGCGGCGAACACGCCCCCACTGCGAAGGAATATGCCGAATGGGCGTGTAACTCAATATAGTCGCTCATTTTTGTCCCTCCCAGGCATCTAGCCACCAGGAGGATTTGCGGTACACCAGCAGTAAGGTTTCTTGCTCGCCGTAGACTCGCAGGAAAATTCGCGGCCCTAAGTGATTGGGCGCCCCGGAACGCCACCACTGTCCATTTATCGGCCAGGGGCCTTCGGTTTTCTGCACCTTGATTTTCCGTCCGGCTACTTGCACCCATTTGACCGGGGCGTTTAACTGTCCGTCTCGTCCGGGTAGGATTTTCCGGCCGCTACTATCAATAATTCTCGCCGGTTTGGGATGCATGAACACTATTTCCGGTGCCACTCCGCCTAGCGCCCCGACTCTAGGGCGCGGCCGCTTTTGACTGCCCCGTTCTTGCCAAGGTTTCAGTTCAATCGCTGAACGCGGATCATATCCGCTGGTTAATTGAGGTACCCGCACCCCGCGTTTACCTAATAAAGAGCTGGCACTGCGGGCTGCCTGATCTAGCTCTTGGGGCGGATCAGCGTTTCGTCCCCAAAGCGGGGTCATCGCCTGGCGGGCATCCACCGCGCGCAAGGGATGCAGCTCTATTTGGGAAACCGCCCCCAGGGCTTCGCTGCCGCCACCTCCAACTGTAACCGTCTCTAACTGATGTTTTATCCTTTCTACTAGGTCTTTGCTGCTAACGTCTACCCCCAGATTCCAGTTGCGGCTAAGCACTTTTCCGTTTTCGCAGCGACAAATAAACTGCACCTGGGTGCACACCTGCCCGTTTACACGCAGGCGGGCATACATTTCTACTACTAACGCCCGGGCGGGCAGCAATAGTTGGGTAAGGGAGCTGGCGGGCGGGGTGAAGAATTGGTAGAGACCGGGTGAGGCGGGCGCGGTTTTCACCCGGGCAGCGTCCTCTAGGTTTTCCCCGCTCGCTAAGTCGTAACTAAGCGCCCCCAAAGTGCCGAAACGCCGGATCAACGCCGGACGTCCCAGGGCGCACATTTGCCCCAAGCTGGTGATTCCCAAGTGAGTTAGACTGTCTGTCATTTTTGTTAGGTACTGGTCGGAGAAATCAAATCCGCTTATTTTTATCCCCGGACGTAAGAAAAATCCCAGGCTACTTAGGGGCTCTGCGCCCAGAAAAGGCATCACCCCAGGGTCGGCAATCAGCAGCTGCTCGCGGGCAGCTAGGCTCGCCGCTAAAGTGCCGCTAGCGACCCCAATATGCACCGCGTATCCTACCTGCGCTAAGTCTTCGGTTAGCTTTTCGGCGAGTATAGATTCTGCGCGGCGCTGACTGCGGCTTAAAGCGGCGGTCACCAGCCCCGGGAACCAGCATTTAGGGGTATAGAGATGCTGGGCTGCAGCCTCGATAACCGGATGAAACGCTAGTTCCGCAGCTGCCAGTGAGTAGGGTTTTTCTTTGAGGGAGGGACAGAGGACGCGCGCTTGCTTTAGTCGCATCTGCGGCCTGATTCCGGCGGCTCTCGCGGGAGCAGTAACCGCTTGCACCCGCCCGCCGCTACACAGCGCGACTGCTTCATCTAGGGGGAGCTTCGCGGCTTGGGCTGGCCACTCGGGGATATAGAGGGCTAGTAACCTGTCGTTCATCGCGCCCTCCTCGCCTTAATCGGGACAGCTAGGAGAAAACGAAACGCCAGACACAAACCCAATAACGCCGGTAGCGGGGTTGCAGAGCATAGAGTATCCATCAGGCACTCACCTTTATGGCGGTTGCTGCCCCAAGGGAACTCGTAGCAGGCAGGGCGTTAGCTGCTAGGGAGATAGCGCCTGCCCAGGCCGGCGCAGACAAGATTACGCAGCCGGAGCGGCGTGCTTTCGCGGTTAAGATCCGTTGTTGCTGCGGGCCGTAATCTACCATCCCGATAGCCAGCACTGCCGCGCAGGGGACGAAAAGTTGGGCGCAGGCCAGGGCGCTGCCGCCGGTATAGGGAATGGTGATTACCCGCCTTAAGTCCAGGCCGATTTGCCAGGCGCGCTGCCAGCCTAGATCGGGAAAGTCTAGGAATACTGCCCAGCCGCTCTCCCCCATTTTTTCGGCGACCATCTCTAGCAGCCCAGCCCCGCCTGCTACTTTTTGATAAGCGCTGGCCAGTGGCTTTGGGCTGCGAGAGCGCATCGCCAAAACCTGGCGCGCCTTTTCCAGGCGCTGCAACTGAGCCAACTTATCGAACATACGTTCGATTATAGGGAGCCTCCCCCGATTTGTCACCCCTTTTTCCAGGAGTGCTTTTGGGGTAGAAAACCTGCCTTTGAGGACGGGCGGGAGGCTCGATCCCCTCCCGCTTGGCACGGTTTTTATACCGCTTAGTTCAGATTATTTGTACTGCCGACATTAAGGCTTTTAACTGTAAGTAGCAGATACGCAAACGTCCTGGTTTTGCGCAATATTGCCGGTAAGTGCGAGAGGAAAGGAGTCGGAACGGAATGAAATTCACGCTTACGATTGATCCCACCGTAACCGAAACTATCGTGAAGGTAACGGCGCGGGAGGTCGACGCTGAGGTGCAAGCGATTCAAAGGCTTGCTTCCGGTAGCCTAGATAGTTCCTCCTCCCCCGCAGTCGAGCGCCCGCTTCGCCGCCTCATCGGGACCAGCGGGAATGACGCCACGGTGTTGGAAGTGCGCTCGATACTCGCGTTCTTTACTAAAAAGAAAGCGGTCTATGCCCACACCAGTGATGGTGATTGGCGGATTAAAGCCCGCATGTACGAACTCGAAGAATCTCTACCCACAGGCGATTTCGTACGTATTTCGCAATCGGAGATTGTCAATATTGCCGCGATCAAGAAACTTGATCTTTCTTTCTCGGGAACGATTAGTGTGCAGCTAAAAGATGGCTCTCGCTATTACGTATCCCGCCGGCAACTTCCAGCTTTCAAATCCAAACTCGGGATTTAACCCCCGCAGAAAACCTCTAACTCATACGAAAGGATAAAACCCATGAAAACTAAAAAAATAGTTGGTCTCACCCTGGTAGGGGCTTGCATTGGGATCATTATCGGCACCAGTATTGAACTTATTTTCTCTTCTCTTTCCTCCTCTAGCTATTACCCTGGAGCTCCAGAATTCTTAAATACTTTTGGTAACGAAAACATGGCAGTACTAATTGAGCGGCTTATTTATGCAGCCTACGGCATCATTGGTAGCTTCGCGGGGTTGCTTTACCGTAACGAAACCCGACCGCTTATCCTCAATACCGCCATGCATTTCGGGATCATACTTATCTGCGGGATTGCTGCTGGCAGCTACCTTAAATGGTGGGGCTCTAGCTTCGATATGATCGGAGTAATCATCACAATAGCGCTTATCTATCTGCTGATTTGGCTGTTTAATTGGCTAATGGCTCGCGCCGAAGTCAAAAAGATGAACCAAAAACTGCAATAAAGCCCCAAGGATTAAGCGCACCGAGAACGGCTAAAAACTATCCAAGCGTGTAAAAACGATCGAAGAAGGCTTTCAGCTTTTCGATCACCCGCCCCTTGCGTTCAATCCGGCTGTCAGCACCGGTAGCGAATAAGGATCCTCGCGGCAAAATCTTGTCAATATCTGATCCGGAAGTTTCCAGATGTCCCCGCCTAAACATTGCGTTAATGAAGTTCTCGGTTTCGGGTTGTTTCAGGTTTTCTTCCTTTACGATTCCGGCCAGCTCTAGAGCTTTTTGTTCAGTTAGGAAGGCTTTCCACTCTTCATTTATCTCGCCGCTAGTTGCAGAAACTGAATCCACGAACCGCTCAATCAGATACAGCTTATTCTGGAGGGTAGGACTGGATTTAACCGTACGGCGAATATCTTCCCGCACTTCCTGGCGACTCTGCTCTTCATATTGGTCACGGTATTTTTGTACCAGCATCAAAATGTAGTCAACATTTACTTCGACCTGTTTTATCAACTCGATTTCAAAGGTCAAATCATCGTTGATCCGTTTACGTTCACCCTCAGATTCGGCGCGCCGCTGCCGGTAAAGCTCAATATATTCTGACTGATAGTCTTGCAGGTCACGCGGGCTGAGCGGATCTTTTTCCTCAAATTCGTCAAACGCAGAGAGGATATTTCGCAGTCGCAACAGTTCCCCGAAGGTTTGTATAAACAGGTCCTGCTCGGCCTCTCCGATAATCATTTCGCCCGGCACCCAGCGCGACAACTGGTCTAGTTTTTCTAAATAGACATCAAAATACACCTTAAAGGGCTTAAGTACCGTGATCCCCTCGGCCTCTTTATTACCAAAGAGGGCGATGGCCTCGGAAGTTTCTTGCTCCAAGTTCCTAAAGGAAACAATATTTCCGTAGGTTTTCACCGAGTTCAAAATGCGGTTAGTACGCGAATACGCCTGCAGCAGACCGTGGTGATGCATATGCTTATCCACCCACAAAGTGTTGAGGGTTTTTGCATCAAAACCGGTCAGGAACATGTTGACCACCAGCAGCATATCCAGATCGCGGTTACGCATCTTCTCGGATACGTCCTCGTAGTAGGCACCGAAACTATCTGCCGAGGTATCGAAACTGCTCCCAAACATTTGGTTATAGTCTCTAATCGCGCCCTCTAGGAATTCGCGGTCAGGGATTTCTAAAGCCCCGGTATCGAAATCTTCTTCCGGTAGCAGCCCGTCGCTATATTCATCCGAGTTCGGGGCATAGGTGAAAATAGTGGCGATTTTCAGGCGCTTATCGGGAGCAAGCTCGCTTTGCTGACGCGCAAACTCTAGGTAGTAGGATTTAGCGGCTTTAACCGAGGCGGTGGCAAAAATAGAGTTGAACCCTTGTACCCGTTTACCTTTCAAGGAATAGTAAGAGTTCCGTTTAGTTTTTTGGTCAAAATGCGCCAGCACATAGGAGACCACTTCCCGGATCCTCCGCGGATCCAGCAAGGCTTCCTCGGTGGCGATTGCGAGCACTTCCTCTTCTTTAATCCCCTCCCGGGGTTTAAGGGTGTTCACATAGTCAATACGAAATGGCAACACGTTTTGGTCACTGATCGCATCGGTAATGGTGTAAGAATGCAGGCGGTCACCGAAAACCTGTGCCGTGGTGCGGATCGCCAGTGAAGAACCGGTAGCCTTATTTTCGTTAAACAGGGGCGTGCCAGTGAAACCGAACAGGTGATAGTTACGGAAGGCTCGTTTGATCGCTTGATGCATATCGCCAAACTGGCTGCGGTGACATTCATCGAAAATAATGACGATATGGCTGTCATAGATTTTGTGTTGGGCGTTAGCGCGCACAAAATTAGAAAGTTTTTGGATAGTGGTAATCACGATTTTGGCTTTATCGTTCGCTAGCTGCGCGGCCAGCTGCCGGGTAGACCGATTAGAGTTAACCGCCCCTTTCTGGAAAGCCTCATATTCTTTCTTGGTTTGATGATCCAAGTCTTTGCGGTCGACTACGAACAGAACCTTGTCTATCCCTTCTACCTGGGTAACTAGCTGCGCGGTCTTAAAACTGGTGAGGGTTTTCCCGCTGCCGGTGGTATGCCAAATATAGCCACCAGCCTCAATGGTGCCCAGCTTCTTATAGTTGGTAGCGATCTGCACCCGGTTAATAATCCGTTCCGCCGCCACAATCTGGTAAGGGCGCAGCACCATCAAATTTTTCTCAGTAGTAAACACACAATATTTAGTGATCACATTGAGCAAAGTACGCCCGGAAAGGAAAGTCTTCGCAAAATCCATAAGCTCGGTAATGTGACGATTACGCGCATCAGTCCACCAAGAAGTGAACTCAAAACTGGCTGCACTCCCCCGTTTAGCTCTCCCTGCCTGCTCTTTAACATGCTGCAGTCGGGTAGTGTTCGCATAATATTTCGTGTAAGTCCCGTTCGAAATCACGAAAAGTTGCACATACTCGAATAACCCATTGCCCGCCCAAAAGCTGTCGCGCTGATAGCGGTTAATTTGGTTAAAAGCTTCCCGTAGCTGCACTCCCCGGCGTTTGAGCTCAATATGCACCAGCGGAAACCCGTTTACCAGGATAGTTACGTCATAACGGTTATGGTGGGTGCCCTCGGTTTCATATTGGTTAATCACCTGCAGGCGGTTGCGGTGAATATTAACCTTATCCAGCAGGTGAATATTCTTTTGAGTGCCATCATCACGCTCTAAAACCAGGGCCGCGGGGCTAGCCTGAATAATCGCAGTTTTTTCTTCAATCCCCCGGGAAGGATTAGCCAATTCCGTTTTAAAGAAACGCTCCCACTCGCGGTCGCTAAAAGAAACCTCGTTTAAGGCCTCCAGGCTACGGCGCAAATTATCTTCGAGGGCGGCGGCGTGTTTTATCGGTAAATATTCGTATTCTTGCCGCTGGAGCTGTTCGATTAAGGCGTTTTCGAGGGCGTGTTCGCTTTGATAGGCTTTTTCTTTACGTTCTTCCGGCTCATAGGTGGCGACTACCGTAGCATCTTCACTGGTGGCAATCGGTAGATAGGTGTTCATGAAGCCTCCTGAAAGCAACTGGAGTTGGTAACTGTTTCTATCTTAGTGGCGCTGGGGCTTTAAATTTGTGCTACCTAGCCGAAGCTTGCCGTGTGAGCCTAAAAGTTCCCAGTAGTTCTGCGCGAGGTAATAGTTGTTACTCCCTGCCGAGCCTTACTATCGGGCTACCTGTTACGGGTCTGGCTCGGTAAAAGCACTCTCGCACGGGGCAAAAGTTTTCCTACCTACCAGGCCCAGGAGAGAGATTTTTCCTCCTGCCCAAGAATTCGGAAAACGTGGCCACGTTTTCCGAATTCTTATGCCCACCGCGCCTGCTCGGATAAAATCTCTCCCCCGCGCATTGTCTGCAAATCTCGCAGTTACTTTGCGGGAGTGAAAGTCAGTAGCCGGTCGCGGTAATACTCGTACTGTTTACGCCGAGCCGTAATCTCCGCCGGTAAACCAGAAGAAAGATCGTTTACCAAGGCATCAAACTTGTCCAGAATGGCTGCAATTCTTTTCTGCTCAGCTTTCTGGACAAAAGGTATCCGTACAGATTTGACGACGTTACTCATAAGTTTCCGGTTCCCCATACCAGTTGAAACATATTTGGGTAGTGCAATCGATAGGTAATGGAATAAGAATCGTATATCGAATCTTTCATCAGTCAGTTCTAGAAGTCCGCAAACATTTGTGGTGTTGAATTTGCCATTTCTATAAAACACGGAACCCGCATTTGCTCCATCGGTAGTCCACGTCAAGTATTCACCATCGAACATAAAGGAATCAATATTACCGAATATCCCTGAATTAATAGTTTGGGAAGAATAGACAGGGTACACTCCAGGATGGTCTCGTAAATACTGCTTAGAAATAACTTTCCCTCGTGTAACATTGCAGATTTCATCAACCGTTAAATAATCTCTAAATTGGTTCTTCTGGAACTCGCTGTCTAGAAGACTCTGCTTCGAATCATCAAAGTGTAGAAGCGAGTCGCGGTAGTACTCATACTGCTTGCGACGAGCTTCTAGCTCCGCTTCTAGCTCCGCTTCTAGCTGGGTGAAAGAATCTAGAATCCGTACTATTTCATCTTGTACTTCCAGCGGCGGCACTGGGAATTTAAAATCCTGAAAGCGTTTCATGTCTACAGCGGCGAAGCTAGATTGCGTGGTATTCCGCAGACACCACTCGTCTAAAACATAGCAATAGTAAAAAAGGAATTTGATACGAAATAGATCTTTGTATTCTTTATTAATAATCAGAGCAGTGAACCTCTGATTACATAAAAAAGGAATTTCAATTAACGCATGAACTCCGATGGTAGCTGACGTAGCAACTATTAACGTATCAGCAGGGAAAAGACGTCCCTTCTTTACAGCGCTATCAGCAATATACTCGGTAGATTTAGATAACACGTTGCCATTAGCGCGAATATCATCCATCCGAAACCAGGGAACCGTTCCGTTCTCCCAATATTCAGGTTTTCTCCTCGATGGGGTGTAGCCGTTTCTGGTATTAAACAGCTTCTGCAGCTCGATAAAATCCACCCCATCGGGACAGTATTTTGTGATTAGGTCTTCTAATTGGCTCATGCGATTGCCTCGCTGGGGGCGCCCTCCAGGTCGGCGACGATGACATCGATGGCTTCCCGTAATTTGGCTTGGCGCTCTACGATGCCGGCAATATCTTTATTGAGCTGGTGAATATCTATCTTTTCCCGAGTGTCCTTGGGTTCTACGTAACTGGACACGGAAAGGTTGTAGTCGGCCTCGGCAATTTCTTCTATCGAAACCAGCTGCGCGAAATGATCTTGATTCTCTCGTTTCTCGTAAGCCTGAAGAATCTGGTTGCGGAAAGGCTCAGTAATCTGGTTTTTGGTGCCCGAGCGTTCAAACAGCTCCGAAGCATCAATGAACAGCACGTTCGAATCTTTCTTCGACTTCTTTAACACCAGTACACAGGTGCCGATAGAAGTACCGAAGAACAAATCCACCGGCAACTGGATAACCGCATCCACATAGTTGCCATCCACCAGGTATTTGCGGATCTTCTTTTCCGCTCCCCCGCGATAAAGCACCCCGGGGAACTGGACAATCGCGGCGGTGCCGTCAACGGCCAGCCAAGACAGAATATGCATCGTGAACGCCAGATCCGCCTTGCCTTTAGGAGCCAACACCCCGGCAGGCGAAAAACGTTCATCATTCATCAAGGTCGGCGAATCCGACCCTATCCATTTCGTGGAATAGGGAGGGTTAGAAACAATCGCCTCGAAAGGTTCATCATCCCAATGCGCCGGCTGCGTGAGCGTATCTCCCAGGGCAATATCGAACTTAGAAAAGTTCACTCCATGCAAGAACATATTGATCCGGCACAGGTTATAGGTGGTGAGGTTAATTTCTTGCCCAAAGAAACCTTCCTCCACGTTTTCGCGCCCTAATACTTTCGCAAATTTCAGCAGCAGAGAGCCAGATCCGCAGGCGGGGTCATAAACCCTGCCCACCCGAGTTTTACCGAGCACCGTCAGCCTGGCTATCAGTTCCGAAACATCTTGGGGAGTAAAGAACTCCCCTCCAGATTTTCCGGCCGAGGAGGCATACATAGTCATCAAATATTCGTAGGCATCACCGAAAGTATCAATATCGGCATCCTGATAGTTACCCAGCTCCAGGTCCGCGATAGCGTCAAGCAGTTTCACCAGCTTGGCGTTTCGCTCCGCAATCGAGTTCCCCAAGCGAGGACTATTGGTATTGACGTCATCAAATAGCCCTTTAAGGTCATCTTCCGAGGAAGAGCCAATAGCCGAAGCCTCAATATCGGCAAACACCGCCGCTAAAGTCTCGTTTAAATTCTGGTCACGAGGCGCGGCTCGGCGCACGTTTTGGAACAACTCTGAGGGCGGAATGAAAAACCCGAGGGTATTAACCATATATTCCCGGGCGGTTTCAGCTTGTTCATCATCTATTTGGGCGTAGTTGAAATCTGCTTCCCCGCCCTCGGCCTGGATCTTATTTACCCAGTTGGTGATGTGTTCGGAAATGAAACGGTAAAACAGCATTCCCAACACGTAGGCTTTGAAATCCCATCCATCTACGCTGCCACGTAAATCATTGGCCACCCGCCAAATCGTCCGATGTAAATTAGCGCGTTGATCTGATGCCGCCACTAGAACCCCCTAGGTAAAGAACTAGGTAATAGTCTAGCGAGGCTGGCGTGCATCCGAGTCACCGGCGCGCGCCAGGTAATGAAGCAGAGACTGGAAGTTAGTAGCCGCTGCCGAGGCGTCCTCTAGAGTACCAGAGTTTCCGTCACCAGAGCGTGAACCAAAAAATAGTAAATACATGCGCACTATACACATAACACGCATATAACCATTGAATTTTTATCCCAATTTTTCTAGTATTTATGTAGGAACAGGAGGGGCAACGATGGCTAAAGTTAGTACCAACATCAACCTGGATGCGGATCTGAAGCGCTCCGCGCAGCTTTTACTTAAGGATCTGGGCATGGATCTAACCACTGCAGTCACGATATTCTTGCGGCAAACCGTGCGGGACCAGGCAATCCCGTTTCAAATATCGCGCGATACTCCTAATGCCGAAACTCTGGATGCCTTGCGAGAATACGAGGAAATGAAGGCGCACCCCGAAAACTATCCGCGCTACACCAGCTTCGAAGAAGCGATGAAGGACGTCCTCTCATGAGGCTAAACATAGTTCTTTCCAACCGCTTCAAAAAAGACTTGAAACTTGCGAAAAAACGCGGTCTGGATTTAGAACTACTGAACTCCATTATCAAGCATCTCACACAGAGAAAGCCTCTTCCCCCTAAATATAGAGATCACGATCTTGGAGGTAATTTCCGGGGCTTTCGCGAATGCCATATAAAACCGGATTGGCTCTTGGTCTATCGTATTGACGGAGAAGACCTCATATTGTTCTTAAACCGCACAGGATCTCACGCAGACCTCTTCGGGATGTAACTCCAACCGGTATCCCCTGTCACCGACACACTATCGTTTATTTTTCTTACCACGGGTCTTTTTGGTCTTTTCCCGATTCCCGATTACTACAAAACAAGCAAAGCCTAGGGCCCAGATCGGAAGGGTAAAGAGCATATTCCGCAGATAGTTAGCAGTAAAAAGCAAAAAGAAGTCCAAAATAGCCGAGAGCGCGACCAGGATAATCCCCGCCCAAACCAAAAAATCATCGATAGTAGTTTTCATACGCTTAGACCCGGTTTTTAGATTACCGCGGGCATCGCTTATGACCAAGACATTACCGTTACCCGTAAGTGTTTATTCTCATACACCTATGTAGGCAACTTCAATTGCGGGCAAAAATTAGAGCCTTTAACATTGGGTAGCGATACATAAGTCCTATATCCTGAGCAGTAACAGGAACCCGTGAACATTAAATGAAATCTTTAGGAAGGACTGATCGATGGAATCTTCCAGTAAGACAGGGGCGGGAAAGCGTTTCGTGCGTTCTCGTATTGCCGCCCTATCGGCTATGGCCTTAGCAGCAGGCACATTAGTCGCCGTACCTAGCTTCATATCAACCCAGCCCGCGGAGGCAGCACCGTTCACCGGCGGTGTTCGCGACAATGACGGCGTAGTCGAGAAAGACAAACAACTAGCCTCGGATTTGCCGGCAGGCGAGTGTGTTGTCGAAGGCGACGATCAACCGTCTGGCAGTCAGGCGGGTTTCACCTGGTCCACCCTCGAGCCAAGCGCGAGCAGCACTTCTAAAACCGCTTGGGGTTTGAGTCTTGCCTTTGATAACTCGAAGGACCGCACCTTCGCTGATTGGAGCTTCACTAATTCGGGGCTCCTTGGCGCGGTTTTGGACAAAGGGACAGTGTCCTCCCTGGATGTTGGCAAGGCTCTTTACGCGGGTGCACCACCGGTTACTGCCAAGGCCGATGAAGACATCGAGATTTCAGGGCGTGGTAGTCAAAGGGCAGTAAATCTGAACGCAAATCTGACGGACGATAAGGTCAAGCAGTACGCGGAGGCCAAGGCAGCAAACCCCGTGCGTTACGCGTGGCAGAGCAACTACAAGAAGGAGCACACATCTAGCCCCTACGCAACTCAGGGTAGTAGCGCTCTTTTTTCCGCCAAAGTTAACCCCTGGCCTAGTGAGAACATCGAATGTAACCCCATCACCGTGTCCTGGGAGAGTATCGAAAAACACGTAATTGTTCCTGGTGAAAAAACCAAGGTCGGCAAGATTAACATCCCGGCTGTGAAGAAAGACGGTACCGACGACTCCCTATCTCGCATGTTGGTAGAGGCCTATGACGGCAACGGTAAGTTCATCGGCACCTCGGATCCAGGAGCCTCCGGCGGCGGTGAGCAGCTCCTAAGTGTCGACAAAAACGGAGATATCTACTTCACTTGGCCGAAGTACCGGGGCACGGATCTGGCTACTGACAAGAACGTAAACTTCTCTGTCCTCGCGAAACCGCGTACCAAGGAACAGCTCCAGGCTGCCGCTAAGAACAACAGCGATTTCGGAGAAGGCGTGGCATTTGCCAGCTCCAACTCGCTGGACCGCTACAAAAAGGCGAACGTCATCGACTCCAAGGCGTTTTCTTTGGATGACACCGAGTATCACGACCCGCAGTATGACAAGGTTGAGGCCACAATCACTTCGGGCGTAGTTAAGGCCAATGAAGGGCCGCTGGCTACTGAGCCACAGAAGGTGACCTTCACTCAGACGCCAGATCTCATCACGGATCTAAAGAAAAAGAAGACGGACGGCGGCTTCGAAGCCACCGTGAAACTGGATGAGAAGTACGTCTACGAGGGTTGGACCGTCGAGATGGACGAGAATTACAACGTCACCGTCACTGCTCCAGAAAACCCGAGACCGGGTGCTTTCGCGCAACCCAAGATCACGGTGGAGTACTCTAACGGCTCCACTGACGTGCTACAGCTTATGGTAGTTGTTGATCCGAACAACACGCAGGTAACTGATCTAGTGCGCCCAAGCCTTTCTAAGGGCAGAGTGAACGAAGAGATCACCTCCCAGATTGGTCTCAAGCCAATATTGAAGGGATACAAAGCAGTTAACCCGGCCAAGTACGAGGTAGACGCTGACTCCGTACCGAAAGGTTGGACCGTCACGGTCGATGCGACCGGCAAGGTGACTGCGAAGGCGGATGGCAGCGTGGTCGCCCCTGGCAGCACCATCACGCCGAAGGTAAAGGCCACCTACCCGGACCAGACTACGGATGAGATAGAACTCCAGTTCCAGGCGATTGCGGATATCAAAATCCCCACCTACGACACGGTGACGGGTCAGCCAGAAGCGAATATGACCCTCAAACCCAAGAATCCTGAGCAAGGTCTGAGCGGTAATAAGAGTGATCAGGCGCCCGACCGCTACACCTTTGAAGATGGAAGTAATCAGCAGACCTTCAAGAGCAAATCGGGTAAGACGTGGACTGTCCGCGTTGATGAGAAGACTGGTGAAATCACTACCACTATCCCCAAGGATGCGCCGGAAGGAGACATCCTGGACGTCCCGGTTCTCGGTCACTACAAAGACGGCAACTTCAAGCCGCAGAAGGTTACCGGTACGGTCGTTGTCCTTAAAGGTGACCTGAAGGCTACTTACGACGTCCAGGTGACCGGCCCGGGTAATCCCGTAACCCACCAGGTCACAGGCGCTCCAACGGACTCCAAGTTCTCCTTTGGCAACAAGAATGGTAACCCAATCCTGACACAGACCACAGAGAACGGCTGGGAGTACAAGATTGACCCGGACACTGGTGTTGTGACTTCTACTCCGCCGAAGACGGCTAAGCCGGGCGACCAGAACACTATTAGCGTCAAGGTGGATGCCCCCGGTGGCAGGACCACCACGACGCCGGTCACCACCGTGGTCAAACTGAGCAATAACTGGGAGTCCAACCCGGTTATCCCGCCGAAGACGGTGTATCCGGGCGACACGGTGACATCGCCGCTGGCAATCGAAAAGCCGGAAGGCATCAAGGTTGCTGAGAACAAGCCTTACGAGATTGCTCCGTTACCGGAGCACATCACTCCGACCGGCGACACGAACGAGTTTGGCAACCCGACCTACACGCTGAAGACTGATAACGGCGACTGGATCGTTAGCCTGGATAAAGATGGCCACGTCATCTCCACCGCGCCTAAGACCGCGAAGCCGGGCGATAAAATAGAGGTCCCCGTAACCGTGACCTACGAGGATGGTTCCAAGGACGTCACTTCTGCAGTGATCAACGTCGCTGATGTTCCTACGCGCGAAGTCCCGTTCAAGGTCGAATACCAGTACGACCCAGATATTTCTGCTGGCGAATACAAGGTTGGCACCGAGGGCGTGCCGGGCAAGGAGAAGATGTCCAAGGACGGTAAGTGGGAGCGGACCAAGGATCCGGTTAACGAGGTGGTTCGGATTGGCACCAAGCCGTCCGAGGCTAAAAAGGATGTCACTTGGACTGCGGAACTTGCGTTCGCGGTCGAGACTCGTCCCAATCCAGAGCTGAAACCGGGTGAGATTAAGGTCGTCCAGAAAGGCGTGGCAGGGGTGAAAACCTACACGGCTAACTTCACCGCTAAGGGTAATGAAGCCAGCGTTACGCCTGAAGAAAAGGTGACCCAGAAGCCGGTTGACGAGATCATTGAGTACGGCCCGACACCTGAGGACACCACCGTGGTAACCAAGGTGGCCAAGCCTATCCCGTTCAAGACCAAGATCGTCTTTGACGACACCCTGGAAACCGGTAAAAAAGTTGTCCAGGACGGCGTGTTTGGCAGTGAAACTGTAACCTCGACTCAGAAGATCGTCAACGGCAAGCCAGAAGGTGACCCGACCGTGACCACTGAGCGCACCCAGGATCCCAGTGATCAGATTATCCGGGTAGGTACCAAGTGCGTCTGCGAAAAGCCCAGCTGTCCGACCAAGCCGGGTAAAGGTTCGCCACATAAACCCGGCCAACCAGGCTTGCCTGGGAATGGCTCACATGGGTCTAGCGACCCCGGCAACGCTAGCAACCCCGGAGGCTCGCTGGCGGCAACTGGTGCCCAACAAGCGTTAGCAGCGCTCATGGGTGTGGGTATGATCGGTGTCGGATTGGTACTGGTTCTTGCCCGCCGCAGGAGCCGTCGTGACTAACAGGTAAGGCTGAGCGGGGCTCTTGCCCCACCCAGACAATGCAAAGCGAGTGGTCCGGTGCAATTGCACCGGACCACTTGCTTTTTCCTTTGATCAGCTTGGCGTGCTAAGAGTTGCCAACTGCCCGCCTCTCAAACCCAAACTCCTACTCACTGCTGTTTAAGTTCTAGTGGTAGTGGCAACCCCAGTCAGGCATGCTATTCATTTTGGTAGGTAACCTCTAAAGTGGCGCGCGCCAGGGAATGAAACAGGGCCTGGAAGTTAGCAGCCGCCGCCGAGACGTCCTCATCCAGTTCCAAAGTTTCCGTATCCAGGGCGTGAACGGCAAAAATATAACGATGCGGACGATCCCCCTTCGGCGGAGCCGCCCCCATATATGACCAGCCACCTCCATCGTTACGTAAATGGAAAGCCGGGCCGTCAAGCTCTAGGTCACTGCTGCCCGCCCCGGTAGGCAGGGAAGTCATCTCCGGCGGAATGTCGGTAATCAACCAGTGCCAGAACCCGGAAGGAGTAGGAGCATCGGGGTCAAAACAAGTGAGCAAGAAAGACTTGGTTTCTGTGGGGAAACCGCTCCATGAAAGTTGCGGTGATAGGTTCTCCCCCGCCGCTATCTGCGCGGTGGGCATCTGACCCCCTGCCGTCATATCGGCAGAAGTCAAGGTAAAAGTAGGAAGCTGCGGTAAAGCCTGGTAAGGGTCCAGAGCCAGCGGACGAGAGTTAAGATCCATGATTCCTCCAATATGGTCAGTGCTTGTGCCTCTAGGCTACGTGAATAGCGCCGTTTAGGTAGCAGAATCACTAGCCGCTTACCTCACCTCGATTATTTAGCGATTGCGAAAAGGCAATAGAATCGAGGTCGTGTTGCATTTGATCTATTTCGAGCCGCGGATTCCGGGAAACACCGGAGCTGCTATCCGTTTATCCGCCTGCACCGGCACCTTGTTACACCTGGTGGAGCCGCTTTGTTTCGATATGGATGACACTAAGCTCAAGCGCGCCGGACTGGACTACCACGACCTCGCACACGTGAAAGTGCACCCTAATCTAGAGGACGCCCTCGCCGAGATCCCCGGAAAAATCCATGCTTTTACCGGTCATGCGAAACTACACTTCCAAGAGGTTTCCTACGGAAGCGAGGACGGGCTGCTCTTTGGCCCCGAACCTACCGGACTGCCCGAGGAAGTCATGGCGCATCCTCGGGTTGCTGATTTGGTGCGGATCCCGATGGTGCCGCATCTGCGTTCTTTAAATCTAACCATTTCCGCTTCTATCGGCCTGTATGAAGCCCTGAGGCAAAACTCTTACCCAGATTTGGTCTAATTGCCATTCCCGGGGCGCAGCGGGGAAGAAACCAGCAACCAGATCATGGTCAGCACGGTTAAAATCGCGGGAAGATAATAGTAGGCCTGCCCCCAGTTAAATAGTAGCTGCGCGCTATCTAAATGCGGAGACGAAAACACCAAGGCAAATAGCACTAGCAGCAGGGTTTCGATCCCACTGAGTCCCCAGGCGACCAGGCGCATCCGCCGTCCATTATGAATCACCGCGATTGCTAGCACGATCCAATGCGCCACGTTAGCCAGTGACAACATGGCCAGCCCATAGCCGGCAGAACCCGAAGCTGGCAGGGTGGAAAACTCATGGAACAGAGCAACCACCGCAAATACCACTAAGCCCGCCATGAAGATACGCCCGACTCCCCAAGAGGCGGTGCGCGGATCTTTATGGGACTGCGGCGCAGACTCAGATGTTGACAAGTTCTTCTCCGGATTTTTGCGGTTGGTGTCTTTCGATTCTACCTGCACTAGTTGCCACTACCCCGCCCGCTGGCAGCGACCTCATAGAATAGTTTGTATTCTCCTTCACATTTTTTCGCCGTCTTGAGAAAGAGGGTTATTCATCGTGCGTTTACAGGCCAAAAATGAAACAATGTCTGCAGGTGTCTGTAACTGTGCGGCAGGGACAAGCCTCAAGTCTTTCCCGCCCGGTCATAGTCGGACATAACCGTGATTTTATCAAGGAGAACTTCACAATGACGAGCACCTATGACGTTGTAGTCTTGGGCGCGGGCAGCGGTGGATACGCTACCGCTTTACGCGCTTCTCAACTGGGAATGAAAGTCGCCCTGATCGAGGGGGACAAAGTGGGCGGCACCTGCCTGCACCGGGGCTGCATCCCCACCAAGGCAATGTTGCACGTGGCGGAAACCGTTGACGCCATCAAAGAAGCCTCCCGCCTGGGGGTTAAGGCCAGTTTTGAGGGCGTTGATATGCACGAAGTTGGCCGCTTCCGCGACAAGACCATTTCCCGCCTCCACAAGGGGCTACAGGGTCTGGTCAAATCCCGCAAGATCGACTACATCCAAGGTTGGGGTCGCGTCATCAGCCCCAACACCGTCCAAGTGGGATCGGAAACATACCAAGGCAAGAACCTGGTGCTGGCTACCGGCTCTTACTCCAAGTCCCTTCCGGGTCTAGAGATTGAGGGACGGGTGATCACTTCCGATCAAGCACTGCAACTTGATTGGGTACCCAACAAGGCAGTGGTACTGGGCGGCGGAGTTATCGGAATCGAGTTCGCCAGCCTCTGGGCCTCCTTGGGCACCGAAGTTACGGTAATCGAAGGGCTACCCCATTTAGCCAACAACGAGGACGCCTCCGTTTCTAAAGGCCTAGAACGCGCCTTCCGTAGCCGCGGGATCACCTTTAAGACCGGCACCATGTTCGATTCAGTTACCCAAACCGGTAACTCGGTGCAAGTTAAGACCCAGTCTGGTGACACTTTCGATGCTGACCTACTGCTGGTGGCGGTCGGGCGCGGTCCGCGCACCAAAGATATGGGATTTGAAGATATCGGGGTAAATATTGATCGCGGTTTCATCCCGGTAGATGACCACTTGATGACTAATGTTCCCGGCGTATATGCAGTTGGTGATATTGTTCCCGGTCTGCAACTGGCGCATCGCGGTTTCGCGCAAGGCATTTTCCTCGCCGAATACTTAGGGGGCCTGGATCCTGCGCCCTTGGTAGAGCACAATATTCCCCGGGTTACTTTCTGTGAACCCGAAATCGCTTCGGTCGGTTTAACCCAGAAACAGGCGGAAGACAAGTTCGGAAAAGACGGGGTGAAAGTTACCGAATATAACCTGGCAGGTAACGGTAAATCCCAGATTCTCGGAACTGGCGGCATTATTAAATTGGTGGCGCAAAAAGACGGGCCGATTATCGGCTTCCATGCCCTCGGCAAACGGGTGGGCGAACTGGTTGGTGAAGGACAATTGATGGTCAACTGGGAGGCTTTCCCGGAAGATTTGGCAGCTCTGGTTCACACTCACCCCACCCAAGACGAAGCGATTGGTGAAGCCGGAATGGCTCTTGCCGGCAAACCCTTACATTCCTAAAGTCCAGAAAGGTAGATTAATAACATGGCACAAGATATTGAGATGCCCGCTCTGGGCGAATCGGTAACCGAAGGTACGGTTTCTCGCTGGCTAAAGAAAGTTGGCGACCAAGTAGCAGTAGATGAACCCTTACTGGAGGTTTCCACCGACAAAGTTGATTCTGAAGTTCCCTCCCCAATTGCGGGAGTAATCACCGAAATTTTGGTGGAAGAGGACGAAACCGTGGACGTAGGCACGGTAGTTTGCCGGGTAGGTGCAGCAGACGAAGTGGGCGCGACAGCACCTGCCGCCCCGGCTGCTCCTGCGGCTGACGAAACTCCGGCTCCTGCGGCTGCCCCGGCTGCTTCCCCGGTTCCAGCGGCTCCGGCAGGCGGCTCGGCGCCGGCAGGTGGCGGACAGGCCGTAGAGATGCCCGCTCTGGGCGAATCGGTAACCGAAGGCACGGTTTCTCGCTGGCTGAAGAAGGTCGGCGACAAAGTAGCGGTAGACGAGCCGTTACTGGAAGTGTCAACTGACAAAGTCGATTCGGAAGTACCTTCCCCGATCGCGGGAGTAGTCACTGAAATTTTGGTGCAAGAGGACGAAACCGTAGATGTAGGTACGGTGCTTTGCCGCGTCGGCGATAGCGCTGCAGCTCCAGCGGAAACTAGTGTCCCCGCAGCCCCGGAAGCTTCAGCTACTCCGTCTGCTCCGGCAGCCCCTGCTGCGCCCCCGGTACCGGCGGCTCCTCCTGCCCCCAGCCTGCCGGAGAACCCGGCAGAACTTCCGGGCGCGGGGATTCCTTCCTCCATTAAGCGCGAAGGCGACCATCACGTGGTTCAGTGGGCATACCCGCAGGTGCATACCGGATATCCGGGAACCATGACCGCACGGGGACAGGTAGTACCGCCCTCCGATAACGCTCCGGCAGTTCCGGCAGCCCCGGCAGCTCCCCCGGCTCCCAAAGATGTGGAGACCCCAGCCGCACCGAAGCCACCGGCAGCTCCTCCGGCTCCCGCGGCGCCTAAAGCACCAGCGGCTCCGACACCTCCAGCTGCTGCTCCTAGCGCAAAGCCGGCAGACAAGCCACAGGCAGCCAAGCAGGTAAGTGGCGGCTACGTGACTCCGATCGTACGCAAGCTGGCGCGCGAAAAGGGCGTAGATATTTCCACCCTTAAAGGCAGTGGCGTAGGCGGACGGATTCGACGCGAGGATGTGCTGGCAGCTGCGCAAAAGCCGCCAGCAGCGCCGGCGGCAGCTCCGGAAACGCCTGCAGCTGCGCTACCTCCAATCCAGCCGGCGCAAGAACGGGGCAAGACCGAGAAGCTTTCCCGGATGCGCCAGACTATCGCCAAGCACATGATGAACTCGCTAGCCTCTACCGCCCAGCTGACCACGGTGGTCGAGGTGGACGTTACCCGGATCGCGAATCTGCGGGCGCGCGCCAAAGACTCTTTCGCGCAGCGGGAAGGCACCAAGCTGTCCTTCTTGCCTTTCTTTGTGAAAGCGGCCGTGGAAGCCCTGAAGGCGCACCCGAAGATCAACTCGCGGGTAAATGACGAAACCAACGAAGTCACCTACTTTGATCACGAGAACGTAGGCATCGCGGTGGACTCGGAGAAGGGTCTGATGGTGCCAGTGATCAAGAACTGTGGCGATCTGACGATCGCGGCGATTGCCCGCAAGATCAACGAGCTAGCCGCGAAAGTTCGCGACGGTTCTATCAGTATCGACGAAATGTCTGGGGGTACCTTCTCGATTACTAACACCGGTTCGCGTGGTGCCCTCTTCGATACTCCGGTAGTTAACTACCCGGAGGAAGCGATTTTGGGACTCGGAACTATCGTGCGCCGGCCAATGGTAGTGAAAGATTCCGAAGGCAACGACACCATCGCGGTGCGTTCCCTGGTATACCTGGCACTGTCCTATGACCACCGTCTAATCGATGGCGCCGATGCCGCTCGTTACCTAACTACGGTAAAGAAGCGCCTGGAAGAAGGAGACTTCTCCGCCGAAGTGGGAATGTAAAGCCTCTCGAAAAATAAAAAGTTAATAGTCCCGATAATGTTCTTTGGCTCCGGTTTCCCCGGAGCCAAAGAACATTTTTATGCCGTATTTTCCCTGATGAACAATAAGCAGCATCGCTATTACCCAGAGAATTTAATACCCACAAAAAACGGGATAGTCCCGCATCAACAACCGCAGTTACATTCCAAAAATATCGGGGGGACGCTTGGTAATCTGCTGAAAAATCATGCGTGCCTGATTGTTTTGGTAACGGATCCAAATCCAAGACTGCACCGAATCTGAATCAAAATAAATCACTTGGGCAGTGTGGGTACCCAGTTCGCGCACTTCAACTTCCGAGGGCGAAGGAGGATCTTCCGCGAGCAGCGCCGCCGCCTCCGTACTAGAAATTGGGACCCCCAGTTCCCCGATCGACATGAAATCCGGATGCATCAATTCCCTAATTTTTACCCGGTCAGCACTGGCGCAATACTTTTGAAAACGCAGATCCTCGTCTCTTACTACCTGGGTGATAGAGCGTAAATTGGCGGCGGCTCCCCGTGCCGGAGAGCCCAATCCCCCAACGGCAACCGGCCCCGAAATGGGGCCTTCCCGCCACGAAGTTGCCGGCTCCGAGCCTCGGTTGGAGCAGGGAAACTTGGTTACGTTATCGGGAACATCTTGCTTGTTCTTCGGCTGCGGCACTTCGCTTACCACTAAATTCTCGAGATTCTGCTGGTAATGGCCACTGAGCAATTCGGGGTTAACCCCGGGACCTAGGTTTACTTCTTTGCCGTCCCGATGCGCATAGACCACTTCGCGGGCATAAATATGTGCCTGGGTTAGCAGCGCTTGTTCCTTAGACCCCGCACAGGCTACTTGCAAAGATTTACCCTCTAGAAAATGATCAATATTGCGAATAATCGAAAGATCAGTAACCGGCATCCCATCGAGTTTGCGCCAGTCATTACTGCGCCATTGATGCCGCCAAGTTTGCAGTACTGCCGCCACGTATTCGGAAGAAGTGAAAATAACCAACGGTTCGTTAATCTGGTGGCAGCGCCGCACAAAAGAAAATACCGCTCTAAATTGGGCTTGCGTTATCGATGCGGAATCCTCTACGTACCCGCATGCCCAATTATCTTGGTCAATCACCCATGCCCAACCTACTAGGTTAGCTTCTGCAAGCATATAGGCGTCAACTGCAACGGTTAAAGTCACGCTGATATCTTTTCACATTTACTAAGAGATTGCTTACTGCTTGCGGAAATTTGTCCTCAATGGGAATTATTTTCCGGTTTGAGCCGCCCCGAAAGTAATTGACGAGCCTGCCCCGCCAAAACTACCGAACCAAAAATCACGATCCCCACCGCGTCAGCCGGAAGATTTCCTTCTTCTGTTAGGGAGACCGCCTGATCTACTGCATCCAAAAGATTGGGCGCCGCGAAGGTTTGCTCGCTCCCAAATACTTCTCCCGCGATTTTTGCCAGTTCCACCGGTTCCATGGCGCGTTCGCCCTCCATCGGCAAAGTCACTACCGCGTCCAGCATCGGCTCCATTTCCGCGAGGATCCCTTCCACGTTTTTATCGCCCATCGCCGAAAAAACGCCTACTACTTTTTGGAACCCGAACGCATCCTCAATCCCGGATCTAAGCGCCGCAGCTCCTGCCGGGTTGTGTGCCGCATCGACGATAATTGTAGGAGAGCCTCCCAAAACCTCGAGGCGCCCGGGAGAACGCGCGGCGTCCAACCCCGCTGCCAGCACTTCCTCAGAAAGGACTTTGCCTGCTCCCAGTGCCTCTACGGCCGTTATTGCCAGGGCAGCGTTAACCGCCTGATGATTACCAAAAAGTGGCAAGTAGAGATCCTGATAGCTGGCTGCCGGGGTGGTGAGGGTAAACATCTGTCCCCCGACCGCCATTTTCTGCTCACTAACCGTGAAATCTTCTCCGTAAAGACGCAAAGTCGCATTTTTCTCCCGGCAAACTTCGCGGATAACCTCGAGAGCTTCTGCTTCTTGCGGCCCGCAAATAACCGTGGCACCCGGCCGAATAATCCCCGCTTTTTCCCCGGCGATTTCCGTGAGCGTACTCCCCAACCATTTTTCATGATCAAAAGAAATCGGACAGATCACCTGCACCGCGCTATCGAGGACATTGGTGGAATCCCAGCGTCCCCCCATCCCCACTTCGATTACGCCCACGTCGATAGGAGCGGAAGCAAAGGCTTGGAAAGCCAAGGCGGTTAGATATTCGAAGAAAGAAAGACGGCCTTGACCGGCACTTTCGCCCTGTTTATCGGCGAGGGCGATAATCGGTTCCACATCCTGATTGGCTTGCAAAAACGCCTGGGGGCTGATCGGTTCCCCATCAATCGAGATTCGCTCCCGAACGCTCACCAGATGCGGAGAGGTAAAACGCCCTACCCGCAGACCTTGGGCACTTAGCAGGCTGTCAGCAATCCGCGCGGTAGAGGTTTTTCCGTTGGTGCCGGCTATATGCAAACTGGGATAAGACAGCTGCGGATCCGAAAGATAATCGAGGGCACGCTCGATCCGGGCCTTAGTCGGCGAAATCTTATATTCGGGACGCCGAGAAAGGATCCGGGCATAGACTTGCGCCACCTCGAAATCCGCTTGCAAAGATTCATCAGAAGTAGGCGAATCCATTGCCATGGCGGGCGTGGAATTATCGCGGCTATTTTCTGGGTTTTCTTCTTCCGGCGCAGTTTCCGAACCTACGATCTCCTCGGGCAACGCGATTCCCCCCGCTTGTAGGGCTGCCCGCAGGCGCTCGCTATCCTGCTGGTCTGCCAAGTTGTCGCTGATGGGCAAATCTATACGTTCTTCGCGATCGGCTTCCGCCAGATAAGGCAGCAGATCGGGATCGATCCCTCCGCTGGCGCCATGAGCTTTCTTCGCAATCTCTTCGTATGGGTTAACCTGCCGCTCTTGACCGTCTTGATTATGCACTTGCTCCCCCTTTTTCAGCTCATATCCTACTGAGGGCGCGCCCGCCCTCCCAACTTTTAAGCCCTTCGCTGCTAAAACTGTCCGGTTTCTACTTGCCCGAAACAGCAAAACGTCCCTAACTCCAGTCGTTTAACAAAATAGATGTTAAATAAAACAGTAAAACTGTTGTACTTTTGGTTTTTCTTAGTTACCCTGGAATTGTCAGCTTCCACATTCAAAGGAGAATGCCAAAAATGACTAAAGAAAAGCACCGCCTGTCCGAAGGACCCCTGGTGGTAGCGATAGACTCTTCAACTACCTCTTCCAAAGCTATTTTGGTAGATGCCGCCGGTACCGTATGGCATACCGCCAAACGCAATATCCAGCTCCACACCCCCGCTATGGATCACTACGAACATAACCCTTTACGCTGGTGGGAAAGTGTTTACGCTGTTATCGGCGAGGTGCTATCCAAGATTAGCGCCAAGGATCGCGAACGGGTAGCCGCCATCGGCATCACCCATCAACGCGAATCCTTCGCCCCCTTTGATAAAGATGGTCGCCCCCTACGTAACGGGATTTTGTGGCTAGATGGGCGCGCCACCGACCAGATCCGCAAATACGGGAATGAACACATTCATCAACTTTCCGGTAAACCGGCTGGGGTTACCCCCGGCATCTACAAGATGGCCTGGGTTAAAGAAAACGAACCCGAAGTTTTCAAAAACGCCTACAAAGTGGTGGAAGTCCACGGTTACATTGCCTTCCGCCTGACCGGTAAATGGGTATCCTCGCAAGCCGCTACCGATTCCCTCGGTCTATTCGATGTCCAAAAACGCGACTATGCTCCCGAGCTGTTAGAAATCGCTGGCGTAACCCGCGAGCAGATGGCCGATCTGGTAGAACCGTCCAAACCAATGGGAACTCTCATGCCGGATCTGGCCGCCGAATGGGGAATTAAAGAAGTCCCGATTATCGCCGGCCTGGGCGATGGACAAGCCGCCGGGATCGGCGCTGCGGCCACCAGCCCGGAATTAGCGTTCCTCAACCTGGGCACCGCGGTAAACGCGGGCGTAGAATCCCCGGAGTATCGCTACGACCCGGTATTCCGCACCCACGTGTCTGGAATCCCCGGAAACTACGTATTCGAAGTACTCCAGTCCTCCGGATCCTACCTGGCCGGTTGGTTTAGGGAAGCGCTTGGTGACCCGAAACTGCTAGGCGAGCCGGATCCCGCCCTCGATGATGCTGCCTCTCAGATTCCGCCCGGCTGTGAAGGCTTGATCACCTTGCCGTATTGGAATGCGGTACAAAGCCCCTACTGGGATTCGGTAGCTCGCGGGGCAGTAGTTGGCTGGCGCGGCACCCACTCTCGGGCTCACATGTATCGTTCTATTTTAGAGTCGATCGGCTTCGAAATGCGTTTGAACCTGGATTCGATCGAAAAGGGTACCGGAGTCAAACTCGAAGGACTGCGCGCCATGGGTGGGGGTACCCGTTCGAGGCTGTGGCGCCAGATCATGTCGGATTGCACCGGTTTGCCGATTACTGTTTGCCTCGAAGATGAAATTTCAGCCCTGGGAGCTGCAGTACTGGCTATGGCCTCTACCGGGGTCTACGGCACCAATGACGTGGCCACCGCCGCTGGCAAGATGGCACACTATGGCGAGACCATTGAACCGAATATGGAGCTCCACCAGCGCTACCAGGAAGTAGCCAGCGTGCAGCGCAAACTTTATCCGCGTTTGCAAGACATTTTCGAAGATTTACATGACTTGTCGCGCAAGTATCCATCCACTAGGCCCGAGTCCCCAGCGGCCGAGCTATAAGAGAAAAGAGGAACAATGAGTGTTATTACTGTTCTAGGGGCGGGCGCTATGGGCTCTGCCCTGTGTACTCCGGTTGCCGATGCGGGCTGGGAGGTACGCCTGTGGGGAACTTGGTTAGATGACCATCTACTGGATGCAGTTGAAGCCGGAAAACCCCATCCGCGCACCAAGGAGCCCTTGGCTAAGGGAGTAAAAACCTATCGAAGTGACCAGCTCGCTCAAGCCTTGGAAGGCGCTAACGTGGTGGTCATGTCGGTGGCCTCTACCGGAGTCCCTAAGATTACCGAAATGGCGCTGGCAGGAATGGCGAAGGCTGATGCCATCTGGCTGACTTCTAAAGGGTTCTGCCCCGATGAAAAAGGAATTATTGAGCAGCTGCCCACCGCTATTCGCCGGATCGCAAAAGAAAACGGCTACGACCAGCTGCCCCCGATCGTAGCGATCGCCGGACCGGTTAAAGCCAATGAATGCGCGGGCCGCAAACCCACGGCCACCATTTTTGGTTGTAAGGATCTGGCAGTAGCCAAGAAATATGCCACCGCAGCATGCACTGAAAACTACGCTATCGAATACAGCGATGATGAAGTCGGAGTGGAGATTTGTGCCCCGATGAAGAACGTGTATGCGATCGCCCTGGGGATTGCCGATGGTCTAGAAGAGGCCACCGGTATCCCCCACCACAATCTGAAAGCCGCCACTTTCACCCAGGCGGTCAAGGAAATGTCTCTATTGGGGCAGTCGCAAGGCGCCAAGATGGAAACTGCTTTCGGCCTGCCGGGGGTTGGCGACCTAGAAGTTACTGGCCTTTCGGGGCGTAACAAGGTCTACGGGGTGCGTTTGGGACGAGGCGAAAACCCCAAAGAGGCGCTCGCGGAAATGGATCGCCTGGAGCAAACCGTCGAAGGAGTTCCAGCAGCTGGCTTGGCCGCCAAGTTCGTGGAGCAACACGCTAGTGAAATCAAAGACCAGCTGCCGCTACTGGCAGCAGTAAACCAGATTCTAGAATCTGAGGATCTGCCGGTTAAGGATGTAGTAGCGAAAGCGGTGCTACCTCGTGCCTGAGAGCACTAAGTCCACTCCCGCCTCGCGCCAACAGCTGATTTTAAAGCAGGTGGCGCGAGGCGGTGCGGCGCGCGTAGAAGAGTTGGCAGCAGAGCTGGGCGTTTCGGAAATGACGGTCTACCGCGATATCGCCGAGCTGGAAAAGAGCGGTTTAGTGCAGCTAAACCGGAAAGAAATAACCGCGGTTGAGTCTTCGCTGATCGAGGCCTCGGCGCGCTTGCGAATCGCGACTAACGCTCCGGTAAAATCCAAATTTGCCCGGTTATCGCGAAAATTTTTGCGCAGTGGCATGTCGCTGGCCTTAGATGATTCCTCCACGAATCTTCCCCTAGTGGAAAATTTAGAATCCCTGGCTCCGCTGACGGTGATTACCAATGCCGAGTTCCTGGCGCAACGGATACGAGAGCAAAAGGGAGTACGCCTGATCTTATTGGGAGGTACCTACGAAACTTGGGCAGATGCTTATTTTGGAGATTTAACTGAACTAGCAGTCAGCCAACTCAACATTGATGTTTGCATCATGTCTGCCACTGCTATCAATCACGGTTATTGCTTCCACCCCGATCAGCAAGTGGCGAAATTTAAACGGGCGCTGCTAGCTGCCTCGCGGCGCAAAATACTGGTGGCTGATGCTTCTAAGTTCCGGCGTTCTGCCCTGTTTAAAGTAGGTCCCCTCAGCGACTTCGATACTGCGATTATCGATGGGGATACCCCGGATTGGGCACACAACGAACTCAAAGATAGCGGACTCGAAGTGCTAGTCGCAGATTAATCCGCCTAGTCTAAAAAATAAGTTTCCGCCGGCAACTAGGGGTTGCCGGCGGAAACTTTTTACTGTGCAACCCTTTTATGCCGTTACCGGATGCACCGCAGTAATATTAATCTTCACCGCATCGTCCGATCCGGCCTGGACTTTAAACTCCGTAGCCAACACTTCGTGCGCGATCATCTGCGCATGAGTCTCTACGCTTTGAACTCGCTCTGCCGGCACTTCCAGCACTAGCTCAATGCGATCAGAAACATGCAGATCCTGGGATTTACGCTCATCTTGGATAGAGCGCACCAAGTCGCGGGCATAGCCTTCGGCTTCCAGCTCGGGGGTGATCTCGGTATCCAGCACCACCACCGCGCCATCGCCCAAAACTGTGGCCACCTGACCGTCAGCAACTTCTACCGTGGTAGAAAGCGAGAACTGGTCTCCGCTTAAAGCAACCGGTTCGCCGTTAACCAGTACCTCGGGGAATACTACGTTTTCGCCCTCTTCGCGCCACTGACCAGTTTTTTGGGCCTTAAATAGTTGGGAAGTGGCTTTGCGAATCTCGGGGGCGAAGGCTTTGGGATTCAGCTTCAGTTGCCGTTGCAGCTTAAGCCCCGACTCGCTAGAAGCTTGCAACACCACTTGCTTGACGTTTACTTCCCCGGCGATCAATTCCGAGAAATCTGCCAGCTTTTGGCTCTCATCATCTACTACTGTTAGGGACTGCAGTGGTTGACGCACCCGCAAGTTATGGGTTTTACGCAGCGAATGGGTAGCCGAAACTACTTCCCGCACCATATCCATCGCGGATACCAAAGCCGGATCATCAACCGTATCGGGAACTACCGGATAATCACAAAGATGTACCGATTCTCCCCCGGTCAGTCCCCGCCAGATTTCCTCAGTCACTAGCGGAGCCAGCGGTGCCATCACCCGCATCAAGACCTCTAGGCAGGTGTAGAGAGTGTCGTAAGCCGCGGCCTCCTCGTTCCAGAAACGATCCCGGGAGGTGCGCACGTACCAGTTAGTCATCAAATCCAGATGTTCATTAACCGCTTCGCAAGCCCCCGGAATATCGTAGCTATCCAGCTGCTCCTTGACATTTAGCGCGAGGTTGCGGGTGCGGGCCAGCAGGTAGCGATCCATTACTCCCAGGTTTGCAACCACTTTGGGATCCGCTAGATCCAAGGCTTTCGCCTGGTAACCGGCACCTTTATTGCAAGAACCTGCATAGAGAGCGAAGAAGTAATAGATGTTCCATAGCGGCAAAATCACGTGGCGAACCGTATCGCGGATCCCCTCGCCCTTGACTACCAGGTTTCCGCCCCGCACCACCGGGGAAGACATTAGGAACCAACGCATCGCATCCGAACCGTAGGTGTCGAACACTTCGTTAACATCGGGATAGTTGCGCAGCGACTTCGACATTTTGCGGCCATCATCGCCGAGCACAATCCCGTGAGAAACACAGGAAGTAAATGCCGGGCGATCAAAGAGCGCCGTCGCCAGCACGTGCAGCAGGTAGAACCAGCCGCGGGTTTGCCCGATATATTCCACGATGAAATCGCCGGGATAGTGATCCTCGAACCACTGCTGGTTTTCAAACGGGTAATGTACCTGCGCGTACGGCATGGAACCGGAATCGAACCAGCAGTCCAATACGTCGGGAATCCGCCGCATCATCGATTTACCGGTGGGATCATCTGGGTTAGGACGCACCAAAGTATCAATAAATGGCCGGTGCAAGTCTTTAACTTCCACCCCGAAATCTTTTTCCAGTTCCGCTAGGGAGCCATAAACATCTACGCGCGGATAGTTGGGGTCATCAGATTTCCAAACCGGGATAGGGCTACCCCAAAAACGGTTACGCGAAATCGACCAGTCGCGGGCTCCCTCGAGCCATTTACCAAACTGTCCATCCTTAATATGGTCCGGAACCCAGCTGATCTGCTGGTTCAGTTCCACCATACGGTCACGGAAGTCAGTGACTTTTACGAACCAAGAGGAAACCGGTTTATAGATCAGCGGCTTGCGGCAACGCCAACAGTGCGGATAGGAGTGCACGAAAGACTGTTGCCGCACCAGCACTGCCCGCTTTTCTTTCGGGGTGCGCGCCAAGGGGCCTTGGTCGTCTTCGTTTCCGAGCCGGAAGTCGCGAATAATCTGTTTATTGGCGTCAAAAATCTGTACGCCCTGGTAGTCGGAAACCTCTGCAGTAAATAGCCCGGCGTCATCTACCGGGGTAACCGCGTTAATCCCGTTAGCGGTCAGCAGGATCATATCGTCCTCGCCGTAGGGAGCCTGGTGCACCAGACCGGTACCATCAGTAGTGGTTACGAAGTCCGCAGCCAGTACGTGATAGGCCTTAGCGCCCGGGGTCTCGCCCTCGCCCAGCTGGTTTTTGTAGTAGTCAAAAATGGGCTCATAGGAGCGTCCTACCAGCTCGGAACCTGGGTATTCGGCAACGATGCTAGGATCTTCGCCCAGCTCTTTAGCGTAAGCAGGCAAAAGATCACGCGCGATAATAACTTTCTCCCCGGCTACCGGAGAATCTAAATCCACGTCTACCTGCACGGTTACATAAGTAATTTCCGGGCCGACTGCGATTGCCAGGTTGGAGGGCAGCGTCCAGGGAGTGGTGGTCCACACTAGCGCCAGTTCTCCAGTTTCCAGCCGCAAGCCCACGGTCACGGTATTGTCTTGACGATCCTGATAAATATCGTCATCCATTTTCAGCTCATGGTTCGACAGTGGAGTCTGGTCGTTCCAGCAATAGGGCAATACCCGGAATCCTTCATAGGCCAGTCCCTTATCGTAGAGCTGTTTGAACGCCCAGATCACCGACTCCATATAGGTGACGTCAAGGGTCTTGTAGTCATTATCGAAATCCACCCAGCGAGCCTGGCGGGTAACGTATTCTTCCCACTCTTTGGTGTAACGCAGCACTGATTCCCGGCAGGTCTGGTTGAATTTTTCAATCCCGATACCGTCAGGGCCTTCAATCTCGGATTTATCTTCAATCTTGAGGATCCGTTCAGTTTCTAGCTCTGCTGGCAGACCGTGGGTGTCCCAGCCGAAACGCCGCTCCACCCGGTGGCCTTTCATCGTCTGATACCGACCTACCACGTCTTTTACATAGCCGGTCAGCAAGTGCCCATAGTGGGGCAGACCATTAGCAAAAGGAGGACCGTCATAGAATACAAACTCGTTACTTCCCGCATCTCCGGCATCTCTTTGGGCAATCGACTTGCGGAAAGTGTCGTTCTGCTTCCAGTATTTCAGGGTCTGTTCCTCTAGTTGGGGAAAAGACGGATTGGCGGAAACATCGCCATCTTTATGCCGCGGATAGTAGCCCACGTTAAACCTCACCTATTTCGAGCTGTTACTGCCAGTGCCGGGACGAAGGCTTTCCAGCCCCGCGGTACCACCCCGCTTCGCCCAAAAATCTGGGCCTCATTAACTGCTGTTACGGGCTTACCCGTCTGGTTCTACTGCCTGCATCCAGGGTTCTTCCAGAAGCTCCTCGGTGATAGCCGGATCAACGCCACTTGGCAACAGCATAGCGGGTTTAACTTTCTCAGGTAATTTTGTCCGCGCTAGGATAAGAACAGTTGGCATAAATCACTTTCTTCAGGAGGACGCATGGCCAAGTTAGGGGTTATCGGGGTTGGCGCAATGGGAGGCGCGATTGTGCGCGGGCTAATCGCCTCCGGACAGCTGCCGGCAGCAGACATTTTAGCTTTCAACCGTACCCGGGAGCGGATGCACTCCCTCGAGGACGAGTTTTCCCTGCCCGTAGCCCCGGATGCTGCCACCGTCGCTAAGCAGGTAAAATACCTGCTGCTAGGGGTAAAACCCTATATGATCGCCCCTCTGCTGGATGACTTAGGCGATGCCCTCGCCGCGAAACCGGTAGTGATCTCAGTGGCTGCCGGAAAACCTATAGCTACAATTGAAGCGCATTTACCGGAACAAACCCCGGTGGTACGGGTAATGCCCAATGTGAATGCCCAAATCAACCAGTCCATGTCCGGGATTGCTGCCAACCAGTACGTTAGCGAAGAAGCCCTAGCGGAAGTCCGCGCCATGTTTGATGCCATTGGTAAAACCGCGCTGGTACCCGAAGATCATTTCGCTGCCTTTGCCGCGCTTGCCGGGTGCTCCCCGGCCTGGATTTACCGTTTAATTGATGCCCTGGCGCAAGCGGGGGTAGCCCACGGCTTTAAGAAAGAGGAAGCTACTCGGATAGTGGCGCAGGCGGTAGCCGGTTCGGCACAAAACGTCCTCGAAAATCTGCCTCAAGGTTTAAACCCGCAGGCCTTAGTGGATCAGGTGTGTTCCCCAGCGGGTACCACGGTAGCCGGCCTGTTAGCTATGGAAGATGCCGGTTTTTCGGCGGCCGCTCGTGCCGCGGTAAATGCGGCAGTAGCCCGGGACCAGGAACTATCGGCGTCCTAAAGTAATCACGTTTTGCGCTAAAACCTGCGTTAAGATAGAAGCAGTTAGCATTTTGAGAGTCAATCTCAGCTAGCCGCTGCAAAACAGGAGGTAAGGATGACCACTCCAGGACACGAAGATAATCAGGGGATGTGTCTTTACATAGTCCTGTATGACTATGACCCTAAACTAGTGGGACTCAAAAGCGAGATTCGTGCCAATCATCGTGCCTTTATGCGCCGACTAAATAGCCTGGGCACGGTACTTTCTACCGGCAGAACCGCCACCTTGCATGAACAGGGCTCATTGACCATTATGCTGGCTCGCGATGCGGAAGAAGCGAAGCAGATTCTAGCAGACGACCCCTATGCGCAAGCGGGGATCGTGAAATCCATGACCGTACGGGAATGGTCGCCCGTAGTGGGAACTTTCGCCGACTGTTAAGCCGGCTGTGCTCTGCCCGGTATCTTGGTTTTGTGACTAGACGGCAACGGTTAAGTAGATTCTTCGATCCCTTTATCCTTTCCATCCTGGTTATTTTGGTGTTGGGGATTTTAATCCCGGTACCTGCGGTGCTGGTCAATGCCCTAGGCTATTTAGGGAACGCCCTAATCGTGCTGTTGTTTTTTCTTTATGGGGCGCGCCTATCTACTAAAGAAATTTGGGAAGGATTAAAGAACTGGCGCTTACAAGGCGCGGTTGCGCTTTCTACCTTCGTACTTTTCCCGCTACTGGGAATAGCGATGCACCCACTGGATTTGAAGCTCCTGGGACCAGTATTCGCCCTGGGAACCCTCTATCTAACTTTACTGCCCTCTACGGTACAGTCCTCGGTAACCTTTACTTCTATTGCCGGAGGCAATATCGCAGGCGCAGTTTGCTCGGCTACGATCTCTAATATCGCCGGCATTATTCTCACCCCTGCCCTGGTGTTTGTGGTCATGGGCAGAGCCAGCGGAATCGAGGCCACGCGGGTAGTAAATGTGTTATTGCAACTGTTACTACCCTTTGTGTTAGGGCAGCTACTTCACCGGTTTATCGGCAAGTGGTTAAATACGCATCGCGCTCTAACCAAAGCCACCGATAACGGCACTATTTTGGCGATCGTAGCCTCATCAGTTTGCGGGGCTACTGCCGGGGGTCTTTGGCAAAAAATCTCGGCGCAGCAAGTGGGATTATTACTACTGCAATGCCTGATCGTATTGGCCATTATGCTCACCCTCACTTGGAATTTGGGTCGCTGGATATCCTTAAACCGTCGCGACCGCATTGTGTTACTAATGTGCGGATCCAAGAAATCCCTGGCCACCGGACTGCCAATGGCAGCCATTATTTTTCCGCCTGCTACGGTAGCGGCAGTGACTATCCCGGTAATTGTATTTCACCAATTCCAGTTAGTAGTCTGCGCAGTTTTGGCGCGCCGCCTGGCCGCTAAGCCCGCCTAATCTGAGCGACAAAGGCAGGACATAAACTTGCCGCCCCTACCAGAGCAAAGCCCGGTAGGGGCGGCATTAAGGTTTTTACCGCGTTTAGCCTTCTTCGTCCTCCGGAACAAAGTCAACGCCGCTTTCTTTACGCTGCTCGGGCGTAATCGGAGCCGGAGCATCAGTGAGCGGATCGTAGCCACCCCCGGACTTGGGGAAAGCAATCACGTCGCGAATCGAATCCGCGTGGGTCATCAAAGACACGATCCGATCCCAACCGAAAGCGATTCCGCCGTGGGGAGGCGCGCCATATTTGAAGGCGTTCAGCAAGAACCCAAACTTTTCTTGAGCCTCTTCTTCCGACAGCCCCATGACCTTGAAGATACGTTCTTGCACGTCACGGCGGTGGATACGGATGGAGCCGCCTCCGATTTCGTTACCGTTTAGCACAATATCGTAAGCATAGGCGAGGGCGTTCCCCGGGTCTTCCTCGAAGCGGTCAAGCCATTCCGGCTTGGGAGAAGTAAAGGCGTGGTGTACCGCGGTCCAAGCAGAAGCTCCCAGCGCCACGTCCCCTTCCGCCTTGGCAGCTGCCGAGGGCTTAAACAGCGGGGCATCCACTACCCACACGAACTTCCATTCATTCGGGTCTAGCAGATCGCAGCGGGCACCGATTTCTAGGCGGGCGGCCCCCAGCAGGGCGCGAGCCTCATCGATCTTGCCGGCACCAAAGAAAATGCAGTCGCCCGGTTTAGCTCCGGTTGCCTCCGCTAGGCCTTCGCGTTCGCTATCAGTCAGATTCTTGGCTACCGGTCCGGAAAGGGTGCCGTCCTCTTCTACCTTTACGTAGGCCAGGCCCTTGCCGCCACGCGAACGCGCCCAATCTTGCCATTTATCGAAAGTACGTCGCGGCTGAGAGGCGCCACCCGGCATCACTACTGCGCCCACGTATTCCGCGTTGGCAAACACCCTAAAGGGGGTGTCTTTAAAGTATTCAGTCAAGTCAGTTAGTTCTAGACCAAAGCGCAGATCCGGTTTATCAGTGCCAAAACGCGCCATGGCATCGGCGTAGGACATATGGGGAATCGGGGTTTCGATATTGACATCAATCAGCTTGAAGATGTTGGTCAGCACCTGTTCAGCTACCTCGATAACGTCTTCTTGCCTTACGAAACTCATCTCCACGTCCAGCTGGGTGAACTCGGGCTGGCGGTCAGCGCGGAAGTCCTCGTCCCGGTAGCAGCGCGCAATCTGGTAGTAGCGCTCCATGCCGGCCACCATTAGCAGCTGTTTGAACAGCTGGGGAGACTGCGGCAAGGCATACCAGGAGCCGGGCGCTAGACGCGCCGGTACCAAGAAGTCCCGCGCCCCCTCGGGAGTGGAACGGGTCAAAGTCGGAGTTTCAATCTCTACGAAGCCCAGAGAATCTAAAGTATCGCGAGTGACTTTGGATACCTTAGAGCGCAGACGCAAACGGTTTTGCATCTCGGGACGACGCAAGTCCAGGTAGCGGTATTTCAGACGTGCATCCTCACCAACTTTCCCGGAATCCTCGGCGTGTACCGAAACTTGGAAAGGCAGCGCGGCTGCCGGGTTGAGTACCTCAACTTCATCGGCATAAACCTCAATTTCGCCAGTCGGCAGTTCCGGATTCTCATTGCCCTCCGGACGGGGATGCACCTTGCCTTTGATCCGCAAAACATATTCACTACGCAGCTCATGGGCGATTTTTTCGTCATGGATAACTATCTGAGCTACCCCGGAGGCATCACGCAAATCAATAAAGCAAACACCTCCGTGATCGCGGCGGCGATCTAGCCAACCCGCTAGTTCTACTGTTTGTCCCACCAGGTCGCGGTTTAGAGTTCCCGCGTCATGCGTTCTGAGCACTGCTATTCCTTTCCTCATGTAACTGTTAATAGTTTAGCCTCCCGCGCCAGTGGGAGGGATTTCCTGCCGCTCTAGGTGGCGTGATTCACTGGCTGGGATTTCTTCACTTGCCTGCTACCTCCGGTAACGTTAAAGCGAATGATATTTAAGCAGACAGGCATAAACATGAGCGAAATAGCCGCGGGGACCAGTGCGTCCTCTTTGGAAACCAATCCCAACTTTGAAACCGGGGAACTAGACCTAGAGGGCAGCTTCGATACCCACGAAGCAGACGCCGCTACAGCCCAGGGATCCCCCGAAGAAACGACTTTCTTTTCTGACCTAGGGTTACCGAAAATTATTTTGGACACCTTAGAAAACATGGGATTTAGCGAGCCCACCCCGATCCAGCGGCAAGGGATTCCCCCGTTGATGGCGGGACGGGATGTAGTAGGGATTGCGCAAACTGGAACCGGGAAAACCGCGGCCTTCGGGCTGCCTATTCTGTCTGCATGTGACCAAGCCGGACAGGTTCAAGCCCTAATTCTGGCTCCTACCCGGGAGCTGGCTGCCCAATCAGCTACTGCCCTTACCGAATTTTCTCGGGGAATGAAACTAAAGGTAGTGGCGGTTTATGGCGGCGCCTCTTACGGACCGCAGATTTCGGCTTTGCGAGACGGCGCCCAAATCGTGGTGGGCACTCCCGGACGGATCATGGATTTAATGGAGCGCGGGGAACTCGATTTATCGGCACTCAAGTTCTTCGTCCTGGACGAAGCAGATGAAATGCTGCGGATGGGATTTTCCGAGGACGTGGACCAGATCGCTAGCGGCGCTAACCGCGACGCCATCCGCGCCCTCTTTTCCGCCACTATGCCTCCCGCCATTAAACGGATTGCGGAGCGGCACCTATCCGATCCAGTTGAGATTTCAATCGCGCCCCAATCTTCCACAGTGGAGACAGTAAATCAGACCTATGCGGTAGTGCCTTTTAAATTCAAATCCGAGGCTTTATGCCGCGTACTAGCGCTAAGTGAGGCCGCAGCTTCCATCGTGTTCGTGCGCACCCGGATCGATGCCGAACAGGTGGGGACCGAACTTCAGAATGCCGGATTCTTAGCCGCGGCTATTAGTGGAGATGTAGCCCAGGCAGAGCGGGAAAGGATCGTGGCACGCCTGCGCGAAGGCACCTTAGATGTACTGGTAGCCACCGATGTAGCTGCGCGCGGCCTCGATGTCGAGCGCATCGGGCTAGTAGTCAATTACGATGTGCCGCGAGAAGCCGAAGCTTATGTGCATCGCATCGGTCGCACCGGAAGAGCCGGACGCGAAGGCACCTCGCTAACCTTCTTTACTCCCCGGGAGCGCCCTCGCAAACGCGTAATTGAAAAACTTACCGGTGAAAAAATGACCGAAGTTTTTATCCCCTCTCCCGACCAGGTAGCGCAGGCACGCGCGAATCGGATGACCGAACAGATTGGCCGGCGCCTCGAAAAAGGAGAAATGGAAGTCTACTATGACGCGATCCAAGATCTGGTAGTGGCAAAAGGAATGGATATTGGGGACGCCGCTGCCGCCCTCCTAGCTTTAGCGAGTGGGGATTTTGGACCCGAAAAACGCAAATTGGAATTCCGAGTCCGCCGGGAAGAAAAGGTCGACGAATTAGGGCGCTTCATCTCCGCCAGTTTCGAAGAAGGTCGCGAAAATGAAGGAAGCAAGAGCTCCCGCGCTAAGGGGTCAGCCCGCCGCCACTTCTCCTCCGGTTCTTCTCGACGCTACCGAGTGGAAGTAGGACGCCGGGACCGGGTAAAACCCGGGGCCATAGTGGGGGCAATTACCGGAGAAGGCGGCCTCAAAGGTGGCGACGTGGGGCATATAGATATCCTGCAAAGTTTCTCGTTAGTAGAAATGGCTCGCCCGCTTTCCCCCGAAACCATTCGTAAGATTGCTAAAGCTCGAGTATCCGGACGTACCCTGCGGATGCGCGAGGACGAAGGCCCCGGTAAACACAGCGGTAAAAAACACGGTAAAAAACGCGACTTTAAGCATAAACGACGCGGTTAGGAATTTTCTGTTCCCACGGAACATCCCGGTCACTGGTTTTCCGGTAAATGGATTTCAGGCTGCTGGTGATTTGCCCGCCCCGCTCCGAAGGGGATTGCCCCAGAGCTTAGCGGTTTATCCCGCCAGGCAGCTGCCCGCCGCCACCAATTGCTCTTGCGTAGTTTCCAAATTAACTTGGCCTTTAACTTTTACGTCTTCAGCAAAGGTAAAGGGGCCGGTAACTTTAAAAGCGGTCGCCTCCCGCAGCGAGGGCACTCCGTGCGGGAAACGCGCTTCAAAATCAGAGATCTTCTTAAAGAAGCGGGAATCCAAATCCACTGCTACTTCTTGATCGCTGATTTTAGCCAGGTGATAGTTAGCGTCCAGATCATAGAGATCAGAACGCAACAAAGTCAGTTCATTAGTGGTTTTCACCGGGAGAAAGCGACTACGCGGCACCAAGATGGCAGTCGCTCCCTTAAAGGAAGCAATCGCTGCCCCCATGGCGGTTTCCATTTGAATAACTGCCGGGCTTTCGGGATCGGCAGGGTCAACGGTCTTGTGATTGGCGATTAAGGGTAGCCCCAGCACCGCATTATTTTCTACCAGGGCATCCCGCAATTTAACCAGGTCAAACCAGAGATTATTAGTGTGAAAGAAGGGGTGGCGATGTTCATCGGTGAAGTAATCCATCTGCTCCGGCGGAGTCTGGGCAGTATCCCGCAAAATCAATTGTCCATCTAGCTTGCGGATCGCTAAATGCCCACCTTTGCGGTCATTGATAGTGCGCACGCAAAGCTCAGCCGCATAGGGCGCTCCGCTGGCCGCAAACCAGCCCGCGATCTGGGCATCCGGGGTAGCCCCCAAATTATCGGAGTTAGAAGTCATCGCATAGCGGTAACCCGCCGCGATCAATTTATCTAACAATCCGGAACCATAGAGGGCAGTATAGATATCGCCGTGACCAGGCGGACACCATTCTAAAGAGGGATCCTTTTCCCAAGACACCGGGGTTAAATCATCGGCGCGTAGCTTCGGTTCTTGATTCTGTAAAAAGTCCAGCGGCAATCCCGCAACTTCAATTCCCGGGTGGCGTTGCAGCGCCGCCAAAGTGTCAGCCTGGGTACGGAAAGAATTCATGAAAATTAGGGGCAGGCTTACCCCGTATTCCTTACGTGCGGCCAGCACCTGCTGGCAAATAATATCCAGGAAGCTCAGACCCGCGCGCACCGGTAATAAAGACTTAGCTTTATCCATCCCCATGGAGGTACCTAGTCCCCCATTGAGCTTTATCATCACGGTTTTAGCTAAAGCAGCCTGCCCCTGCTCGGGACTAACCTGGTTGGCTTCTAAGCGATCCACGCTGGTAAGCGGGGATATCGTTTCCTCGGGAATAAAACCGGTATGTTCGCCCTCTAAGACCTGGTAGTAGTGGGAAAAGACCGAGATGGCGGCGGGGCTAACCCCGGCTTGCTCCATTTTTTCAACTGCCTGGGCTAGTCCCGCTTTGCTCATCACAGTCCTCTTTCTTGACGTTAACAGCTCCTAAAAGGACTCTACCTGCTTAAGCCAAGCTTCACGGGCTTTTAGTGACTCTTGAAGTTCTGCCGCTTTTTTACTATCCCCATCCGCTTCTGCCTGAGCAATCTCCGACTTAATCTGGTCGATAAGACCTTTAAGCTGTCCTGCCATGCCTTCGGCGCGCGCCTTGGTTTCCGGGTTTGATTTACGCCAGATTTCCTCTTCCAAGTTGCGCAGGTGATCCTCTACCGCACGCATCCGCCGTTCCACGCGATCAATATCGGCGCGCGGAACATGCCCAATTTCGTCCCATTGCTCCTGTAAGGGACGCAGCCGGGATTTAATTTCCTCTACGTCGGTGAGCTCTTTGAGGGCTTCTGCCTTCACCAAAAGAGCTTCTTTCTTGGCGAGGTTCTCCCCTTCTAAGGCATTGACAGCTTCGTTTTGAGCATTACGAGCATCAAAGAACTGCTGTTGCGCCCGGTGGAAGCGTTGCCAGAGGGCGTCATCTTCCCGGCGGGAGGCACGTCCTGCCGCCTTCCAGCGGGTCATTAAATCCCGGTAGGCGCGGGCGGTCTCGCCCCAGTTAGTGGAATCGGAGAGGGCTTCGGCCTCGGCAATAAGTTTTTCTTTCGCTGTCTTCGCTTGCGCCTGCGTGGCATCTAGTTCGGTAAAGAATGCGCGGCGCTTCTTGTCGAAGGTGGAACGAGCCGCTGCAAAGCGTTTCCAGAGTTCATCTTCTATTGCCCGGTCAATCCGCGGCCCGGCATGCTGGAGACGTTTCCACTCGTCCAGCAAGTCTCTTAACTCTTGACCAGAGTGCTTCCACTGGGTACGAGCAGAATCTTGCGCGGCGATTTCTTCGGCCCGCACCACCACTTGTTCGCGATTTTTACGCGCCTCTTCCTTGGCTTCCGCCCGCTGCTGAGCAGCCTCTTCTTTGCGCTTATCGGCTTTTTCCTGCAGCTTAGCAACTTTTTCCCGCAAAGCCGGGAGATCACCGACTGCAGCCGGCTCGCTGACCTGTTCGCGCAGTGACTTCATAGTCTGGTCAATCTCGCGTTCGGCCAGCCGGGGCAGTCGCTCCGCAAACAACGATATTTGGGCGGCAATATCCAGGTAGCGCCTGACGTAGATATTCAAAGGATTCTCGGGAACTTCCGCCGGGAACTGACCAATCTGGCGTTCAGCTTCCCCATCTTTAACCCAGACGCGCCCCTCTTCATCAACGCGTCCAAAAGGCAAGGCTGCCGAAAAATCAGGGGTCCTTACCGGAGCTACCGGTTTATTTTCCCTAGGTAAACGAATCTTCCCCGGGGTGGGAACGGGTTTGGGCTTGGGAGCGGTATCGGGCTGTTCAGTCACTAATTTTTCCTTAAATCAGTTATTTTAGCGGCTAGGATTAGCCGCCTGCGCGCGGAGCTGATTGCTCCTTAACCATATTATGCCCTAGAGCTGCTAAACCACCAAGGGCGCACATCCTTTAAGATATCCCTATGAGGATCGAAAAATTTTATGCGCCCTTCTATTCAGAAAACCCTTATTTGCTCCTAGCTCCCGGGAGTCGGGAAGCCTTGGTTGTAGACCCCGGATCTGGTGCTTTAGACCAGCTGCAAGCCACGCTACAACGCCTGGAAGTAACCGTGGCGGCAGTGCTGTGTACTCACGGACATGCTGACCATATTTGGGATGCTCATGCTATCGCTGGCAAGGCTCCGGTCTATATTCCCGCCCCCGACGAATACCGTTTTCACCCGGAAAAGCTAGATCCTCGCGAACGTGCCGAGCATGAACTAGCGCTCCCACCCTGGAAAGAACCCGAAAACTTGCAGGTACTGCCCGGCGCTGCCACCAGTGAAGGAGCAGAACTAGCGCCGGGAATTTTTATGCGAGCAGTCCCCGCTCCCGGACACACCGAAGGATCCACGCTATTTCTTTTCGAAGCCGAAGCCTTGTGCGGAAATGCAGAACCGGAAGCCCAAACTATTTACCAGCAGTGGCTAAACGAATCTGGACGGGAAAAAGAGGCTCCTCGGCAGCTAGCTTTATCAGGCGACGTAATTTTTGCCGGCTCGGTGGGACGCACCGATTTGCCCGGCGGTGATTCCCAGCAGATGCTGCATACCCTGCGCACCCTGCAAAATGTGATTCACCCTGATACCCTGCTGCTTCCTGGACATGGCCCGGCCACAGTCTTCGGTTTGGAGAAAGCCCACAACCCCTTCTTGGCGCAAGCTAGATACCAAGGCTAATAGTTTTCCACAGTCCTTTTAGGTTTTGGTTTTCCTTACGAGTTACTGGCGGCTTTGTTTAGGATCCTCACGCCCGCCAGGCTAAATCCATGGAAGCAATCCTGGTTGATGCCTTGGGAAACCAACTGCTGCAAGGGGCAGCGCGAGCCTCGCTACTGCGCGGAAATCGTTTTATTCGTAGCCATAGCGGAACGGTTGATTTACTGGCCGAGCCGGTTACTTTAGCTTCCATCTACGGACGGGCGCTCTTTTTGGCTCCCCTAGTTCCTAGCGGATGTTTCCTTAGTGCGCACTCCGCCGCCTGGGTTTGGGCAGGAAACTCCTGTCCCCCGCAGACGGTATATATCGCGAGTTTACGCCGTCCGCGGCGCGCCGCTGATTGCCGCTACTGGATCCAGCTGGACGCGCCCTCGCGCCGACGCTTCCAGCAGCAGGGAATTATCCCCCTAGGATGCAATCGAATAGGCGACAGTACCCTAAAAAGCCAAGCCGCTAACCGGGGTCGCGGCTCGCGTAATGATTTTGTACGCCTGGGGAAAGTCAATCTGCTGAGTCCGACAGCTGCTCTACACTCTTGCGACCGCTATCCCCACCTGACCGGTAAGGATAGCTGGAACCGCGCCCGGCTATTGGCTTTGGTTAACCGGTTGTTTACGCAAAGTACCGGTGGTGCGTTTTGCTAAAAACACCCCCGGAATCTTATGGATATCATTCAAAATCGCGTGCAAATAGCGAGAGTCTGCCACTTCGAAAGTGTAGCGGGAAGTAGCTACCCGATCTGAAGAAGTGTTCATGGACGCCGCCAAAATATTAGCGCGATAATCCGCCAATACCTGCGTAACGTCATTAATCAATCCCTCACGATCGAGCGCCTGAATCTCAATTTCTACCTGGAATTTTGCAGTCGGATGCTCTGCCCAAGAAACCTGCACTACCCGTTCGGGATGCGCCATCAAGTTTTGGGCATTGGAACATTCCTCGCGATGGACAGACACCCCGTGACCCCGGGTAACAAACCCGACAATTTTATCTCCCGGTAGCGGATTACAGCAGCGGGCAATCTTCGTCCAGATTTCTCCCTGTTTCATCCCTTCAACCTGGATACCGGTGCCTTCGTTACTACTACTAGGACGTGCTTCAACTTGCTCCGGAAGGACTGCCTCGGACAGGGTCTCCTCTGCTCCGTCCTCTCCCCCGGCACTTTCCATGAGTTTTTCAACTACATGGGCTGCCGAAACATGGTGGCTACCTACTGCCGCATAAAGGGCGGAGACATCGCCGTACCCCATACCAGAGGCCAAAGCCGTCATCGTCTCATGACTCATCAGGCGCTGCAAAGGTAGATTTTGTTTGCGCATATAGGTCGAAATCAGACCCTGTCCGGCTTCGATAGCTTCTTCGCGGCGTTCTTTAGAGAACCAGGCTTTGATCTTGTTGCGAGCCCGGGGGCTGGCCACAAACTGTAGCCAATCCCGAGAAGGACCTGAGGTCGGAGAGCGGGAAGTTAGCACCTCAACGTTATCCCCGTTTTCCAACTTGGTGTCCAGGGGCACCAATTTGCCGCCAACTTTTGCCCCCACAGTACGGTTACCTACTTCGGTATGCACCGCGTAGGCAAAATCGACCGGAGTAGCGCCCGCCGGCAGATCTTTAACCTCTCCCGCCGGGGTAAACACATATACCCGGGATCCTGACATTTCATAGCGCAGAGAATCCAAAAATTCACCCGGGTCTTGGGTCTCTTTTTGCCAATCCACTAATTGGCGCAGCCAGCCCATTTCGCCACTATCAGCCAATACCCCTTTATTATCGCCTGCCGATTTAGCGTTGGGGTCTTCTTTGTAGCGCCAGTGAGCAGCGATTCCATATTCGGCGCGGCGATGCATTTCCCAGGTGCGAATCTGGATTTCTACCGGTTTACCTCCGGGGCCTACGACCGTAGTATGTAGCGACTGGTACAGATTGAATTTGGGCATTGCAATATAGTCTTTAAAGCGCCCCGGGATCGGGTTCCAACGCGCGTGCATTTCCCCGAGGACTGCATAACAATCCCGCACCGTATCTACCAGTACCCGCACCCCAACTAGATCATAGATATCGTCAAAGTCGCGTCCGCGGACAATCATCTTTTGGTAGATGGAATAGTGATGTTTGGGGCGGCCAGTTACCTGTCCCGCGATCTTATTTACCCGTAAATCTTCTTTTATTTTGTCGATTACTTCGCGCAGATATTTTTCGCGTTCCGGGGCACGCTCATGCACCAAGTTATCGATTTCTTCATAAAGATCCGGGTAGAGAGTCTTGAAGGCCAGATCCTCTAGCTCCCATTTGATGGTATTCATCCCCAGGCGATGGGCCAGAGGCGCAAAAATCTCTAAGGTTTCCCGCGCCTTATTTTGCGCCGATTTGGGGGAAACATATTTCCAAGTCCGCGCGTTATGGAGACGATCCCCCAGTTTTATCACCAACACCCGAATATCGCGGGACATGGAGATAATCATTTTGCGCACGGTTTCGGATTGTGCTGCCTGCCCGTAGGTGACTTTGTCTAGTTTGGTTACCCCGTCAACCAGGAGGGCGATTTCTTCCCCAAAATCGGCGGTAAGTTCCTCCAGGGTATAGTCGGTGTCCTCCACCGTGTCATGCAGCAGCGCCGCTGCCAAGGTGGTGCTGGTCATCCCAATTTCTGCCAGGATAGTAGCCACCGCTACCGGATGGGTAATATAGGGTTCCCCTGATTTGCGGAACTGCCCTTCATGGCAACGCGAGGCCGTCTGATAGGCGCGTTCTATCAAAGAAATATCTGCTTTGGGATGATTGGCGCGAAGCGCGCGCACCAAAGCTTGAATATGAGGATCAATGTTTTTAGAACGCCCAGTTAACCAGGCCAAAGAAGCACGCACCCGCGAGGACGGAACTGCGTTGGCGCCCTCATCAGGAGTGATAGAACTCATGTATCTAGTTTAGTGACCCTCCAGTCATTTCCCCAATTTGCCAGTTAGATCGGCCCATGGATGGGAAAAGGAGAAGCAAATACTCTAGATCAGAGTCAGGGCTTCACATTCCAAGTCGCCGATATGCTCGCGGCCATCGAGTTCTTCCAGCTCCATCAAAACGCACACGGATTCTACGATTGCGCCCGCGCGTTTGATGAGCGCCGCCGACGCATTTACGGTGCCGCCAGTAGCCAGCACGTCATCGAGTACTAAAACTCGCGCACCCTCTTTAATGGAATCTGGTTGCAGTTCCATGCGGGATTTGCCGTACTCGAGGCCGTAGTCGATCCCGATTACCGGACCAGGCAGTTTCCCCGCTTTACGGATCATCAAGGTGCCTAGCCCCAGTTCGACCGCTACCGGAGCCGCAATCAAGAATCCCCGGGATTCCAGGCCGGCAACCAAATCCACGCGGCCGCGGTAAAAATCAGCTAGCCCCTTCACCAACTGGGAAAACGCTTCTCCGTTAGCCAGCAGCGGGGAAATATCTCTAAAGAGTACCCCCGTTTGCGGAAAATCCGGCACGTCGCGCAGGTTCTCGCGAATAATTTTTCCTAAGGGAGCGAGTTTGGGGTTTATCATCGTTTGCTCCTGGGAGTGCGTTTGGGTTGTGCCTGTTGTCCCTGGTGATGACCGGCTTTCAAAGGCTGCGCCACCCGGGAAAGCTCTGCTTCCTGTCCCTCAATCTGGTCGCTGCCACCAGCTCGCTTCTCCAGTACCTTTTGGGTGTGACTGGAAATCTTTTCGGTGCGCGAACGCAACAGCATCAGCATAGAAGGTGCAATCAGAATCGAAGAGAGGGTACCGGCAATCATCCCTACAAATAGTGCTAAGGAAATATCACGCAAGGTGCCGCCCCCGAGAGTGATCCAGGAAATCAACAGGATCGAGGTAACCGGTAGCAGCGCCACCACAGAAGTATTGATCGAGCGCACCAGAGTCTGGTTGATTGCCAGGTTGACGATCTCGCCGTAAGTAGAGCGGGTTTGCTGCTCGAAATCAACCGAAAGTTCACGTACCTTATCGAAGACTACCACCGTGTCATAGAGGGAGTAGCCCAAAATGGTGAGCACCCCGATGATAGTGGCCGGGGAAATCTCTACCCGAGTCAGCGCTAAAACCAGGCCGGTGATTAGCACGTCATGACAGAGCGCGAACAATGCCGAGAATGCCATTGTCCAGGTTCTAAAGTACGCCCACAACATTAGAGCTACTAGGATAAAGAAAATAACCAAAGATTGCAGCGCCTTATAGGTCACGTCCGCGCCCCAAGACGGGCCAATCGTGGTCGCCGCTACTTTGGCTTCTGGCACCTTATAGGCTTTAGCTAAATCGGAAACCACCTGACGCTTAGCGGTAGTATCTAGGGAAACTGATTGCACCCGAATGGAAGATGCTCCCACCGAGTTCACCGAGGAACCCTTGAGCTTAGGGTTGGCGTTTACTACCTTTTGAGCCGGAGCTTGATCTCTACCCGCCACCGAAGAAATTGTGAACTCGGTGCCGCCCTTAAAGTCAATAGAGCGCTCCAACCCCAGCACTGATATCGCCAGCACTGAAATCAGCATTAACGCAACCCCCGCAATCAGCAGGTATTTGCGGTTATCAATAAACTTGTAAGATTTGCGACCAGAATAGAGGGCATTACCCCAACTTGCGAAACTCACTTTTCTTCCTCCTGGTCCGTCGCGGATACTGACGTTGGCTCATCTGCAGGAGCATCATCCTCGTTCGAATCCGCTTTTACCGCGTCTGCTTCCTTAGCTTTGTCATCATCTGACTTTCCGGCGTCCTCTTCCGGCTGAGATTTATAGACAGAGCGAATCTTGCGAACCTGTCCCGCGCCTACATACCGGTAGGTTCCGCGCTGCGCACCCAGGTGCTCTGGATCGAGGCCGGAGAGCTTATGTCCTTCACCGAAGAACTTAAACCGCAGTAGCCACACCATCATCGGGTGGGTGAAGATGAAGATTAGCGCCAAGTCGATCAAAGTAGTGATCCCGAGGGTGAAGGCGAAGCCCTGTACCCCGCCCACTGCCAGGAAGTAGAGCACGCAAGCCGCCAGCACGTTCACCAAGTCGGAGGTAACGATAGTGCGTTTTGCCCGATCCCAACCGACGCTAACCGCACTCGACAAGGCTTTGCCGTCGCGAACCTCATCGCGAATCCTCTCGAAGTAAATAATGAACGAGTCAGCGGTAGTCCCGATAGACACGATCACGCCCGCAATGCCCGCTAGGGAGAGGCGATAGCCCATCGACCAGGACAATAAAGTCAAGGTCAAGTAGAGGAGCACACCGGCGCTCACCAGAGAGCCCACCGCGACTACTGCTAGGCCGCGGTATTGCCAAATCAGATAAAAGACCACCAGAATTAAACCGATAATACCGGCAATAACCCCATAACGGAGCTGGTCAGCACCCAGGGTAGCCGATACTTGTTGTTCGGATTGCACATCGAAGTTTAGCGGTAAGGAGCCGAACTTCAACTGGTTCGCTAAGGCCGTAGCAGAAGAACGGGTAAAAGATCCCGAAATCTCGGCTTTGCCGTTAGTGATCGCGTTATTTACTCCCGGTGCTGAAACTACCAGTCCATCCAGCACGATCGCGAAACGGTTCTTATCGTTATTTTGCCCTGGCGGTAAGCCGTTTTCTCCCGCAACCGGTTTACCCCGGTACTTCATCATCCGGGTGGTGATATCCGCGAATTGGGAGGCACCCTGTTTATCGAAAGATAAGCTTACTATCCACTGTCCGGTGGACTGCCCGGAAGCACCGGTTCCCATCCCCGATTCCGCAGAAGAAATCCGCGCACCCGAAACCTCAGCAGGAGACAAAATATACTTCTCGTGCCCTTCGCTGGAGCAGGCTACCAGTGGTTTCTTAATATCACCGGAGGAGCCACCTTCCCGAGAGCTCTTTTGCTGACAATCTTTGGCATAGAACTCTTGCAGAACTTTCTCGGTTATCCAAGCATCATCCGAATTGTCTTTAGGCTGGCTTGCCGGCTTATCACTGATCTTGCCGTCATGGTCAAGATCCGCCAATTGCTTAGCAAAGGCTTCCGGATCGATGTTTGCCGGTTTCGCCTGCTTCTTGCCGGCTTGTTGTTGCTCTGCCTGTTGCGCCATCACCGATTGGGGAACTCCCGGAGCAGAACGCAATACCGCACGGAAATACAACTCTGCGGACTGGCGCACCAAATCCAAAGTTTCTTTGGAAGGGTTACCGGGTAGGGAGACCAAAATATTGGAGTTACCCTGGGAGGTGATCTCCGCTTCCGAAACCCCGGAAGCATCGACACGCTGCCTAATAACCTCAATCGCCTGGGTAATATCCTCAGAGGTAACTGCACGTTTAGCTCCGGAAGCAGCATTACCTTTCGGGGTGAGGATCAGCTGGGTGCCGCCCTCCAAATCCAGAGCCAAAGAGGGGGTTGGTTTAGCTTTCTTAGTGAGTACCCCCACCAGTAGGGTTCCCGTTAAAGCCAGCACAAGTACCAGGAAAAATGCCAGTGTGCGTCCGGCGTGATATTTTTTCTTCGCCAATGTTGTTCTTTCCGTTATATACGGTGATTATTTCTTCGCTTATTAGTTCTTTTCGCTGGGATCGCCATCCGCAGAAGCGGCGTCGTCTTTGGCCTCGTCACTGGAAGTTTCTTCTTCCGGGGAATCGGCCGCCAGATCCTTGGCCTCTTCGGCTTTATCAGCTTTTTCGGTGTCCGCGTCCTGGGGGTCGGCTTCTGCGGTATCCGGCGCGAACGGCGGGTTCCCCACGCTGACAATCGCCCGAGATGTCCACAGGGTCTCGGTTCCATCCGAGGTTTCGAGCACGATTACGTCCCCATCGGTTTCTACATAGCGTCCATAAAAACCTGAGGTGGTCATCACCCACGCGCCGGGGACCATATCGTTAGCAAGTTTGTCGCGCTGCTCTAGTTGTTTTTTCTTGGCATTGCGTGAAGAAAAAATCATCATCAATAAGAACGCGCCAATGACGGCTAGAAGTACTCCACTTCCCATTGTCAACCTTCCAGTCTAAAATTCTTAACCTTAATGATTCTAAGCGTTAAAGGACATCTGTTTCATCTTTCTCACCCGGTTTAGGCCGGTTTTGTGACCAGTCGCCCCCTGATTCAGGCTTCGGCAAGTCAAAAAGCGATGCTTCTGCCTCTGGTCGCGGAGCAGTGATCCCCAGATGAGCAAAGGCACTATCAGTAGCGATTCGCCCGCGAGGAGTCCGGGCAATAAAACCCTCGCGCACCAGGTAAGGCTCCGAGACGGTTTCTACGGTTTCCGGTTCCTCCCCCACGGAAACCGCCAAAGTGGTCAGCCCGACCGGACCGCCGGCAAAACGTTTGCAGAGAGCCTCGAGAACCGCTCGATCCAAGCGATCAAGCCCGGCCGGGTCTACCTCGAACAGGTCAAGGGCAGCTTTAGCGGCTTCCAAAGACAGGGTTCCGTCCCCATGCACCTGGGCATAGTCGATTACTCTTCGGAGCAAACGATTCGCAATCCGGGGAGTTCCCCGCGAACGCGCCGCCATTTCCGCAGCTGCCCGCGGATCAAGTTCCGCCTCCATTAACCGCGCCGACCTGGTCAACACTTGTTGTAATTCGGCGGTGCTGTAATAGTCCAAATGAGCGGTAAAACCGAAGCGATCCCGCAAAGGAGCCGGTAGCAACCCAGAACGGGTAGTAGCACCCACGACTGTAAAGGGGGGCAGCGTCAACGGAATCGAGGTTGCCCCCGGCCCTTTGCCCACCACCACATCGACGCGAAAATCTTCCATCGCCAGGTAAAGCATTTCTTCCGCAGTGCGTGCCAAACGGTGAATCTCGTCGATAAAGAGCACGTCGCCCTCTTGCAGAGCCGAAAGAATTGCGGCTAAATCCCCGGCATGCTGAATCGCCGGGCCAGAGGTTAGTCGCAGTGAGGTTCCGGTTTCATGGGCAATAATCATCGCCAGAGTAGTTTTTCCTAAACCTGGCGGACCAGCTAACAGCACATGGTCAGGGGTAGCTCCCCGTCCGATTGCGGCTTTGAGCACCAAATCCAACTGGCGGCGAATTTTTTCTTGCCCTACGAAAGAGTCGAGATCTTTCGGACGTAGCGCGGCCTCGGCGGCTCGCTCGACTTCATCCGCCCCCGGTCCTACTGGAGAGCTGATCGCCCATTCGTTTGTTTCTTCCACGTTGCTCCCCTATGCGTGATGCTTGCCTAGTAATTGTAAGGCCGCACGCAAAAGCTCCGGCACCTGCGCTTGCGGGTTAGCTTCGGCTGCCTCTTTAACTGCTTTTTGTGCCAGCGGGGTTCGCCACCCAAGCTGCTCTAGGGCATGGCAAACTTCTTCGCGTTCGGCACTGCCAATCCCGCTGCTAGAGTCGCCTTCTCCTCCGGAAGGTTCACCCAGCTTATCCCCAATTTCTACCAAGATTCTTTGCGCAGATTTCTTACCTACCCCCGGGATTTGGGTAAGCGCCGCCAGGTCACCTTGGGACACTGCTGCCCGCAATTCGTCGGGACTAAACACCGCCAGAGCCGCCAATGCCAGTTTGGGACCGATCCCGGAAACGGTGATCAGGGTGGAGAAAATATCGCGTTCGTCGCGCCCCGCAAAACCGAAAAGGAGCCAAGCATCTTCTCTCACCACCAAGTGAGTCAAGATTTTGGCCTCTTTCCCGGCAGTCAAGGTAGATAAGGTAGCGGGAGTAGCAAAAAAGCTGTAGCCCACACCGGACACGTCAATAGTGGCTTTATCTAGCCTTACTTCCTCAATGGTTCCTGATAAATGCGTAATCATATAGAATCTCCGCTAGCTAGCTACTTAATAAACGCTATCCTACTTGCTCTTATTTCGCCTAAGCCGCGGATCAACTGCCCCGGTACGCCGGCTAGCTGCCTGCGCCTGTGCCCATATTTTTTGGGCGGGAGTAAGATCCCCCCGTGCAGAAATCTTGCCCGATAGAGAAACGTTAACGGTGCCATCTCGACTTGCTCCCTGCAAACCGTCTTGCCGCCAACCATGACAAATCGCAATCGCTAACGCGTCGGCAGCGTCGGCCGGCCGCACCACTTTATCCATCCGTAAAATGCGCTGCACCATATGCTGGACTTGAGCCTTATCGGCTACCCCCGAGCCGGTAACGGCGGCTTTTACTTCCGAGGGGGTATGGATCGCTAGCGGCAAGCGATGGGCGGCGGCTTCGCTCATCGCTATTCCCATAACCCACATGGTGGAGGTAACTGATTGCACGTTGTCTTGGGCGAATACCCGCTCAATCGACATTACTTCCGGGTGATGCTCTTCAATAGCTGCCGCAATCCGTTGGCGAATCTTATCTAAACGGAAATGAGACGCCATATTTTGCGGAGACCGGGCAACTTCGACATGTACCAGCTGGGCACGCCGCTGTGAATCCATATCAATGATCCCGATCCCGCAGCGAGTAAGACCGGGGTCAATCCCGATAATCCGCAACGAGACTACCTATTCGTCCCCTGCTTCGTATTGGGCTTGTACCTCGCGGCTAACCGAAAGATTAGTGAATACGTCCTGGACATCATCGCTATCTTCCAGCGCATCGATAAGCCGCATCACCTGGCGATACTTTGCCAGATCCAGCTCTGCTTCCGTGGTAGCTTTCCACTGGGATTCTGCTGAATCGTAGTCAATGCCGGCATCCTGTAAGGCTTTGCGTACTTCGACCAGATTTGTGGGATCACAAATAACGGTGAAGTTTTCGGCGCCTTCCTCGACCTCTTCGGCTCCTGCGTCCAGGACCGCCATCAAAATGGTGTCCTCGTCTACGCCCTCGGCCTTAGCTACCTCGATAGCTCCGATCCGGTTGAATAGGTAGGAAACGGAGCCGGGATCAGCCAGGTTACCACCGTTTTTACTAAAAGCAGTCCGCACATCGGCGGCTGCCCGGTTCTTATTGTCGGTGAGGCACTCTACCAGCATCGCTACCCCGCCCGGGCCGTAACCTTCGTAGGAGATAGTCTGCCAGTCCGCGCCGCCAGCTTCCGCACCGGAGCCGCGCCCTACTGCCCGTTTGATGTTATCGGCAGGTACCGAGTTCTTTTTTGCCTTTTGGATCGCGTCGAATAGGGTGGGATTTCCCGCCGGATCGCCACCGCCGGTACGGGCTGCTACCTCGATATTCTTAATTAAACGGGCAAATAGTTTGCCCCGCTTAGCGTCGATTGCCGCTTTCTTATGCTTGGTGGTAGCCCACTTTGAGTGACCCGACATTCGCTCTCCTTAAGTTCCTCTCGCGCAATTAATTTTCGAAATACCAAGGCTGATTTTAGCGCTTTTGCACCCTAACCGTCTAAATAGCCTTAATCGTAGACGGTCTTCTGACATCCATCCCAATCGAAAGCCCACTGCTTTGCCAGTTTCGGCAGACACTTGGGATAGATAGTTTCCCGCTGGGCTAAGTGCGCAAGTTCTCCCAGGTCAACCCAGCGGATATCTTCTAAAAGTTGCTTTTCCGAGGGCGTCCACTGGGCGGGGAAAGCCCGAGGAGCGTCTGCGCTTAAACGCACTAAGAAATAATGTTCTGCCTGGATAGCCCAAAGTTTGCGGAACTTTAGTAAAGATTCCCGGTAAAGCACCGGGCCTTGCAGCTGTTCACGGTCAAGAGTGATTCCAGTTTCTTCTTTAAATTCCCTCAGGGCTGCCTGCTCGGGGGTTTCTCCGCCTTCTATCCCACCTCCGGGGGTAAACCACCAGCGATGGGTGGGATCAGAAAAATCGTGGCCACTGATTAAGAGGATGCGTTGCGAGCTATCGAAGGCAATGATGCGGGCAGCGTAGCGACCGGGGTAACCATCGGCATCGACTGGCCAGTCTGAACCGAGCGGATTTTCTCCGTTAGGCGGAAAAGGATTCGGGAGGGGACGCGGCACTCGAAAACCGGAGCTCACCTTAGGCCCGCCCCATCCGATAGGCGCCGACTGCGGTGCAGGCAGCGGCAAAATGCCTGCGAGCCGCCAGTAACTTCTTAACGGTTTCCTCATTCTCTTTTTTGATTCCTTCAGACAGGCCGCGGTGAGAACTGGCTACATAGTTAAGCGCCAAAACTGTCGCCGCCTGTTGGAATTCCGAGAGTGCGCGACGAGCAGCAGGTGAAATAGTGCGCGCTGAACGCCGAGCTCGCCGCCTACCCGAAAGGGAACAGAGCATTTGTGATTCGCGAACATCAATCCAACCATCCGCGATATAGGCTTGGAGACCATTTTCGATGGCGTTGCGTTGCCGCACCGACACCACCAGGTTAATCACTAGCCAAGTAATGAACATCGGTCCCCAGAAAAACACATAGGAAACCACAAATAGCAACGCCGAGTAAGTGGCTAGTCCGTTCCAGGCCGCATGAAGACAGATAGCGGAAACCAGACCAGAAACCGGCAGAATGACCCGCATTTTAGGTGAGGCAATGCGGGTAAGCGCCATCCCCACCGCGAGGCCAAAAATCGAAGTGTAAACGGTGTGACCAAAGGGTCCCAGCATCGCCCGCATAAAGAAAACTACCGGGAGTTGTTCGTAAAAACGGGCAAAATAAAGCACGTTCTCCGTGAAAGCAAAGCCCGCGGCCAGGATGCCGGCAATCACCACCCCATCGAGGGGACTTTTTATCGAGCGACGCCTGGCCAACATAATGATTACTACCCCGAGACCTTTTAAGGACTCTTCAACTATCGGAGCCACGATGGTAGCCAAAAGACCAAAAGATTGAAAAGGAGTGGGACCAAAATCTACCGACTGTAGCTTTTCCCCGGAAAAGGTATTGAGCCCCAAAGCACAGACGGAAGCGATCCCCGCTCCCCAAAGGAACGCTATTACTAGTAGCCACCACGGTTTTGGCGCCCAGCGATCAAGCCACACCATTACGATCACTACGATCGCCATCGGTAACAAGGCAGCAATTACGGCGCCTATGGTAGTGGTGATGGATTCTTCCGAAGAAACAAAAACTGCCAAATAGGTAAGTCCACCCCCGGCTGCTAACAAACACATTACTTCCAGCCAGGGGAAGGAGCGCAGACGCGAACGTCTGCTCGCTTTTTCTGCTCCCGGATCTACCAATAGCGGTTGGGCGGAAACTCGTTGGGAAACAGCAGGATGCGGAATCATTGGATCCGCAGGCAAACTGCGGGCGTCAAAGCTGTAACTAGCAACTAGCTGTTCAGTAACCGGAGGGTAACTGGCGTCAGACTCAGGCGGAATAGAGGCAGCCGGCAGATACCCGGAATTCGATTGGCTCACCTAGTCCTCCTTTTTTGGGCTAACCCTAGTCTAACTTGTCGAAACTGGGAGATTATTTTCCTCTTCTAGACAATCACAAAACTGACTAGCGCTGGCTTTCCCAGTCTTTATGCTTTTCCTTCCCTACAGTGTTCATAAACCGCTAATACTTGGTCAGTTACGTTCGACCAGTCATAACGCTTTGCACCTTGGTGTCCGCAACTAGCTAGCTGGGAGGCTGCTTCCCTGTTTTCGCATACTGCCAACAGTTCTTCAGCCAGCGAATTTGCGTCCTCGGAGGTAAAGATCTTACCCAGCCTGCCCTGCTCTAATACCGCCGAAAATGCGGGAATCGAGGACGCAACCACCAGACAGTTAGCTGCCATCGCCTCTACCAGTACAATCCCGAAGGACTCTCCCCCGGTTTGGGGTGCGATATAGGCGGTAGCGGACTTAAAAAGCGACTTTTTTTCTTCTTCACTCAGCGCGCCCAAAAACTCTACGCTACTTCCAAACGGCTCTAGGGCAGCGCGAGCTCGACTAGCGGTGCCGGGACCGGCGATTAAGAAGCGAGCGGCAGGATATTGTGCTAACACCAGTGGAATCGCTTCTACCAGAATTGACAGTCCCTTTCGAGGTTCATCTAGGCGTCCTAAGAAGCAGAACACTGGCGATTCTTCGCTCTGTTGCCACTTGGGACTCGCACTTGCCCCAGCGAACGCGGGGAAGTCAACCCCGTTAGGAATCACGGTAGCGTCTCCGTCTTGATAACGTTGCAGCGTGCGCCGCGCCTCCTCAGAGACTGCGATTTGCGCGCTGAGCTTCTCTTTTACCGATTGCACCACCGGTTTACCCAGGGTATAAAGCAAAGATCTTTCCAAGGCAGCATGGAAAGTCCCCACCACCGGGCAGCGTGCATGTTGCAGCGCAATTAGAGATACCGAGGGCGTGGCTGGTTCATGCACATGTAAAATATCGAAATCACTGGTGGTCACCCATTGGCGAGTGCGAGCTGCCACTCGCGGCCCAAAGGCTAGGCGAGCTACGGATCCGTTATAGGGAATCGCAAAAGTTTTTCCGGCGTTTACGAACCCGTCCTCGCTATATTCGGTTTCTACCGGGGCGAATACTGAAACTTTATGACCGCGTCGCCGCAGTTCTTCTGCCTGGTCACGTACGTGAAACTGTACTCCCCCTGGCACGTCGTAAGCATAGGGACAAACGATTCCGATTTTCATGACTGTCTCTCCTGCCTGACATGCTGACGAGCCCGCGCTAATCGCTCCGGATCTAAATCAGCTACAAACAATTTTTGCAGCATGAACCAAGACTCGGGGGAATCCAAAATCATTTTCCCCACTCTGCTAGCCCATTCTTTGGTCATATTTTCTACTCTATCCGGCTTTATGGGACCGGAAATATTTATCACTATGCCCCAGCGGGAACTAGCCGCTCCCCTGCGGGCCCGTCCTAACTTTTCCAAAGAGATATGTCCACAGTAAAGCGGGGCATTAATTTTCTGGGCGAGGGCGACCGGACCCGCTGCTACTAGGGCTTTTGAGTTTCCCAGGGTAACTTCTACCCCCCTGCCAGTAATATCCCGGTCAGCGAGCAGAGGAATCAAATAGTGTCCTTCCGCCGCGGCTGCCACTAGGTTAGAGAAAGGCTTTTCCCCTTTGGTGACCGCAATTATCCGCATATTAGCCTGTTGGCGTACTCGGGTAAACGCCTGGAACAGCGCTTCCGGTTTTACTTTTTCTGCCACCGTAAGGACCGGTATTACTTCCTGGCTGGCAAAGTAACCCGCTAAATCCCAGTTTCCCGAGTGGGTAAGTGCTAAGCAAACATTGCCGCGGGCGCAGTCCTCCAGCAAGGATTCGCGATCCCCGCCAATCCGTACGCGCGCCAGAAGTTGGGAATGAGAGAATGCCCCTAATAAAGCGGTTTCGGAAAATAACCGCATATAGCCTTTTAGTCCCTGCCGCACAGTTTCTTCGATTTTGTTGTCTGCGATCCCTAAATGTCGCAGATTTTTCCGGTATTGCTCAGCCCCGGAAGTATTTATCCGGTAGAGCACTTCGCCAATCAGATTCCCGATTATCTGGGCTAGGGGAAGTGGTACTTTAGACAGCAGTTTTAAGCCTGTCCGCGCAAGTTCTTCACTCGAAAATATCCCAGTTTTCACTTACTTCAGATGCTTTCTGACGTAAAGGATTCTTTGCCCCACGGTCACAAAACTTGCGAAAGCTACCCAGGACAGGGCGACCGGAAAACAGATTTCCGGGGCCCCCAGATCGGTTATGCCTGCCCCTACTAGGGCGACTACCAGGCGATCGGTGCGTTCCCCAATCCCCACTTTGGCAACCACCCCCAGGGCTTCCCCGCGGGCGCGCACATAGGGAACCGCCGCTGCTCCCACTAGCGCGCAAATTGCGGCGATAATAGTAGCGGTGCGGATGCCGCCTGGAGCCATTCCAGTGATAGCCCAGTACAGCAGGGAACCAAAAATAGCACCATCGGCGAGTCGATCCATGGAGGAATCAAGGAACGCCCCAAACTCGCTGGTCCGATTAGTAAGCCGCGCAAGCACCCCATCTAGAGAGTCGGCAAAGGCGGTGATGCCAATCAGGATTCCCCCCAGCGCTAAATAGCCGCGTGCCAGCAGCCCTATAGCCAGTGCCATATTGATTATGGTGCCGGCAACAGTGACCATATTGGGGGTCACCCCCATTTTGGCTAGCAGCCTTGCCGGGGAGGTAAAAATAGCACGGGCGAGACCTCTTCCATGGTTTCCAAGCATTAACTACCCCTGCCAGCCACTAGCTAACTGTTCGCGGGCCTGACCCAAAAGCTGGGGCACCGCTTTGGTACGGGCGATTAGCGGGAAGAAATTAGCATCTCCTGCCCAGCGGGGAACAATATGTTGATGCAGGTGTCCGGCGATACCCGCGCCGGCGACTTCCCCTTGATTCATCCCCAGGTTGAAACCGGCGGGGTTCGCCACCTTTTTCAAGGTCCTAATCGCCTGCGCGGTTACTTCCCCGAATTCGGCACGCTCGTCCGCGTCCAGGTCAATATATTCAGATATATGCCGGTAGGGACAGATCAACATATGCCCCGAGTTGTAGGGGAAGAGATTCATGAGCGCGAAAACTTTTTCACCCCGGTAAACAATCAGGGCGTCCTCGTCGCTGCGAGCAGGGGCAGCACAGAAAGGACAGTCTTCACTTTTCTTAGTCATCGGGCGTTCTTCACCCGAGATATATACCTGGCGGTGGGGAGTCCACAGGCGCTGGAAAGCATCAGGAACTCCCCCGAAGCTGCGAGAATCTTCGGTCGGCAGCGCGCTATAATCCGGCGAGGTCATTAGCTATTTCCGTTCTGCGATCGCGGCAGTGATCTTATTGATTGCTTCCTCGATCGGCACCCCGTTTTCTTGGCTGCCATCCCGGTAACGGAAGGAAACTGCCCCCGCCTCCGCGTCCTCTCCCCCGGCAATCAGGGTAAAGGGGATCTTATCTTTGGAAGCGTTACGGATTTTCTTGCCGAAGCGGTCATCAGAAGTATCGACCTCTACCCGCACCCCCTGTTTGCGCAACTGGGAGGCGACTTCGAATAGGTAATCGTTAAAGGCTTCGGCTACCGGTACGCAGCGTACCTGGACAGGGGCAAGCCAGGCGGGGAAAGCACCCGCATAGTGTTCCAGCAGCACCCCGAAGAAGCGTTCTATGGAACCGAAGAGAGCGCGGTGAATCATCACTGGACGCTGGTGGGAACCATCGGCAGCGGTGTAAGTGAGGTCGAAACGTTCCGGCAGGTTGAAGTCCAGCTGGATAGTAGACATTTGCCAGGTGCGCCCAATCGCATCCTTAGCCTGTACCGAGATCTTCGGTCCGTAGAAGGCGGCCCCGCCCGGATCCGGAACCAGTTTCAGCCCGGAAGCGGTCGCCACCTCTTCCAAAGTGCGGGTAGCTTCTTCCCAGGTGTCATCGTCACCTACGAACTTAGCGGGATTCTTAGTGGACAGCTCCAGATAGAAATCCTCTAGCCCAAAATCTTTTAACAGATCGAGGACGAAAGTTAGCAGGCTGGCCAGCTCATCGCGCATCTGCTCGCGAGTGCAGTAAATGTGGGAATCGTCTTGCGTGAATCCGCGGGCGCGGGTAAGTCCGTGCACCACCCCGGATTTTTCGTAACGGTACACGGTACCGAACTCGAAAAGCCGCAGCGGCAATTCTCGGTAAGAACGCCCCTTGGAAGCAAAAATTAGGTTATGCATGGGGCAGTTCATAGGCTTCAGATAGTAATCTTGACCCTGTTTGGTGATATTTCCGGCCTGGTCGCGTTCTTCATCCAGGTGCATCGGTGGATACATGCCATCTGCATACCAATCCAGGTGTCCAGAGGTTTTGAACAGATCCGCCTTGGTGATGTGGGGACTGTAAACAAAGGAATATCCGGATTCGATATGCCGTTTGCGGGAATATTCTTCCATTTCGTTGCGGATAATCGCCCCTTTGGGGTGGAATACCGGCAGGCCCGAGCCAATCTCATCTGGGAAGGAGAATAGGTCTAGTTCGCGCCCTAGTTTGCGGTGGTCGCGCCGTTCGGCCTCGCGCATACGAGTTTGATAGGCAACCAGATCATCTTTACTGGCCCAGGCGGTGCCGTAGATGCGCTGCAGGTGATCATTGGCTTGATCGCCTTTCCAATAGGCGGCAGACGACTTGGTCAGGGCAAAGCCGTTACCAATATAGCGGGTGTTCGGCACATGCGGGCCGCGGCACAGATCCTTCCAGGCACACTGGCCGGAGCGGTCAATATTGTCATAAATGGTTAGGGTTCCGGCTCCTACCTCTACACTGGCACCTTCCGCTTGGTCAGGCCCGTGACCTTTGGATTCAATCAGTTCCAATTTGTAGGGCTGATCTGCGAGTTCCTGGCGGGCCTCCTCATCGCTTACTTCCCGCCGCACAAAACGCTGCCCGCTTTTCACGATTTTCTTCATCCGTTTTTCCAGATCTTTTAACAGCTCGGGAGTTACCGGATCGATATTGCCGAAATCGTAGTAAAAACCGTCAGTGATGTAAGGGCCTACTCCCAGGTTGGCATCGGGATAAACCTGTTGCACCGCTTGGGCGAGGACGTGGGTAGCGGAGTGGCGAATAATTTCTAGTCCCGCTTCGCTATCAGCGGTAATTGGTTCTACCTGGGCACCCTCGGGCAAGGTACGTGCTAAATCCCAGGGCTGCCCATCTACGTTCATGGCCACGATGCTGCGGTCTTTGCCCCACAAATCCAGGCCGGTGCTAGTGGCAGCTACCTCCATAGTTTCTCCTGCAATCTGGACGTTGATTAGCCCTGCTGCCTGTGCTGCCACGTTTGATCCTCCTAGTTACGGATTAAGTTATTACCTGGCTATTCTACCTACGTGCTCATTGCGATTAAAATGAAGCCGTTTCTACTTACCCTACTAGCGGAGGGCAGTTTCACGCTCGTTGGTCGATATGCGCCCAGTCCCACTGGCGCTTTGCATTTGGGGAATCTGCGCACCGCCCTCATCGGGTGGGCGCTCGCTCGGCAAAGCGGCGGCCGTTTCGTGCTGCGTTTTGAGGATTTAGATGCCCGCTCCCGTGAGCCTTTCCGCGACCTGCAACTGGCAGATTTAGCGGCTCTCGGGATTGATTGGGACGGAGATCCTTTGGTGCAGTCCAACTGCCGCAGCCGTTATGAGCAGGCGTTTGCGCGGTTAGAAGCAGCAGGGCTGGTTTATGAATGTTACTGTTCGCGTCGGGAGTTATCACAAATTGCTTCGGCCCCGCATACTCCGCCGGGAGCCTATCCGGGTTATTGCCGGAGTCTCTCCCCGACCGAGCGCGCGCGGAAGCGGGAAGAATTGGCAGCGAAAGGACGCGGCCCTGCTTTTCGCCTGCGCACTAACCAGCAATCTTTGCCCTTCATAGATGCGGTTTACGGGCCGCAGACTGGCTTGGTTGATGACTTTGTGCTCCGCCGCTCTGATGGGGTGTTTTCCTATAACTTTGTTTGTGTAGTCGATGATGCCTATCAAGGGGTAACTCAGGTGTGCCGCGGCCGGGACTTACTTTCTTCGGTTGCCCGGCAAAACTACCTGCATCAGTTATTAGGCTCTACCCCGCCCTCATGGGTGCATGTTCCTTTGGTACTTAATCAGAAGGGTGAGCGCTTGGCTAAACGTGATGGGGCAGTTACTTTGGCTGAACTCAGTCAGCGCGGGGTAAATAGCGCTGAGATTCTGGGGTTGCTTTCTAGTTCCCTTGGGTTTGCTCCAGTGAAAACCGCTAGACAGTTCTGCCAGCAGTTTGAGCTGTCGAAAATGCGCCGGGAAGATTGGCGTTTTCTTCCCCCTCGCTAGGGAAACCGCGGTTTAGGACGAAAACACCTGCTGGATACCTTGCTCGCGCATGATATTTTTTGCGGTCTCTACCTGCTCTTTAGTGGGCACCGGGGTATCTGCTAGCTGATAGTTCAACCCTAGGTTTTCCCATTTGTCCCGAGCCATCTGATGGAAGGGTAGGATCTCGAGTCGTTCCAGGTTTGGCCAACGCCGGGCTATCTGTGCTACCTTTGCAATATTTTCTGGGTCATCGGTAAGGCCAGGAACCAACACGAAACGCACCCACACTGGGACTTTGGCTTCCGCTAGGCGATCGCCAAAAGTAATCGTAGGGACAAGGGGGCGCCCAGTCACTTCGTGGTAGGTGGCTTCGTCTCCGCTTTTAACATCCAGAAGAACTAGATCCAGATTCTTTAGATCAGCATCGGCCAGATTGGCACCTAAGAATCCCGAAGTGTCGAGGCAAGTATGGATACCTTCCTGGTGACAGCGTCGCAGCAGGTTCCGCACAAAATTCACCTGCATTAAGGCTTCGCCCCCAGAAATAGTCAGTCCCCCTCCGGTGACCTTAAAAATAGCGCGATAACGTTTTACCAGCTTAAACACATCGTTAAGGGTGACTGCATGCCCAGAACGCATCTGGAAAGTATCCGGGTTGTGGCAGTACTGGCAGCGCAGCGGGCAGCCAGATAAAAACAGGGTAAGCCGAGTACCGGGGCCGTCTACGGCAGTCACCAGTTCCCAGGAGTGCACTGAAGCTAGCTTGCCTTCGCGGACGACCTGGTTGTGCTGGGAGTGGCTCATCTCGGGGGCTTCTCTTAGCGCTCCTAAACCGGAACCGCGCGTGCGAGGAACTTGCTCTTCTAACGGCTCGGGAGCATATTCTCCGGTAATCCCATCAGCACTGACGCTGATATTTTCGACACCGCCAGTTATCTCCATTAGCTCCGCCTTGTCTGTTTCCTTTGGTGACTACTCGATTCTATTTATGGTGAGGGCGGGCATCTCCTTGCGGAAGGAAGACACCCGCCCTACGCCAATCTTTAAATTTTAGAGCTGGTTATGGAAAGTACGGGAAATAACGTCTAGCTGCTGTTCGCGAGTTAGCTTCACAAAGTTAACTGCATAGCCGGAAACCCGCACCGTTAGCTGGGGGTATTTTTCCGGGTTTTTCATGGCATCTTCTAAAGTGTCGCGATTTAGCACGTTGATATTAGCGTGGTAGAGGCCTTGCACTCCCCCGCGGGCTTCACGATTGGCTTTCATAGAAGCGAGGCGCTCATCAAAAGTTTTTACACTCATGGTTTTTCTCCTATTTTGTTGTTTCTTGATTATTTCTAGTTCTATTTTCTGCCCTAACCGGCTGCGTGTACGCCTAATAAAAGCGCCGGGAGCCTGTTCGGGCAGAGAGTTTTCAGCAGGAAGACTCTTGGGGGATGAACCCAGCATCCATAATCCCCACCAGGTTCTGGATTTGTTCCTCTTGGGTTCGTCCCAGCGAGGAGGGCACGATGGTGTTGGTCAAAGAAATACCATCCAATGCGTCATGGTAATCCAGTTTGCCTACCGAGAGCATCGAGGCCAGCATGCCGTGCGAATCCATTCCGTTTTCCGGGTTGGCGCCGGGAGCAAAGGGGGTTCCAGCCTCATGTCCGGAGGGGAAAGCCCCGGTGGCTTTACCGTAGACCACATTGGAGGTGATAGTGAGTACCGACTGGGTAGGAATGGCATCCCGATAGAGTTTAATTTCTTTGATCTTTGCCATTACCGTGTGCACGATGGTGGCCGCGATGTCATCGACGCGGTCATCATCGTTTCCGTAGCAGGGGAAGTCCCCTTCGGTGTGGTAGTCCACCACCAAGCCGGTTTCGTCACGTACCGGGGTGACCTTGGCGTATTTGATAGCTGACAGGGAGTCAGCCACAATCGACAGTCCCGCGATTCCGCAGCCCATGGTGCGCACAATATCGCTATCATGCAGAGCCATCTCTAGACATTCGTAAGCGTAACGGTCATGGCAGTAGTGAATAATGTTGAGCGCCTCCACATAGGTACCCACCACCCAGTCCAGCATTTTCTCATAACGTTCCCACACATCATTGAAGTCCAGGGGACCGTCGCCAACGATACCTTCATGTCCGGGGACTACTTGTTTGCCGGTTACTTCGTCACGGCCACCGTTAATCGCGTAAAGCAGGGATTTAGCCGCATTTACCCGTGCGCCGAAGAACTGCATTTGTTTGCCGACTCTCATGGGGGAAACGCAGCAGGCAATAGCAGCGTCATCGCCCCACTGGCGGCGAATCTGATCATCGGCTTCATATTGGATAGAGGAAGTTTCGATGGAAATCTTGGCGCAGAACTCTTTATATCCTTCCGGCAAACGCGGGGACCAGAAAATGGTGATATTGGGTTCGGGTGCCGGCCCCAGATTTATTAGGGTCTGCAAAAGCCGGAAAGAGGTTTTGGTAACGAGGGTGCGTCCGTCCTCCCCGAAACCCGCATCTGACCAGGTAGCCCAGTAGGGGTCACCGGAAAAGATTTGGTCATAGGCTTCGGTACGCAGGAATCGCACGATCCGCAGTTTAACTACCAGGGCGTCAATGATTTCTTGGGCGCCCTGTTCATCTAGGGTGCCTTCCGCGAAATCACGCTCAAAGTAGCAGTCGAAGAAAGCCGAGAGGCGACCAATAGACATGGCGGCTCCGTCTTGGCTTTTTACCGCGGCCAAGTAGCCGAAATAAGTCCATTGCACGGCCTCTTTAGCGTTCTTCGCCGGCCCAGAAATATCGAAACCGTAGCTGGCAGCCATGGCTTTTAGCTTCTTCAGCGCCTTGATCTGTTCGGAGTGTTCTTCCCGGTAGCGCGCCCAATGTTCACTAAAGGGCTTGTCAGCAACTTTGTCTTTATCTTCCTGCTTCCAAGCGATTAACTGGTCTACCCCGTATAGGGCGACGCGTCGATAGTCACCGATAATCCGGCCGCGTCCATAGGCATCGGGCAGACCGGTGATGATGTGGGAAGATCGAGCCGCCCGAATTCGGGGAGTGTAAATATCAAATACCGCGTCGTTATGGGTTTTGCGGTAACGAGTGAAGATTTCTTTTACTTCCGGATTTATTTCTTTTCCGGCTTCTTTAATCGCGGTTTCGACCATGCGCCATCCACCGTTGGGCATCATCGCTCGCTTTAAGGGAGTATCGGTTTGCAAACCGACAATTACGTCATCTTCTTCACTGATGTAACCGGGTCCGAAAGCATCAATATCGGCCGGAGTATCAGTGTCGACATCGAAGACTCGTTTTTGACGCTCTATTGAAAGATAGTTTTCCTCTAGCGCTTGCCAGAGTTTCTGGGTTTTGGAGGTCGGTCCGCTTAAGAAAGCTGCGTCTCCCTGGTAGGGGGTGTAGTTTTTTTGAATGAAATCGCGTACATCGATTTCTTTATTCCATTTCCCCTGCACAAAAGTGCGCCACGCATTGTCGGTTGAATTCTCTACGGTAGTAGACATCAAATATTCAGCTCCTCCGGCAGGATCGCTGCCAGTAAGGTTACTTATTGTTGCAGATATATTTTCTCAAATTAAGGTCGCATATACACTCTCAAACAGATAAGTGCAACCTAAATCATAGATTAAATTCAGGTTGCTATTATCCCCAGTGGGAACGCAGCGGCTCTCCCCCATAAAAATCGCCGAGGACGCGCTGTTTGTATTCCGGGTAGTCGCCCTCAATAATAGCTTTTCTAATCCCGCGCACCAGCTGTACCGTGAAGTATTCGTTGTGGATAGTCGCCAGAGTAAAGCCCAACATCTCTTTGGCTTTAAACAGGTGATGCAGGTAGGCAATCGAGTAGTTCTGGCAGGTGTAACAGTCACAACCTGCCACCGGAGCCGCAAAATCACGTTTAAATTCAGAGCGGGTTAAGTTAAAGCGCCCATAGCGTCCATAGAGTCCGCCGTTGCGTCCGATCCGAGAGGGATTTACACAGTCAAAAGTGTCCGCCCCGGCTTCTACCCCGGCAAAAATGTCGTCGGGTTCGCTCAGTCCCAGCAGGTGGCGCGGTTTATCTTCCGGAAGTTCTTCGCAAACCCAATCCACGATGGTGGCCAGGTTTTCTTTCTCAAAAGCGCCACCGATGCCAAACCCGTCAAAGCTGCGTCCTGCCACTTCCATTGCGGACAAGTCGCGGGCAGCTTTGCGGCGCAGGTCTTCATATTGCGCGCCTTGGATAACCCCATACAGCATTTGGTAGGGCTTATCGGCGCGCTCGAGGGTGAGGCGCTGATGTTCGGCCAGGCAACGCTCCGCCCAGCGGCGGGTACGCTCTAGGGATTCCACCTGGTATTCGCGAGAGTTCAGCAAAGTGGTGAGCTCATCGAAGGCCATCATAATATCGGCGCCCAGCTGGTGCTGGATCTGCATAGACACTTCGGGAGTAAAACGGTGCCGGGAACCATCTAGATGGGAACGGAAAGTCACGCCCTCGTCATCTACATGCGCGTGGCGCTCTTTCTTTTCTGCCACCGTATGATCGGCGCGCCCTGAGCCGGTAAACTCTCCCGAAAGTACTTTCTTGTAGCCTGACCCTAGGGAGAGCACCTGGAATCCGCCCGAGTCGGTAAAAGTCGGGCCGTTCCAGTTCATAAAGCGAGCGAGCCCTCCTGCCTGGTCAATAACTTCCGGGCCGGGCTGCAGGTAGAGGTGATAAGCATTCGATAGAATCGCCGCTGCGCCCAGCTGTTTCATAGTTTCGGGCAGCACCGTTTTCACCGTGGCCTTGGTACCCACCGGGATAAAGGCAGGGGTAGGAATATCACCGTGCGGGGTATGAATAATACCGGCTCGTCCCCGCCTGCCGGGCAGACCCGCTACTTTAGTGAAGGTCAAGTCCGTACCCCTCATGCTTCTTTACCCGGGAAATAACCAGATAAGTAAAGGGTAGGCACAGAATCTCTACTGCACATTTATACAGGTAGCCGCCCAGGAAAATGTAGATCAGCAACTGGGAGAAACTCATGATTCCCCCGAAAGCGATAGTACAAAAAACAATGGAATCTACTAGTTCGCCCGCCAAGGTAGAGGTCACTAGCCGCACCCACATATTGTTCTCGCCCCACCGCTCTTTGATTTTCACCAGCACATAAGCATTAAGCCAGTTACCCAACACGTATCCGGCCATGGAAGCAATTACGATCCGGGGTACAAATCCCAGCACGCTTTGGAATGCTTCGTTATTTTGGTAGGAGGCTTCGGGGGGTAGCATCCCCACCACCCAGAAGGTCAGCGAGGCCATTACGGAAATCACGAAGCCCATCAGGATAGCGCGTTTTGCGGCACGCAGTCCCCAGACTTCGCTAATCACATCTCCCAGGACGTAGGTGAGCGGGAAAGTAATAGCTCCCCCATCAAAGACAATCGGCCCCAGTTGAATCGCCTTAGTGGCGCAAATATTGGCAATCAGCAGGAACGCCACAAAGAAAATAACGCAAATATCAAACAGGCCACGCGGGCTGCGCGCGAAAGTTGCGGCACCGCGGACCAGCGAAGAGGTTTCTTGGTCGATGGCTGGGGACTTTGAGGAAACAGTTTTTTCAGATTTTTCTAAAGTTGTCACCTGTACAATCTAGCAGCCTCCCCGGGGTGCTCGTCCAGTTGCCCACACCGATGCCGGACGAGGAAAAGTTGATTCCTTACGTAATCAGTTTTCTCCATCGGCCAGGCGGCGTAGCTCGGGCCATAACTCCGAGGCAATCGTACGCCGCAGATCTTCGCGGGTAGTGTCATTTACCAGTTCAAAGTTAGCAATCGCGCGGCGCTGTTCTTCACTGGCTTGGGCGGCGATCCGGGCGTCGACTTGTTCCGGTTCTAAACCGGAACGCTCTTGCAGGCGCTGGTAGCGCTGCTTAAGGGGCGCAGTCACTGCCACAATCACGTCAAAAGCCCGCGCGTTCGGATTCTCGGCTAGCAACGGAATATCGTAAATGCCAATATCTCCCGGAGTAAGGGAGGCAAAGAAACGATCGGAAAGGAACGCGATATAGGGGTGAGTTATGGATTCTAGGAGCAGGCGGGCATCGGGATTATTAAATACGATCGCGGCGAGGGTGCGGCGGTCAACACTGGTTTCCCATTCGGGATGATCAAAAGCGCGGGCAATATCGGGAGCTAAATCCACCAGAGCCTGCCCGGCCAGTCCGTCGGCGCTACAAGTTTTGGCGCCTAAGGCTTTCAAGGTTTGTACCGCCGTGGATTTACCGGAACCGATGCCGCCAGTTACTGCCACAGAGAGAGCGTTGGCAGGCGAGGCCGCTGCCCAGCGGGCTCCTCGATCCGGGTTACGGTAAATCAATAGTTCACTCACGATTCCAGCCTACCGAGCGAATCCCTATCTACCCAAGAGCAAAGCTTGGTGCTACCGTCCAATAGCTGCCTGGATATACTGGCACCTTGCCAGAAAGTGGCTTAACGCGATAGGGGTTTTATTTTGACCAACCAAGTACGTAGTGCTCTTTGGACTCATCAAAGGCGTACCACAAGATACTTCCTTCGGAATCTTTCCACGCTGGGAACCAGTAAGTGACGTTCTTAAACTTTTTCGGAGAAATCGCCAGGGAGGAATCAGCTCCGCGGAAGGGCAACAAGTCCGGGACATTGTTAATCTCTTCGTCTTCCTCCAGGATTTCAATGCAGGCCTCAGGGGGTACTACCGCGGTATAGCTTCCATCGAGTACTCTTACCAAGTTATCTTTAACCACCCGATATTCCCCTTCCTCACTACGGGAAACCTGGGTTAACTGCTCCATGTCTTTGCCTTCAACGACAACATCATTCCAGCTAGCCTGGCTGTAAAGATACTTAACTTTTAATCCCAAGCCTTCAGGTGTAGACAGATCTGCTGCAAATGGGATTTCAGAGTCGTATCCCATACCGCAGTAGGGTCCAATAGTCGGAGAAATAAGAGGGGAATCCATCATTTTTGGTTTCTGGCTTTGGGGATCCCAAATCCACACCAGTATCTGGTGAACTCGTCCCTGAAAAGTACGTTCTCCCTCATCTCTTTCCGGTATCTCTCCACCGAAAGTTTGATGATAAAGAACCTGAGCGAAATCCAGGTAGCCATCACCATTGATATCGGCATAGACCTTATCGTTTTGCCTGATACCTAGAGCTAGTCCTATGTCTCGCTCCGGTACCTCCCTCCACCTGCCGCGGCTCAGGGGAAGATCATTATATTTGGCACTACCTATGGTGATGTTACTTAGGGTTATATTTTGGAAATCTACCTTCTTAATCGCATCCCAGCCGGCGGGTTTTTCACTGCCCGGATCTGGCGCCCCGGGTACATCAAATCTTTGGTAACTAATCTTCCCCTGCTTATCGGTTATGCGGGTTGCCCAAATGGATTTACTATTGGCTGCTATGGCGGATTTCCCCGGCAGACTAGTTTCCCAGATGCTCTTGCCTTTTTGCAGATAGCGCACCATTTTGGCTTGTTTAGCGGTAGGCTCAGCACACACCGTTACTTGGCTGTCATGGTAGATGGCCTCTCCCGCGCATTCCCCGGTTTTAGTAGCCGAGGCCGGGGTGTCCTTCTCCCCTAACGCTCCTTTGCAAACTATCTGTCCCCCGAATACCTCATAGGGTTGCGCCAGCCCGTTATCGCAGGCCGGCAAGCTAAACGGTTCCCTTTTTACTTTCCCCTCCCCAGATAAAGGTTGAGCACTAGCCCCGTCGTTAGTAATAAAAATTAGCCAGATGTCTCGGCTCTCCTTGACCATCACGGCCGGACTAGATTCGACAGCAACATAGGGAGTAAAAGCATCGGTTTTTATCTGCTTATGCACTTCGATCACTGTGGAAACAGTGGGAGTTTTTCCCTTACTCAGTCCCCCTCCCAGCTTGCCGGGTTCATCAGAGAAAACAAACAGGTAAATAGTCAGCATCAGATCGATCAGCACCAAGACAACTAGCACCGCTAATAAACGCAGCACTAAACTGCCCTTTTTAGCGCCGCTACTGGAAGCTGGGGAAGCTAGCATCGTTATCTACCTACCTTCTAACCCGATATTCACCACAGCCCTATAGGGCTGCTAGCAAGCAGCTGCTTCGCTTAAGCGGTTATCGAAACCGGGGGTGAAGAGAAAGCAGTTAACGACAGAATGTCTGGTTTTACTAGTACCAGCAATAAGAAAACCAGGTAGGCTAAGGCGATTACTATCCCGATTATCAAGAGCACGACCGGTAATCTCTGAGAGGTCGAATTGCTACTCTCTGGCGAGTTGGCGTTAAAAGAAACCTCTGGATTAGGGGAATTCCCCGCCCCCTGCTGCCAATACGCCGCTGAAAATGCTGCCGGTACTGCCGCTGGCGGGGCTGCCGGCTGCGGATAGGCGGCACCACCTGCCTGGTATGACTGGGGATAAGGATAGGGAGCAAACGTTGGCGGCTGTCCGGCAGGCAGAATCTTACCGGGAGGCCCATAGGGGTTAGACCGCTGCGCATTTGGTGGCAAGGAGCTACTTTTCTTGCCCTCACCATCGCTGCCTGGCATCTGCTTCATAGTTTCACGCTACCTGTCATTAGTTAAGGAAAACGGGAGATAGAAAAATCAGCGCAAATATCCAGCATTCACGGCTCTACTCTATAAAAAACAGGGTGGCCAGAAGCAATTATGCTTCTGGCCACCCTGAAAGTTAAGCGTCACAGTTCTTAGGTAGAACTGCGATTAACTGTTTACTCGCCAGTTAGCTTCTCGCGGAGAGCAGCTAGGGCTTCATCGGAAGCCAAAGTACCGGCCGAGTCTTCACTCTCGGTGGAGTAGCTAGCGTTCTCTGCGGGATCCGGACGGGTAGCGGCGGCTTCCGTATCGGCTTCCAGCGCCTTAGCCACCTGCTCCTTGTGAGCCTTCCAACGGGCTTCCGCCTGGGCGTATTCTTCTTCCCAAGCTTCCCGCTGTGCCTCGTAACCTTCCATCCACTCGTTAGTTTCCGGATCGAAGCCTTCGGGGTACTTGTAGTTGCCCTCTTCATCGTATTCGGCGGTCATGCCGTACAGCGAAGGATCAAACTCGGTGGTATTGGGGTCAACGCCCTCGTTCGCCTGCTTGAGCGACAGCGAAATCCGGCGACGATCCAGATCAATATCGATAACCTTAACGAATACTTCTTCGCCAACTTTAACGACCTGTTCCGGTACCTCTACGTGACGCTGCGCCAGTTCAGAGATATGTACCAAGCCTTCGATCCCGTCCTCGACCCGTACAAAGGCACCGAAGGGAACCAGCTTGGTTACCTTGCCCGGCACCACTTGGCCGATAGCGTGGGTACGCGCGAAGGTCTGCCACGGATCTTCCTGGGTGGCTTTCAAGGACAGCGAAACCCGTTCGCGATCCATATCCACGTCCAGTACCTCGACGGAGACTTCCTGACCAACTTCCACCACTTCGGAGGGGTGATCGATATGCTTCCAGGAAAGTTCCGATACGTGCACCAGGCCGTCTACTCCGCCCAGGTCCACGAACGCACCGAAGTTGACGATCGAAGAAACCACGCCGGAACGAATCTGGCCTTTTTGCAAGGTATCCAGGAACTGGGTACGTACCTCCGCCTGGGTTTGCTCCAACCAGGCACGGCGGGAAAGCACCACGTTGTTGCGGTTCTCATCCAGTTCAATAATCTTGGCTTCGAGCTCGCGACCAATGTAGGGAGCGAGGTCACGCACCCGGCGCATTTCTACCAGCGAAGCCGGCAAGAAGCCGCGCAGACCGATATCCAAAATCAGGCCGCCCTTGACCACCTCGATCACGGTACCGGTGACTACACCATCGGCTTCCTTGACCTTCTGGACGTCGCCCCAGGCACGCTCGTATTGGGCACGCTTCTTCGAAAGCAGTAAGCGCCCCTCCTTATCTTCCTTCTGCAATACCAGGGCTTCGATTTCGTCGCCCACCTGGACAACGTCTTCGGGACTCACATCATGTTTGATGGATAGTTCGCGGGAGAGGATAACGCCCTCGGTTTTATAACCAATATCGAGGAGGACTTCATCGCGGTCGACCCGCACGACAGTACCGGTAACGATGTCGCCATCGCCAAAGTACTTGATAGTTTTATCGATTGCAGCAAGTAGTTCTTCTTGTGAACCGATATCATTTACGGCAACTTGATCCAGCTGCTCAGTAGAGGTGGTCATAGAGATAATTTCTCCAAAACGGACTTAATAGACAATATGGACAATTTGGTTCCTCATAAGAGAAACCTTGTTGAGCCTATCAGCAAAAACCCTTTCGGCTCCAGCTGAAAGACCCCTTGCGGAGGGTATTTTGGCAAAATGTAGGCGATCACACAGTGTTATCGACCCTGAGGGCGAGCCAGAAGGTTCCGGAGCTGCTCTGCGCTACCGCAATACGCAGCTGCCTAATGGGCGGCGCTCCGCCAGTTTTCTCCCACTCCGATGCCGACCACTAGGGGCACTGCCAGCTCCGCAGCATGACACATTGCTTCCTCTACTAAGGCGCGCAGCTGCGTTTCCTCCCCCGGAGCCACCTCCAGGATTAATTCATCGTGAATCTGCAGTAGCACCCGCGAAGACAGCTTTTGTTCCTTCAGTTCCTGATCAACCCGGATCATTGCCTGTTTCATCAAATCCGCAGCCGTGCCCTGAATGGGGGCATTAAGGGCTGCGCGCTCCGCCATGCGCCGCAAAGTGTGATTGGAGCTTCTGAGGTCGGGCAGTTGCCGACGCCGCCCCTGCAGGGTTTCGGTATAGCCCCGTTCGCGTGCCTCCTCCACGATCTGCTGCAAATAGCTGCGAACTTTGCCGAAACGCTGAAAATAACTTTCCATTAGCTTTTCGGCTTCCTTTTGGCCAATCCGCAGCTGATTCGCCAGCCCATAAGCCGATAGGCCATAGGCCAGACCATAGGAAGTGGCTTTTACCTGCGAGCGCATCTGGTCATCGACCTGTTCGGCGGGAATCCCGAAAATCATGGCCGCCATAGTGCGGTGTAAATCTTCGCCAGTCCTAATAGCGGCAATCAGATCTTGATCCCCGGACATATGCGCCATTACCCGCATCTCGATCTGGGAATAGTCCACGCTCATCAAGTTTTCGAATCCTGCCCCGCGTACAAAGGCTTCCCGAATACGTTGCCCAGTCTCGGAGCGTACCGGAATATTTTGCAAGTTCGGGTCGGCAGATGAGAGCCGACCGGTAGCAGTCACAGTTTGCTTAAAAGTGGTGTGAATCCGGCCATCAGCTTGCACTGCCTTTTGCAATCCCTCCACGGTCTGCAAAAGTTTGATTGAGTCCCGGTGCGCCAACAGATACTGCAAGAACGGATGCTGGGTTTTACTAAACAGCCACTCCAGGGCATCCGCATTCGTGGTGTATCCGGTACGAGTTTTCTTCGTTTTCGGCATCCCCAACTGGTCGAATAACACTTCTTGGAGCTGTTTGGGGCTAGAAAGATTCAGCTCTGGTCTATTTACTTCCCTTCTGGCCGCCTGCATAGCGTCCTCGGTTTGCCGCCTTAAATCATTTTCTAAATCCCCTAGCACCTGGTCCGAGAGGGCAATTCCGGTATCTTCCATCCGGGCAAGAATCTCGGCGATCGGCCGCTCCATTTCTAGCCATAAATGCTCAGTGCGTCCGGTAGCTAACCGCGCTTTTTCCCCGCTAGCAATCTCGGGTAGAGCCGCCGCAATCTGTGCGGTCTTGGTATTAGCAGTACCCGAAAAATCCAGGGCGGTCTGTCCGCCGGCCTCTTCTTCCGCAACCACCAAAGGATGCCCCAGAATTTTCCCGCTCAATACCTCAATATCGTAGGAGCGGGCAGAAGGGTCTAGCAGATAACCACCGATTTCACTGTCCCAACTAGGCAAACCAAGCTTGATCCCCGCGCCCTTGAGCGCATGCCAGGCGCTCTTCCAGTTGTGGAAAATGCTCTCCTTAGGGTCTTGCAACCACTGGCGCAGCGCGGCTACAGTTGCTACGTCATCTTCGATCAAGCTGATAAGGGCAGCTTCGTTTTGGCTGGCCAAAGTAACCTGGGTGGCCTCTCCGCTGCCAGGAGTGGTAACTCCCTCGACTATTACCCCTACCGACCCCTTAAGTTCAGCTATCCAGTTAGCTATCTTTTCTGGAGCAATATGTTTAACTTCGGGGCGTTTTTCCGCGGGCTTAGCTGCGAGGGCGAAGGCGGGAATACTGGCTAAAACCTGGCGGGTACCCTGTCCAATCTCCAATTTGTCTAGTAGTTTTTCTAGCTTCGCGGCATCGGCTTTCCCAAAGGTGAGTTCGGTAACCTCTACCCCTAAATCCAGATCGGTCAGTAACGCATTCAATTTCCGGTTACGTTTAACATCCTCCAGGTGAGCGTAGATCTCCCCCCCGTTTACCGCCAATATCGGCGGCATGGGCGATCACTCCCTCTAGGCCGTCATATTTATTTATCCAGGAGGCAGCGGTTTTCTCCCCCACCCCGGGAACCCCTGGGAGATTATCGGCTTTTTCTCCCACCAAGGCGGCAATCTCGGGATACCGGTGCGGCGGAACCCCATATTTTTCTTCAATAGCCCCGGGTGTCATCCGTTTCAGGTCAGTGATCGAGCGGGAAGGATAAAGCACGGTAACCTGCTCGTTTGATAACTGGAAAGTGTCACGATCCCCGCTAGCAACCAACACCTGGATCCCGGCGGCACTTCCTCGGCTAGCAAGAGTAGCCAAAATATCGTCGGCCTCAATATTTTCTTGTTCTAAAGTAGTGATTCCCAGATGAGCTAGCGCCTCTTTAATCAGTTCAACTTGTCCGGAAAATTCGGGCGGAGTAGGTTTGCGGCCGGCCTTGTATTCGGGGTATTCATCGGTGCGGAAAGAATGACGAGAAACATCAAAAGCCACCGCTAAATAGTCGGGTTGCTCCTCTTGCAGCATCTTGACCAGCATCCGCAAGAACCCGAATACCGCGTTAGTGTATTGTCCCTCTTGGGTACGAAAATTTGCGGGGTCGAGGGCGTAGAACGCGCGAAAAGCTGCGGAATGCCCGTCGATTACTAGCAGAGTTTTCTTGTCGGCCATGTTTTCCTCCTGGTAACCATCCTAGAGGAAAGGCCTTACTGTCACAGCAACCGCCTATAGTTGCTGCTAACCTGGCTTTAGCCGATCTGTTCCACCACCGCTTCGGCAACTTCTCGCATAGTCAGGCGCCGATTCATGGAAGTGGTTTGGATCCAACGGAAAGCATCCGGTTCGCTCATTTCCATGTTTTCCATCAGCAGCCCTTTAGCCCGATCTACCACTTTGCGAGTCTCGAAACGATCCTGCAAGTCAGCTACTTCGCCTTCCAGAGATTGAATCTCGGCATGCCGGGAAAGCGCGATTTCTACTGCCGGCAAGAGTTCGGCAGGGGTAAAAGGTTTAACTACATAGGCCATGGCGCCAGCGTCTCGCGCTCGCTCCACCAACTCTTTTTGTGAAAATGCGGTAAGCATCACTACTGCGCAAGAGATCTCCTTCATAATCTTTTCCGCAGCCGTAATTCCGTCCATTTTGGGCATCTTTACGTCCATTACACACAGGTCAGGATGGTTTTCTATCGCTGCCTGATAGGCCGCTTCCCCATCTCCGGCCTCGGCTACTACTTCGTAGCCGGCATCCGTGAGAGTTTCCACAATATCCAGGCGGATCAGGGTTTCATCCTCGGCTACCAGCACTTTACGGGAAGCAGTCTGATTTTTCTTGGTGTTAGATTTCGAAGTTGCCACGTGTCTATATTAGACTGAAACCCGTCACGCTTTACAGCGTTACAAAAAAGCCTCGATGGCGGAATTGGTAGACGCAGCGGATTCAAAATCCGCCGTCCTTCACCGGACATGTGGGTTCGAGTCCCACTCGAGGTACTGATCAGCGCATAACCCCAGCATATTGGCGTTTTAATCGCCTGTTTTAATCTTTTTTCCTTCCGGGTAAGTTGCGGGAATTTTAGTCTTACGCGCCGAAGCCTCTATATAAAACCCTCCTTATGAAACTCCTCACTAAGGCAGATTCCTCCCGGATAACAACTATTTTTCTTCAGAACTATGTTCACAAAGGCGCACTTGCCTATTGGTTTCCCCTGCTGCCCTGCTTGCTAACGCTTGCGGCGTTCGCGTACCCGTACCGAAATTTGGATGGGACTGCCGATAAAACCGTACTCTTCGCGCAGGCGATGTTCAATAAAACGGCGATAGGACGGATCTAGGAACCCGGTGGTAAAGAGCACAAACCGGGGAGGAGCTGCCGAAACCTGGGTAGCGAACATTATCCGCGGCTGTTTCCCTCCCCTAACCGGATGCGGATGTTCAGCAACCAGACGCCCCAGGAAAGTGTTAAGTTCGCTGGTGGTAATCCGGGTATTCCAACCTGCAAGCGCCTGCGCTAAAGCCCCCTGGATACGGTTAGTATGCCAGGCAGTCTTCGCCGAAAGATTAATTCGGGGAGCCCATTCCACGTGGGACAGCTGCAAATCCCATTCGCGTTCTAAATCGTGGCGACGTTCCTCATCCAGCAAATCCCATTTATTGTTCACCAGAACCATAGCTCTGCCCGCAGAAATAACTTCTTCAATGATCCTAATATCCGCGCTAGCCAGGGGCTGGGAGGCATCTAGCAACACCATCGCTACATCGGCCTCCTCAATCGCTGCCTGGGTGCGCAAGGAAGCATAAAAGTCAGCCCCTCGACTCTTCAGCATCCGACGGCGAATCCCGGCGGTATCCACAAATGTCCAGGGAACCCCAGCGATCTCGATTACTTCATCTACTGGATCACGGGTAGTGCCTGCAAGTTCGTTGACGACTACTCGCTGGGAACCGGCGAGGGAGTTAAGCAGCGAAGATTTACCCACATTAGGGCGACCAATCAGTGCCACGCGCCCCGGGCTGCCCTCCGGCAGCGCCCGCGAATACTGGGATTCTTCCGGCAGCATTCCAATCGCTTTATCCAACAGATCACCGCTGCCCCGCCCATGGAGGGCAGAAAGCGGGAAGGGTTCTCCTAACCCCAATGACCACAGGGCAGCCGCATCGGCCTCCATCCGCTCGGAATCAACCTTATTGGCTACTAAAATCACCGGTTTATTACAGCGCTGCAAAATCCGCGCAATCTGCATATCGGTTTCGGTGGCTCCCACCCCGGCATCGGTCACAAATAGCACCGCATCGGCAAGCTGGATCGAGGCTTCGGCTTGCGCCGCCACCATCTGATCTAAACCATTTACGCCCAGTTCCCAGCCACCAGTGTCCAGCAATTGGAAATCTTTACCCGCCCATTGTGCTTGGTAACGTACCCGATCGCGGGTTACTCCCGGGTGGTCTTGTACTACGGCCGCGCGCCGCCCTAAAATTCGGTTAACCAGGGTGGATTTACCTACGTTTGGGCGCCCAATAACCGCAAGTACCGGCAGGGCACCGGTATCCGGCGTTTGCTCGGAGGTAGCTTCGCCCTCAAGCAGCTCCAGGTCGTCGTCCTGTAGATCAATTTCACTGAGCAGATTCGCAGAATCCACGGGGTTTAAGTCTTCACTCACGCCCTTTAGTTTAGGCGAGGCCAAGGGGCTTTGGCGAAACCTTAGCCTTGACGGGCCCGGAAAGTCCGGCCAACCATGTCCACTACCGCTTCCATAGTTTCTTGTTCATCCAGGTCGGAAGAATCTAGCAGTTCGACTCCCGGAGCAGGAGTCGTGAAGTTGTTTACCTGCGAGTCGGCCAGGTCACGGGCAGCTACCGCATCGTTTCCTGCTCCTGACTGCTGAGCGCGGCGCTGCTCACGCACCTCGGGAGAGGCAGTGAGCAAAATCTTAACGTCTGCCCCCGGAGCAACTACGGTAGTAATATCACGCCCCTCGGCTACAATCCCCCGCCCAGATGCTTGGGCAGCTTGGATGATTTGCCGCTGACGGGCAATCATCTGTTCACGCACCCCAGGAATCGCGCTAACCTGGCTGACGGCGCTATTTATTTCCTCCCCGTGCAGGAAACGAGTCACGTCGCGCCCCTCGATCAAGATACGCGGGGCATGAGCTACCGCTTCTACCTGCATCGGAATCGTGGTGGCCAGAGTCGTAAGCGCCGCAGGATCATTTAGATCTGCATGTTGCTGTAGGGCGTACCAGGTGAGGGCGCGATACATGGCGCCAGTGTTTAAAAAGTTAGTGCCTAGCTCCGCAGCAGATAGGCGCGCGATGGTAGATTTGCCTGCCCCGCTGGGGCCATCAATGGCTATTACCAAGCCGGCTCCAAGAATCTGCTGGCTAACGTATTGCGAACCGTCACCTGACATAGCGTTATAACCCTTCTGAAAGCATTATTACTGGAACGCGCGAACGCGTCCCCTACCCTTCGATACTATGCCATTTATAGCCGTTTAGGATAGCTTCCTCGCTAACTCTGCCGCGAATACGCTAAGAGGCTACGATTTCCCAGCCTTTTATCTCAAGTTTTTCCGCCAACGAGGCCGCGGAGTTAGGTTCAATCGCCAACCGAGCTATCCCGAACGCTGCTCCTGGGGAATGTTCCAACTCCAAATCTTCAATATTGATACCGGTCTCGCCTACCGCCTGGAAAAGCCTACCTAAGGTACCGGCCTCGTCTGGCACTTTAACCATTATTTCCTGGTAGCGCCGGGGTGCTCCCCCGTGTTTGCCGGGGATGCGCGCCACCCCTAAGTTGCCTTGCCGCATCGCTAAGGTTACAGCTCCCACCAAGCTGGGGGAAGGGATGGCGGCTCCGGGATGTTCGAGGGCGTGCAAAACTTGTTGCATATCATCAGCAAATCCTCGCAACATTTTCGCCACATGCTCGGCGTTACCCGCAATGATTGCCGCCCACAGGGCGGGATCGGAAGAAGCAATCCGGGTAGTATCTCGCAGCCCTTGTCCCGCTAGCCCTAAAGATTCTGGCATCGCTCTCGCGAGTTGCGCGGCTAAAACGGAAGATACCAGTTGGGGAACATGCGATACTAGCGCCACCGATTGGTCGTGAGTTTCCGCTTCTAATTGCAGGGGTAAGGAACCTACATCTAAAGCGAGACTACGCATCGCTAAAACTGCTCCCGCCACGGTTTTTTCATTGGGAACTATCACCCAGGGGCGGGATTCGAACAGGTCTTCGCGGGCAAAAGCAGTGCCGGAGCGTTCCCGCCCCGCCATCGGATGGCAGCCGACATAGCGGGATAGGTCTGCACCGGCCTCCGCTACTTCCGCTAAAATCACGCTTTTTACCGAGGCCACGTCAGTAACAATGGCATCAGGGAACTCTTTGAGCGCAGCAATCACCTGATCCGCAGCCACATCTGGCGGGGTAGCTACCACTACTAGCGCAGGTTCAGGGGAGTTTTCTTCCCAGGTACTACCGGCTCCCATATCGCAGGCCAGGGCACTAACTACCGGATAAATATCCCGTAAAAAAACTGGCACTCCCAGTTTGCTCAGGCGCATCCCCAAGGATGCGCCTAGCAGACCCGCTCCAATAATCAATACTGGTCCGGTGGTACCTACCTCGGTGCCAGAAAGTGGCGACTGTGTGTTTGCCATAGCTTCACCCTAAAGACCGACGCTCTGCATTAGCACGCTCAGCTCAGGTTTTGAAAGCCGGCGGGTTGCCCCCAGGGGCAACGTTCCCAGTTTCACGGTACCGTGCGCGATCCGCGATAGTTCCATCACCGGGGAACCTACCTCCTCTAACATTCGGCGTACAATCCGGTTTCTCCCCAGATGTAGCTCAATTTCCACCAAGGTGAGCCCCCCGTGAGTACCTTTTATTGATACCCGGTCCGCCTGTGCAAACCCGTCCTCCAGCATGATTCCGGAGCGCAGCTCCTGAGCGGTTTTGCCGGTAAATTTACCTTTCACAGTCGCTAAATAGGTTTTCGGCACTTCCCAAGACGGGTGGGTAAGACGGTTCGCGAGTTCCCCATCATTGGTGAGCAGCAAAAGACCAGAAGTATCCACATCTAGCCTGCCCACATGGAAGAGCCGTTCCCGGTAGTCAGTCAAAAATTGGGTGAGGTCGTGAGGGTCACCGCGAAGGGAAGATTCCACCCCGGTGGGTTTATTGAGCGCGATCGTGACCCGGGAATCATCAAACATCACCAGTTGCCCATCTACATGCAGCATTACCTGATCGGGATCAACTTTGGTACCTAGTTCGCGCACCACTTTGCCATTGACTTTAACCCGCCCAGACACGATCAGTTTTTCGCAGGCACGCCTAGAGGCGACTCCGGCAGCTGCCAAGACCTTTTGTAGTCGTTCTTCTTTGCCGCTTTCGGTGATTGTTTGCGGTTTTACCACGGGCACCTGCGGGTCTTTACGGCGGGGAGGCATCGGGGCTAAGGAAATCTTGTCAGCTGGACGCCCCTGCCGGTCGGTCCCCTCATCACTTTCCTGATAGGAACTAAGATCAGTCAACTTGGCTTCTCCTATTGGGTTTTATTTCTTAACTGCCCTCATCCTATCGCGGCAGCAAATTATTGTTTGAGCCGGGCTTCTAACTCGTCTAGTTCTTCACTGCCCGGCAGATGGGGAGCCAGCGGCGGGAGTTCATCCAGGCTGGCGAGCCCCATCCGTTCCAAGAAACTGGTGGTGGTACCGTAGAGAATCGCCCCCGAGTCTGCCCGCTCAACTTCGTGAATCAAATCGTGCGCCAACAGGGTACGTACTACCCCATCTACACTCACTCCCCTAATGCTAGCGATCACCGAGCGGGAAACCGGCTGCCGGTAGGCGATTACCGCCAGGGTTTCTAACGCCGGGTTGGACAGATGGGAAGTTCCCCCTTGGGTTAAGAATTCGGAGACGATTTCTTCTTGCGTGGGGGCAGAATAAAGTCGCCAGCCTCCAGCCACGTTGCGTAAAACGAATCCGTGAGGACGAGCGGTTTCGCCCGCATATTCGGCGCGGAGTTGCTCTAATGCTGCCTTGACCTGCTGGGGACTGCTTTTCAGGCGCGGCGCTAGTTCCTCGGGGCTGAGTGGCTCGCTGGCTACAATCAAAATGGCCTCTAAGGCGGCCAGTAGCTGTTCATCGGCGGAGTTAGTCATCTGCGGCTCCATATTCATCAAAAATAAAGTTGTTAAAGTCTGGGATTTCCTTGGTATCTAAGGTCACATATAGTTCTTCCAGCGCACTTTCTTGGGTAAATTCCACGCAGCGATGTCGATAAAGTTCCAGTAAAGCTAGGAAGCGGGTAACTCTTTCAGTGGCGTTTTTAGCAGAGCGGGTCAGCTCACTAAAGCTAGCTTTTCCGCTTCGTTTGAGCTCCGCAACCACAATTTGGGCTTGCTCAGCCAGGGAGGCTTGCGGCAGATGAAGATGAGACAGGGACACTTCGGGAGGACGACGGGTAAAAGCATCCACGGCGGCACGGGCTAAATCTTCGGGAGTGAAATCCACTCGTAGTGGCGGCAAGAGGCGCGCGAACTTGGCGGGCAGGGGAACTTCCCGCGGATAGTAAGCCTGCCCTTCCCCGATACGCACGCGTAAATACTCTGCGACTTCCTTATAGGCACGATACTGTAATAGCCGTGAAAACAGCAGGTCACGCGCCTCTAAATATTCGGGATCGAGTTCCTCAGTTTCTTCTCCGGGCAGCAGCTGACTGGCCTTGATATTGAGCAAAGTAGCCGCGATCTCTAGGAACTGGGAAGCTTGCGACAAATCCGGAAACGCCTGCATATAGGCAATAAAATCATCGGTTACCTGCGCTAATGCCACCTCGGTAATATCGAGTTTGTTCTTGATAATCAGGGTGAGCAGTAAATCTAGCGGCCCGGAAAATACTTCTAGTTCCAGTTCAAAAGGAGGAGCTTTTTCCGGGTAGCTCTTTCCCGCTAATTGGGCAGGAAACAGCGCTCCCTCCTCCCCGTCTACCGCTTGCTGGCTAGCTACTACCGGCGACTTAGGCGGTGTCACCACGGGCAATAACCTCGCGCGCCAACTGCCGGTAAGCTTCTGCCCCCGGATGAGAGGGCGCAAAAGTAGTAATCGGTTCGGTAGCTACCGAGGCATCCGGGAACTTTACAGTCCGGCGAATAACTGTCTGATATACCCGATCCCCGAAGGCCTCTTGCAGACGTTCCATTACTTCGCGCGCATGTAGGGTGCGAGTATCGACCATAGTCGCCAAAATCCCGTCTATCTTCAGTTTAGGATTGAGACGGTCACGAACTTTTTCAATGGTTTCTACCAGCAGTGCTACCCCGCGCAGGGCGAAAAATTCGGTTTCCATGGGGATCATTACCCCGTGCGCCGCCGTCAGGGCATTCACGGTGAGCAGGCCTAGGGAAGGCTGGCAGTCAATCAAAATCACATCGTATTTATCGCTAACCGGGTGGAGGGCGCGGGCGAGCGCCATTTCCCGGGCAACCTCGTTAACCATTTGAATCTCGGCAGCGGAAAGATCGATATTGGCCGGCACCAGATCCATCCCCTCGATCGCAGTGGGATGAATAACTTGTTCCACATTGACGTTGCGATCAAGGAGGACGTTGTAGATAGTGGCATCCAAATCGTTGCCGTTTACGCCCAGTCCGGCAGTCGCGGCACCTTGAGGATCGAAATCTACAATCAGCACCTTACGCCCATACTCTGCCAAAGACGCAGCCAAGTTAATAGTGGTAGTAGTCTTGCCCACCCCGCCTTTTTGATTGCACATGGCAATAATCCGCGCGGGCCCATGGGACTTTAGGGGCGCAGGCGCGGGAAACTCCGCATCTTTCGGGGTTGGCGGGGGCATCAAACCGGGTTGAATATCGCTCACCCTTATAACGATATGACAAGCTGAGAAAAAATGTTACCAACTGACGCTCACCGAGCCTTTTATCCTTTCTCGGCACCGAGAAAGCTTACAAAATCCGGAATTTATTGCCTAGGGAGACTTGGGGGGTGGGGCTAAGATTTTTCCTCCCGCCCAAGAATTCGAAAAATGCTGGGGCATTTTCCGAATTCTTATGCCCACCGCACCTACTCGGATAAAATCTGACCCCCACCTCATTCCAGAGCCCCACAATTTAGCTCTACCCCACCCACAGGAAAAATAATTTCCCCGCACTACCCAGCATCCCCACAACCGGGAGCAACCACTACTGAGCACGCGGATGGGTCTCTTGATACACCTCGCGCAACAAAGTGGCGGTGACCTTGGTATAGATCTGGGTGGTAGTCACGTTCACGTGGCCAAGCAGCTCCTGCACTACCCTAACGTCTGCTCCGCCCTCTAACATATGGGTGGCGAAGGAGTGTCGCAGGCTGTGGGGGGAAACCGGTGTTTTTATCCCCGCTTTTTCCGCGGCCTCGCGAATAATATTCCAGGCGCTTTGCCGCGATAGGCGCCCTCCCCGCAGATTCAAGAACAAGGCGGAACTACCCCGGCCTTTTTGCGCAAGCTGTGGGCGGGCGCGTACCAAATACGCCTCTAACGCTTTGACTGCGTATTCCCCTAGCGGTACTAGCCGTTGCTTGTTGCCTTTTCCGGTTACGGTAACTAGAGTAATCGGGTTTTCTTCCGAATCTTCTGCCTCACTACCAGCTAAAACTCCTAAATCATCCACGTCTAGGGCGCACACCTCACTAACCCTCGCTCCCGACGCATACAGGGTCTCCAGTAGCGCCCGCGAGCGCAAGGAGGCGGCATCTTCCCCGCTAAACGCTTCCAGCAGGGCGCGAGTCTGGGGGATGGTGAGCGCTTTGGGTAGCGGTCGCGCTAAGCGAGGATTTTCTAGGTTTTCGGTGGGGTCGGTGCTACACAAGCGTTCGTTTAACATAAAGCCGTGAAATCCACGCAGAGAGGCCATTAGCCGCGCGATTGAAGAGGCCGCCAACGGGTTCTTTCCGTCTTCTCCGGCTGCGGCGGCTTGCAAGAACGCCCGCAAAGTCTCGGGGGTGATTTCCGCTAGAGAATGAACACCGGCACCGACTAAATATTCGTGGTAACGCGCCAAGTCCCGCCGGTAGGAGCCGACAGTATTATTTGATAGTCCGCGTTCAATCGCCAGGTGATCTAGATATGCCCCGCTCGCCTGTTCGATTTCATCCATAGGGCTATTTTAGAGGGCGCATTCGTTATTATCTGCCCTCCCCTGCAGCAAAAGGTGTTATCCAGCGCCACTTCGCTGCTGGGGTGATAATAGAAGCACCGTTGACTTTTAGGAGTGATCTTTTATGGCTTTATTCGCGATTGAATATTTTTATGACCCTGCCGCCGCCGCGAAAATGGATAAGGTACGCCCTGACCACCGTGCACACCTGCGCGCCCTGCACGCTCAAGGCATTGTGAAACTGGTGGGGTCTTGGGTTAATGACCCCCACCCGGGCGCGCTAATCGCAGTAGCAGCCGAATCCGCCGAGGACGCCCTCACCGCTTTAGCGGAAGATCCCTTCTTCTTGGCGGGTTTCATCACCAATCGCAAAGTACATCAATGGAATGTAATTATCGGAGAAATCGCCTAGCCAGTTCCAGTTTCCAAAAGCAACAGGAAACAAGAATTGAGCACTTTTCAAGCAATTCACTGTGCACTTTTCAGACAATTTACTAAGCACTTTTCAAGTAATTTATTGAGCACTTTTCAGAGATTGCTCTTATCAGCGGTCAGAGGTCTGCCTCCTCCCCGCTAACGCACCCCATTATTAACGCTAGACGTTAAATTTGAACTCCACTACGTCGCCGTCTTGCATTACGTATTCTTTGCCCTCTTGGCGCAGCTTTCCTGCATCGCGGGCGGCGTGGATCGACCCGAGTTCCACTAACTCGTCAAAGCCGATAATCTCGGCTTTAATGAAGCCACGTTCAAAATCACTATGGATTACCCCAGCGGCTTGGGGAGCGGTCCAGCCTTTATGGATTGTCCAAGCGCGAGCCTCTTTCTCCCCGGCAGTCAGATAGGTTTGCAGTCCTAAAGTATCGAAACCTACCCGGGCTAACTGGTCAAGCCCAGATTCGCTTTGCCCGGATTCTTCCAGCATTTCCCGCGCGTCCTCTTCATCCAGTTCCACTAGATCGGCCTCGAACTGGGCATCTAAGAAAATCGCTTTCGCTGGCGCTACCAAGTTTTCCAGTTCGCGACGCTGGTCTTGATCCAGTACCTGCTCGGCATCCATATTGAACACATAGATAAACGGCTTCGCGGTCATTAACTGGAATTCTTTTAGTAGCTCTTTATCCAGCTCTTTATGCGCTGATAGCAGCTGACCGTCCTCTAATATCCCTTGTGCTTTCTTTACTTCCGCTAGCACCTCTGGCGGAGTTTTACGCCCGCGGATTTCCTTTTCTAGCCGTGGCACTGCTTTTTCTAGAGTCTGCAGGTCAGCCAGGATTAGCTCAGTAGAGATAGTTTCAATATCAGAGGCGGGATCGATCTTGCCGTCTACGTGCACCACGTCCGGGTCGCTAAATACCCGGGTGACTTGGCAGATAGCGTCAGCTTCCCGAATATTAGCTAAGAACTGGTTACCCAGACCTTCCCCCTGGGAAGCCCCTTTCACGATTCCCGCAATATCTACGAAAGAAACCGTGGCGGGCAGGGTCTTGACAGACTGGAACATTTCCGCCAGTTTCTGCAATCGCGGATCCGGCAGCGGCACTACCCCCACGTTGGGGTCGATAGTCGCGAACGGATAATTCGCGGCGAGTACGGTTGCGCGGGTAAGCGCATTGAACAAAGTTGATTTACCAACGTTAGGTAATCCTGCAATCCCAATTGTTAAAGCCACGCCTCTACCCTATCGAAGGGCGAAAGCGGCAGGAAATCTGGCCCTAAAAATCCTAGGCTCAGGCTCCTCCGGCAATGGTGCGCACAATCTCCATGACAGAGGTGTAGAACTCCCCCCACCGGTTTATAGGCAGCATCACCGCTATGATCACCAAGATCATGGCAGCAAGCGATCCAACGAGAGCCTTTAAATAGGCTACGCGGGTGCCAGCCTTCATCACTTTCGGTACTCGGCGAATCAGCGTGGCTAGAGCCAAAATAGCCACTAAAGCAGTAACGATAATCGTGCCCCAGCCCATTAAGGAAAATACTCCCGGGGTGGTTTCGGGCAAGAGCGCAGAATCAGCCCCTTTTATCAGGAGGCTGCTCGGTGCCTTAGTGGTACGTATCTGTTCCCACCAGCGGTATAGATCCGGCATTTGTTCACGCCAGGTTGCCCAGTTGTGCCCGCCCTCCGCTTTTATATTTAGCTGCAGCCGGTCACCGCTTTTAAAGGGAGCCCGCGCCAGATTTTTTGCTAAATGCAAAGAATCTCGATCCATTTGTGCCCCAAAAACATATATGTTTAGGGGCCAAGGACGGGACTCACCCACCAGGTTAGACAGGGTGTTTTCCGCGAATGCAGCAGAGGTGTGCCCTCCCCAAGACCCCACAATCGGCTGATCGTAACCGGAGAGGATCGCGCTAGCACCAAAAACATCTCCATAGGCGATTCCTAGACGCCCAGCACAATACGCCCCGGATGAGTTCCCGGTGATCAACCAGTCTTTTCTTTTATCGGATACATTCGGGAAGCTAGAGCGCACCATTTTGGGAATATCGAAACTGAGCCAGGTGGCAGTTTGCGCCTTCCCCCCTACATCTGCACAGGTGGGGGCTTTGAGGTTTACGTTTCCTTCCGGGATCACCGCGATGGTGGGGGCGATCTCTCCCCTGTCGATGGCTTTTTGTAAACTGCCAGAAAAATCGAGGGCGAGGGCGACCGATACTGGAGAGCCAGGATACCCGTGCAGGAACTCTATTACGTTATAGGTTTTGCTGCGGTCTTCCGGGTCATAGCCTTCAGGGGTCCACACCATGACTTTTTCTTTCACCCCGGATTTCGGTCCCGAGAACACGGTGATTGCGCCGGCTTTCCCTCGAGGTTCGAACTGGGGTATCCATTCTTCTTGTCCAGGTAAGGCGGGCGCGGTTAAGGGATTTATTTTTTCTGAGGCAACCGGCTCACGGTTTTTAAGCTGTTTTCCCCGCTGGGTATCAGTAATTTTCACCTTGGTGTTTTGTTGGCTGCTAAGCATCTGCCACAGCTCGGTAGGAGTGGACACGTATTGCATCGGCAAATTGATAACTAACCCGGCCGCCACTACTTGTACCAGCGATACTGCCACCACTTTTAGGATCGCGCTCAGTTGCCACTTCGACTTTGTGATCAGGAAAGGTAAGGCAAAAACTAATGCCAAAGCTAATAGGCAAATTGCAACTACGAAAGGTATAGAAGTCAGCACGGTTACCTCTAACAGGTGTGGCCCGGATCGTTGGTACGCCGGCGGTTATTGGTTTTTATGATTCCCGCTTCTGTAAGTTCTTTACGCAAGGGTAAAGGCAATGCGAAAGTTACGGTTTCCTGGGCGGTTTCCACTTCCTCCACTTCCGCAAATCCCCATTGCGCCAACTGTGCTAATACTTCTTTTACCAGTACTTCGGGCACGGAGGCACCGGAGGTTAGCCCCACGGTTTCTACCCCTTCGAACCAGAGCTCTTCCATCTCTAAGGCCTTATCAATGCGATAGGCGCGCTGAGCCCCGCCTACTTCGGCCACTTCTTTTAACCGCACCGAGTTGGAGGAGTTAGCTGACCCTACGACCACTACTACCTCGGCCTGTTCCGCAATCTTTTTTACTGCCCCCTGCCGGTTTTGAGTGGCGAAACAAATATCCTCACTGGGGGGATCACTGAGCCCTGGGAATCGTTCCCGCAGTTTATCTACAGTTTCTCTAGTTTCATCAAGGCTTAAAGTAGTTTGAGAAAGCCACACCACTTTTTCCGGGTCGCGCACCTGGACTTGGTTTACGCTTTCGGGGTCGCCTACTACTTGGATATGGTCGGGGGCTTCCCCTTGGGTACCTTCGACTTCCTCGTGACCTTCGTGGCCTACCAGCACAATGTCGTAATCAGCCTTTGCAAAACGCAGGGCTTCGCGGTGAACTTTAGTCACCAGTGGGCAGGTAGCATCTACGGTTTTCAGACCCCGCCGCTTGGCTTCTTCTCGCACCGCCGGAGATACTCCGTGGGCGGAAAACACTACCCGTGCCCCGGTGGGAACTTCATCTAGCTCAGTTACAAAACGCGCGCCCTTAGCAGTTAGCTGTTCGACTACAAACTTGTTATGTACGATCTCTTTACGCACATATACTGGGGCTCCATAGAGCGCTAAGGCTTTTTCTACTACGTCGACTGCGCGATCTACTCCCGCGCAGTAACCGCGCGGGGATGCCAAGAGTACCTTCTTAGTTACCACGCCCCTATCCTACTCAGGTATTTTACTTCCCGCCGAACCGGTGACTGCTGGGCAGTACCTGTGGGTAGAATGAAGCGGTGCGCACAAATCCTCAGGGTCCGCAAACAGCGCTGGCTCCCACGGCTGCCCAAACCACTCGGGAAAACCCGTGGCCGTTATCTTTGCTGACCGCTAATATCAAGAAATATGTGAACCGAATGTCACCGCTGTGGGTGAGCGGGCAGGTTGTGGAGTATAAACGGCGTCCGGGCGCGCGCATGGCTTTCTTTGTGCTGCGGGACGCCAACCAAAGTACCTCCATGACGGTGAAATGTTGGCCTACGGTTCTGGACTCAGTCGGGGAAGATTTTTCCGAGGGCGCGCAGGTAGTTATTTACGCCAAACCCGATTTTTATGAGGGCTCAGGATCCCTTTCGCTGATGGCTAAGGAAGTCCACGCAGTCGGGGTGGGAAACCTGCTTGCCCAGATTGAGGCACTACGTAAGAAACTAGCCGCCGAGGGGCTCTTTGCCCAGGAAAACAAGCAATCGCTGCCGGTGATTCCTCGCAAAATCGGTTTGATTGTAGGGCGCAATGCGAAAGCCAAACAGGACGTAATGGTCAACGCTTTGGCACGCTGGCCGCTAGCCGAGTTCGAAGTGCGGGAAGTAGCAGTCCAAGGTCCCACTTGCGCCAGCGAAGTAACTAGGGCCCTAGCTGAACTAGACTCCCTCCCTCAAGTAGAGGTGATTGTGATTTCCCGCGGCGGCGGCGCAGTCGAAGATCTGCTGCCATTTTCCGAGGAATCCTTGGTGCGGGCAGCAGCAGCCGCACGTACTCCCCTAGTTTCCGCTATCGGCCATGAGGAGGATGCGCCACTGCTAGATTTCGTGGCTGACTATCGGGCATCTACCCCCACCGATGCGGCGCGGCGGATTGTGCCGGATTTACAGGAGGAATTGTTGGGGGCCCAGGGCGCCCGTTCTCGTTTGCGCACCCAGATGCTCGCCCTCTTAGATCAACATTTAGGGCAGTTAGCCCAGTTGTGTGCCCGCCCCGTCCTGGCCGATCCCAGCGCGGTTATTGCGGCTCAAGAACATTCTTTAGCACTAGAGGGTCAGCGGCTGCGTTTTCGTTTTGAAACCCAGCTGGAAAATCAGCTAGCTTCCCTGCGCGGATGGCGCGATGCTTTGAAAGCCTATTCTCCCCAGGGGATTTTGGAGCGTGGCTACAGTATTTTGCGTTCGCCTGCCGGCGGGGTGATCAACTCGGTGTCGCAGGTAAGTAAAGGCGATCTGTTAGAGGCGATTTTCGCTGATGGCACCGCGGTAACCAAGGTTTTTGGTACGAATCAGAAAAAAGTTTAGGAGGCAGTGATGAGTGAAGAAAACATAGAAGTTCCGGTGGCAGAACTTTCCTATGAGCAGGCACGTGAGCAGTTGGTGGCCGCTATCGCCCAACTGGAGTCGGGCAAGCTAGGCCTGGAGGAATCTTTGAAGGTGTGGGAGCGCGGGGAACAACTCGCAAGTCACTGCCAATCCTTCTTAGATGCGGCCAAGCAACGTTTGGAACAGGCTAAGAAATCAGAATAGCCATGACTACCAGCGAAGATAAGTCGGCACTCAATACCGAGGTTAAGGAACTACTACCGGAGGGCGCAGACTCGGGCGCCCATACGGCTACTAAAGACCAGGAGCATACCCCGCAGAAAGGAGCGGAAGTCAGCGAGCACCTGCCCTTTGAATTGGGGCAAAAGCTGGGTTATCACCGCTCTGCTCCCCTCAGCCTCTACCAGATCATCGATTATATTTTTGTAGTAATCGCCGCGGTTCTCACCGTGAGACTGGCGTGGATCCTCCTCAAGCATGGTTTCCAGTTTTCTCTGGTTATCCTGATCTATTTAACTTTTTTCTGGGTTCTTTTGGCCTATCTGGCGCTGCCACGCCTGCATCAAATAATGTCTTCGCTCTATGTTCCGGACTATTACATCGGCCGTTCTAAAACTGGGGATGGGATTCTGGGCGATCCCGTTAACCTGGCTTGGCTGGGGGAAGAGGAGGACATCCACCTGGCGATGCAGGCAGCCGGTTGGACGCTGGCTGACGAGATCACGCTTTCTTCTTCTTGGAAAATTATTTTTGCCAGTGTTTTTAAGCGCTCTTACCCGGCGGCACCGGTTTCTCCGCTCTATCTTTTTGGTAGGAAACAAGATTTTGCCTATCAGCAAGAAGTTGATGGCAATCCCAGTAAGCGACACCATGTGCGTTTTTGGAAAGTTCCCGAGGGCTGGAAACTACCGGGAGGAATCCAGGTAGATTGGCTGGCAGCTGCAACTTTCGATAAGGCGGTTGGCCTATCGCTTTTTACTTTGCAGATTACTCACAAGATAGACGAAAACATCGACATTGAACGTGACCATGTAGTGGACACCGTCCGCGAAGCCTGCACCAGCGTAGAGGTAGAGGTGATTCCCGACGCTACCAGTGCCTATCACTCACGCAACGGCGGAGGCGACCGGGTACAAACCGATGGCAGCTTGCCGGTTATTGAAGCCAACCTGGTAAGTGAAGAACACATAAATCCACATGAAAATCTGGCTTTGCAACACAAAGGGTATCTGCGTTCTTCCCGCGAACAGACAGAAAAGAAAATGAAGCGCCGGCTACTGCGTGACCGCGAGGTGCCAGCCACTTCTTTGGCTTGCGGAATTACTTTAACAGCGCTACATGCCCTAGAACTGGCGGTTGTGGGCTACATTTTAGCTACCAACCCGAAATACGCTGTTGAATTGGGGTTTTCTTTCTACCAGACTCGCTTGGCAGGCTACGGCTTCATGGCGTTAGCGGTGTTACTGACGGCGCTAATCGTGGGAACTTTATTTCACCAAAAATGGATGCGCCTAGGCTTGCTGTTGGTACTTACCGCAACGGTGTTTGTGCGGATGATGGAGTCTTTGGGGATTGAGGGCGCTTCCGGCACCCCCCTATGGATTACTTCCACTACCCTATCGGTGTTGGCAATCTTAGCGATTACTTCCCCGGCTGCGCGGCGTTGGGTGAAGGTAGAGTAACCAGCAAATACTCCCCGCAAAAGCTCCTTGACCAGGAATACCCCTATTCAAAAGGGGTAACTTCTAGCAGCTTTACCTTAATATTTTTGCCGTTAGGAGCTAAATAATCCACGGTTTCGCCTACTTTATGCCCCATAATTGCTTGCCCCAGCGGAGCATCCGGGGAATAGACATCCATATCCACATCCGGGCTGGCCTCGCGCGACCCCATTAGGAACTTCACTTCCCGCCGCCCCAGAGTAGCCTTCACTACCATCCCGGGTTCCACAATGCCGTCATCTGCGGGAGGCTCGCCTACCTCGGCATTTTCCATGATTTCTTTTAGCTGCAGAATCCGAGTTTCATTCCAAGACTGTTGTTCTCGAGCTGCATGGTAGCCACCGTTTTCTTTTAGGTCTCCCTCTTGGCGAGCCTCATCGATTCGCCGGGCAATCGCCGGGCGCTCTACTTCTTCGAGATGGCGTAGCTCTTCTTTTAGACGATCATATGATTCCTGGGTCATCCAGGTCTTGTCTGCCATCGTGTTCTCCTCAGCTAATAAATAAAAGACTGACCACGCCGAGCGCGGTCAGTAAAACAGCAGGTATCAGTGTAACAAATTGCCGGTAAAGTTGCTATCAGAGGGAACCTGAGGGAACTACCGGCATAAACTTTCTGATTAAGCCAAAACCGCGAAATAAGCGGCAATACAAATACATGTCCACCCTGCCACCGTACCGGCGTGGAAAATCTCGTGGTAACCAAAGTAGCGAGCGTTCCTACCCGGCCAACGCAGCCCATAAAAAACCGCTCCTACCGAGTAACAAAGTCCGCCGGCCACTAGTAGCCATATCAAGGCTAATCCCCCAGCTTGCCGAAGCGGTCCCATATAGCCCAAAGCTACCCAACCCAGCAAAATATAGATAGGAACATACAGCCACCGGGGGGCACCGGGCCAAAATATCGAAAGCAAGATTCCGGCCAAAGCACCCAGCCACACCAGCACCAATAGGTTTCTAGCCTGTGGGTAAGACAAGAGGGAGACTGCTATCGGGGTATAAGACCCGGCGATCAACAAGAAAATATTGCAATGATCAAGGCGACGCATCACACTATGGGCACGTTTACCCCAATCTATGCGGTGATACAGCGAAGAAACCCCGAAAAGCAGTAGAGAACAAACCAGATATACCGCACACGCCCAGCGTTCGCTAGCAGTATTGGCTAAACAAATCAGCACAATCGCTGCCGCCAGGGAAAGCGGTACCGTAACGGTGTGAATCCATCCCCGCATTTTGGGTTTGGGCAAGACATTAAGAGAATCAGTTACCCGTCTTTTCATCTGGGTGTATGTTCCTTCATCAGGTGTCATCCGTCCTCCTCAGGTCAGATAGAAACCTGTCCCAGCCCCAAAAGCTACGGCAGAATATTTTACTTGCGACCTACGCTATTGCAGGGGCGCAATACTGTCAACAACACTCCCTAGGGGGTAAAATTCAACTATTACCCTAAAGGAGCAAGCTTGACTCACCTTACAGATCTGGTCTATCGACTCTATGCCCGCAACCTAGAAAAGGCACTCCCTACTGATTCTTTGCCGCGTCACGTGGGGGTTATTCTCGATGGGAATCGACGCTGGGCTCACCAGGTGGGGGCACAATCTGAAACCGGCCATAGAGTTGGTGCCGACAAGGCTCTTGAATTTTTAGGCTGGAGTGAAGAGGTTGGGATCCCGGTAGTTACCCTCTGGATGCTCTCTACCGATAACCTGCGACGTTCTGGAGACGAACTCACGAAACTTTTTGACATTATTTGCGGGGTGGTAGAGCAAATAGCTTCCCTAGACCGCTGGCACTTGCGGTTGCTGGGAAATCTTTCTCTGCTACCAGATCAGGTACAACAGCGTCTACAGCGGGCGGTAGCCCAAACGCGTACCGGCTCTCCCCTGACCGTAAATATCGCAGTCGGCTACGGCGGTCGCGAAGAAATTACCGAGGCCGTGCGCAACTTGTTACTGGAAAAAGCACAAGAGGGCGCTACTTTAGAAACCGTTGCCAGGGAACTTTCTGTTGACGAAATAACTTCCCATGTTTATACCGCCGGGCAACCAGACCCCGATTTGGTTATTCGCACTTCTGGGGAGCAGCGTCTGTCTGGATTCTTGATGTGGCAGTCCACTCACTCTGAATACTATTTTTGCGAAGCCTTCTGGCCCGATTTCCGGAAAATCGACTTCTACCGCGCACTGCGCGACTTTGCCCTCCGGGAACGGCGGATGGGTAAGTAAAAACTTATTCGTTGCTACCGGCAGTTTCCGAATTATCTCCCTGCCAGGAGACACCGCGCTCCTCTTCGTGGGCTGCCTGCTCCGCCTGGGCAACTTTTTCGATTTTAGTGGTCGCCCCTACCTCAAAATCAGTTTTAGCGTCTCCCGGCAGCATCTGGTTAGGATCGGCACTGGCAAACTCCGAAAGAGTGTTTTGAATTTCTTTTTGTACTTTCTCAGCCTGCTCCGCATGCTCGCGAGGAGTACGCTGATCCCCGCCCTTTTCTGCTTCTGCTTTCGCTTGACGAGCTTCTGCCAGATTTTGTTCGCTAGGTCGAGCCGCTTCCGCGAGTTCGCGATCTAAAGATCCGGGAGGACCACCCGGACGATCCTTCTGGTAGCTGAGGCGAATAAAGCTGTCATAACCGCGCAGGTAGAGTACGGTAGTATTCACGAAAGCCAAGATCGGAACCGCGAAAACTGCCCCCACGATTCCCATAGCGGCACCGCCCCCAGCCACTGCCAAGAGCACTGCGACTGGATGCAGACTGACCGCATTAGACATAAGAGCCGGTTGCAACAGATTAGATTCCACTTGCTGTACTACCAAAATAATAATCAGCATCACGATAGCGGTGGTGAAACCTTTATCTACCAAAGCGATAGCTACCGCCATCATGCCGGAGAGGATCGCACCCAAAATAGGCACGAAGGCCGCCAGGAACACTAAAATCGCCAGGGGAATCGCTAGTGGCACCCCAATCAGGTAGGCACCCCCACCAATACCTACGGCGTCAATTGCCGCTACTAGGCACTGGGTACGCGTATAGGCACCAAGAGTAACCCAACCGCGAATAGCTGCCTCGTTTAGGGGATTGCGCGCCGAACGCGGAAGCAGACGCAAGAACCATTGCCAAATTTTACGGCCATCTTTCAGGAAGAAGAACAGGCAGAATAAGGCGGCTAGCGCCCCGGTGAAGGCTCCCGTCACCGCTGACATAGTGCCCAAGGCATTGGATGCCAGCCAAGAAGCATTCTTGCGGGCATAGCTTTGAATTTGGTCTTGGGCTTGCTCCCATAGCCTCGTGGCCGTCTCGGTATCCATTTTTAACGGACCAGTAGCTAGCCAGTGGATACCTTCATCCACGCCCTCTTTAGTATGTGCGATTAGATTAGGAAGCTCGCTAGCCAATTGGGTGCTAGAGATGGAGATCATCGCGGTCACGATCCCTAACCCAATAATCAGAGTAACCGCCGCCGCTAAAGTCCGCGGAAAATGCAGTTTTACATATAGAATTCGCAGTACCGGCTCTAGCAGCACCGATAATAACAACGCTACCGCTACCGGAACCACAATTACTTGGAACTTAGCGACTACATATAGAAATCCCGCAAAAGCAACCGTAATCACCAATAAGCGCCAAGACCAATCTGCCGCTACCCGCAAGGTGAGCGGAACCGCTTCTTTTTCTGAGACGGGCTCAGTATTGGCTTTCACTTTCGATAGATCCTGGTTATAGGATTCGACGTCTATCGGAGCCGGGGAAGCCTCAGGCTGAGGACGGGACAGGTTGCTAAGCCACTTGCGACCGGTCTGTTGTATTCGTTCAAGACGAGATTTCATAGTTCAAGCCTAGCAGCGTCCTTGAGGTAGCTTACAAACCAGCTATCCCACACTGTGCCTAGTAAGTTGCAAAATTCGGTAATTAGGTTCCGCCAATTGGGGTTCGCTTAACGGGTCATCCGAGATATTGTTTGTCCCGAATCTTCATCAACGACGCTAAGACCATCCATAGTAAAGCCATTTACTCGCAAAAAACGTCGTTTTACCTGATCCGAACGCAATACCCAGGTTTGAGCAGGGGTACCAGCATCGAGTACAAAGTCTAAGAGCCGCTGAGCAATATCCGGAGAATAGGCCCCGCGGATAATACCGAAAAAAGCAATATCTAGGTTACGAGGAGCCGGCCCCAACTGATGGTCGTCTTGAGGAGAGGGAGTAACGTAAGCCATTCCCACCACTTGGCGTCCCCGCAAAGCAAAGGCTATTCGCCGCCCTTTAGTCTGTAAAATCTGCTGGTGCCAATAACTAAGCAGCGCCTCTTCAGTATGTTTTTCCCAAAAGGTCTCTGGAGCCTGGCTGCCGATAGTTTCGGTTAGAATCCGGTGATGTGCCATGGCCGCGCCGGCAGCATCAACCAGAGTGGGGGTTCTTACGATCACCGGCACAGCGAGGTTCCTTCCTAAAAAATACTTCGGGGCGACTAGCCCTATTGTAGTCGCCCCGAAGTAAAGTTTTTATTTAGTTGTCTCTTAGAATCGCTAGGATTCGCAGGATCTCCACGTAGAGCCAAACCACGGTCACCATAATCCCCAGGGCGCAGCTCCAGGACATATCTTTATCCACCCCCAAGCGCACGCCCTCGCGAACCATATCGAAGTCCGAGATCAGGGACATGGCTCCAAAAATCACCGCAAACAGCCCCACCAACAACCCTAGGGGCAGTCCCATCACGGTGATCTGATCAATGTTACCTACCGCGCTGGAAGGAGTAACTATTGCTAACACCATCGCCAAGAGGCGATAAACAATGATTGAAACCATACCGAGCAGCAAGATCTTCATGAACTTCGAATTGACCCGCACCAGTCCCGATTTAAACAGCACCAGGCAGGTAACGAATACAGCAACTGTCCCGATCAAGGCCTGCACCACGATCCCGGGATAGCTGTATTCGAAGAACGCAGAAACACCCCCGATGAACAGCCCCTCAAAGAAGGAATATCCCAAAGTGATCGCCGCTGAAGGCTTACGACGGAAGGAAGAAACCAACACCAGCGCAAAAGCCACCAAAGCGGAGACTGAAGAAATGGTGAGCATAGTTCCCGCGTTAGCCGTTAAGTCATTTACGCCCCAAAACCATAGCGCCGCCGCGGCTAGTACCATTACCCCAAAACTTGCGCCGGTGCGCACCAGCACATCATCTAAAGTCATGGGACGACTCACTCGTTGCTGCTCGCCCAGTTGCTGACCCTGATCAAAAGTAGTTTGTCCGGGAATAGAGGTACTTTGTCCGGGAACGCCGGGGGTAGCGGACTGCGGATAGGACGGATTAGCAGGCCGCGCGTCCCCGCCTACCTGGTAGCCAGGCATTTCGGGATAGCCGGCGGGAGTGCGGCGCATCTGCTCGCCTACTTGATTCATAACCGGATTTGCCATCTAGATCTCTCCTTCTTCCGATACCGGCCACTTCCGTTTGGCAACTACATTAGTCGCGCCCTGTAACTTTCAGAGACGGAAGCCAGGCCACTAATCAAATTATTAGTGAATGATTCTTAAAACTTTCTGGATGAGTTCCGCAAAAATAATGAGTGGTACCCCCGGTCGGACTCGAACCGACACTGGACTGATTTTAAGTCAGCTGCCTCTACCGATTGGGCTACGGGGGCTTTACCAGGCCTCTTTTTCTTCCCTGGGGTACGCTAGCGCGCACCGGGCAAGTTTTGTTTTACCAAAAGTGAAAACCTTTTGTAAAGCGCCACTCCATATTAAACCTCAGGCATCCCCGATTGTCGAAACGAATAACCGCTAGCATAGAGGCATGCGCGAAAAACATGGAGACGAAGGCAGAGGATCCGAGAAAAAAGAAACGCAGCGGGACATTCATTACTTCCCCCTGGAAAAAGAGGTTGAAGAACTGGTTAGTCCCCCTGACTATCAGGATCTAGCGGCGCCTTCCCCTAAGGATTACAGCGAGGAATCTCCCCACGGGATCGCTACCTCCATTAAGCGAGTGCTGGCGAATGACATCGTGGCAGGTATGATTTTGGTCTCCGCCGCTATCTTGGCGTTAATCCTAGCGAATGCCCCTTCCCCGGTACGGGAAGGCTATATGGCGCTTTCTAACTTAGAGTTTGGGCCGCGCTCCTTAGGATTACACCTGCCGGTACACGAATGGGCGCAAGATGGGATTCTCACCCTGTTCTTTTTCGCGGTGGGCTTGGAACTAAAGCAAGAGTTCGCGATAGGATCCCTGCACAATATTAAAGTTGCGGCCATGCCGATTATCGCTGCCGTTTTCGGGATGATCGGGCCGGCCACCGTCTACCTGGTTGTAACCGCTATTTCCGGGGATAACGCTTGGCACGGCTGGGCGATTCCCACCGCCACCGATATTGCTTTCGCAGTGGCGATTTTGCAGATCTTTGGACGCGGCCTGCCCCTAGCGGCTCGCACCTTCCTGCTAACCCTGGCAGTCGCCGATGACCTGGGCGGGATTTTAGTAATCGCCATCTTCTATGCCACCGGAATGAAATTTATTTCCCTGCTGCTGGCGTTTGTTTGCGCCGCGATTTTTGGTTTCTTAGCCCAAAAACGTTGGGGGCGCTGGTGGATTCTAGTTCCCCTGGGCATTGTGACCTGGTATTTCATGTTTGATTCCGGGGTACACGCCACTATCTCCGGAGTGCTGCTAGGCATGACGGTTCCCGCCAAACAACTCCCCGGCGAGAGTGAACCGGAAACTGAACGTCTCACGGAAGCAGTCAACCCCTTTAGCGCGGGACTGGCGGTCCCCATCTTCGCTTTCTTCGCTGCCGGGGTAAATGTGGTGGATGTGGCCGGCGGTCCCCTCAACGTGATTACTCACCCGATCGCAATTTCGGTCATGCTGGCAATGCCACTTGGTAAAGTGCTGGGAATCTTCGGTTCCGTAGCCCTATTCACCAAGGTAACTCCCCTGACTCTAGGTGAGGGCGTAAACTTGCGGGATGTACTTCCGGTTTCCATAACCGCTGGTATTGGCTTCACGGTAGCGCTACTGATTTCCCACCTGGCCTTTAGAGGAGACGCGGAGCTCACCCAGGCCGGATCTTTGGGGGTACTGATGGGAACCTTCGCTTCCGTGATTCTGGCCGCCATCACCCTGCAAATTCGGGTACGGCATTTAAAAGCTGCCGGAAAAATCCAAAGCTAAAGCCTAAAGCCTCCCTAGCTATTCCTGCTGGAGCAGGTGCTAGGGAGGCTTTTAGAGCGATTTTGCTCCTCGTGCTAGTTTTCGAGGACGCGCGCCTGCTCCAACAAAGCCGCAAAGTCCGGGGTGTCTTGTTCGGCAGCCTCTAGGTAGCGGCTGGGCAAGAGCACCCGGTTATAGCCGAGGGAGGCTGCCTGTTCGAAGAAGCCGGCCGACATTTTACGCGGGGCTTTTAACAGGCCGGCGTTACTGGCTCCGGCTCCCAGCAGTCCTTCCCGCAAATCCAATGCTGCTAGGGCTTCGTGAGGCTTTTGATAGGCCAGCGCCACTTTTAGCTGCTGCCCTTCCTCGGGAAGAGAGACCAGATCCACGATTCGTTCAAACCCGAAACTGAAGCCAACGGCAGGGACATCTCTCCCCAGCCAGCGCCCTACTACCCCGTCATAGCGTCCGCCTCCACATATCGAGGATCCGGAGGCGGTGTGGGAAACCTCGAAAATCGGGCCGGTGTAATACCCCATGCCGCGTACCAAAGTGGGGGTGAAAGAAATCTTGATATCGGGAGCGATCTGCCGCACTCGGGAGGCGATGGCTCCCAAGTCGAACAGTGGCAGTTCGGCGTCTAGCGCAGGAACTTTCACGGTTTCCACGTCACTGCCCAGTTCCAGCTCGGCGATACTGCCTACTGCCTCCACCAGGGCTTTGGCTTGGGAGTCGGTCGCGATTTCCTGCCCGACTAGTTCTTTTATAACGCCCTCTTCCCCAATTTTTTCCAGCTTGTCAAGGGTGATGAAGGCACTATCGTGCTTTTCTTCGGCCACCCCGGCTGCTTTCATTAGTTCCCGCAGGAACCGGCGATCGTTGAGCAAAATCGTGGAGTCCTTATCTAGCCCCAGTTTGCCGATCGCGTTCCACATGGTCACGATGATTTCGACTTCTGCGCTAAAAGAAGCCTCCCCCAAAATATCGATATCCACCTGGTTAAACTGGCGGAAACGACCCTTTTGCGGGCGCTCAGCACGCCATACCGGACCGGTTTGGAAGGCGCGGAACACGTTGGGAAGCTCGGCCTGGTGGCTCGCGAAGTAGCGGGTTAAGGGAAGGGTCAAGTCATAGCGGAGTCCTAGGTCTACGGCCTCCGCAGGCAGGATACCGGTTTGGGCATCCAGGCCGCGTCGCATCACCTGGAAAATCATTTTCTCGTTTTCCCCACCTTGCCCAGATTGCAGCCGCTCAATCGGCTCCAGGGCGGGGGTTTCGATTTCCATGAACCCCAGGGAGGTATAGGTTTCGCGCAAGACGCTAAGGACGCGTTCACGCCAAGTTTTTTCGGTGGGTAGAAAGTCTCGCATCCCGCGAGTAGCAACAATTTTTCCAGACATGACTATAACTTTAGCATTGGCGCAAGTTTCGGCTTTGGGACTAAAAAGGTTATAACTTTCAAAGTAAATAAAAGTTAAAAAAATGAAAGTACCAGTGGTACCCCCAACGGGATTCGAACCCGTGTCTACGCCGTGAGAGGGCGGTGTCCTAGGCCTCTAGACTATGGGGGCCAGAAACAAGAACCAGCAGGTTCCCATTTTTGCTGGGGTACCAGGACTTGAACCTAGAATGGCTGAACCAGAATCAGCTGTGTTACCGATTACACCATACCCCAAGGGCTGCTAACCTCGGCTTGCGCCGGGCTGCAGTCATCTACTCTAACGCAGGCACTTAGGCAGCTTCAAATAATTTCCTTGTGTGACTAATCACCTGACGTTATGCCTGTTCCAGATGGTTTTGCAGTTTATGCAGGCGTTTTATGGTGACCTCTTTCCCCAGGATTCCAATGGAGTCAAACACCGGGATCGACACGTTAGAGCCGGTAATCGCCATAAATAACGGCTGGAACGCCACGCGAGGTTTGAGCCCCATTTCCTCTACCATTGCCTGGCTCATAGCGGCTTTAACGGTCTCGGGATCACCAATGGTACCAGCCTGCCCTACTTTCCCTTCTGGCAGGTCTGCTACCACTTTAGCCGCGGCCTCGAGTACCTGCGGGGCGTTATCTTTAAGTTTGCGTAGCGGTTTTTCTTGATATTCCACTTGGTCATCGGCAATAAACAGGAATCCCAGCAGGCTCTTAGCTTGGGAGAGTACCTGCATTCGGCTTTGGGCAAGCGGAGCGGCAGCCTCCAAAAGCTGCTTTTCTTTATCGGTTAAATCAGCTAAGTTATCAGCACTTACGAATCCGCCGATGTGCAGGTAAGGAACGATCCGTTCAGTGAAATCCCCCACCTCCAGCATCCGAATATGGTCAGCGTTAATCGCCAGTGCTTTCTTGGAGTCAAAACGCGCCGGATTGGGGTTGACGTCCTCGATATCGAAGGCTGCGATCATTTCTTCTTTACTGAACACGTCCCGATCTGCAGATAAAGACCACCCTAGGAGGGCTAAATAGTTCACTAGACCCTCGGGGATCATCCCGTTTTCCCTGTGCAGCAGCAGGTTAGATTCGGGATCCCGCTTAGATAGTTTCTTGTTGCCCTCCCCCATGACATAGGGCAGGTGCGCAAACTCGGGGACGCAATCGGCGATTCCCAACTCAATGAGGGCACGGTAGAGCACAATTTGGCGGGGGGTGGATGAAAGTAGGTCTTCGCCGCGCAGCACGTGCGTGATATGCATTAGGGCGTCATCTACCGGGTTTACCAGAGTGTATAGGGGGTCGCCGCCACCGCGCACAATCACATAGTCCGGAACTGAACCGGCTTGGAAAGTGATGTCTCCGCGCACTAGGTCATGGAAAGTAATATCTTCATCGGGCATCCGCATGCGCAGCACCGGCTGGCGACCTTCTGCGCGGAAAGCAGCAATTTGTTCCTCGGTCAGGTTGCGGTCATAACCGTCATAGCCTAGATGCGGGTTACGTCCGGCAGCTTTATGGCGCGCCTCGATTTCCTCGGGGGTGGAATAGGATTCGTAGGCATACCCCCCGGCGAGCAGCTTATCTGCTACCTCTTTATAGATATCCATGCGTTCGCTTTGCCGGTAGGGACCGTAGGGGCCGCCCTTGCCGACGCCCTCGTCCCAATCTAGCCCCAACCAGCGCAGCGACTCTAGGATCTGCTGGAAGGATTCTTCGGAGTCGCGTTTGGCGTCGGTGTCCTCGATCCGGAAAACGAAAGTTCCCCCAGTATGGCGCGCGTATGCCCAGTTAAATAGGCAGGTACGCACCATTCCCACATGTGGGGTACCAGTGGGTGAAGGGCAAAACCGCACCCGAATAGGGGAAGTTGCTTCCGGATTCATACCTATAATCTCCTTGCGTAAAATCGTTAGTTCCTCTTGATTCTACTTCGCGCCCCGCCTGATTCTCGAACCTGCGAGATTGGCAGGACTGGCTACGTGCTTCCGATTCGTTTTCTCTGGCCTACCCTAGGCAGTAGCCCCCCGAGGTATAGCTAGAGGCATAGGGTGGATACATGCAAGATTTTGACCACTTATCCCTGCAAGAATTACGCCGTAGAGGATCTTTAAAGTGGACGGGAAAAACCTTCGAGAATGAGCCTTTATGGGGCGCCTGGGTGGCGGAAATGGATTTTGGAACCGCGCCTGCGGTTGCACGCTGCCTGCATCGCGCTATCGATGACGGTTTCTTTGGGTATATGCCGCCGCTCCTGGCAAATGATCTCCAGCGAGAGACCGGGCGTTTTCTTGCTGCATCCTATGGATGGCAAGTTAGCGCCGAGGATGTGTTTATTTCCTCCGATGTGCTTTCAATTCTGCGTGCTCAAGTCCAACTGGCGACTAAAGCCGGGGAAGCGGTGGTGGTTCCCACTCCGGCCTATATGCCATTTTTGACTATCCCCACCCAGGCAGGACGGGAACTAATCGAGGTTAAAAGCCGCTATTATCAGGGACGTTGGGAGCTTGATTTTGCGGCGCTGGAAAATGCGCTTAGTCAAGAAAAAGCTAAACTGCTGGTGCTTTGTAACCCTTGGAACCCCACCGGGAGAGTTCTCAGCGAAGCCGAGCTGAGAAAAGTTGGGCAGCTGGCACTTGCCCATAAAGTAACGGTATTTGCGGATGAAATTCATGCTCCCTTGGTGCTAACCGATAAGGCTCGCCACATTCCTTTTGCCAGCCTGGATCCTGATTTTTCCCAGATCACCGTGACTGCGCACGCGGCCTCTAAAGGCTGGAATTTGGCGGGACTCCATTGCGCGCAAATGATTTTGCCGCCCTCGCCCTTGCGGGATCGTTTTGAAGAGTCAGGGCTAACTACCCAGCTAGCGATGGGAGCGACTCCCCTGGGAGCACTCGCTGCCCGCGCCGCTTATCAGGAGGGTGGCGCTTGGCTGCAAGACATCAAAGCTTATATTCGTGAAAACCTCGCCTGCTCCCGGGATTTGGCACTGCAGATTGCTCCCCAGCTACAAATCCCGGAAGTGGAAGGCACCTACCTGTCCCTGTGGGACGCGAGTAGCTATGGCGAAAATCCCGTCAAAATCGCAGAGGAGAAAGCCCGCGTCGGGGTAAACGGGGGCGAAATCCTAGGGAGTGGCTACCCCGGTCTATTGCGGCTTAATGCCGCAACTCCCCGCTACCTGTTCCTGGAGATGACCCGGCGGCTAGCTAGCGCGCTGCGGGAAGCAGAAAATGATTAGGGATGCCGCCTAGCGGGTGGTGTAAATGGGTTAGCGGTTCGCGCTAACCAACATATTTTCCATCTGCCCCACCCCGGTGATGGCGCTTTCTAGGCGTTCCCCGGCACGCAACGGCTGTGGCAGCTCGATTCCACCTACGATGACTACGTCCCCGGGTAGCAGGGTCATCATGGCGCTAACTTTGGCGAAGGCTTCGGCGGCTTTGAGCGGAAAGTCGGCGCTACTAGCGGAGGCTACCTCTTGTCCGGAAACACTAGCGTTAATGGTGACGTTATCGGGATTAAAACCAGGGTCAACTACAATCCACGGGCCTAGTGCGGCGGAAGTATCCCAAGCCCTGGCCTGAGAGAAACTGATTTCTTCCCCGCCGCTTGCGAAGTCTACCCCAATAGTCCATCCCGCGATTACCTTCCCCACCTGCTCGGGGGTCACGTTTTTACAAATAGTTTTAGCTACCGCTGCTATTCCCACGAAGGCGCGTGCAGTGCCGCCTCCCCAAGCAGGAATGGCGATGGGGTCATCTGGGCCAATCACCGCGGTATTGGGTTTGATAGCCACCGGTGGCCACTCGGCTCCCGCCGCTTTACCCGCCAGATTCGCGCAGCAGCTAACTGCTTTCGAGCGGGGAATCACCGGAGATAGCAGCCGCGCCTCCTCTAAGTTATAAAGCTGCCCGGAGGGTTCCGCCTTTTGGAAAAGAGGGTCACCTTTGAGGGCTACTAGCTGCTCGCTTCCGTCCTCTAAAGCTCCATAAATAGGGTTGGCATCTATTCGAAATCGCACAATCTTCATAGAGCCCAGTCTAGCCTCCTTGCTAAAGTAGAAAGGATGAGCCAAGGAGGAACGCGTGAGTAATAATGACCAGGAACCGGCATGGCGACGCCTGATTTCCGCAATGTTCTCCTCCCCGCATCCCGAAATAAATCCAGGCGCCGACCTGGGGATTTGTATCGAAATAGATGGTAGTTTCCATCCTTTACGCCGAGAAGTTTCCGGTGCTTGGACCCGCAATCGTGCCAGTTGGCGCGACCTTTGCCAAACTAAATGGGAATCGGTTTCTGCCGGTCTAGATAGGACGCATCTCAGCTGCCTGCGCCAGGTGTCCGGGCTTTTAGAAAAGGCTCCCCAGCGACTATCTTCCGAGGAAGCGGCCCAGGTATCCCCCGCGATTCACACCTTGGCACGCGCAGGATTTTCTTTTGCCCTCGGCACCGAGCCCCTCACTCAGCTGCACTTTTCTCCGATTCTTGCGCGTCCTTTCCTAGATATTTGCGCCCCGGGTGACCTGGCGCTGCGCTTCGGGATTGATTTTTCCGCCGGTAAAGATCCAGCGGGGCGCACGGTCGCCGCTACTTGCGTGGCGGCCGGTCTAGAACTGGTGGCCAGCGCGGAGCTGGGGTGCTTCGCCTTCTGGGATGATCGTTTCGGAGCGCTTAACCGGGTGTTGGGGGCGAAACCGGTGCGGGTGCCGCAAGCGGATTTAGCGGATTTTTTGTTGCAAGATTTTCCGCGCCTTAGCGATAGCTTCCCGGTCCATTCTTTAGATAACAGTTTCGAGTCCCCCAAATATCGCTACCTGCTGGAAGTGGGAACTTCCCGGGCAGAAGACCTTTACCGGATTCATTTGCGCGCCATGCGTGAGCTTGAGGGACAAAAGATTGAAACCAGTGTTCTGCCTAACCAAATCGCGGAGCTGAAAACCCAGGTGACGAAATGGTTGCGCCGCCAAGAAGGAGTTTTTACTTTCGATAGTTTTCTTTCTTGTCCCGCTCACCGCATTAACCAATTGTTAGATGAGCTGGAAACCGTTTTTGAGGGTCAAGATTTAGAGGTTAATCGCCGCGGGATTCCCCGTTCATTTTCGCAACAGGGCGGAGAGATAATCGTGGATTTAGCCCCTAATACTTACGGCTGGTTTACCCCGAAGGTGCGGCTGCGTTTAGGAGACCGCGACTTTACATCCTCCGAGATTGCCCAAATTCGCGAACGGGGCGGGCTAATCGATGCCGATACTTATCTAAGTGAAGCCGATCTGGATCGGCTGACGCTGCTTAGTGAGCGCGCCGGCCTTAATCGGCGCGGTATTCACCCGGCGATTATTGACCTCTCCCAAATTTTGGAGGGTACGCAAGCACAGGTGCGCGGCCTGGAAGCGTGGAAGTCACGCCAACTAAAGTTGCCACCGATTGCTGCGCCCCACACCGCCCAGCTGCGTGAATATCAATGCACGGGCGTTTCTTGGTTGCTGGCGCAACTCTCCATTGGTTCCGGAGCGGTGCTCGCTGATGAAATGGGGCTGGGAAAAACTCTGCAGATTTTAGCGACGATTAAATCCTTACCCATCTCGAATCCAGTGCTGGTAGTAGCGCCTACTTCGGTGATCAATGTTTGGGAGTCGCAGGCGCAGCGTTTTTATCCCGAGATGGAGGTGCGGGCCCTGCGCAGCGGCACCGAGATTGAGGACGGTTTCAGCGGGGCAGATTTGGTGGTTACCTCCTACGGTCTACTGCGCCGCCACAGTGAAGCTTTCTTACAACCCCAATGGCAGGGGGTTATTTGTGATGAGGCGCAGCTGGTGAAGAATCCGCGTACCCAAGCCTGGCGCGCCCTTAATGGTTTGGACAGAAAGTGGACGATTTGTGCTACCGGCACTCCCCTAGAGAATTCTTTAGCGGACTTGCATGCGATTTTATCTTTGGCGCAACCAGGTACCTTGCTTTCGCGGGAACAATTTACTGCCCTGCAGCTGCGCGGGATAAACCAGGTGCGTTCGCTGGTGGCTCCCTACATGTTGCGACGGACTAAAGCTGAGGTGGCACCGGATTTACCTCCGAAGATTGAACAGGTGTTGCGGGTTGATTTAGAGCCGGGACATAGCACCGCTTACCGAGAACTGGAAACCCAGGCACGCCGCCAGGTTAGCGGGTTGCTGCAATCTGGGGATCGGATGTCGATTTTAGCGGCGCTAACGGCGCTGCGGCGAGCCAGCTTAGATTTGCGTCTGGTAGGAGGACGCACGGGAATAACTAGCGCGAAAACTAACGCCCTGGTGGAACAGTTACAAGCGATACCTAACCATAAAGCCCTAGTGTTTTCCCAGTTCACCTCCTATTTAAAGTTGATTAAAGAAGCCCTAGAGGAGGCGGGAATAAAAACTGCTTATCTGGATGGGTCTACCCGGCAGCGTGACCAGGTAGTGAAAGAGTTTTCCGAGGGGGACGCGCAAGCATTCCTGATTTCGTTGCGGGCAGGGGGCACGGGGCTGACTTTGACTGCCGCCGACTATGTGTTTGTGATGGATCCGTGGTGGAACCCGGCAGTCGAAGAGCAAGCAATCGATCGCGCTCACCGCATCGGGCAAAAACGCCCAGTCAATGTTTACCGCTTGGTTGCGACAGGAACTATTGAAGAAAAGGTTTCTCAACTTCAACAGTGCAAACGGGATTTATTCTCTTCGGTGGTACCTGCTTCGAGTTCTATTACCGATTTAGCTAATGCTTTGTTGCTGGATAGTGAGCAGTCAGTTTCTTCCATTTCCTGATTTTGGTGCGAAAGGTAGTAAACGGGGCAACCGTGTTGATATGTATCCATTTCCAAACCGGCCATGCTGAGGGGGTAGACGAAGCCCATGCTCGCTGTTCGGACGCGAACAGTTCGGTTGCACTGAGAGTATTTACCAGTTCAATAACTTCAGCTAGCAGCATTTTGAAACGGTCAATCAGCTCTGCGGTTTCAACCTGCCCCCAACGCTTATAAAAAGACTCATAAAGGCCGCCCAATTTATTCCATTTGTAGCCGGGGGCCGGAGTAACTACCTCGATACCGGCTTGTTCATCGCGTTCCCACCCCAATAAAAGTTCCATCCATCCCAATTGGTAAGCAAGCATCTGGCGGGGAGTGCGGTCTACCCCTTCGACTAACAAATCCCAATTACCCGCAGGTACCTCGGCGAATTCGCCTATAAACAGATTAGCGCGCTTAGTAATCTCGGCAGCTAGCTCAGCTCCTGACTCATACGTCCTCATTTCCTGACCCTCCCTATAGCAGGTTGAACTTAGTTACGGCTTCTGCCTCAAGTTTCAGCTATTTCTGCTAACCGCTTACAGTTTCGATTATCCTCGGTCGCTATTAAAACTCACGTCTGTCGCATTCAAGAATATATAACTCTCTTAAAGATTCCACCTCACCTCCACACCGTATTCACAGGCGCAGCTTATGATTTTCGCAGTAAGCGAGTATCGGCTATTCCTTTTGGGCTGGCGATGCTAAAAACTTCTGAAAAAGCGTTTATGCGCCGGGAGCTAAATTCTGCTGTCGTTGCTAGCGGCCGCGAGGATTCTTCGAGACGATTAAAAGGAAACAGATGGAAGGAATAGCTATGAAGACCTTGGACCTTTTGCGCAATCGCCGCTCGCGCTACCAACTGAACCGGGAGATTCCCCTCAGCCACCAGGAACTGCTCGATTTGATCGACGAGGTAACCGTGCAGGTACCGGATGCTTTCAATATGCAGTCGCAGCGGCTACTGGTAGTTACCGGTGAAAATCAAGACGCCCTCTGGAATCGGGTTTTTGAGGTTTTCGAGGGAAAAGTTCCGCGGGAAAAGATTGATTCTTTCCGGGCTGGTTACGGCACTATCCTCTACTTTTATGACCAGGCAGTAACCGAAGAAATGGCGGGCAAGTTCACCGCCTATGCTGACAAGTTCCCGCATTGGGCGGCGCAATCCTTGGGAATGCTGCAATTTTCGCTATGGGTAGCGCTCCGGGAAGCAGGAATTGGCGCTTCCCTGCAACACTACAATCCGGTGATTGACCATGAGGTCAAGCAAATGTTCGACCTGCCCGAAACCTGGGTGCTAGATGCGCAAATGCCGTTCGGTTTGGCCAGCGATGAGCCCTCTCCTAAGCAGCTGCAAGACATTCGCCAGCGGGTAATCCAGCGTTAACAAAGCAATCGAGCGCCGGCAAGCTCAAGCGTTAGACCTTGCCGGTAGCCCGGCGGCATTATTCCCCGGCTCGAGTTGGAATCCACCTGGCATTTTCAGGTATTAGCTCAAATTTCGCGGTTATGCCAGGCAATACAACCTATAGAAGTACGCCCTGCTCGCTGCTGCTAGCTTCTTCTGGCGTCAGCGAAAGAGGCGCTACTACCTCCATAGTGTCCTCTAGAGGAATTTCACCTAAAGCTGCCAGCACGCACCTGCCTACGTGGTAACCCAAGTTCACCGGCACCGCATTGCCGATCTGCTTATATTGCGCCGCCATGGATCCACAAAACTCCCAATCATCGGGAAAGGTTTGAATCCGCGCATACTCGCGCACCGTGAAAGGACGGGTTTCGCTGGGGTGACAACGCTCGGTCTGTTTTTGCGCCGGGTTACAGGTCAGGGTAAGCGCGGGCTGATTCCAGGCCATACGCCGCGCCATCCCGGTTTTACCTCCCCCTAAAAAGTAGGAGGCGCCCATATATTCTCGCTGTATCTCGTCAGGTAGGTCTCGCCAGTTCCCGCCCTCGGGAATCATTTCCATAACCTTAGCTTTACGCTCGGTATAGCGCTGCCCTGGGGACTCGGGAACATTTTGCAGCGCTTCTTTTAGAGTGAGAACATAATCGTTTTCTTTAGGGAAAATGATGGGCAAATCTAAATCTTTGCGCGTGGCGAATAGAATCAATCGCTCACGCTTTTGCGGCACATCTAAGTATTGCGCCCGCAGAACCTGGTAGTTTACCCGGTAGCCCAGTTCATCAAAGGTATTGAGCATAGTGGTGAGAGTATTGCCGTGATCGTGTTTTACCAGTCCCCGCACATTTTCCCCAACGGCAATCGCGGGACAGATAGTTCGGATAGCCCGCGCAAACTCAAAGAACAAAGTGCCGCGCGTATCCTCAAATCCCCGACTTTTCCCCGCATAGGAAAATGCTTGGCAAGGGAATCCGGCTTGGATAACTTGGGCGTCCAGCTTTGAAAAATCTACCTCGTGCACGTCCTCGGGGCAGATATTCCAGTCAAAGCCGTGCGCCTGGCTATTTTGTCGCAAAGTAGCTACCGCATTACGGTCAAACTCGTTAAGAAATACATGCGGGATTCCCGCATTATGGAAACCGAGGGCGGTACCGCCGCCTCCTGCAAATAAATCCACGCAGGTAGCCCGGGGATAGGTTTTGTCTGAACGCAGTACCGTAAATGGTTTTTCTTCCCCGCTTCCCGAGAGTTTACGTTGTAATCTTTCGATTTCAGCCACGTTGAATAGACGATTTCCGCGTCCATCGCGACTAGCCTTAATCAGCCCCTGTTTAGCCCAACGGCGGATAGTATCTACCGATACTTTTAGCTCCCCGGCGGCCACACCTATTTGGACTAGCTTATTCTCCACCAACACCCCTTTACCTAGTACCCTTGCCTAGGTAAAGGTTACTATAAATGAGTTTCTTTCCGCTAGATGGGTAGACTAGTGGTGAACAAGTCTTCCATTTCTTTTTCGTCCAGTTTTACACCTTGACCAGTAATATCCGAAAAAATTCGGGGCAATGCCATATAAATTTCATGCAATGCAGTGGGGCGCTCGAACACTAAGGCATAGGCAGTTACCCCGTCGCATACCCTAACTATTGATTTTTCCGAGCGTCCCGATACTTTCCAGGGACGATCGTATTGTTCTGGAGTTTTTGGCACTATTTGAAACAGATAGGCGATAGCGTCGCTGGCTCGCGCTAAAGAATCTAGGTTGTCCCAGATATTCTTTTCATCAGACGCCTTAATCGTGTTGAACCGATTCTTCACTTCTGCAAATAACGGTTTTTCATGTAGGGGATGCAGAAACCCTGGTTTGGTTCTCAAATCTATGGAACCACCCGAGGCGCCAGTTTCTGTCCAGTTCTCAGCCAATCCCAATACTCGCTGATGCCAATACCCCACGTTATCGGACAAAGTCTTGTTCAAAGCGCGTTCTTTTTCAAACAGGCGAGCTTGAGATACCGCCTCCCCAGCAAGAACCGCTTGTGCCACCAGAGTAAAGGGATCAGGAGGGAGAGGCTTGCGTTTTACCGGGGAAAACACTTTAGAAAAAGACAACTTGGTAACCCCATACAAAGCGTCTTCATCGATCCAGTCCAAACCGTAAGAATGTTTCTTGCTCAAAACAATACCTCTCAGAAATACGATTTTCCCGTTGAAACCCGAGCTGTCCTAGGCGTATGCTACCAAGTTTTTCATCCCCGAAGCCTCACCGAAACGTTCGATTAAGAATTTACCCCGCATAGCCGCGACCTAAATCCTGAGATCTTCAAGCCCGAGTATTGAATAGTTGGCTACTCCCTTGCAGGGCTAAAGATGGAAGCAGCACATATAAAACTTTCACTCTCCCCAGCTGGCTGCGCGTCCTCACCTCTAAAGACGGGAAGGTTTCGGCCGAGAAATGGCGTTAGGAACCCCGGCAGAACCCTCCGTTAAAGCCGCACGAATAGCAATAGCTCCCCCTTAGATTGAGGAAGAAAATATCGGCTTAGCGGTAGCGGCGGCGCAGGATAACTGTCGCTCCCAGCGCTACCCCCAGGGCACAAATCCCCAACAGAGCAGCAGAACTACTGCCGGTATGAACTATTTCCTCCGGCACCGGAGGTGTCGCAGGCGGAGTCCCTGGTGGGGTTACCGGCGGAGTTACCGGCGGCGTGGAAGGTGGTGTCGGCGGTGGCGTGGGCGGAATAAAAGTATTGGTGAAGGACACCAGGTTAACTCCATCATTTTGCTCGGCTTGGGCAACTTGGCTGACCTCGAACTTACCCGCAAGTTCTGCCGGCAAATTCTCTGTCACCTTATAGGTAAGCGCCACTCGCTCTTCCGGTTTCTTCTCCACATCTGCGAGCGTATATTTAGGGAGCTTCTCGAGGGCGAATTGAAAGTCTTTGCCCTCGCCTTGTCGGAAACTGTCGGCTTTCAGATACTTTCGCACCGGCTCGGTCGCTATTTTGTTGTCTCCCTGCCAGGTTTCCACTTGGAAGTTATCGATATAATCACGCATATCGAAATCTTTAAGCAGTTCAAGTCCGCCCTCCCAGTGTTTCTTAACCAGCAAATCCAGGTAGGGGATAATCTCGGTTTCTGAATCAGGAATCCGGTTATAAATAGGTTGCTTGCCTAGTTTTTTCAGCTTTACTTGAAACTTAATCGAGAGATTTCGCGCCTCAGGAATCTTAATCGCTTTAAGAAAATCGAATTCTGCTACCTGGGTCTTCGCCTTGTCCAGCAGCCTAATCTCCCGGGTGTCCGGGTTATAGCGGGCCTCAAAGTCCGTGGCTAAGTCCCCGTCCTCCATGACTTTTAAGGAATCCGGAACCAGTTCCAGGCGTTCATCTAGCTTATCGATTACCGTGGCCGTGTCCTTAAAGCCCATGTCTACATACTTGCCATACTTAACCACCAGGCGGTGATCTCCCGGAATCTTCGCGTTAATCTGGTAGTCGATTAAGTCTCCCCTGCTGGCGTAGGCTTTTTTCGCGTCCTCCCCAATCGGGTATTTCGCCTGGTCGATAACCTTATCAAAAACCGGTTTCTTCGGTATCAGCAGTAGCAGCGGGGTCTTGTAACCAATATATGCGCGCGAGCTCGCGTTATCCTTAAATCGCTCATCGGTAGCGCCATAGGGATTAGCCCACACTTCTTCATGATTGCTGTTCGATTGGAGCATCCTCATAGTGAGCCGCCCATTTTCTGCCAGGCGAACTCCGTACTGTAATGACAGGTTGTAGTCTTTCTTGAACGCTGGCGCCGCGTCCTCAATCCGCACCGTATACTCCCCCGGGGTTACTGCCTTAAACAAACTTGCCGGATAATCGTAGGCGGTTTTAGTAGCAGTAGATTTTGCGATCAGCTTTCCTTGCTGGTTATACAGCCCCAGGGTAAACCCGGGTTTCGCATAGGCAGTAGCAAAAGAGTCATACTTGACGCTTTCGATATTAGAAGCCAGGATATACACCTGTTTTCCCAGAGTAACGGTCAAGGTATTAGTCGCCGGATCGAATTTTTGCCCGGCAATTCCGTAATACATATAAGCCTGCGGCAAGCTGGGCAAAGAAAGCTTCGCGCCCTCCGGCACCCCGGTCGCTTGAATATCGAAAGAGTAATCTCCGCTGGCAGTAGGCAGAGACAGCTGTTTTTCTGCCTGGGGATCCGACTTACCCCCGATATTAAACTTCCAGGTGTCACTCTCCCCCAGCACCTCCAGAGGACGCTTAATAGTCACGTGATAGGTCTTATCCACCAGCTTCAGCGGCTTTAACACCAACTGAAATCCCTCGCCCATGGCCAGTACTTTTTGCACCGAATACGGCGTTTTCTGCCCGCCGTCCTGCAAGGTTACGGTCGGCAAATCTACCTGTGTTGCCGGAACTAGAGAGTTAGGGGCAAACTTACCGTTATCGTCATAAGCAGCCGTTTTCAGGAAACCGTGACCAGAAGAATCTTTTGTGACCGTAACAGTCTCATTTTTCTGGCTAGCCGTATTGTATAGCGGGAGTTTAAAGGATCCGGCGGCACCCGGAATAGCTGCCCCCGTTTCATCGCTCATCGTTACCGGGTAGCGCTTAGAAACTTTTTCTTTGAAAGTCATCCGCATTTGCGGGGTGCCATCACTGGCGGCCTCGACCTTGACTTTTACCGACTCCCCTACCTGCGAGAAACCTTTCTTTACCGAAAAAGTAATTTCCTTGCCGAGGGGGTAATCCGCGGCCTCTAGGCCGAACTCAATCTCGCATTTTCGCAACCCATTTTCTAGGGTTTTGTCCGAGGTAACGTCAGCGGCCTCAATCTCGTAGGAGTCAGCAAACCAGCCGGTACCTTCTTGGATTTCTAGGTCGGTGCAGTTAGCCCGGGTATAGATAGTTGCATAGAGGGCGGCGCCATTTTCCTCCTCATCACCTGCAGCCTGCGCTAAGGGCGCTAAAAATGCCATCCCCAGGATCAGGGCGACGATAACGCCGATCAGACACAGATTCGCGGCTTTTCTGTTCATATTCCCCACTTGCGGTAGCAGTATTTTGACCGGTTTCCAGAATATCGCGCTGGGGATATTGAAAATAATGCGACGTAAAACATCACAACTATGTTTGCCTGGAAGGCAAGAACAAACCCACCAGAAAAGAGCTGCAATATAAATAGTTAATATTACCCATTTGACAGGGGAAAACGGCCAAATATGTTCGGCGAGAATCGCGCACTTGCAGGAGCGGGCAATGCTGCGTAGGATGCAGTTCGTGTCCAAAACGCAGCGGCATTATTTTAACTATGCGGCAGTGATATTATCCGGGTTCCTTATCGCCCTGCTGATAGGAACCTGCCTACTAATGCTGCCGGTATCAACGGTGCATGTCGGGGGCCTGCCGCTACTTCCGGCCTTATTTACCGCCACCTCTGCCCTCTGCGTTACCGGCTTAACGATTGTTGACACCGCCACCTATTGGACAGATTTCGGCAAAGTCGTGATTTTACTATTAATACAGGTAGGCGGCTTTGGGGTGATGAGTTTTGCGGCGGTGCTCGCCCAAGCAGTAATCCGCCGAGAAAGCCATGGAGCCAAACTGGCTTCAGCGGCCGAGCGGCGCAGCGTCACCGGCAGGTTGGGCGTATTGTTGCGCCGGGTACTGGGTACGTCCCTTTTGATTGAGTTCCTTACCGCTATTCCCCTGACGATTCGCTTCCTGTCTCTAGGGTATTCGCTGCCGCGCGCCCTCTGGCATGGAGTATTTCACGCAGTTTCGGCCTTTAATAATGCCGGCTTCGCCCTCTATTCGGACAATATGTCTTCCTTTGTGGGTGATTGGGGGGTGTGCCTCCCCATAATGGTGGCGATCATTTTCGGAGGTTTAGGTTTCCCCGTCCTCTTCCAACTTCGTACCAGCCTATTCAAGCCTTACCGCTGGTCATTGCATACTCGGATGATGATAGCTGGCACCGGTGGCCTGCTGATATTTTCTTCCCTACTGGTTACAGCTTTCGAGTGGCATAACCCGAAAACTTTGGGCAAACTACCCACCCTAGACGCGATCCTGGCTGGAATCTTTCAAGCAGTTCAAACCCGCACCACCGGCTTCAACTCGATAGATATTGGGCAAATGCACGAATCTACCCTGTTTGCGATGGACACTTTTATGTTTATCGGGGCTGGACCGGCCGGAACGGCCGGGGGTATCAAAATCACCACCATGTTTGCCCTCTTGGCGATTGTCGCTGCGGTTATCCGCGGTCGCAACCAAGCAGTATTGTTTGGAAAAAGCATTTCTTCCGAGGTGGTGCATCAAGCAGTCGCGGTGGTGGTGTTGGCATTCATCTTGGTGGTTAGCTCCACCATTTCGATCATGTTCTTAACCCCCTTCACCTTGTCGCAAACCCTATTTGAAGTGTTCTCCGCTTTTGGTACCGTAGGTCTATCTACGGGAATAACACCGCTCCTTAACAATCCTTCGCAGTTAATACTTATAGCTTTAATGATTATTGGGCGGTTAGGTCCGATTACGGTTGCTACCGCACTCGCTTTCGCACCTAGCGCCTCTAAGATTTCCTTCCCCACAGAAAGGCCGATCATTGGTTAATTTCTCTAAACCTACATATGCGGTTCTGGGCTTAGGACGCTTTGGTAGCGCCGTCGCCCGCGAGCTCATGTCCGACTATGCCGTGGTTATCGGTATCGATTTAAACGAGACGGTAGTGAACCGCAATAACGGCATCTTGAGCCAAGTGGCGCAAACGGACGCCACCGATATTGCCTCCATTACTGAACTCGGCGTCGCTGATTGTGATGGCGTAGTAGTCGGGATTGGCGGCCCCCACGTAGAGGCCTCTATCCTCACCTGCTCCCTGCTCACCGATATGGGGGTTAAGAACCTGTGGGCAAAGTCCTCCGGAACCGCCCACGGGCGCATTTTGGAACAGATCGGGGTCCCCCATATCGTTTACCCCGAGGTCGCGATGGGGCGCAGGGTTGCACACTTGGTACGCGGGGTAAACCTGGACTACGTAGAGCTATCTGCCGGTACCGCTATGGTTCGAACTATTCTTCCCAAGTCCGCGGCCGGCCCCCTCGATGAGGTCGATCTTTGGAACCGGCACGGGGTAAAGATCGTAGCGGTGCTGCGGGAAAACCAATGGCAACCAGTACTGGGGGCCATAGAACTTTCCGAAGGCGACCAAGTACAGATTTACGGCGGGGCGAAACAGGTGGAAAAGTTTGCCCGCCTCGCCCCCCGACCGTAGCTGCCCTACCCTAGCGCGGCCACTAGTGATAACCGGGCTAACTTCCTCCGCAGACCCTATAGACCCTATTGCAGTGGCGATAACCGAAGTAGTGGTGCGATTTATGATTCGCGGGGACTGTTGGTGCTGTAAGGTTTTGAGTAAAACAAGCTGCCAATCTTGTTAGCTGTCACTGCTATCAATGAATAAGCGACCCCGTAGATCTGCGCGGATTCGTTGAAAACGATCAGCATGGGCACCATGAAAAACAGTATCGGCATCACTATCCATAAAACTGTGAAGCCCTCCGTGATTCCGTCCCAGACGGCTAACGTCACGGTGATAAGCGGAAACACTATGAACAGCATCAAGATAAACAGCATCATGCCTGAATCAGGGGCGCTGAATACTCCGATGGCGGCTCTAGTAAGAGCAGGCAGTAAAAGATAGCACGCGAAAAGCCCGCCAAGTCGTGCCCAAGTGCCGCGTCTTTTCCACCTTTGCATGCACTCATTTTTTCATGTCCAGAAGGGAAAAACCATGGGGCTTGGAAACTGGCTACGTCCCAAACCAAGCGACGTTAAAACCACCAGATGAACTCGTCCTATCCGTTTATATTTGAGCCAACTTCTTCTGGGCTTCCGGTTACCGAACGTAGCGCGATGCAGAGGACGCTCATCTATCGCGTAATCTTGCAGGGGATTTTGGGATCTCAAATCTACTTACGAGTGCTGCGGTAAAGTAGAAGGTGCAGAAGGTGGGAACAAGGTCTCCCATCATGTCTTAGAGGGTGTCTAGCGGACGCAAGCGCTGCTAGGCTCTCTTCTCATTTCTTTTCCGGTCTACGGGCCATTACCGCGCTAACCCGGGAGATACGTCAGTCAATCTTCCACCACGAGGTTGATAGAAGCAACAAGATCGGGGTTAATACCCAAAGTGGCGGGTTAATCCCAACAGGAGCCGTAGCTGCCCGCTGGAATTAACCCGCCTAGAGAAAATCCACCCGTCGCTAGCGCAAAACCAGGAGGCCAATTAGGCGTTAAATGCCTGCTCTATGCGCTCGTGCGCGGCCCAGATCTGCTCAGGTAGATTCTTGAACTGTGCAAGGTGTTCGCGGCGGTAGCCCATCTCCTTCTTCCACAGATCGGTGTCGATAGAAAGAAGCTTATCCAGATCGGCGTCGTCACCTTCGAAACCATCCAGATTCAACTCTTCCTTCTTCGGCAAAATACCTACCGGTGTTTGCACGCCCTCAGCGCGCCCTTCCTTAACATCTAGCAGCCAAAGCAGCGCTCGCAGGTTGTCGCGGTAGCCAGGCCAGCGGAAGTGTCCGTCTTCCGGATCGCGCTGGAACCAGTTCACGTGCGCAAAAATGGGCTGTTCCTTCGCGGAACCAATTATCTTCAACCAGTGGGCCGCGTAATCCCCTTCGGGGTAGGACATGAAGGGGCGCATCGACATCGGATCGTAACGCAGCACGCCCTCCTTGCCCTCGGCCGCGAAAGTGGCCTGGGCGCCCAGGGTTAAGCCGTCGTATACGCCCTCGGCTAGGTCGGTGATTGCCCGGATAAGCGGCTCCCGGTCCTTTACTCGCCCGCCAAAGATGATGGCGTCAATTGGCACCCCTTGCGGTTCTTCGTAATCGGGAGCCACGTTGGGCACGTTAGCCAAAGATGTGGTGAAGCGGGAATTGGGATGCGCCCACTCGTCTCCCTTGGCCTCGGAGCGCTGCCGATCGGCCGGGCGGTCAGAAATCTTTTCGCCCTTCCAATCCCGCCAGCCAGTAACGTCTTCGGGGTAGTCCGGGGTCTTACCTTCCCACCACAGCTCTTGGGTTTCGGGGTTGTAAGCGACGTTGGTGAAGAGCGTCTTAGAGCCTTCTTTGATGGCGTCCATGGCGGTGGGATTAGACTTCCAGTTGGTGTCCTTTGCCACGCCGAACGCGCCGTATTCGGGGTTCATGCCGTAAATCTTGCCGTCTTCGCCAACGTGCAGCCACACGATGTCATCGCCGTAGAAGTAAACTTCGTAGCGGTCACCCAAGGCGTCCGGAGCTAGCATCATAGCGAGGTTGGTTTTACCGGAAGCTGAGGGGAAACCACCGCACACGTAGTAGGTGTGATCCTTGAGCTTATCCTTAATCCCGATCAGCATGAACTGTTCGGAAAGGAATTCCCCGGAGGCCCAGCCGTCGTAAGAAGCTTGGCGCAGACCGTGGGCTATCTTTCCGAGCAGCGCGTTGCCGCCGTAGGAGGAACCGAAGTGCAAAATTGTGCGTTCGTCGGCTACCGTGGCAAACAGGCGCTTATCCTTATCGGTGCCCTGCCCCAAGTTCTTCAGGTCGCCGGTCACGTGCACTGCGCGCACGAATTCTGCCGGATTTTCCAAATTGTTCAAGTGTTCTACGCCAACCCGGGCCATGCGGATCATGTGAAGAACCACGGTGAGGTTGTCGGTAAGTTCCACCCCGCGAGCCCACTTTTCTAGCGGCGATTTCGGCGGTGCCATCAGGTAGGGCACCACGTACATTGTTTTACTCCGGGAGGCGCCCTTCATGCTTTCCAACTGCCGGGCAGTTACTTCCGTGGCGTCGTGCCAGTTGTTGTAAATTCCGGCTTCTTGCGGATTGTGGGTGGCGACGACGGTGCGTTCCTCGCTGCGCGCCGTGTCCTTGTAGTAGGAGCGGGAGTAGTAGAGTCCATCACCCGCAGGTGCGATTTCACCGGTGGCTAGGCCTTCGGCGATGAGTCGGTCGTCATCCTTTGCGGAAATGACTTCGATGGCAGCGGGTTCGGTAATTCCGGCCCAATGCGCTACATACTCAGCTACTGCGGGATTTTCCAGCCCGGCATCGCTGAGGATCTTGGCAATGTTATCCATATTTATTACTCCTAAATTTTCGTGTAGCAGAACATTAAATTTAGGATACCCGAAACTTTTGAAGCAAACCCGGATTTAAGTCCTGCCTGGAATAAATAGGAACAAAACCTGGGACGCTGCAGTATGGGCTAGTAAATCTGCTAATAGGCGAGCCATCTGTGGGTTAGTTACTCCCTTACCTCCCTCCCCCTGCCTATGTGTCAGCTAGATTACCCGGACGCTACTTGACTAAGCAGGGGGCACCCACGCTACCCTTTTATTAGGCAAGGCTTACCTAATTAAATATTGAGAAGGGACTCATCGCATGAAAACACGCGACTTCATCAACATTGGCGTTTTCACCGCAATTTATTTTGTGCTAGTTTTCGGCACTGGGATGCTGGGCATTATTAATCCGGCAATGATGTTTGTGGGCTACGCCTTAGGCCTTATCGCCAACGGCGCCGTAGTCATGCTATTTAAGTCGCGGGTGCCAAAGATTGGCGCCCTGGCATTAATGGGACTACTAGTCGGGATTTTAATGGTAATTACCGGGCACCCCTGGATTGTTGCCCTGCTTACACCTTTGCTGGGACTAGCCGCAGACTTCCTCTTCGCTAAAAAATCAGCGGTTTTTCGGGTCCTAGGATACGCCGTCATGTCCATTTGGTACGTGCTGCCCTGGTTCCCGGTATTCATTGACGCTCAGGGCTACTACAAATATATTGCTGACTCTATGGGGACCGCCTATGCAGATTCATTACGCTGGTTCTTGTCACCATGGATGATTGTGGCCTGGGGCGTGGGAGTTTTCATTCTCGGGCTTATCGGCGGAGTCTTCGGGAATTCTCTAATGGCGCGGCACTTCCGTAAAGCTGGCATCGCAAAGTAATGAGCCTTCAATGCCAAACTAACGCCCCCGGATCAGCAGCAAGCTATCACCAGGATCAGGTCACCAGCGCTGAAATCTTAGCAGCTAACCAACGGCATTCCCGGCCAGATCCGCGCACCGTAATACTGGTTATATTCGTATTAAATGCCCTGGTAATGTCGCGACTACCCATAGTGATCACTTTCCTGGTAGCCGGTATTGCGCTCTTGGCTTTACTATTGTCACGCTGCTATTCATGGGCGCTAGGTTTTCTCGCCGTGGAAGGAACCTGGGTCGCTTGCATCTATCTTTTCCCCAGAATCTGGCCAAGCGCCCTCACCGCGTTCCTAATGGTTTTAGGCTACTGGATGATAAGGATTTGCACTGTTGGCGGTCTGGCAGGTTACGCGATTAAAACTATCGTACCCGGAGAACTCGTAGCCGGTCTTCGCAGCTTACGCATACCGATAGCTGTAACCGTTCCCCTGGTAGTGCTATTACGATTCATACCGACAGTATTTCGGGAATACCGTGCAGTAAGAGAAGCAATGTCCCTGCGGGGATTACAAATGGGATGGCGCGCCCTCTTATATCCCCTCCATTTTCTAGAAATGGTTTTAGTTCCCTTACTGGCATCCTGCGCCCGAACCGCTGATGAAATGACCGCCGCCGGCATGGTGCGCGGTTTAGGGTCCACTATTTGCCCAAGCACTTTGAAACAGCTTCGATTCAACCGACTAGACGCCCTCTGGATACTGACGCTAATCGCCCTGATAGCTCTCATACCCTACTCAGACCATCTAGCTATACTCTCGGGCGGATTCAAATGAGCACCTTAATCGACAATGTCTCCTTCGATTACCAGTTCAACCCGGACGAAGAAACCTCATCAGCTCACGTTAGCGCAGTCAGCGATATCAACCTCGATTTCCCTACAGGATCCTGTACCTTAATCACCGGTCCTTCCGGAGCAGGCAAGTCGACCCTCTTAAAACTTCTGAACGGTTTAATACCCGAACTTTATAAGGGTAATCTCAGCGGACGCACTACCCTTGCTGGTCTCGATACCGTGCAAACAGATATCCAAGAATTAGGGCGTACCGCCGGGACAGTTTTTCAAAATCCCCGTTCCCAGTTTTTTACGGCAAATGTACTAGAAGAGTTAGCATTCGCGAGCGAAAATGCCGGAGATACTCCCAAAACAACCGCTAACCGGATCGCGAAAGCTGTAAACACCTGGGGCATTCAGCGTCTGCTAGGCAACGAGTTACGTAAACTTTCCGGAGGTGAATTGCAGCTGGTTGCTTGCGCAGCAGCAGTTGCCGGACCGCAGCAAATCCTGCTTTTAGACGAGCCCACCTCTAATCTTTCCCCTGAAGCAATCTCCGCATTCAGCGAAGTCTTACAAAGATTAAAAATCGCGGGCTGGACCCTGGTAGTAGCCGAGCACCGCGTTTACCCTCTAAAGGGTCTCGCAGATCAAGTCGCGATCATGGATAAAGGACGAATCCAGCATTTATATACTGCGGATAAGTTTTTTAATTTGTCTCCTAAACAGCGTAAAGAGTTAGGGTTGCGCACCCTGGAAAAACCAGAAATGTACGTTAACACCACTCCTGATCAGCAGGCGGACGGTATCACCGCAAAAAATTTAAAGTTCAGTTACGGCAAACACCGCGTCCTCAATATTCCTTCCCTATGTTTACCGAAGGGAAAAGTAGTTGCGCTAGTCGGCCCGAACGGAGCAGGCAAAACTACTCTTGCGCGCACCCTAATCGGGTTAGCTCACCCGGAAGGAGGCAGCGATATTAGTTTTAACGGCAAATCCTGCCGGGCGGCAGACAGACAAAAACGCAGCGTGCTAGTAATGCAAGATGTAAACCGGCAACTATTTGCTGAAACGGTAGCGGCAGAGGTCGTACTAGGAAATGACAATCTTAGTAAAGAGCAGGTGCAGGCGCTTCTAGGCGATCTGGGGTTGCAAGGATTATCTGAACGGCACCCAATGACTCTTTCCGGAGGACAAAAACAACGTCTCGTTATTGCCAACGCCCTGGCGAGCCAGGCAGAGCTTTACGTATTCGATGAACCCACCTCGGGGGTTGATTACCAGCACCTACTATCGATCAGTTCTCAGATTCGCTCACTAGCCGCAAAGGACAAAGCGATCCTAATTATTAGTCACGACTTGGAGTTCATCAATGAAGTTGCCGATTACCAGCTATTGCTTCAGCCCCTCGATAACGAAATAAACGTGCAACTTACCGCGCCTGCCCAAGAGAAACAATGAAAGAGGATGCCAAGTGACTGATCACCAAGTTAGCGAACCAGGAAAAGATACAGCGGAAAATATCAAGCTGCGCAGCAAACAAGGTAGGGCTGCATTACGAGAACTATTAGCTCCCGTGCAGATGGCGCTGCGAGTCGGTCAAGTGATGGCGGTTATATCCGCTATTTTGCGAGTTTTTCCTTTCGTTGCTCTAGTGGGGATCGGCAACGAACTCCTGACTTCACTAGGCAATGGCGTATCCCCCAAGCAAAGCGCCATCATATTTTGGGTACAGGTGTTAATCGGAACATTTTGTGGAGGGCTGTTCGCCTATTTTGTGGGCTTGTTGGTTACCCATATTGCAGATAATCGCCTATCCGCAAGTATTCAGCAAAAGATTATCCGTTTTCTGGGGCAAGCTCCTTTAACTTGGTTTAGCGATAACACTTCCGGACACGTGCGCAAAGTACTGCAAGACGATGTAAAGAATCTACATGTGCTAGTAGCACACCGCCCCGTAGATTCGCTGATCGCTACCCTAGTGCCCATATTTTGCGCGGGTTATACCTTCACTATTGATTTAAGACTCGGACTTTTAGTAATTGTTACGGTGCCGATTTACATCATTGCCTACGCAGTGATGATGCGAGGAATGAGCGATAAATCCTTAGAACTTGATGCAAAACTTGATCAGGTTTCCTCCGCAATGGTGGAATTCGTAAAAGGCATCCAGGTGGTTAAAACTTTTGGGATCACCGGAAAAGCACACCGCAAGTATGCCCACAGCGCCAATGAAGCCTGTGACTATATGGAGGAATGGAATCGGCCAATGGTGCATGCGGCTTCCCTGACCGCCGCCCTCACCTCTACCCCATTGGTAGTTCTCTTATTTGGGATTGTCGGCCCCTGGTTCGTCTCCAAACATTGGGTTAGTCCGGTAGAAGTAGTTGCCGGTTGTTTAATTGCCATCGCGCTGCCCTCCTCAATTAACCTGATAACCCAGCTTGCTTGGAATTACCAGTTAGCAGGTGCCGCGGCCAAAAGGATTCTTGATCTTCTTGGGGTAAAGCCCCTCTCCTGCCCGGATCAGTCACTGCATTTACCCCAAGACGCAAGCATCGAATTTAAAAATGTATCGCTCAGCTATGGCCATACGCTAGCTTTGGATAATGTTTCCTTACGTTGTGCGCCCGGTACAGTAACCGCTCTCATGGGGCCATCAGGAGCCGGGAAAACCACCCTAGCCAAATTGGCCGCCCGCTTCCTGGATCCCGATACGGGAACAGTACTAATCGGTGGAGTCAACCTTAAAGAACTTAGTAGAAGCGACCTCTACCATCATCTCGGGTTCGTCTTGCAAGATGCGCAGCTCTTGCGGGCTTCCATTCGCGACAACATCTCTATCGGGCGACACGATGCAGATAAAGCCGAGATTATTAACGCTGCTCGCCAGGCACAGATTCATGACGAAATCATGGCACTACCTAAAGGATATGACACCGTCGTCGGGGAAGATCTGAAGCTATCGGGAGGGCAAGCTCAGCGGATTGCCATCGCCAGAACCTTACTATTGGATGCGCCGATACTCATATTGGATGAGGCAGCAGCCATGGTAGATCCGGAATGTGAAGCACAAATCCAAAAAGCTATTAACCATCTGATGGCCGGACGTACTGTTCTGGTTATTGATCACCGCCCAGATTCAGTCAAGAACGTCGATCAAATCGTCCTCCTTGATAAAGGAGAGCTGGTGGCCTGCGGTAATCACCAGAAGCTACAAAATATAGAACTCTACCGCCGCCTGTGGTCGGCATCTAATGTTGAGTTTACGGAAGGAGGACGAAACTGAAATGGCTAAGTCAACGGGAGCTATCGACATAATTCGAACAAATTTCCGCCTCAGCGCCAACTCTCAAAATCACAGCAGGAGTATCAGCTGGGCAGCTCGGATCATCAGCGGTATTGCGCAGGGGGTAGGCTTACTTGCGCTGATTCAGCTCGCAAATACCTGGGCTAGCAGGCAGGAAGAAACCGCCAATAACGCTAACCTCTGGATCTTAACCCTGCTCGTCACGGCGATTATCGGAGCGATCAGTATCTACATACGAGATCGGTTCTCCTACGAAGGCGCGTTTTCGGTGATGCGTTCTGTCCATCGCCGCGTCGGGGATCAGTTGGCAAAACTGCCCCTGGGATGGTTCTCCACTGATACTACCGGGCGTTTGTCTCGCCTCGGGGCAGCTACTGTCAATGAGCTCGGAAACCTGAGTGCCCATTTGCTCACGGAACTGTCCGCCGCCACCGTAACTTTGCTGACACTGCTTGCCGGTCTGCTCTGGTGGTATCCCGCCCTGGGCTCAATTTTTGCGTTGTGCCTAATTTGTTACCTGGTCTTGATGTGGGCACTAACCTACCTCGACAGTGCTGCCAGCGCCTACGCGGCACCGGCGGCTACTGAACTAGCTGATCGGATTGTAGAATTTTCTACCTGTCAATCTATGCTCCGTGCATGTGATCAGACGACTTACCCCCAAATGGCCACGGCTTTAGCAGAAAATCGTCGCAGATCCGCTCGCCGACTATGGGTAGAATGCATCGGAAATTTCCTCGGCGGTATTGCCTCGCAAACAATTTGCGTTGTAATGATTATTTCCAGCGTTCATCTTGCTTTTACCGGAAGTTTTGCTCCCTTGGCAGTGGTGGCGGTTATTGGGATAAGCCTAGAAATTACTCATTACCTTTCCACGATTTCTGATTGTCGAACAGGACTACTGGCGGTTGGCCCGACCATGGCGACTATTAACGGAGTATTGGATGCACGCCCTCTGCCCGAGCCAGAAACCTCGCTACCCCAACCACTACCCCACCAAGTTGCGCTTCGAGAGGTTGATTTTGCTTACGGGAACGATAAACAGGTGCTAAACAAAGTCAGCTTCACCGTTGCTCCCCACACTATGACCGCACTTGTAGGCCCTTCGGGCGCAGGTAAAACCACTATTGCCCGCTTGATTTGCCGATTTTGGGACGTAAACTCGGGTGCTGTACTCGTTGGAGGTCGAGATGTCAGAGAACTAACGACTGAAGATTTAATGAGCCAGATTTCAATGGTTTTCCAAGATGTCTATCTTTTCGATGACACTTTGGAAGCAAATATCCGCATCGGTAACTCCAATGCGAGCAAAGAGGCTCTACTACATGCGGCAGAACTAGCAGGTGTCAACGATATCGTTAGCCGCCTTCCCGATGGTTGGGATACAAACGTTGGTGAAGGTGGCTGCGCATTATCAGGAGGGGAACGCCAACGAGTTTCGATTGCTCGCGCTATTTTAAAAAATGCTCCGATCGTGCTCTTCGATGAAGCTACCAGCGCTCTGGATGCCGAGAATGAAGCAAATCTGCTGCGCTCTTTCGAAGTATTACGTCGCCAATCCACCATGTTGGTAATCGCGCATAAACTCCACACGATTACTCGGGCTGACCAGATTGTGGTTCTAAATAATCAGGGGCAAGTGGCTCAGGTTGGTACCCACAATGAACTTGTAAATTGCGAGGGGATTTACCGAGATTTTTGGGATGAGCGTCAGGCGGCCTCTGGATGGAAAATATCCGCACAATAGTTCGGAATAGGTAGGTAGCATACACGGAATTATTTGCAAGTATTTTCTGGTTAGAGGTCGTTGCAATGGCTATTACTTCAATATTTAAGGAAAAAGTCTAGAGATTAATGCCAATTATTTATATAGTGATTCGGCATTGATGAATTCACTGAAGGATTTGGGGAAATCATGAGGTATACACCTAATTTTAGGGAAACTACTATTTCTCGTCTCCTGTTTATTACGGGCACTATTTCTGCTGCCGCCAGCCTATTCTTAACTTCTTTAGGAGTTGCAGTAGCCCATGCAGCAGATACCGAAACGACCAGTGTAGGAGATAACCTCACTGCCTCCTGGGATCCGACAGCCAAGACCCTGACCGTCAGCGGGCATGGCCAGCTAGATCGAGACAAATGGATGTCTAAAACTCCGGCTACCTACAATGAGCCCAATAGTAGATTCTGCGGAACTGTTAAAGATGCAAACGGCAACGCCAAGCCAGCCGAACCGCAGCCAGTGGAAATAAAATTTATTCCTGATCCGGGCACCACCATAGATTTCCCACAAGATTCCAGCTTCCTTTTTTCCCACTGTGACAAGGCCAGCATCGACTTTCCGGATACTGGTATTAATACCGGCAAAGTCACCACGATGAGCCATATGTTCTATAAGGCGACGCTGGCGAACCCGAATACCTCTAACTGGGATACCAGCAAGGTGACCAGTATGAGCGGCATGTTCGGCGCCACCAAAGCAGCTAATCCCGATACTTCAAAGTGGAATACCAGCAAGGTCACCACTACGAACGGAATGTTCCATACAGCTGCGGTCGCCAACCCGAATACTTCCAACTGGAACACCGAAAACGTCACCGACATGAGCGCCATGTTCTATAAAGCGCCATCCGCAAACCCCGATACTGCAAAGTGGAATACCAGCAAGGTCACCAATATGGGTGTAATGTTCGGCGCTACGGAAGCAGCTAATCCAGATACTGCAAAGTGGGATACCAGCCAAGTCACCAATATGAGTGGAATGTTCCGGGGGGCGAAAGTAGCGAACCCGAATACCTCTAACTGGAACACCAGCCAAGTCACCAACATGAGCCGCATGTTTAAAGGAGCAATCACCGCGAACCCGAACACCTCCAAATGGAAAACCGAACAGGTTACTAATCTGAGCGGCATGTTCCAGAACGCAAAAGTGGCTAATCCAGATGTATCAAACTGGGATACCAGCCAAGTCACCGACTTGAGCGACATGTTCAACGGAGCTACTGCTGCCACCCCAGATGTCGCCAAATGGGATACCAGCCAAGTCACCAAGATGGAAAGTGTTTTTGCTGCGGCCACTGCCGCGAAACCAGATGTGTCAAAGTGGAAGACCAACAAAGTTACCAATATGCACAATATGTTTGCCGGAGCCAGCAGCATAGAAAATTTGGACGTATCTGGCTGGGATATTAGCCAGGTTGAGGAAGAGACCGTCGCAGACGTTTTCGCTACTGAGGGGCGCACGAGTGTACGGATCAAAGGCGCTGCTTTAAAGCGTAATATTTCTAGCTGGTTTAAGTTTATAGCCGGCCCTTACCATATTCGTAATGTTGACAATGGCACGGTGTTAAACGCTACCCCGGGTGATGGGCAAACAGTTTCTGCCATGTTGGATTCGGTTAAAGACAAAATTGCGGATAAGGCCACCTACCTAATTCGCCCTAATGAAATAGTAAAAGTAACGGCAACTCCGACACAGGTTTGGCAAGGCGAACCACTGCCAGTCTTTGATTACCAGGTGGATACGGCTCATAGCAAAGATCTACTAACCGGTACCCTAAGCGCTGATTATGGGGCAGAGACCCCGGCGGGACAGGTTGCGATTAAGCAAGGAACTTTAAAACTTAAAGACGCAGTAACCGGAGCATATTCACTAGAATTTACCGCAGGAATTCTCAATGTTAATGCTCGCCCAGAGCAACCGGAAGCTAAAGTTGATACTTCTAAGTGGGCTGATAACAATCACCCGGGGGCTAAAAATTGTGCCGATCGAAAGGTATCCCAAAGTAGGACCATCACCACTACCCCTCATAAATGGGATAGCAATAAACATGAATGGGTTTTAGATACTGCAAACGCGAAGGAAAAAACTGAGAGTCAATCGCGGAATATGACCGACCAAGAAATCCGCATATGCGCTGATAACCAACCTGGAAACCAGCTTTCCGTTAAGCCCACAGAGCATTCTGGTAAGCACCCCACTGTGCAGCCAGTCCCTAAAATTGCTCCAGTGAAGAAAACTGAGCCTACTCAGGTAACCCAGATCTCCACTTTGCCTCAGACCGGGAGTTTGGTTGGCCAAATCGCACTTCTAGCTTGCTTGCTAGGGGCCGCCGGCAGCATTGTTTGCCGCTTGCGCCGCAACACCCGCTAGTGGATCAGTTTATGATTCGCGGGGTTTGTTGAGGCGTTGGGGCGGCCAAGGAAAAATCCGATTAACGCGGGCAGCGTATTGGATGTATTCATCCCCGAATTCATTTTCAAGCCAGCGTTCTTCAGTGTGTTTCACCAAAACAGTCAACGCCACCCAATAAATCAACGGGAGGGTTAGTAGCCACCAGTTCACTTGTATGAGCAGCAGACCGCAGTTTAATAGCAGGAAGGAAGAATATACGGGATGCCTAACCCAAGCGTATATCCCGCTAGTCATAAGCTGACCAGTTTTAACGCTTTCGACCATGCGAGAGCCAAAAACAGCTGAAACCCACACGATTACCGCAACTACCATCACCACCAGACCCGCCGCAATCATGAGGTTATGCACCCAACTATTTCCGATAGTTCCGTTTGCGATCCAGCCTAAAAAATGGACAAGACTCGCTGCAATCGTAACGGTAAAAATACCCGAAACATATATCGGACCTACACCTAACACAGGCAAATGCGAAGCTCCGATTTTAGTCATACAGCTATTTTCGCACCAGCCTAACCCGCTCCAGCAATGGCAGAAGTAGCTAACACTATGGCAGCTGCGGCAGAAGGAGAAGTAAAAGCAATATCCCGGGTGACCACGCCCCGCTTATTTTCTATGCGGATTAACCCATCACTAACTAGCTTTTGGTGACGACTAGCGATAGCCGTATAGGAGTTAACCGTTGCCTGGCTTCTGGCTTTGCTGGTTTCCCAATTCGCAACCACTATTAATCCCTTGAGGAGGAAAAACTCGCCATCGATAAGCTGCATCGAGGCATCTATCCCATCTTTTTGTCTATGTAGATGGAAAACAGGAGCTGAAGCTATCTGAGCGTTATCTGGTTGCACAGTATTTTCTGGGGAACGCAAAACATTGACTCCCAGGATTGGCAAAATCAGCTTCACATTATCTAAGAACGACTCGGCTGATGCTCGTTGCGCTTCAGAAAGCTTCCTAACCCGAGGGGTTTGCTTGTTATCAGGCATAGAACAGCGCTCAGTATTCTTAGCGATTTCAACCAGACGGGCTTCTAAATAACCCCAATGTCCCTCGTTAAAAGATCGTTGCAAGCTAGCAATAATAACTTTTGGATATTAACCCGACCTTTTCCCACTGCAGTTTCGTTTTTTGTCATGATCGCCTAAACGCTCTACAAAGTTTTCTGTCTTGCCTATATAGCACCACGTGTTCTCAATAGCTTCAGGGTCATTCCCAAGAGGAATATACACACCATTACAAGCGATTGAGCTGAATGACCCCGTGTTTGCATGGGGTTTTTGAGACGTTTGAGTTTGTTTGAATCTCGTAGCGACTAGACATCATAGTTCTGCTGAAGTCAACACCGCTTTAGCAGGGATTTTTATGGTTTTTGCTTCTAATCATAAAGAGATTATTCGCGGAACTGGGGATGGTAAAAACTCAGCAAAATTGCCGCAGCTATCAGGACTGTGCAACATGTCATTGGTAGCCACGGAGAGAGTCCGTAAAGTGCGGTGGAGGCTATCGGTGCCACTACATAGGCTGCACCATTGTTAGCATTAATCAACCCGGCCAGCCCACCTTGCTCTTCGGGCTTCATTTGCAAAGTAGGCGCCGTGTTGTAGCCAGGCATCGCCAGGCCTAGACCAAAGCCTGTCAAGATACTGGCCACGATGAACAGTCCAAGATTTAGTGGATAAACCAAGAGTAGTAACCCGAGAAGAACGATTATTAATCCTCTTCTAAAGAGTTTTTTAGCACCCCAGTTTAACCTTGGAGCCACCAAGGCCTGCGCCAGTATCATCACCACCCCCATTATTGACATGCACAAAGCGGTGAGCCCTGCTGTTGCGCCGGCCGCTAGCTTCAAAACATCCTGCAGTAAAAAGCCGAAAAGTGTAGCCACGGTAGAAAAAGCAGTAAACATTAGGAAACCGCAAGCCAGGAACACGAATACTCTTGAATCAAAATAGGAAACTTTTGCCGGTTGAGCGACTTTTTCTTCGCCACCTGTGGGTTTGAATGTTAGCAGCAAAACGGCAACGCCAAAAAGCATGACCAGAGGCATCACCAGCAAGGGCGTCATGAAACCTCCTATAGCTGCAAGGCTGCCGCCCAATAAGGCTCCAAGAATAGAAGAGAATCCTTGTGCAGCGCCCAAGACTCCCAGACCTTTTACCCGTTGCGTCTCATTGTAGGTATGAGTCACAACGTAGGTTTGCGCGGCTGGGGAAACTGATGCGATGGCACCGCCGTACAGCACGCCCCTAGTTATAACTACTCCTATGATCAACGCTATGCCGGTGAGCAGACCCTTAAATCCTAGCCACACCACCATAGCGAATCCGCTTAGAGCCAGGATTCCGGCAAGCATGCCAATAAGCAAGATACGCCGAGATCCCCATCGCAATGAGACCCGTCCCCACCTGGTGGAGGTAAGAGAAAACATTATGGCTGCTAACGAAATGGTGGCGCCAATGTGCCATTCCTTCAGCCCGATTTCGCGCGATAGCGGAGCCAGAATTGGATTAAGAATCATTTGCCCCATATATGCCAGTAACACCGTCAAAAACAGGGGAAACAGTCCCGTTATTCTTGATTCGACTTTCTGGTTTCGTTCATTAGTGGCGCACATTAAAACATCCTTTCCAAAGTGAGCAGCCAATCAAGCTGAAACAATACTAGAACAATGTTCTAGTATTGTCGAGGTTGAGGGTATGCTGTTTTCGTGGGAAATAAAGACAAGCGGGTAAACACGGGTAGACGCGCCTGGCTGACGCAGGAAAAGATCATGCACACCGCAATGGAACTGACCCGAGAGTGCGGTCTAGAAAAATGGTCGATTCGTGACCTTGCGCAGCGTCTGGGAGTAGTTCCCTCTGTCATCTACCACCATTACCAAAACCGTGACGCCATTACCGCTTCTGTAATAGGCGAGATCACTAGCACCATCGAGCTGCCGGACGAGCAGCTGGAATGGAAAGATTGGTTCATCTCCCTAGCAAAAAAAGTCAGGCCCGTCTTTCTTGAATTCCCCGGAGTCACCGACAAACTGATGTATGGACATATGAACGCCGCGTTTATACCAATCTTGGAGGTGGCTTACGAAAAACTACGGGATGCTGGTTTTAGCCAGTACATTCACATCGCATACTCAATTATCATCAACACGATGCTGTGGAGCATTACTGCTCGCAACTTGCGCAGTCCAACCAAGCAGGAACAGCGCCACGACCTAGGCCAAATGATTACCCAACTTCAGCCCCTAGCTGCCTGCTCCACAACGCTGGCTGACATCATCCAGGGCTACTTAATTCCGCTAGCCAACCCGAAAAACGAAGACCGCATGAGCCAGGAATACTTTGAAATCATCATAGAAGTCGTACTCGCCGGTTTAGAGATAGCGATCTTGCCTCGCGAAAACGCCTAACGAACCCGTGAACAAGAGAAATCATCAATACGCATAAAATATTGCCCAAAATCGCAAGGCATCCAGCTAAGAGCAGAGCCTTTCAGCCTCTCCCTCTATTTCCTGCGATTTTCCAATAAATACAAGAAGATCCACTATATCCAGAGCTTCCCAAACAACTAGTACGACTACATCAAATCCGGCACCGCCAATGAACTAGCTATCGCTATTCACAGTACACAGGCTTCTCCCAGGAATCCGCAGCCTATATTGAAGACTGAGCCCACCCTATTACGTATGGACGAAGAGGAAACCTCCGTCTCGACTTCTGGCTTACCTCTTCGACGAACATCAACGTGAAGAAAGAAGCCGATGAAGCGTACTGGGTTTTGTTCCGCTTTTTATACGGGGGTCAGCTCGCTGACCCGAGTTTAATTATACCTATCGATGATGTCGGCTGGAGTGCGGTATCCGAGCGCTTCGTGTAGGCGCTCATTGTTCCACCAGTGAACCCAGTTCATGGTGGCGAACTCGACCTCGGTCAAACAAGCCCATGATTGTGAATAGATCAGCTCGCTCTTATATAGGCCGTTGACCGCTTCGGCTAGCGCGTTATCGTAGGAATCACCCACCCTCCCCGTGGAGGGCTTGATCCCGTAATAAGCCAGTTTCTCGTTATAGGCAATACTCGTGTACTGCGAGCCATGATCTAAGTGATGCGTAAGATTCACGAGAGTTTGTTTCGCTGCCTGGATGACTTGCTCGAGCGCCTCCAGCGGTAGAGCCTCGGTTTTCATTGAGGATCGCGTCGCCCAGCCTAGGATCTTTCGGCTATAAACATCGGTTACGAACGCTGTATACACGAACCCGGATAGGG
>OKEM01000029.1_pt1 | contig 105669 bp, 87 predicted proteins | sample 1610791 | NCBI WGS metagenome assembly OKEM01 (sample SAMN04436686, study PRJEB24849) | human gut metagenome | biome: human gut; feature: NICU; material: stool | host: Homo sapiens | place: USA: Saint Louis, MO | collected 2010-07-27
AAGACCAAGTCAAAGTGAAAGTCATTGACCGCACCGCGGTAATCCTCGATATTTTCGCCCAACACGCCTCCTCCCGGGAAGGTAAAGCCCAAGTGGAGCTAGCACAGCTGCAATACTTACTGCCGCGCCTGAGAGGCTGGGGACAATCAATGTCGCGCCAAGCTGGCGGGCGAGTATCAGGAGGAGCCGGAATCGGCGCGCGCGGCCCGGGGGAAACCAAACTGGAAACTGACCGGCGCCGAATCACTAAACGAATTGCGAAACTGCGGCGCGAAATTAAACAGATGAAGAAAAGTCGCGATACTAAACGCGAAGGACGCCTTAACAGTTCGCTAGCCTCGGTCGCGATCGTGGGATACACCAACGCCGGAAAATCCTCCCTACTGAATGCGCTGGTAGATGCGGATGTGATGGTGCAGGACGCCCTATTTGCCACCCTGGATCCCACCGTGCGGCAAGCAGAAACTCCCGATGGGCGTACCTACACTTTGTCCGACACCGTAGGTTTTATTGACGAACTCCCGCACGAACTGGTGGAGGCCTTCCGCTCCACCCTGGAAGAAGTCGAATATGCCGATGTGATCGTGCACGTGGTTGACGCTAGTCACCACAACCCCGTCCAACAGGTAGCAACCGTGCATGAAGTGATAGCAGATCTACCGAACGTTTCCCAGATTCCCGAGATTATCGTCCTCAATAAAACCGATCTGGTAGATGCCCTGCACATTCGCGCCCTGCAATCTGCGATTGGGGGAGGAATCCCGCTATCTACTCGTACCGGGCAGGGAATCAACCAGTTACAGGAAGCAATCGCGAACGCGTTACCCTCTCCGGAAAAACCTATCGATTATGTGATCCCTTATGACCAGTCGGCGCTGGTGGCTCGGCTTCACGAGGAAGGGATTGTAGACAAAGTGGAATACTTAGAAAACGGTACTCACGTGGTAGGACGCGCCGGTCCCGCCCTCGCCCAAGCTATCCTCGAGGCGGCGAATTAGATGGAGAGTCCGGGAGCCTCCCCGCTAGTAGCCACCGCTGATCGAGGCAAAGGTGGCGGCGGCAAAGATGCTCAGATGGCGCGGAAAATCCTCAGTACCTGTATTAATCAAATTGGGGGCAGTGAACGCGCCGAACAGGTACAAATGTGTAACCTGGTTGCCCGCTCGTTTTCCCTGTCAGGAAGCCAATTAGTGGGGGCGGGAACCGGTACCGGAAAATCTCTTGCCTACTTGGCAGCCGCCTTCCAACGGGCAATCGAACACGGGGACAGAGTAGTAATCTCCACTGCCACCTTGGCTCTGCAGCGCCAGTTGCTTACCTGCGATATCCCCACGGTAGTGGGAGCTTGCCGCGAGCTCGGTTATCCGCCCCCTACGGTGGCGGTATTAAAAGGCTGGTCGAACTATATTTGTCGTTGGAAATTAGCGGCTCCCGAAGAAATCGAAGGGCTGTTCCCCAGCTATGAGGCCGCCGAATATTCCCCCAGCAATATTGGTAAACAGCTGCAGCGCCTGCGAGACTGGGCAGAAGAAACCGACAGCGGTGACCGGGATGAACTTCAGCGGGGAGTATCCCTAGCGGCCTGGCAGCAAGCCTCAATTTCTCCTAACCAATGCCAAGGGAAAACCTGCCGGTTTTTCACCGATTGTTTCCCGCGTGATGCCCGTCTAAGAGCCCAAGATGCCGATATCATCATCACCAATCATGCGTTGTTGTCCATCGAAGCGCTTACCAGCGCAGAGTTACTGCCAGAGTTCGACCTCTTGATCGTAGATGAAGCCCACGAACTACCTTCCCGCGCTCGCTCCCAAGCCTGCGTGAGCCTCGCTGGCGGCACTATTGAAAAAGTAGCGCGCGGGGTGAGTAAACATTTCCACCTGCCGGTCACTTCCCTGGAACAGGCGGGCAAAGAGTTTACGAAAATCATAGAGGAACCCGACGAGGGCGAACTGAGCGAACTACCAAAGAAATTAGAAAATATCTTAACCACTCTCCAAATAGAACTATCTGATATTTCCGGGGAAGTCACCAGCAGCGCCGACGAGGATGAACAACGGATAAAACAGCGTATCGTCCTCGCTCAGATTGAAGAGGCGTTGGATGCGTGCGAGATAATAGCGGCCTTTGACCCGGAAAAATCGGCCGCCTGGATCGCGGAAGAAAAATCCGGGAGCCGCCGCCTCTATAGTGGTCCGCTGGACGTGGGCGGGGATCTTTATGCGCGACTATTTAAGGGACATTCCTGCGTACTCACCTCAGCTACTATGCAACTAGGGGGATCTTTTGAGGCGATCGCAACGCGTCTCGGTTTCCGGGACAAGAATGTTTGGCAAGGAAGCGACCTGGGCAGCCCCTTTAACTATCGGCAGCAAGGGATTTTATATGTGGCCGCAGATCTGCCACGACCAGGGCGCTCCGGGATCAGTGAATCAGCACTGAACAGAGCCCTCGAGTTAGCGGAAGCTGCCGGCGGTGGGGTTTTAGGGCTATTTTCTTCACTTAAAGCTGCCGAACAAGCCGCCGAGTATTTCGCAGCAGAAAGTGATTTACAGATTTTTCTGCAGGGGGAAGCACCGATAAATCAGCTAATAACGGACTTTGCCGCCAGTAAAAATTCTTGTCTCTTCGGCACCCTTTCCCTGTGGCAGGGGGTGGATTTACCGGGCGATAAATGCCGCCTCGTCCTCATCGATCGTATCCCCTTCCCGCGCCCCAACGACCCCTATACCTCTGCCCGTACCCGGGCAGCAGAGGCCGCTGGGCGCAGTGGATTTGCGGAGGTATCCCTATCTCATGCTGCTTTACTTTTGGCACAGGGGGCGGGCAGATTAATTCGTACTCGCAGCGATAAAGGCGTGGTAGCCGTGCTAGACCAACGTCTAACTAGTGCCCGCTATGCGGGCTATCTCTTAAAGTCTTTGCCCCCATTTTGGCGAACCACTGATCACCAGACAGTTATTGGGGCGTTAAATCGCCTCTCAGAAAAGGAATAGCAAACCTATCGATATCAGACCTGGCAACGTAAATGAATCCAATATCACCTCGTTGCTAGGTAGTTGTATAGCGACACCAGCGGTGCAGTGACGATAAAATAAGAGGTGAGAGTTAATTTGCCCCAAGGAGAAAAAATGTCCAAAGAACGTGCGAATTCCCTCTATCCCGCGTCGATGCTTACTCGCCGCTCGAAAGTTGGGATTGTAGGTGCCGGATTCGTAGGAACCGCTCTAGCTTACGCCTGCCAAATCAAGGGTGCGGCACGCGAAATCGCCCTCTTCGATATTAATAAAGCCAAAGTAGAGGCAGAGGCGCTAGACCTGGCGCACGGGATTCAATTCACTCCCGCGGCTTCGATCTCCGGGTCCGATGATGTGGAAGTACTACGCGATGCAGACGTGATCGTGATTACCGCAGGCCCCCAGCAGAAACCCGGACAGTCCCGCCTAGATATGGTGCAGGCGATGGCCAACATTATGCATTCGATTTTGCCGAAAGTGCTAAATGTTGCGCCCGACGCCATTTATATTTTGGTTTCTAACCCGGTAGATATCGCCACCTATATGGCTTTGAAGATGAGCGGACTACCCTCACACCAGGTTTTTGGTTCCGGTACCGTGCTTGATACCTCCCGGATGCGCTACCTGATCTCCCAAGAGACCGGGGTGGCAGTGCAAAACGTGCATGCCTATATCGCTGGTGAACATGGCGACTCCGAAGTTCCCCTGTGGTCCAGTGCCGAGATTGGGAACGTGCCGCTTTCGCGTTGGGGAGCCACAGTCAATGGTGGCATCTTCGATGACAAGCTGAAACAGCGTATTTCTAAAGATGTCGTGGAATCGGCCTACCGGATTATTGACGGTAAAGGGGTAACTAACTTCGCGATCGGACTTTCGGTCACCAATATCATTTCTGCCGTTATGCGCGATGAAGACCGAGTGCTGACGGTATCGTCACTGCTAGATAACTGGAATGGGATTTCCGGAGTATGTATGGCAGCTCCCACCCTGGTGGGGCGTTCCGGGGTAGGGCGGGTATTAGATCCGCCCATCACCTTAGACGAGCGCGATGCGCTAACCCGCAGCGCCGAAAAACTCGCTGAGGTCGCAAAAACGGTAGGGCTCTAAACTAGTCAGCCGCTGGGAAGTGTCCCTAACCCAGGGGCACTTCCCAGATTACTTGCAGGCCATGTGGGGAAGCTGGCTGCGTGAAACAGATGCCACCATGGCGGCGGGCACGGCTTTTTAGATTATCCAGACCAGATCGTCTGGTAACTGTCGGATCCAGACCATGCCCATCATCGGTCACTACCACTCGGACAGAACCGTTGGTGCCCATCCCGCTGATACTCACCACTACTTGCGCCGAGGACGCGCCCGCATGGCGGGCAGTATTAGATAAAGTTTCGCGTACTACCGCGACCACATCATCAGAAATATCGTGTCCTACTCGTTGATCGGCCTCGGCAATCAGGATTTCTTCATGGGAAGGATCAGAGGCAGAGAGGGTTTCCCCGTCAATATCTAAAACGAAGGAGGGGGCGAACCCTAGTAGGCGACGTGCCAGGGAAGCTTCCCTGCGTAGCCGCTCTACCAAATCTACTGCCGCATCTGGTTCTCGCAGGTTGTGAACAATGGCGCGGATCTGTTTAACCGAGTCATCAACGCTAGCTAAGGCATCTTGCATCAAAGATTCAGCCCTGGCCGAATCCAGATCAGCTCCACTGGCGAAGGCCGCGCGGATACGTTCCAATTGCATCCCCGTTGCAAAAAGTTGTTGAATTGCCAGGTCGTGCAGGTCTTCACCAATCTTGGCTCGTTCATCTAACAAAGTGGCGATATTGGCAGCATGCTTGGCGTCAGCAATCTCCAAAGCCAAAGCTGCCTGGGTCGCAACCTGCTCCGCCATTTCTAACACTGCCGGATCGAACTCGGGTTTTCCCGGCAGACGCAGCAGCAACAAAACGCCAATAGCGTGCGAACCAGCCAATAGGGGAGCATATAGTGCTGCCCCAAACCGCGATAACTCCTTAACCCGCAAGGTGGTTGCCCGCGCCAAAGAATCGACGATCAGTCCCTGACCTTCTTCCAACACCGTGCGCGCCCGTCCATGAGGAGGAAAGGCGACCCCGATAAGGTCTGCGGAACCATATCCAGACGCAATTTCACACACCCAGGTATCTCCCACTGACGGAAGGATGAGTAGAGCGGTATCGGCGTCAGCCACTTCCCGGACGGATTTTGCAATAAACTGCAGCGCGTCCTCTTCTTCGGTTCCTTCTAATAAAATCGTGGTGAGCTGCTGAGAAACTCGCGTCCAACGTTCTCGGGATCGCGAAACTTCGTACAGGCGCGAATTCTCTACTGCTACCGCCGCCAAAATCGCTAATCCCGACACGTATGCTAAGTCCTGATCGCTATAGCCCCCTGGACGGTTACACAGATACAGGCGTCCATAAACCTGTTCATGGATCCGCAGCGGTACCCCCAAAAAATTGGTCATCTCCGGGTGTATAGGGGGATATCCAGTGAAACGGGGATCAGAGTGCAAATCATTAGAGATAATGCCGTTATCCACTGGGATATCTCCGATAATTCCCCGCCCGATCGGGGGATTACCTAAAGCTTCTCGCTCGTCGTCGCTTAGTCCGTGGATATAAAAAGCGCTAGTTTCCCCCCGAGAACCCAAAATCGACAATGCTCCGTAAGGAGAGGAAGTAACTTCACAAGCTTGATCTACAAAGGATTGCAAAACTTTATCCTGCTCCAGGTTTCCCATGAGCTGCAATACGGAAGAAATCAAACGCGTGCTGTCTGCTGGCAGGGGAGAGCTATGCGCTAAGTCCAGGTTTTTCTCTGCCGAAAGGTCTGGTTGTGAGGGCGCCACTGCCTCATTTGCTTCCGGCTCGAAGTGGGGAACTGGGAAAGATGACTGCTTAGAAGACATCGACTTGCTCCTGACGTAGGCTCCAAGCATATCCGGGGTGGTTTTCGGCCAGCTCCTGGTGCGTTCCCTGGGCCACGAAAGTTGCCGGTTCCTCTAGGAGGCCATGGGGCTTATCCATGATAAAAACCTGATCTGCCTGGTCGAGCGGGGTTAGCCGATGGGTTACCAGGATGACTCCGCGTTTATGATCCTCACTACCGGCAGTAAGTAAGTCTCGCAGCAAAGCATCAGCGGTTTCGGGATCTAAATGTTCTCCTGGCTCATCAAGTGCTAATAGCGGTGCTTTCGCTGCCAAAGCGCGCGCTAGCAGGATGCGGCGACGTTCTCCGCCCGAAATGGTGGTGGCTCCCGAACCTAACTCGGTTTCTATCCCCTCTGGCAAAGAATCCAGCCAGTCACCTAAACCGGCTTCTTTGAGCAGTTCTTCGCCCTTGGAAACAGACAGTTGACCATTGGCGACCCGCAAGTTTTCTAGAATGGTGGTCTCGAAAATATGGGCATCCTCGGGGGTAATCACAAAACTTGCGGCTGCCTGCAGACGCGGCAGCGAGAAAATATCAACCCCATCAATTTTTACGCTGCCAGAAACTGGTTTGAGCAGGCCGGCTAAGGTGTAAAGCAGCGTGGTTTTCCCAATGCCTGACTGCCCCACTATTGCCAAGTGATCCCCGGGAGCCAAACGCAGATTGATACCGGTAGCCACCACCGGGCCGCCCGGCCAGCCAATAGCGAGGTCCTTGGCTTCTAAAATACTGGTCGCACTAGGATCGAGGGTGGTATTAGCGTTTTCTTCTTCCGCTTTTTCTGCCTGTATTTCTGCTTCTTCCGGCAGCATATTCATGATTCTCACCGCTGAAGTTGCGGAGATAACTAGCTGCTGAGCGGCGGGACCCAACTGCGCGGTTCCCTCGAAAGCAGAAAGCGGAGTAAGCGCCAACACTGCCAACATTACCTCGGGGATAGCTTGCTGATTGACCGCAAAAATCCCGAAATAGGCAGCCATGAGCACTGCCATCAACATCCCGAACACATCGATAGCCGCCGCCCACGCTGCAGGTTTTGCAGAGGCATCTTTCGCCTCATAAAGCTGATCTTCTAGCTCGGATAACCCTGAAAGTACCTGCTGGGTTTGCCCATCAACCGTGATTTGGGCCGCGCCGTCAACAATAGTCATTGCCACTTCGGAGATGTGGGCGCGGCTTTCGGTTTCCCGGCGCTGGGCAATCCGGGTGGAGCGAATAGTAAATAACGGCCCCACCACTCCGGAGAGCAACAGGCCTAGCGCCAAAAATAGTCCGGCTCGCCAATCTACTAGCGAAATCCCCACTACCGTAATGATCCCCACGATGGTGGCTACCATTGCCGGCAGCAGGCTTTTGACCACGAAATCGCCGATATTATCAACATCGGTTCCCATCCGGTCGAGAATATCTCCGCGCCGCAAACTGGCAATTCGCGCAGTATCGGAATGCGACAGGGTCTTATACAGATTAGTGCGCAGGGTAGTCATCCCCGAGACCCCCAACTGGTGGGAGGCCAGGCGCTCCAAATAGCGGAACACCGCTTTCGAAATCCCAAAGAAACGCACCGATACCACTGCTACTTCTAGGTAGAGGACGGGAGGCATTTGCGAGGCGCGGGCAATCAGCCAGGCGGCAGTTGCACCCAGAGCAATTGAGGCACCCAATCCGGCGGCCCCCAAAAAACAGGCGAGGAATAAGGTTCCCGGTTTAAGTTCCAAAAGTTTTATCGCCCGCTTAAGTGCCCGGCGTTCTTCAACAGTAATCAACCAAGTCTTCATTTATTCCAACCCCCGGGTCGAACCTAAGAATTCAGGAATCTCCGCCTCACGGGCACGCGCTGCCTGCGGCTCGCTATCGCGATACTCCGCGGCCTCTTCAGCGGTAAAGGCCATCGAGGAAATCGGCACTACCTGGTCTGCGATCTGGGCAAGTTCCTTGCGGTGAGCAATTAAAACTACGGTTTTTCCCGCATCCTTTAGCTGCTGGACAACTTGCGCGACCTGGGCAACCAAATGGGCGTCTAGGTGGGCCGAAGGTTCATCGAGGGCAATTAATTGTTTTGTAGACAGCAGGGCGCGTACCAGAGCCAGGCGTTGGCGCTGACCGACTGACAGACCTTCCCCGCCGGCGCGCAAGAAAGTGTCCCAACCTTCCGGTAGCTTCGCTACTACCTCCTCGAAACCGGCTAGACGCGCTGCTTTATGCACTTGCTCCCCGGGAGTCCCCTGGGGGAAAAGCTCCGCGAGATGAGCGGGGCTCTCCGCAATATTTTGCGCCAAGGTGCCGGGTAAAAGCAGAGGCATTTGCGGTAGCCAAGAAGTTTGCTCCCACCAGGAGTCCGGAGAAACCTCGTCTAAATTCAGGGTCTTACCGGAAGCATCGGTGAGGGTAATGGTGCCGCGATCACTAGAGAGCTGTTTTAATAGCGCCATTACAGTAGTGGTTTTGCCTTCCCCAGATTTACCCACTAAAGCGGTGATGGTAGCCGGTTGAATCACTAGATTTACGGCGTTAGGCGCCCAGGCGCCCCGCGAACGCATCCCCAGATCGTTGATAGTAATAGTGGTTTCTTTTAAGTCCGGAGCCGGCTGCTCGCCCCCAGTAGCCGGGGGAGTTTCCAAAATTTCAAAAGCCGATTGCGAAGCCGCAAGCCCATCAGCGGAAGCATGGAAGAACTTGCCAACCTCGCGTACCGGTGCATATACCTCGGGAGCCAGCATAATCGCGATTAATCCGGTGTAGAGATCGAGGCCGCCACTGACCATCCGCAACCCTACTGTGACTGCCACGATTGCCACTGACAGGATTGAGATGAACTCCAGGACGGTACCTGATAGGAACGCGATCCGTAAAGTCGCCATCGTGGTTTGAGTATAGGTTTTGCCGATAGAAGAAATCTGTTTTTCGGGGCCGCGGTGCCTGCCTAGGCTCTTCAAAGTGGCAAGACCGGCAATAAGATCCAGTAGCTGCCGCCCTAAATGCTGCATTGTGGCCAGACGACGATCTGAAGCTGTTTGGGTCATCAGCCCGATGATCACCATAAATATCGGTATCAAGGGGATAGTAATTATCGCCACCAGTGCTGACCAAAAATCCATGACTGCCATGACCACTAAAACCAGGGGAGTGACGGTAACTGCCAATATCAGTTGCGGGATATAGTCCACGAAATAGGGGCCGAGCTTTTCCAAGCCACGGGTAGCTAAGGTGACCGCGTCGGTACCTTTACGTGCCAGCCAGCGCGGCCCCAGTTTCAGACAGTGGGCAAGCACTTGGGAACGCAGTTCGCGAATCGCCTTCTTAGCCGCCTTATGTTGGTGGTTGGAACGAAAATAGGTCAGACCTACCCGCGCTAGCGATACGATAGCCAGCCAAAAAGCGTAGTGAGCTACCTGATCCCAGGACTGGCGCAAAGAGATAACCGGAGAAATCAAGGCAGCAATCAGGAAGCATTGGGCGATAACTAGTCCTGCTTGCATAATGCCGGTGACTGCGGTGATGGCGATGGCTAGACGCGCAGACCGGGCATATTTCAGCAGTTTCGGATCAAGTGGTTTCAAAGCAAGTATCCTCCGTGCAATTAATGGGACTATTTTCCCACAGGAACCTGAAAACTCTAAACGCGTCCCAACCTATGCCGATAGCGCGTGGGAGGAACTGGGGTAGAAAAAGTACTCGGGGGACCCCGGTGAGCCTTGCTTCGCTCGGCTCAAGCCCCCTCTCGCATCTTTTTCTACCCCAGTTCGGTAACACCGCACCCACTCGGATGAAATCCCTCTCCCGCGCACATTCCGGGTCCGGGGTGTCGGTAACAAGCCCTGGCGCTTGGGTCAGCGGTTTAAGCCAGGTAATAAAAATAGTGTTGGCCTTGGCTGAATAGCCAAGGCCAACACTATTTATTTAGTTTTATGGTTCGGCACCTAGTTGGGAGTTACCTGATAGGTGCCGATTATTTGCTTAGCTTTCCGCGAGGAAAGAAGCACCCTGACGAATCTTGTCCCAAGGCAAGCCCGGGTTTTCATCGAGTTCCTCAAGGGTAACTTTCAGCGGCATTCGCGTATAGCTCCAGTAGGTATAACCCAAAACGATGGGCACGACTACCAGGGCGATCACTAGCATAATCGCCAAAGTGGACTGCGAGGAGGAAGCATCCCAGATAGTCAGAGAGAACTCTGGCTTAATGGAGGACTTCATCGCATTGGGTGCCATCGCGGTAAAGATCCACGCTACTGCGCCTGCGATCCCGACGGAGTGGGCGAGCAAAGTACCCCATTCGGAGCCGCGAAGCGCCATCATAACCGTGGCAATGAAAGCCAGAGCTGCAATGATTAGCGGGATCCAAGCCATAGCCTGGGAGGCGTACAGGAACTGTCCCCACAGCGCGGCAACCGCCACCAGCACGGTGTCCGCAATCGCGAACTTTCCGAGCAGGTTCTTAGCGCGGTTCTGAACTTCACCGGTGGTGCGCAGCGCCAAGAAAGCCAAGCCCTGAGTAGCGAAGACCAACGCTAGCATGACCCCACCCGCAATGGTGTAGGGGGTGAGCAGCGAGAGGAATACGCTACCGGCAGGAGCGCCCTGAGAAGTGAAGTTGTGTACGTGCTTGCTGAGGTCAGGTGCGCCTGCCAAAGCATCGCCCGGGGTGTTGTACTGGGTGATCGCAATGTTCATACCCTGTACCAAGTTAGCAAATGCCACCCCGAACAGAATCGGAACTAGCCAGGCTACAACGGACTGCCAGCTATCCCAGCGGCCACGCCAGGCAGCAGAGGAGACCTTACTGCGCCACTCAATCGCACAAATACGCACGATCAAGCAGAACAGAATCAGGAACAGCGCCAGATACATTCCGGAGAACATGGTGGCGTACCATTCCGGGAAGGCCGCGAAAGTTGCGCCTCCGGCGGTCAGCAACCAAACCTCGTTACCGTCCCAAACTGGGCCGAAGGTTTTTTGAACCTGAGTGCGTTCCCGGTCGGTCTTGGCCACCATCGGCATTACCATACCGGCGCCTACACCGAACCCTTCCAATACCAGATAGCCGGTCCATAGGACGGCGATCAGGATGAACCAAATAACTTGAAGAATAGCCATCTCTTTGATCTCCTATCTGAATTAGTAAGCGAAGCTGAGGTTCTTGCCAGCGTCCTCGCCATGTACTGCCTTTTCGCTGGCAGTGACGTGGACACCTTCCTTAACGTAACGCTTAATCAACAGGAACCAGACGATGCCCAGTGCCAGGTAGATAAGCGTGAAGCCCAGCATGGTAACCAGTACCTGCCATGCGGGGACTGCGAATGACAACCCATGCTCGGTGAGCATAAATACCGATGATCCATCCACTTCCATATCGACCGGATGCACGATGAAGGGCTGACGACCCCATTCGGTAAATAGCCAGCCGAAGGAGCATGCTAGGAAAGGCATCGGCAGGGACCAAATGGCAAACTTGGCCAAGCCGGTGGACTTAGAAATCTTGCCATCCTTAGTAGCGATTAGACCCCAGATTGCCAGAACCGCCGAGAAGATGCCGAACAGCATCATCAAGCGGAAGCTCCAGAAAGTGAAGATAATGTTCGGGCTGAAATCAACCGGCTGCGAGTGCATATCATAGCCGCGCTGGCTGAGGATCTCAGAGAACACAGAACCGTACTTTTGGTTCAAGGTATCTAGACCTTCAACCTTGCCGGTGAAGCTATTGGTCGCCATGAAGGAGTAGACCCCGGGAACCTCGCCAATCTTGGTAATGTCCTTGCAGGTGGCATCCAACGGACCAAAAGCAGCAATAGTGAAGGGCGCACCCTCTCCAGCGTTCGGAGTCTCGCAGAGAGCCTCGGCGGCTGCCATCTTCGCGGGCTGATCCTTGGCGACTAACTGGCCTTGAATATGTCCGGTGACCGCAGTTAGCAAGCCACCAACGATCACGACCACCATGCCGAAGCGAGCAATCGGACGCCAAATATTACGAGCCTCGGTTTCGGCGCCAGCATTGGCCGAGCGAACCATCCACCAAATAGCGATACCGGCCACGAAGGTGCCAACCAGCAGCCAGGAGGTAGTTAGGACGTGAGTGTAGGCCGCCCATAGTACCGGGTTAAGTAGTACCTGGAAGAAGCCAGAGAGGCCGTCCAGCTGTGCACGGCCGGTTTCCGGATCGAAAGTTGCCCCTACCGGGTGCTGCATCCAGGAGTTCGCCCCGATAATCCACAGAGCAGAAGTGTTTACCCCTACGAATACTAGCCAAGCGCAGGTAAGATGGGCTTTCTTTGATAGTCGACCCCAACCGAAGATCCACAGTCCTAGGAAGGTGGACTCCATAAAGAAGGAGATTAGAGCCTCACACGCTAGTGGTGCACCAAAGATGTCACCTACGAAGCGGGAGTACTCGGACCAGTTCATGCCGAACTGGAATTCTTGCACGATACCGGTAGCAACACCGAGTGCAAAGTTAATTAGGAACAGTTTCCCAAAGAACCGTGTCGCCTTCAGCCAATATTCCTCACCGGTTTTGTGCCATTTTGTTTGCATAATGGCAACAAGGAGGGACATGCCGATGGTGAACGGAACCAGGATGAAATGGTAGACGGTAGTAATACCGAACTGCCATCGCGCCAACATAGTGGCATCTAATGCTGTTGAAGCAATAGTCATTCTGCTCGCCTTTCCGTTTCTAGTCGGTTTAGAAGTCGTTGTACGACAGGAGCTTGTTGATCCCAAGATCCATAGTGACAACGTTGTCACTTAGATTAGCTCCTTTTTCAGGCGGTCGCTAAGCTTTTCCCAGGATTCCCTAAGAATTGGCGTAGTTTTACGACAGAATTAAGAAATATGGAATAATGATCTTGGTTGGCTTTCACCGTCGCATCGCGAGGAAAGCTACCCCGGAGGGACTATTTTCCTAGGAAAACTCTCTGGCGTGGGGGAAATATCCTCATGCAAACAAGGGCTTCCGTCCTAGAGGACGGCGTAATATAGGGGACTCGCAGGTGCGGGCGCGTCCAGGTGAGATCAGTGGTGAAAAACCCCAATAATAACGAAACAGAATTTAATCAAAATAGCGGCGCTGCGCTTTTTTCCGGGCCTACTTTTTCCGCCCCGAAGAGAATTGAGTCTTCTCCGGCAGCTCCCGCGCAGCTCCCGGCGGCACCGGCTTTTGGGGCTCCCATGTTTGCGGCAGCCCCCATTATTGAGCCAAGCGCCCCAGAAGGGGCAGACGTAGAAGAGGATGCCAAACCGAAACGGCAAGGAAAGAAAAAGACCGATAGCCAAGGGGAGAAAAACGGTCAGTCGAACAATGGAAAGACTGACAAGAAAACGCGCGGGGCGAAAAAGTCTCGTAAAAATGAAACTTCCGAAGGAGACAACCCGTCCTCAGAAAAAGGCAAGGATAATCACGCAGATAAAGCCCAGTCCCAGCCGGAGGGCAACGATTCAAATCACTCCAATGGCGCCCCAAACGGATCCGATGAGGAAGATAACGGAAGTAGTCGGCGTCGTCGTCGGCGCCGCAGCCGGGGAACAGTAGAAGCTAGTGACCAGATCGAGCAGGTTAAGGGATCTACTCGTTTAGAGGCCAAGAAACAGCGGCGCCGGGAGGGGCGTAAGGAAGGGCGTCGACCCAAGGTTATTACCGAGTCCGAATATCTGGCGCGGCGAGAAGCAGTAGATCGGACTATGCTGATCCGCTCCAAGGATGGGTTAAACCAAATAGCCGTGCTAGAAGACAACGTGCTGGTGGAACACTATGTATCCCGGCACACTCAAACCACTATGGTGGGATCAGTTTACCGCGGCAAGGTGCAAAATGTATTGCCCTCTATGGAAGCGGCCTTCGTTGATTTAGGGCGCGGGCGTAATGCGGTGCTCTATGCCGGGGAAGTCAATTGGGATGTTGCGGGGATGAAAGGCCGACCCCGGCGGATCGAGGAAGCCTTAAAATCTGGCGATTCTATTACCGTGCAGGTAACTAAGGATCCGATCGGTCACAAGGGGGCGCGACTTACTTCCCAGGTCACCTTACCGGGTCGTTTCCTGGTTTTGGTACCGGGCGGATCGATGACCGGTATTTCCCGGAAACTCCCCGAGGGTGAACGCCGCCGCCTGAAAAAGTTGTTAAAGGTAATTGTCCCCAAAGATTTCGGGGTAATTATTCGGACTGCCGCTGAAGGGGCCAGCGAGGAACAACTGCGCCAAGACGTAGAGCGTCTGCAAAAACAGTGGGAAAAGATTGAAAAGAATGCGGCGTCCTCCAAATCGGCTCCTTACCTGCTGCATGGGGAACCCGAACTAGCTTTGCGGGTAGTGCGTGACGTCTTCAATGAAGATTTCCAAAAACTGATTGTGCAGGGCAAAGAAACTTTTGGGCAGGTTGATTCCTATGTGAAAGAGTTCGCGCCTGATTTACGGGATCGAGTTGAACAATGGGTGGGTACGGACGATATTTTCGCGGCTCACCGCGTTGATGAGCAACTCGCGAAGGGTATGGATCGTAAGGTGTGGCTACCTTCGGGGGGCTACCTGATTATTGACCGTACTGAAGCGATGACGGTTATTGACGTTAACACCGGTAAATACACTGGTTCCGGGGGAACTTTAGAGGAAACCGTAACCCGCAATAACTTAGAGTCTGCCGAGGAAATTGTGCGGCAGTTGCGGCTGCGCGATATCGGGGGAATCGTAGTTATCGACTTTGTCGATATGGTGCTCGAATCCAACCGGGATCTGGTGCTACGCCGCCTGGTGGAATGTCTGGGGCGAGATCGCACTCGCCACCAGGTTACCGAAGTTACCTCCCTGGGACTGGTACAGATGACCCGCAAGCGGGTAGGAGAAGGATTGGTAGAAGCCTTTTCTACTCCCTGTGAGCACTGTGAGGGACGCGGGTTTATCGTGCATACTGACCCGGTAGAAAACGGGGCCAATAGCGATGAAAATCTGCTTTCGCAGGGGAATAAACGTGAGAACAAGGACGGGAAACGTTCAAAAACAGAATCGAAGAATCGCGCCTCTATGGCCAAAGTGGCGGCGGCTGCCAGTAAAGCTCACCAAGAGCAACCTGACGTAGCGCGCCCGGAGAACGAAGAGCAGGCGGCCTCGCCCGCAGAAAAACATGATTCCCGGGAACGGGGGAGGAATCGCGCTAAAAGACGCTCTAATCACGAGGACGCGGCGAAAGCGCCTAAAAGCGACGTTAAGAAGGACGCGGTAGCAGAAGACGAGCCGGCAGCTGAAACTTTCCCCAAGGCAGCTAGAACCGAAAAGCTAGCCAAGAAAGCTGAACAAAGCACCAGTGGGCAAGCTCGAGCGGCTGCCACCTCCGGTACAGTTACTCCTGCCTCTGAGGGGGCAGTGATGACTATTCAAAACACTGGCACCGCCAAGAGCGTGAGTTTAGAACAGTTAGGGGCGAGTAGCCCCACCTGGGAAAAGAAAATAGAATCTGATGAGGGACAGGGCGAACAAGGACCTAGACGTCACGCCGCAGTAACTGCCTAGAAACCCCTAATGTCTGCACTTTTCTCCCGTTGACCTGCACGGTTAGCGGGAGAAAAGTAATTTTGGGGTAACTGACCACTCAGAGGCAGTCTCACCATGTGAATATTTTCGTCCGAAAGTTGGCGGATGGGATTACTTTGGCTCTAAGCAATTGCGGTTTGACATTTTTTGTCCGGTCTTTAAGGAGTTGAGATGTCTGAGATGGTTTCAAAGCCTGCTGCGTCCGATCAGACCAGTCGACAGTCATGGGGGACACAATACGGATTCCTGATTGCGGCAATTGGTTCTGCTATCGGATTGGGAAACATTTGGCGTTTCCCCGGTGTTGCTTATCAAAATGGTGGCGGAGCATTCATAGTTCCCTATCTGATTGCCCTCCTAGCCATTGGATTACCCATGCTGATGCTGGACTACGCGATTGGACACAAGTTCCGGGGCTCCCCGCCTCTGGCGCTAGCCCGGGTAAACCGGCGTACCGAAGCGGTAGGCTGGTGGCAGGTCGGCGTATGTTTCTTCATCGTCGTCTACTATGCGGCCATTATTGCTTGGGCGCTGCGGTACACCGTATTTTCCTTTACCCGCGCTTGGGGAAATGATCCGGCAGGATTCTTTTCCGACAATTTCTTGCAGGCGCAAGACACTACCTCTATTTCGATTACCCCGGTATGGGGGATTGCGCTGCCTTTGATTCTGGTTTGGGTAGTTACCATCATCCTCATTGCCCTGGGGGTCTCCCGCGGTATCGAATGGATCACCAAAATCTGTATTCCCCTGCTGGTAGTGCTGTTTATAGCTATGGTGATCAAGGCGCTAACCTTGCCGGGAGCAACCGATGGCTTAAACAAATTCTTTACTCCCGATTGGAGCGCCCTCTGGAATGGGAAAGTGTGGATCGCGGCCGTGGCGCAGATCTTCTACTCCCTGTCAGTAGGCTTCGGGATCATGATGACCTACGCCTCTTACCTCAAGAAACGCTCCAACCTGACCGGTACCGGTCTGGTAGCAGGCTTCGCTAACTCCTCTTTTGAAATCCTGGCCGGGATCGGAGTGTTCGCCACTTTAGGTTATATGGCGCATCTACAGGGAACCTCAGTTGATAAGCTGGAAAACATTAGCGGAGTGTCGCTGTCTTTCATTACCTTCCCGCAAATCATCAACGAGATGCCCGGTGGCGCTATCTTTGGGGCGCTATTCTTTGCCTCGTTGGTGCTGGCTGGAATTACCTCGATGGTTTCCCTAGTGCAGGTGGTAGCCGGGGCTTTCCAAGACAAAATTGGGTGGACTTCTAAACGCGCCTCGTTGATTCTCGGGATTGTGCTAGCGGTGGTTTCGGTGTTCTTCTTCGGAACTACTACCGGGTTGGCGGCCCTGGATACGGTGGATAACTACATCAACACCATCGGGGTGGTGGGAGCGGCGCTGTCGCTATGCGTGATCGTAACGGTAATTACTCCGTCGCTGCGAACCCTACGGATCCACCTGAACGTTACCTCCGCGGTGAAAGCTGGTAAATGGTGGGAAGGGCTAATCGGGTTCGTAATCCCGGTGCTCCTAGTGTTCATGCTGGTACCTAATCTAGTGGACCTGATTTCCCACGGTTATGGTGATTATCCGCGTTGGTGGACTAATACCTTCGGTTGGGGAATGTTGGCGATCCTCTTGGTCTTCTCAGCGGTAATGCCCCGTTTGAAGTGGCATAAGAGCGCGGAGATATCGCCTTCGTTTGATTTAGAAAATGTGGATTGGAACAAGGAGGAAGACTAGCTATGACCGGGGAAGCAATATTGATGATGCTGGTCGCCATCCTAGTTATCTGGGGCGGCCTGGTGGGGTCGGTGGTAGCGCTGCGTCGCATGGATCCGCCCTATCAAAAAGGAGAAAACTACTCGGAAACTGACTTTCATCCTCATCCGGGCCTTACCGAGGCTGACTTTATTGAAAAGGAAGTGAAAGAGGCCGCGGACGCCGATAAAGCCAGCGAAGGGTAGGAAAACCCGTTCCATTGAGGTTTTATTTCCCGATTGGGCGCAGGTGAGGCCTTCTCACCTGCGCCCTTTTGGTTTTATAGACGGTATAGTGCTGTGTATTGGTTTTTAAAGCGCTAAAAACCATATCGTGCCCGCAAGATTTTGGGGACAATAGGGGCAACAAATTTGCTATCTCTACAGAGAGCTTAAGCGCATCCAGTTTTTACCGTTAAGGCCTGGCTGACGGCGTAACAGGCAACTGCCCCCGCAGCAGCTACATTCAAAGAATCCACTCCATGACTTAGCGGGATTTTTACTAGCTGGTCACATTGGGTCAATGCCTGCTTGCTCATGCCCGGCCCTTCCGTGCCCAGCACTAACGCCACTTTTGGTTCCCGTCCTCGCGCAACCTCAGATTGCAATGCAATACAAAAATCTGGCAGGGAAATCGCCTGGTCAGATAAGGCTAGCCCCGCTACCGTAAATCCGCGTGCTTTCAGAGCGGAAGTATCGGGCCAATCATCAATGCGGGTCCAAGGTAGCGAAAACACAGTTCCCATCGAAACCCTAACTGCCCGTCGATAGAGCGGGTCAGCGCAATGAGGACTGGTCAATATAGCGTCGAATCCCATCGCGGCGGCTGAGCGGATCGCAGCACCCACATTGGTGTGGTCGACCAGATCTTCCAATATCAGCACTGCCTGCGCCGCAGCCAGTACTTCGTCCAGCTCCGGCAGAGCAGGACGCTCCATCGCGGCGATAGCCCCGCGATGCATACTGAATCCAGTAAGCTGGATCAATTGCTTTTCTTCCGCCACAAAAATAGGGATCTCGCTGGCGCGTGTGCCCAAGATTTCCTGCAAACGCCCTAACCAATGTGCACTGGTTAAAACTGCTCGAGGCTGATGCCCGGCAGCGAGGGCTCGGGAAATAACTGAAAAACTCTCTGCTAGGTATAGGCCGTGTTCGGCTTCAAAACTTTTGCGCAGGTTCACGTCTTTTAACCGGGTAAAATCATTTACCCGCGGATCTGATAAATCTGCCAGCGGAATCAACACGGTACTAGTTTAAAGCCTTGAATCCGCCATCAAGATTTCCACATTTTTTGCGCTCGAAAAGTTTTCCCGGTCTGGTTATTTCCTATTTTCTTTGGCATCAAGGTTGACGCCAAAGTTGTTTTCAGTAACCAACCAGCAAGGAGTAACTATGACCACCACCTCATCACCTACCCGCAAATCCCCAAAAGCTGCCTTGGGGGAACGCCTGAAAGGCTCCGATTTTTTCGCGCTAACTACCCCGGAATTCCTGGGGAAAGATGGCGATAATATTCTCCTAGATATGCTGGAGGACGACCCAGGGCTCCCTAGCGGACTCTATGGCCCTCTGGGGTGGCTGGCACAAACCAAAATCCCGGAAATCCTTAAATCCTATGTAGCTCCCGGGCAGGGAATGGGAGACTATCAGCGTTTCCACGGTCTAGATGCCGAAGGGGCAGCAAAGCTGCGAGACGCGCTTCCCCGAGTCGCTTTAGCGGATCGGCAAAATGAGGCCCCTACCTTGTTAGCGTTTTTAAACGCCTGTATTGCTAATCCGGGTCGGGTGTATCTTTCGGGATATATAATTGGATCTTCGCGTTGGGACGAGCGCGTCAGTGTAGACACTATGTTTGTAGTTGAAGCTTCTGCTGAAGCAGCAAGCGAGCCTACTGCCCGGCAGGCGCGAGCAATCTGGCAAACCTACCAGGAAAAATTAGCCCTGGGGCAGGCTTGTGCGCCTGATGAACTCTATAGCGCCGATCCGCGCTGGGCTTGTCCTGGTTGGTGCTTGTGGTGGGACTAGCCGAAAAAACGTCAAACTCGAAACGAGTATCAGCAACTAGCCTGACTGCCGGTAAGTACCGGCAGTAGCTTTTCAGTACAATTGAGGGCGTGCTATATCGATTCTTGTACAAACACCTGATTGCGCGCTTTGATGCCGAAAAATGTCACAACGCCACCATGCGAGCCATGTATCTAATTTCTCAGGTTCCCGGGTTAACCGGGCTGATCCGGATATTTTTCTCCGGTTCAGTAGGAACCTTGAAAGGTGGATGGGTAGGCGATGAGCGGGGATTGAAATCCCTGGCCCGGCCAGTTCCTGGATATGTGGGCTTGGCAGCGGGGATGGACAAAGATGCCGTAGCTCCACTGCAATTCGGAGCTTTTGGATTTGCATTCGTTGAGGTGGGAACGGTTACTCCGCGTCCCCAACCTGGAAATGAGCAGCCGCGCCTATGGCGGATATTGCCGCTGCGGGCAGTGCGTAACCGGATGGGATTCAATAATCAGGGTGCCGAGGAAATGTCCTCTCGTCTGCAGAAGCTGCGAAGCAGCGCAGCAGGCAGATCCCTAATCCTGGGGGTAAATCTAGGGAAGAATAAGACTACCGATCTGGCGGCGGCAGCCGATGATTACCGCACCAGCGCGCGGATACTCGCAAAATATGCCGACTATCTAGTAATTAACGTGTCTTCTCCTAATACGCCGGGACTTCGCAGTTTGCAAGCCAGTGAGCAGCTGCGTCAGATCGGGCAAGCAGTAATTGCTGCCGGAAGACAAAGTGCTGGAAGGGAAGTTCCAGTGTTAGTAAAACTGGCTCCCGACTTACAAGATGAGCAGCTAAAAGAACTCGCGGAAATCGTAAAAGAAGTCGGACTGGCAGGAGTAATCGCCACCAATACCACCATTAACCACGATTTTGGCGAGGGCGGACTCTCAGGTCCTCCTCTAAAAGAACGTGCCCTGGAAGTAGTGCGTTTGCTGCGTCAGGAACTAGGCGATGACTACTTGATTATCGGGTGCGGCGGAATTGAGGACGAGGCTAGTGCTCGTCAGTTCCTGGACGCGGGAGCTGACTTACTAGAGGCGTTCACCGCCATGATCTATCAGGGGCCCTCCTTTGCGGGAAAGCTCAATAAACAGCTTGCTGGCGAGCTTCCCGCCTTGCCGTTGCGGAAAACTCGTTAGAGGCGAGAACGCATATATGAGCGAATATCCCCAGCGTACTCACTAATATCGGGACGCGGCCCGCGCGGACCAGAGGGGCGAGGACGACGCATTCTCCGCGGACTAGCCAGGCGCATCAAAATGTAACGTCCGTTTCCTTTCTTTACCCGTTTATCCCCATTCGTAACCGTAAGGAGCGTCCGATTAATAATCATGGTGGTCACCACGGCTTCGATAATCGCCAATAACAGCAGCCCCCACATTGAAAACAGCAAAATAGCGTTCAACTGTTGGTTGCGAGAAAACGCAATCGAAAGGATCAGGAAAGCTAGCACTATCGGCATGAACAGTTCGCCAATAGCGAAGCGGGAATCTACGAAATCCCGAATATAACGGCGTACCGGGCCTTGATCATTATAGGGAAGGTAACGTTCATCTCCCTTGCCATCCAAGGCGGCTTGCTGTTTTTTGTAGAGCTTATCGCGTTGCTCACGGCGACGCTTACGGGCTTCTTTCTTGTCTACAATCAAGGGCCGATGATTTTTTGCCTCCGCGACTTTGCGTTTCGGGGTAGGGCGACCTTTGCCCTCTCCCTTATCAATCGGGGTCTCGATTTCTTCATCATTGTTACGTCCAAAAAGTTTCACCCGTCCAGGTTATCGGGGGAGGCCGGGCAGGGGAAATCTGTCCTACCTTGCGGCTAGATTTGTCGCTCATAGCTATCCTTTCCCCCTTGAGGGCGTATCGGGGTAACCTGGCAAGCATGAGTGATATTTCGGAATATAAAGCGGCTACTAACCGTATTTTTGATGATGTGAAAAACGAGCTAACCAAGCTGGTAGCAATTCCTTCAGTTTCTTCTGCTTCCCGCACGGAAGTAGAAAAATCTGCCGGGCACCTGGCGCAATTATTCTCAAATCTGGGCATGGAAACGGAAGTAAAAACTGCGCCGACGCCCACTGGGGAAGAAGGAATGCCGGCAGTTATCGCCCGCAAGATTGTAGATCCCCAGGCCAAGACGGTATTGCTTTATGCTCATCATGATGTGCAACCGGCCGGCCCTGTCGAGCGTTGGAATACTGAGCCCTTTGTCGCTACCGAAAAGAATGGTCGCCTCTATGGGCGAGGCACCTCCGATGACGGGGCGGGAGTAATGGTGCACTACGGCGCGCTCCTAGCATTGGGAGATAAATGCCCGGTTAACGTAACTTGCTTTATTGAGGGCGAAGAAGAGATCGGCTCGCCCTCATTCCGGAATTTTATTGAAAAATATCGGGAAGATTTAGCCGCTGACGCCATCATTGTGTGCGACTCCGATAACTGGCGGGTAGGAGAACCGGCGCTGACCGCAACTTTGCGGGGAGTAGCCAGTATGGATGTGAAAGTTAAAGTAATGAACACTGCCCTGCATTCGGGAGCTTTTGGAGGTCCGGTGCTAGATGCAGTCACGGTTGCCAGTCTGTTGCTCGCGAAATGTTTTAATCCCGATGGCAGCTTGGCAGTACCCGGTCTAGGGGGATCTACCAGTGCTGATGTTCATTATCCGGAAGAATTGTTCAAGGCGGATGCCCAGGTAGTGGAAAGCTTTGAGCTGGCCGGAAAGGGAGATGTGGCAGCGCGTCTGTGGAACCAGCCGGCACTTTGCGTTATCGGTTGGGATCAGCGTTCTCGCGCCGAAAGCGCCAACGCCCTTGTTCCGGAAACCTGTTTGCGGCTGTCCTTGCGTACTGCTCCCGGAACCGATAGTGCCGAATGTGCCCAAGCATTGAGCACCTTCTTGAAAGAAAATGCCCCCTTCGGAGCGGAGGTAGAAACCGAGATTCTCGAATGCGGTCCCTCGTATCAAGCCCAATCTTCCGAAGCTGAAAAAGATATGAAATGGGCGCTATCTGCCGCTTGGGATAAGGACGCGGTAGATATTGGGTGTGGGGGAGCGATCCCTATGACTGCTGACCTGGCACAAGTATTCCCGCAGGCTGATATCTTAATTACCGGGGTGGAAGACCCGGCCACTAATGCGCATTCAGAAAATGAATCCCAAGATTTAGGCGACCTGAAAAATGCGATTACGGCCGAGGCACTGTTCTTGGCTCGTCTAGGCGGTCGGGTATAAGTGCAGGTAGTTCTGGCGGCGGCCAGCACTAAAGGGGGTAATGCCCGCGAGTTAGGGGAAGCCTTCAAAGCGGGCTGGTTAAAGCAGCAAGGCCGCGATCAGCTGCAGGTAGTACCCTATTCTTGGGCATATTCGGAAGTGGCAGCTAGTTGTCCGCTAGCGGATCTGTTTTCGAGGACAAGTGATCCTGCTAAGGCAGGTAGCACCTTACCGATGCTACTTAAAGCCGGCAAAGGTCTGTATCTGCCCGCTGTCTGCGGAAAGCAAAACCTGCAAAGTGAGTATTTGTCACCGGGAGCGTTGCCTGCCGCAGACCTAGAGAATTTACCGGATTTTCCCTGGCGATTCTTAGCGGGAGTGGCCGCCGCTTACGGCGCGCGGGAAATGAGCCCGCAGGTGTGGGAATCTTTAACACGGGATCTGACCGGGGCGCTGGTAGTTGTCGGTAGTCAAAAACCATTGTTTTCAACTTCCGGGGTACTAGCTCAGATCGCTAAAACTAGCCCCCAGGTGGCGCAACAAACTAAAGAAAACTGGGAGGAGGTGCTCACCGAAGCCGAAAAATACGGGCACCATCGCTACCTTAAGGTTTCAGCTTTAGCTGCCGTTGAAACTGTTCCGGGTGCCCAAATGGGGACTTTGCCTGGAGGAGGGTGCGGCTGGGGAGTGGGGGAACTGCTGGGAAGGCTGGGGGCTCGCCTGGACTTTGCAGCAGACTTCCTTGATGAGCGAACCCGGATGCCGCAGATTTTAGAAACCACAGATTTGCTAGTGGCGAATACCGAGGAACTTTCCCCCTGGAACCTACCCGGCTCTCCGCTAGAAGATTTATGCGACAAGGCTAGTCGCTTAGGTCTGCCAATAGTGGTAGTTACCAGTGAAAATAATCTAAGCAGGGGAGAGATTGCGGAGCGGGGAATCGATGGGGTTTACCAATTTTCTCCTGATAATGTGGGTATGAGTGAGGCCGGACTTCGCTTAGCGCGTACCTGGTCGCAATAGCCACTGGAGCCACCTTGGACTAGGCTAAGGACTAACTTAGTTCATCTAGAAAACATTTTGAGGAACAAATATGAGTGAACAACAGGCTGAAAAGAAAGCTACCCACAAGGTTACTTTGACCGATGCGGCTACGGAGAAAGTAAAATCACTGCTAGACCAGGAAGGTCGCGATGACTTGCGCCTGCGGATAGCGGTGCAGCCGGGAGGATGCTCGGGACTTATTTATCAGCTTTATTTCGATGAGCGTCTCTTGGAAGGGGACGCAGTAGTCGAGTTTGCCCCCGGAGTAGAAGTAGTGGTCGATAAAATGTCCAACCCCTACCTAGAGGGCGCCTCCATTGATTTCTCCGACACCATTGAGCGTCAAGGTTTCACGATTGATAATCCGAATGCGGTAGGTTCTTGCGCCTGCGGGCAATCGTTCCACTAAATACAGTTAGGATTTTGCCGTGAAACGTAAACTTTCTGCTTCTGTCGCTGCTATTGCGCTGCTGACCGCGTCATTAGGTGCGGGTCTGGCCGCTTGCAGTAGCGATGGTTCCTTCTCAGATTTCGGAGTGAAAGTTGAGGGCGAATACGGAAAAGCCCCCAAAGTTAGTGCGGGAGAGGGAACCGCGCCCAAAGATTTGAAAGTTGGCACCGTTAAAAAAGGTACCGGCGATAGCTGTGGCGCGGACGCAGTGCTAAAAGTTAACTATCACGGTCAACTGTGGAATGGGAAAAAATTTGATTCCAGTTTTGATCGGGGCAAACCTGCCATCTTTTCTTTAAAACAGGTAGTTCCTGGATGGGGACAGGGTCTTAAAGATGCGAAACCGGGATCGCGCACCCTCTTGGTGATTCCTCCCGAATTAGGATACGGGGATCAGGCAACTGGCGATATTCCCGCTGGATCTACCCTGGTATTCGTAGTCGATACTTTGAAATGCTTCTCTGCCTCGCAGATGAAGAAAGGTGAAGAGCAGCTGGCGCAGGCCAAAGTCACCGGAGAAACTCTTCCTGGTCTGGAAGTTACCGGAAAATCGGGGGAGAAACCGGTGTTGAAGGTTAACGCGGGGCAGCTCGCCAAAGATCGTGCCGTGACCGTGCTTGCTGCCGGAAAGGGAGCCCCGCTAAAAGCTGATGACGTGGTAATTGTGCATCAAAGTTGGGTAGACCCGCAAGGAAAGACGGTCTCTACCTGGGACAGTAAAACCCCGATGCCGCTGCAAGGCGAAAAAACCTTGGCAGAGTTAGGGTTGGACAAGGAGCTAGTCGGTAAACACGTCGGTTCCCGTCTGGCCTTAAGTTCCATGCAAAACGGGCAGGCGGTAGCATTCGTAATGGATATTGTGGGCACCCTCTAAAAGTTTGATAGGCGCGGACATGCACATTCATAGTGTTTCTTCCCTACCGCTGCGAGTGCGGTCAGTGCGGGTAATAGTCCTGGTGTTGGTTGCCGCCTTGGGAATATCCCTACTTTCCGGGTGTTCTTCTGCCGCTTCCGACGCCTCCGCTGCGGAGGTAAAAGGAAAATTTCCGGCAGTAACGGGGGAGCTAGGGCAAGCTCCCCAAATGGAGGCCGGATCGGGGAAAGCCCCAACCAGTTTGCAGGTACGGGTACTTCACGAGGGCGACGGGCGGCCGGTGACCGCTAAAGACCAAGTACTCATGGATACGCTCGGAAACCTGTGGGACGGGAAAACTGTGATGAGTACCTTCCGGATCGGGGACTCCGCGCAAGGGTATGCGATGAGTGAAGTTATCCCCGGTTGGAAACAGGCTTTAATCGGCAAGAAACTACGGTCGCGGGTGCAGATCACGGTGCCTCCGCAGCTGGGATTCCAGGGAGAAGCCGCGAAGAGAATTCCTGCTAACTCCACTATGGTGTTCGTGATTGACCTGATTAGCGCTATGGATCTTAGTGACGTTTCCGCGCTGAAACAGGCTAAGAAAATAGATAAATCTTTCAGTAAATTACCTAAAGGGATAAAGATTAGTGGAGCCCCCGGTGCCCAGCCGCAGGTAACTATTGATCCGGCTTTACCTGCCCCGAAGACAAAACAGGTAATAATGCTTTATCAAGGCAAAGGGCCGAAACTGGAACCGGATGATTTTCCCGGAGTGCATTTGACCGCTGCTAGCTATGAAGACGGCACCTGGTCAAAGGTGTCTAGTTCATGGCCTAGTGGAAAAATGGTTTCTACTCCCTCTACTGTGCAGACCACCCCGCAATTCCTGGGGGTACCGGTTGGCTCGCGGATGGTGATGATAGATCCCGCCGAGGGCGAGCGCCAAGGGGCGAAAGCGCATCCGGCGCGCATCGCTATTTATGACATTGGTGCCAAGCAAACCAGCACTCGCCTCGGGTGACAGGTTAAAGACGCTGCCGAGTTCTTTGATATTTAAAAGCTAGCTTTATCTTATGGGTAAGTAGTTTCCGATTTTTTACCGGGAACTCATTGTTACGGGGGTGTTTTTCCCGAGTGGGTGCGGTGGGCATAAAAATTCGGGAAGCGTATTAGCGCTTCCCGAATTTTTGGGCAGGAGGGAAAATCGCTCTCCCGCGTTAGTTGCTAGGCCAGGTTGATTAGGGACTTAAAGTTCTTTTCAGCGTTCTCGAAACGAGCAGCAACGTTTTCCCAATTAACCACGTTCCACCAGGCCTTCACGTAGTCAGCTTTCACGTTCTGGTAGTCCAGGTAGAAAGCGTGCTCCCACATATCCAGCATGAGCAGAGGAGTTACCCCGACAGGTACGTTACCCTGCTGATCGAAGAGCTGGAAAATAATGAGGCGGGAAGAAATGGAATCCCAGGCCAGGACTGCCCAACCGGAGCCTTGTAGACCGGTGGCTGCGGCCGTGAAATGCTTTTTGAAAGCTTCAAAGGAACCGAAGTTTTCGGTGATGGCAGCTGCCAGTTCCCCTTCGGGTTCCCCGCCGCAATCCGGCCCCATATTGGTCCAGAAAACCGAGTGGTTGGTGTGCCCGCCCAGGTTGAAAGCTAAGTCTTTCGAAAACTGATTGACCGCTGCCAGATCGCCGGCGTCACGAGCGGCTGCTAATTTTTCTAGGGCGGCATTTGCCCCGTTCACATAGGTGTTGTGGTGCTTGTCATGGTGTAGTTCCATGATCTTGGCAGAAATGTGCGGCTCTAAAGCGGCATAGTCGTAGGGCAGTTCCGGAAGCGTATATTTCTCCATGTAAATGGATCTCCTTTGTAGTTTTCGGGTCCGCCTAGCCTCCCTCCGGCTGGGCGCTGTCCCCACCTAGTTTAGGTGCTAAGTCCTATAATTGCAGCCCCAGGAAATAAGCTGGCAGCTTAAAACCGATTTTCAGGTGGCGCATTGCTGGGGATTTTCCCCAAATGGCGTCCTATTCATGCTCTAAGTCCGCAAGAGCGTAATAGTCGGTTACAATGAGAGCCAAAAGCACTTGCAAGCGTTTACTTAAGGAAGAAGAACATGGCGGAAGCGGAAAAGAATCTGCAGATTTTGTTGTACAGCGATGACCGTGAGGTACGTCGGCAAGTAATAAATTCCGTGGGGATTAAGCCGGCCGCCGATCTGCCTAAAATAGATTGGGATGAGACCGCTACCGCCACTATTACGCGGGACAAGGTACATAATAATCGCTACGATCTGCTGATTCTTGACGGAGAAGCAACCAAGATTTCCGGTATTTCCGTAGCGAAAACCCTTCATGATGAAGAGGAGAATCTTCCTCCTATCCTGATTTTGACTGCCCGACAGCAAGATGAATGGCTCGTCGGTTGGGCGGGCGCCAAATCGGTAGAGCGTCCTCTGACCCCCCTCAAACTACAAGAGGCTGTCTCGGCGGCGCTGCGTTAACTGAAAAGGTAAAGCTTGGCAGCTAGTAGGAACTAATACCCTAGACTCCGCTAGTGCTTGAAAGAAAACGATTTTCGGGCTTCCGCCAGTTTTTTCCGTAGTCGGGTGCGGGATAGCATTCCTGACACCGGGCATACCAGCGCTGTAGAATCTGCTATTTGCACAATTCGGGTTCCGGGTTGGTAAAGCTGCTGCGCCAAAATATGTAGTTGTTCCCATAGGATCCCTTGGGCGAGGAAGCGCGGGGCAACAACCGGGAAAACTGCCGCTAAAGTCGCGACAGTTTTGTCTATCGCAATTTTCGGAGCATTAGCGCCGGTAAAGGCACTTCCTACTATTTTTCCATAGGCGAGGGCGAGGTAAACCCAGCCGCCATGGGACGCTGGCAGAGCAAAAATAAGTTTTTCCGCCGCCAGTAGCGGGGATAATAACTCTTGCTCGGCTCCTGCCTGTGACAGCGCGGCAAGTTGTTCGCGAACTACGGCGGCTTGCTCGAATTCTTGCCTGTCCGCTAAGTCCTGAACTTTTTCTAGCAAGCTAGTTACCGCCTCTTGCTCAGCTTTGGCTCTATTGGTGGCAATCAGCTGGCAGTGTTGACGGTAGCTTTCTTGTTTTTGCACCCGGCAGGGAGCACGGCAGGTTCCCAACTGTTCTAAATAGCAGGAATTCGCAGGATCACCCGGAGAAATCACCTGGGTACAGGTGCGCAGATTCCATTGCTGTGACAGTACCCGGCGGACTCTTTCGGCGCTTTTTCGGGTAGTGAAAGGTCCGAAGGTTCGGGAGGCATTATTTCGCTCTACCCGTTTGGAAAGTTTCAGGCGCGGAAAATCTTCATTAGTTAGTTCCAGTAACCAGTATTTGTCGGGGCGGGTGCTGGCACGGTTGAAAGGAGGGTTAAGGCGGGCGATCAGCTCTAGTTCTTTTAGGCGCGCCAAGAGGATGTGGGGAAAACAAATATGCTGAATCCGGCGGGCGGCAGCTAGCATCTCCCGCATTTGTCGGCGTTTTTCACTTAAAGTGGTGTAACTGCCTACTCGCGTTCGTAGGTTGGAGGCCGACCCTACGTAGAGAGGTTTTCCTGCCGCGTCCTCAAAAATATAGACTCCCGGACGCGCAGGCAGATCGGCTCCCAGTACTCGTTTTGCCCGAATTTGCCGGGGAACCTTTTGTAGTACCCGAAAATCTTGTGTGTGGGTAAGACCCGCCCCTTGCCCCAGATCAAGTAATCCCTGGAGTACCGTGACAGTGGCCAGGACATCGTCGAGGGCGCGGTGGGTAGGTTTTTCTGCTCCGAAATAGCTAGCCAGAGTGGCGAGGCGATGATTGGCTACGAAGGGGCGCGGCAGCAGCAGGCGGGCAATCGCCAAGGTATCGACGGTGAGCGCCGGTGGGAGCGGGGCGCCGAGTTGTTCGGAGGCGCGGCGTAAGAATCCGGTATCGAAACTCGCGTTGTGGGCAACCAGGGCATTTACCGGGGGAGAGTCGGGGTGATCCGCCCTCCAAAAATCAAGAAACCGCGAAAAAACCTCTTCCAGGGGGTCAGCGGCAAGCACCATTGAGTTAGTAATCCCAGTTAGCGCTACTATTTTCGGGGGAATCGGACGGCGGGTTTGCACTAGAGAGCGAAAAGTTCCGCATAGGCGTCGCTGATAGTAGCGGGCCGCCGCTATTTCAGTGATTTCCGCCCCGGCTCCCATTCCGGTGGTTTCTAGGTCAACCACCAGGAAGCAGCAGTCCGATAGCGCCGTTCCTAGCTGGGAAAATTCTCCTTGGGGACCGATTTCATTTGTGGACGGTCGCAGGGTATTTAGATGAGCTCGTAAAGCACGGGAAGGTGGACCGAAGAACTGGGCGCTCACACCCTCGCCCCATCATCGTCATCCCATTTATTGGTCAAGGCGCTGCGTCCCCGCGGACGCAGGTATATCAGGAGACCGCAAAATAACGCTAAATCTAAAAATCCGAGGACGTGAAGCCAACCCGGTAAGGCAACTCCGGCGATATAGGTAGCTACCCAGGCTATCAGCACTATGATGGTAATCACTAAGAGGCGCACTCCAGCGCGCGGGCGGGGGCTGGCGGGCAGCGTCGGGGGGTGAAACTGGTCATTTGGCTCTGCCAATTCGTAATCTCGCGGCCCAGGGGCAAAAATACCGGTATCATTTAGCCTAGAGGTAATATCCAAAAATTCATCATCTACGCGACGTTGGCTTGGGTTGCGGCGGCGATGCGCCCCCCACTTCTTGGGGAGTTTCATAGTCGTTAGTCTAGTCGGTCTTTAGGGATCGGTCAGCTAGCCCGGGCGGGAAGGAAGCTTACGTGTTTTATCGGATGTTGAAAATATTCTTAGGGCCGATTCTAAAGGTCCTTTACCGACCCTGGATAAAAGGAGCCGAGAAGATTCCCGGTACCGGGCCGGCGATTCTGGCTTCGAACCATCTAGCGGTGATTGATTCTTTCTTCTTGCCGTTGATGATTGACCGGGAAGTAGTTTTCGTGGGCAAAGCTGACTATTTCACCGGTAAAGGCCTAAAAGGTGCTTTCGTGAAGTGGTTTATGACCCAGGTAGGTACGATTCCGATTGATCGTTCCGGGGGGAAGAAATCCCAGGCCGCCCTACAAAAAGGATTAGCGCGCTTACAATCCGGGGAACTGTTTGGGATCTACCCGGAGGGTACCCGCAGCCCCGATGGCCGGCTTTATCGCGGTAAAACCGGGGTGGCACGGCTGTCGCTACGCTCGGGCGCGCCGGTGATTCCGGTGGCCATGATTGGCACCAATATCGCCCAGCCGATCGGTACCCGGATTCCGCGTCTACACCGCATCGGAGTGGTTATCGGTGATCCTTTGGACTTTTCCCGCTATCAAGGGATGGAAGATGACCGTTATGTGTTGCGGGCAATTACCGACGAAATCATGTATTCCTTGATGAGTCTATCGGGGCAAGAATATGTAGATCTGTATGCGGCTGACGTGAAAAAGGCGCTCGCTTCCAAGAAAGATGACGAGGACGGCGTGGCCACCGAGCCCAAAGTGGAGGCCCCCGGCGGACGGCAGGCTCCGCAAACCGAGGTTCCGGAGCCGCCAGAAGATGACGCATCGCAAGAGGGTAAAACCGATTCTGCCCCCTCGGTGCAGTAGGAAACGGTTTTGGCTCTCAAAGTAGCAGTTTTAACTAAACCTAGCTAGCTGCCCCCCAGTAGGCGAATGACTGGCGGTTGACGGATGATGCCCAGTAGCTACTCGGGCGTGCCCCGCCCTCTTTTCTTGCTCAAATAGGTGAAGCTCTTCGCGTTCTTCAGTCAGCTGTGTCTTATCGACTAGACTATTAGCTGACGGAGCCGATAACGGCAAACAACCCTTTTGGAGGAAATATGACGATTAAACGTGTGGCACTGCTAACTGCGGGCGGATTCGCCCCCTGTCTATCATCAGCGGTTGGTGGCTTGATCGAACGTTATACCGAGCTGGCCCCGGAAATTGAAATTATTGCCTACAAGTACGGCTATCACGGGTTGCTGTCCAAGAACTATATTGTGGTGGACGAAGAAGCCCGCAAAAATGCTGGTCTATTGCATCAATATGGGGGATCCCCGATTGGTAACTCGCGGGTGAAGCTTACTAACACTAAGGATCTGGTAAAGCGCGGCCTAGTTAAAGAGGGCGCTAACCCGCTAGAGGTTGCGGCAAACCGGCTGGTAGAAGACGGGGTAAATGTGCTGCACACTATCGGTGGCGATGATACTAACACTACCGCGGCAGATTTGGCGCACTACCTGCATGAACACGGCTACGAGTTGACCGTGGTGGGGCTACCCAAGACTATTGATAACGACGTGATTCCGGTACGGCAGTCCCTGGGTGCTTGGACCGCGGCTGATAACGGGGCGCTTTACGCTGAACATGTGATCGCTGAATGCCAGTCCAACCCGCGGGAACTGATTATTCACGAAGTCATGGGACGTAACTGTGGTTATTTGACGGCCGCGACTGCCCGTTCCTATCGCAAACTTTTGGATAAGAAAGAATGGCTGCCTTCTATGGGACTGACTCGCGAATCTCGCGATATTCACGCCATTTTTGTGCCTGAGGCACATATCGATATTGAGGGCGAGGCTGCTCGCTTGCGTAAGGTAATGGATGAGGTCGGGAACGTTAATATTTTCCTCTCCGAGGGCGCGGGGGTCAGCGAAATCGTGGAACAGATGGAACAGGCGGGAGAGACAGTTCCGCGCGATCCCTTCGGTCACGTGCAGCTAGACAAGATCAATCCCGGTCAGTGGTTTGCGCGCCAATTTGCCGAGCGGATCGGAGCAGAAAAGGTGATGGTGCAAAAATCGGGTTACTTCTCGCGTGCTTCTGCGGCGGGTGTTGAGGATCTGCGGCTGATCAAGTCCATGACCGATTATGCGGTGCAGTGTGCGCTGGAAGGTAAACCGGGCTTGATCGGGCATGATGAAGAAAATGGCGATGTTTTGAGCTCAATCGCCTTCTCACGGATCAAAGGCGGTAAAGCCTTCGATATTAATACCCCCTGGTTCCAGGACATGATGAAGGAAATCGGGCAGGAAGTAGAGCCTGCCTAAGGTTTAGTTAGTGCTTTTAGTTCGCTCTATTGGTCGAGTGAAATAGCGCTGATATTCCTGGTGCTTTAAGTTCTTTGGCTCTCGCTGCTGGCCGCAGCGAGAGCCAAAGAAATTCTGCTGGCAGATCCAGCTGGTGGGTAGGCAGCTATTTGCTCCGCATTAACTACCAAAGCTAACAGGAAGCATGAAAAGTGGGGGATACCTTCTCCTGGGGGAATAAGTTCGTTTTACGGACTTATTCGTCTTAAAATCCAAAACTTACTAGGGTGGGGTTCGTGGACGAGAAAACAACCAGAGCGCTGAATTCGTGGCGGGGTTGCCCGGCAAACCAGCAGCCCAACTATCCAGACCAGGAACAGCTGCAAGAAAAGTTAGCTGACCTGCGCACTCGTCCTCCTTTGGTGTTTGCGGGCGAGGTAGATGCCCTGAAGGAACTATTAGGGCAAGCCAGCCAGGGCAAAGCCTTCGTCCTCACCGGTGGGGACTGTGCGGAAACTTTTGCCGAGTCAACCGCGAATCGGGTACGGCTGAAAATCCAAACTATCTTGCAAATGGCGATTGTGCTTACCTATGGAGCCTCTTTGCCGATTGTAAAAATGGGGAGAATGGCTGGTCAATATGCCAAGCCTCGCTCCAGCGACACCGAAACCCGCGACGGAGTTACCTTACCTTCCTACCGCGGGGATGCGGTTAACTCCTTCGAGTTCACCCCCGAGGCGCGCCGCCCAGACCCGGCACGCCTGCTAGATACCTATACGCGTTCGGGAACTACTTTGAACTTGATTAGGGCATTTACCCAAGGTGGTTATGCCGACTTGCATCGGGTTCATGAATGGAACCGGGGTTTTATCTCTAACCCGGCCTATAAACGCTTTGACGCGCTAGCCTCTGATATTGATCGCGCGATTTCCTTTATGGATGCCGCAGGTGTCAACGCCGATGAGCTGCGTACCGTAGATTTTTATAGCGCCCACGAATCCCTACTTTTAGAATACGAGCAGGCAATGACCCGGGTGGATTCGCGTACAGGTGAACTGTATGACACTTCGGCGCATTTCCTGTGGATCGGGGAGCGCACCCGGCAGCTAGATGGCGCCCACGTGGAGCAACTATCGCAAGTGGCCAATCCGATCGGGGTAAAAATCGGCCCTAACGCCACCGGAGATGATTTAGCGCGCTTGCAAGATAGACTCAATCCCGAGGCCGAACCAGGGCGCCTTTCCTTCATTACCCGTATGGGTTCACAGGAATTAGAGGCTGCCTTACCCGCACTTTTGGAGGCACAGCTGCGTGACGGACGTCCGGTTACCTGGATGTGTGATCCCATGCATGGCAACACTATTAGCTCCTCCTCTGGCTATAAAACTCGTAGCTTTGAATGCATCCTGCAAGAGGTAGCTAAGTTCTTTACCGCGCATCAGGAAGCGGGGACGATCCCCGGCGGAATCCATGTGGAACTGACCGGAGATGACGTTACCGAAGTGATCGGGGGCAGCGAACACCTGACCGAAGATTCTTTAAAGAATCGCTATGAAACCCTGGTAGACCCCCGGCTTAATCACCAGCAATCTCTGGAATTGGCATTCCAAGTGGCAGAGATGCTGCAAAAGCGGCACGACACTTTAGGTAATCCCCTGCGCGCACCCCTAGAGCCCTGGGGATACACGGTATAAGACCGCCTGGTTCGCACTCGCAGGCCGCCCCAACGATCTTTGAGCAGCTAGGTCGCCCTCGAGAAAAACCGGCTTAAACGTAGGTTAAAGTGACCGTGGATCCGCTCTTTAACTTGGTGCCCCCAGCCGGGGATTGGGAATAAACTCGGTTGGGAGAGATCCCCAGCAGTTGTTTCTGCACCTGTACCTGGAAGCCGAGATCGGTTAATTTCTTTTTTGCCTGTCCCATGGACAGTGCAGTCACGTTAGGCACCTCCACCATTTCTGGCCCTTGGGAAACCCGGACTTTTATCTGATCGTGATGGTAAACCATAGTTCCCGCTGCCGGATCTTGTCCGATGATTTGTCCGCGCGGAACCGAATCCGAAAACTCGGTAGTTTTAGCCATCTCCAATTTGAGATCACTTAAGGTTTTCGCGACTTCTTCTTCGCTCTTGCCCGCAAAATCCGGGAGCGTGATCGGCTCTTTACCTTTTGAAACCGTTACCTTCACTCCGCGGTGGTGACGTAAGGTGGTGCCCGCTTCTGGATCGGTAGCGATAATTTTCCCTTTTCCTATCTCATCGGAATATTCTTCATTGCTGCCAGCGAGCTTCAGCTTTGCCGCTTTGAGCAGCTTCCCCGCTTCAGCGCCCTCCTTACCCTGAAGATCCGGCACTTTCACATATTCAATACCTCGAGAAATATATAACTCTACCTGTGATTTCTTTTTAGCTTTTTCTCCGGCCTTAGGATTAGTGCGCGTAGCTTTACCGGCAGCGACAGTGTCGGAATATTCCCGTTTAGTCTCCACCTTAAACTGGGCTTTTATCAGCATTTCCCGCGCTTGCGCCACAGTCTTGCCTTCCACATTAGGTACTGGAACGCGCCCTCCCGGTCCCAAAGTGAAATACCAGCCTGCTAGAGCTGCCGCAATCACTAAAATCCCAGTGATAATTGCTGCTATCCAGCGTTTTTTCTTTCCCTGCTCGGTAGGAGGCTCCGAGGGGGCATGGGGATTCGCGCTTTCGACCACGGTTAGCGATTTTTCCGGGTGAGAGGGAGTCGAGGCAGAAGGATTATCGGCAGGCAAGTTAGGGTTATGAGGACGAATCGGAGCCGCAGGAACCTGCGGAGAGGCCACTGGCAAGACAGGTAGCCGGGCAGTGCCCCCTTTGCCTAGCGGGGTACGTTCAGTTTCTTTTTCTGAAGTCCCACTCGCCGGGCGCTGCGCGCGACGCTGAAGCAGCTCGGGGCTAAGGCAATCTATAACTGCCTTAACTAGCTGTAGAGCAGCTCCGGCATCTACCGGACGATCCTGGGCATTGCGCGCGGTAAGCGCCGCTACCAGATCATCGACTTCGCTAGGAATCCACGGAACCTTGCCTGAAAGCGGGGGAACATTCTCGCTCACGTGTTGCCAGGCAGTACGAATCGCGGTATCCCCTTGGAAAGGTGGCAGTCCACTGATCAGTTCATAGGCCATGATTCCCACGGAATACACGTCGCAGCGGGCATCTGAAGTAGTCTCGGAAATAAGTTCTGGCGCCAGATAGGTAACCGTTCCCATCACCGATCCGGTAGTGGTGCCGGTAGCTTGGTTAACCGCGTGGGCAAGTCCAAAATCGGCCACTTTTACCTGTCCGGAAGGAGTAAGCAGAATATTTTCCGGTTTAATATCGCGATGAATAATCTGCATTTCATGGGCAGCCTGCAGAGCCTGTAATACCTGTTCGGTAATATCGAGGGCGCGCCCTAAAGGTAAAGTGCCCTCTTGACAAAGGAGCTGTCGCAAATTGGGGCCGTTAATAAACTCCATCACTAGGTAGGGGCGGCGCCGCCAAGATCCCTGATCAAAAATCTGCACAATTGCCGGATGCATCAGGCGAGCCGCCGACCGAGCCTCCGACTCAAACCGTTCCACTAGGGAGACGGTATTCGCCAAGTGCGGGTGCATCATTTTTAGCGCTACATCTCGCCCTAAGCGTTCATCATGAGCCCGGTAAACGCTGGCCATCCCGCCGGTATCAATAATCTTCACTATCCGGTAACGCCCATCGATCAGGCGTTTTATCATATGGTCTTCGTCAGTGGCGCTGTGGCCGATTTCCGGAATCTGACTAGTAGCATCGCCCTCTGCACGCGAGATAGACGAATCCTGTGGGGTCTCGCTAGCGTGGCTGCTGGCTTCCGGATCGTTTCTCATAAGGCAATCCTAGCGGGAGGCGGCGGTATTGGCGGGAGGCGGCGCGGATAGGAGTCGGCTTGCCCTCTCGGATAGGGTTAGACCATGGATATGATCAGTTTCGCGCAAGTTGCCGAGCGCCTGGGGGTAAAAGTTACTCGTGCGCACCGGCTCCTCAATGAGCACCGTTTGTTAGCCCTCCCGGATGAGCAAGGGAAACTACAGGTAGTAGCCGAATCGCTTCTGGAAACCCCCGAGGGCTGGACTCTCGTAGAACGCCTGCCAGGAACGATGCTCACCTTGTTAGATGGCGGTTTTACTGTTCAAGAGGCAACCGAGTGGGTGCTAGCTGCCCAGCCCCTATTGGATGGACAGCGGCCTATTGACCTATTGCGAGCCGGCAGCCACAGCAAAGTGAATGCGGTAGCTGCTATGCAGGCAATTTAGGCTCGCAGCTTTAGGATTCCCGTTCCACTAGGGCGCGTCCTAAACGCAGCAGAGCCTCGCGACCCGCATTATCAAACTCGCCACTAGCTACTAGAGCGTCACCTTTAGCGGCATATTCGGTGATGAGCTGGCGGTGCTGGTCTCTGACGCCTTGGCTATGCAGGGCGGAAGTGACTGCCAAGATTTGTTCTTTAGAGGCGGCGCGGTTACCGAGAACCTGATGTAAATTCGCGCGCGCGTCCTCGTTAAGTAGCTGTTCAGCTAGGGACCACAGTACCGTCTTTTTCCCTTCGGTTAGATCGCCACCCGCAGGTTTACCGGTTTGGCTGGGATCGCCAAAAACGCCGAGTTCATCGTCGCAAAGCTGAAAAGCAATTCCCCAATATTCCCCGATCGTGAAGAGGGTTTTTAGCTGCTCGGGGCTAGCTCCGGCCAGGCGGGCTCCGAGAGTGAGCGGGTGCGCCACCGAGTAGCGTCCGGATTTGTGACGAATAACCGTTAAAATCTGTTCGCGCGCATGGGCGGGGTCAAGCTCATCAGTTTCGAGACGTAGATCCAGGTACTGTCCGGCGGCAACCTCGCGGGTCATTTCCGTCCAGTTAGCGAAGAATGCGTCCGGGTCTTTGGCGGTGGCGGCGACCTCGAAAGCACACTGGTCGGCCACTGAGAGCAGCAGATCTCCTAAGAGGATTGCCGCTAGCCGCCCATATTCTTGGTGATCGCCGCGGCGTTGCTCCGCTAAATGCCTTTTCGCGAAACTGATATGGGATGCGTCTTTACCGCGGCGCAGGGGAGAGTTATCAATAATGTCGTCATGAACGAGGGCGCTGGCTTGGTATATCTCCAGGGCTACTCCCAGGTCGAGTACGGGTTTTGCCGGGGTATCATTGCTGGCAGTTATCGCTTTCCAGCCGGTGTAGGCCAGGCGTGCCCGGGTACGTTTTCCACCTTTAAGAGCTGCCAGACCTACTTCAAATAGTTCTGCTATTCCCGTTAGCTCTTGCCAGCGGGATACCCCGGCTTGCCACGCCAGCGGTAATAGCTGATTGATTTGAGTGGAAAACTCTGGGGCACTGGGCATCGCTGGTTACTCTCTTTCCTTATCGGTTCTCCTCTAGCCGCGAAAAATCCTCTAGATTTGTGCTAGAAAGTGTGGTATTGAATTATAATTATTGAGCATTCTCTGTGAAATCGTTTAGAAATCAGGAAAGGTCGCTGTGACTCCTCAACCTGCTCAATCTGAATCTAGCGCGAAAACTCCCTCGAAAGCTACTACCGCTAGAAAATCTGCTCCTAAGAAGACCGCTAAAAGCACTGCCAAGAAAACTGCTACCACGAAGAAGACTGCGGTAGCCAGCAAGACCGCGTCGGCTAAGAAGGCGACTACCAGTAAGGCTAGTGACGCTAAGAAGACGACAGGGGCAAAAAAGACCACTTCCACCAAAGCGCCAGCCAAGAAGGCTACCGCTAGTAAAACCAGTACTGCGGCAAAGAAAACTACTGCTGCCAAAAAGGCGGAGCCCGCAAAGACCGCGTCCACTAAGACTGCCACCAAGAAGACTGCGGGCAGTAAAGCTAGTGCCGGGAAGAAAACTACTAAGAAAACTACCGCTGCCAGCAAAACCAGTGCTGCTAAGCAGACGACTGCGACTAAGAAGACGGGGGCGGCGAAGTCTGCTGCGAAAAAGAGCGCAGCTAACAAGACAGCCGAATCCGCGGCAGCAGCTAAGAAGACCACCACGGCAGCGAAGAAAGCCGCAGCTAAGAAGACTAGTGCGAAGAAAACTACCGCTAAGAAAACCGCAGCGGCAAAGAAGACAGCCCCGAAGAAAACCACTGCGCGCGCTAAAAAAGCTGAGTTCGAGGAGCTAGAAGAAGACCAAGAGCTGCTAGAAAATGCCGCCGAGGTTGACGAGGTTGACGAAGACGCGGTCGAGCCGGGTGATGAAGATTTAAACGATGAAGAAGAAATCGACCTCGAATCGGAACTTGATGATGACGACGAGGACGATGAAGATGACGAAAAACACGGTGAGGATCGCGAACCCGAAGAAGATGACGATGAAGAAGGGGACGAGGAAGAATCTGCTCCCGCCAATGCCATCGAAGGCTTAAATAAGGCGATTGCCCAGGCAAAGGCCAATGCCAAAGGGAAGAAAAAAGGCAATTCCTTCACCGTTTCTGATTCTGATGAAACTGATGAACCGGCGCAACGAGTCACGGTCGCGGGGGCGACTGCAGATCCGGTAAAGGACTACTTAAAACAGATCGGCAAGGTCGCGCTGCTAAACGCCGCGGAAGAAGTTGATTTGGCGCGGCGGATTGAGGCGGGTCTGTATGCCCAGCATCAGTTAGAAACCGAATCGGAAAATCTGACTTCTAAGATGCGCCGGGACTTGCATTCCTTGGCGATTGATGGCCAGCACGCTAAAAATCACCTGCTAGAAGCAAACTTGCGGCTAGTAGTGTCGCTGGCGAAACGCTACACCGGCCGGGGAATGTTGTTCTTGGATCTGATTCAAGAAGGCAACCTAGGTTTGATTCGCGCAGTTGAAAAATTCGATTACACCAAGGGATATAAGTTCTCTACCTATGCCACCTGGTGGATTCGCCAAGCGATCACCCGCGCGATGGCCGATCAGGCGCGCACTATCCGCATCCCCGTCCACATGGTAGAGGTAATCAACAAGTTGGCGCGGGTACAGCGGCAGATGCTGCAGGATTTGGGTCGCGAACCTACTCCCGAAGAACTCGCTAAAGAGCTAGATATGACGCCTGAAAAAGTGGTGGAAGTCCAAAAGTACGGGCGGGAACCGATTTCTTTGCACACGCCTTTGGGTGAGGACGGCGACAGCGAATTCGGGGATCTGATTGAGGACTCGGAGGCAGTTGTGCCTGCCGATGCAGTCAGCTTCACCCTGTTGCAAGAACAGTTGCGCCGCGTCCTCGACACCTTGTCGGAGCGCGAAGCCGGGGTAGTGTCGATGCGTTTTGGTCTTGGTGATGGTCAGGCTAAGACTTTGGATGAGATCGGCAAAGTTTACGGGGTGACTCGTGAACGTATTCGCCAGATCGAATCCAAAACTATGTCGAAGTTGCGTCACCCCTCCCGCAGCCAGGTGCTACGCGACTACCTGGATTAGGGTCGCCGCCACACTTTGAACTTTCCGCCGTCCTTGCCAAATGCAAGGACGGCGGTTTAGTTTTGCCAGACGCGAAAGCTGGAGCGCTGGGCGTGACTTCCTTAAGTCAGCAGTAGAAAATGAAGACATGAGTGAGCAAACCTATGTTTTTGATGCGACTGATCGTTGCGATACCTGCGGAGCGCAGGCGTGGGTTCTTGCCCGCCTGGAGGCCGGCAATCTGTTTTTCTGCGCCCATCATGCCCATGCTCTAGTGCCGGCTTTGCGTGCTAGCGGCGCCGAAATCGTGGATAACACTTCGCAGCTGCATTTAGAGGAGGCCGAAAACGCGCCTCTGACTTCGCTTTCTCGCGCCCGCTAGGGTGCGGATTTGCCAATGGAAAGAAGAAAGAAAAGTGCTTGGTATTTAGCCTGAGCTAAAACCGTAACTCTAAAACCTTAGATTATTTCCTGGCAGCTCTGCGGGAAGTGCCTCACAATCACTCGCGGTCGGAAAGCCGCTAGCGACCCTAAAAGTGGCACCCCTTAAACTAGGAGGGTGACACTCAAGACGAAATCGGATTACACCGCCCGGCATCTGTCGGTATTAGAAGGACTGGACGCAGTTCGCAAGCGTCCCGGTATGTATATCGGATCCACCGATCATCGCGGGCTGATGCACTGCCTGTGGGAGATTATCGACAACTCAGTCGATGAAGCCCTCGAAGGCTACTGTGACCAGATCGAGGTCATTATCGGCGATGATCATTCGGTTTCAGTAGCAGATAATGGCCGCGGTATCCCCGTCGATGAAGTCCCCGGGGTGGGACTATCTGGGGTGGAGGTTGTCTACACCAAGCTACACGCGGGTGGAAAGTTCGGTACCGGCTCTTATGGCGCCGCTGGCGGCTTGCACGGGGTGGGCGCCTCGGTAGTTAACGCCCTCTCGGCTCGCCTAGATGTGCAGGTAGATCGGGGCGGGAAAACCTATCAAATGTCTTTCCTGCGGGGGGAACCCGGAGAGTTCGACGACACCGAATCCCGCACCCCTACCTCGCCGTTTAAGCCCTTCACTAAGGAATCCAAACTGAAGGTAGTGGGGAAAGCTCCTAAGAAAAAGACCGGGACCCGGGTGCGTTTTTGGGCAGATTTCCAGATTTTTCCCAAAACTGCGTCCACTGGATTTTCTTGGGAACACCTGCTAGAACGCGCGCGTCAAACCGCTTTCCTAGTGCCGGGACTAACTATTATTTGCCGCGATGAACGCCCGGAAGAACCCCTAGAAGAATCTTTTAAAGCCGAGGGCGGAACCGAAGACTTCGTGGACTTCCTCGCCCCCGATCAGGCAATCGTAGATACCTGGTGTATCCGCGACCAGCGCACCTACAGTGAAACTGTGCAACAGCTAGACCAGAAGACTGGGCATTTGCGCCCGGTCGAAGTCGAACGCACCTGCGATATTGATATTGCCCTGCGTTGGGGTAATGGCTATGACACTGTAGAGCGCTCCTTCGTAAATATCGTGGCCACTCCCATGGGCGGCACTCACATTATGGGGTTCGAAAACGCCCTGGTACGGGTGCTGCGCAGCCAGATCGATAAAAATAAGAAATCGAAGCGCCTGAAACTGACCCAAAAAGAAGCCAAGATCCGAATTGAAAAAGAGGACGTGATGGCGGGGCTGACCGCGGTGGTGACCGTGCGGTTGCCCGAACCCCAGTTCGAGGGGCAAACCAAGGAAGTATTAGGCACTCCCCAGGTGCGTCAGGCGGTGTCCAGCGCAGTTAGCTCCTGGCTGGAGAAGAAGTTCTCTTCCACTAAACGCGATGACAAACAGCAAGTATTTGCCCTGATGGAAAAGGTAGTGGGGGAGATGCGGGCGCGAGTGAGCGCGCGGCATCAAAAAGAGATTTCCCGGCGTAAAAATGCGTTGGAAACCTCCTCGCTACCGGCCAAACTCGCGGATTGCCGCTCCAATAAAGTTGAGGACTGCGAACTATTTATCGTGGAGGGCGACTCGGCACTAGGTACCGCCAAGCAGGCACGCTCCGCGGATTTTCAGGCGCTACTGCCGATTCGCGGAAAAATCCTCAACACCCAAAAAGCTTCTACCTCCGATATGCTGTCTAACGCCGAATGCGCAGCGATTATTCAAGTAATCGGGGCCGGTTCCGGGCGCAGCTTCGATCTGGACTCGGCCAGATATGGCAAAGTGATTATGATGACCGACGCCGATGTGGATGGCGCGCATATTCGCACCCTGCTGCTCACCCTATTCTTCCGCTATATGCGTCCCCTGATTGCTGCCGGGCGAGTCTATGCGGCAGTGCCCCCGCTACATCGGATCGAAATCCCCGCTCAAGGGCGGAAAAAGAAAGAAATTATTTATACCTATTCCGAGGACGAACTACATCAGCGTCTGCGCGCCCTCGCCAAGAGTGGACGCAAATATAAAGAGCCTATCCAACGCTATAAAGGTCTGGGCGAGATGGATGCCTCCCAACTGGCAGAAACCACCATGCAGCGCGGCAAACGCACCCTGCGGCAAATCACTTTTGCCGATGAAGCCGCACTGCAACAAGCCGAAAATATTTTCGAGCTACTTATGGGATCCACAGTAGCGCCGCGGCGGGAGTTTATCGTGGCCGGTGCTGATGAGTTAGCGGCAGAACAGATTGATGCGTAACAGTTTCGGTTTGTCGCTGGACCCCCGTTAAGATAAAAACATGTCAACTTTGCGCGAAAGGCTAGGGAGCCTGCCAGCTGCCCCGGTACCCCCGGCACACCTGGGATTATATTGGCGACCCTCGCGCGAAACTGACTCTTGGAAAATCCGGGAACTGATCCACCTAACCGAACAGCACTCCCATCCCGCGCGCCCTACTTCCGAGGGCGAGATTACCCGCTTAACCCAGGCGCTTAGCCACCCGGAATTGCAAGACTGTCTGATCGGTCTAGATTCCCGCGGCAACCTGGCGGCTTTCGGGTCAGTCACCCTGCAGCCAGATGAAAAAACCTATGCCCGTGCCGACCTGTTCGCGGTCACTGCTGAGCATTGGCGAGGACGCGGAATCGGCAGAGCTTTACTGGCCTGGCAAGATGTGCGGGCTCGGGAACTGATGCTGGATTACTATGGCGAAGACTATGAACGCCCCGCCCAAATCCGAAACGTGGTCGATGAACGCGCCGGAGATCGCCGCATGCTCTATGCAGCTGCCGGGTTCTCGGCGCAACGCACGATTAAAGTTTTTTCTCACCATCTCGCTCCTGCCACCCTGGCTGAGCTGCCCGGAAAGTTCCCTATTAAAGACGTGCGGATAGTATCTGCCCGGCGCCTCTCGCCGGATCAATGGGAAGAAATAAAAGCCCTACATGTTGCAAATTCTGCCCGGCTATATGCTGCCAAAGGAGATGCTTCCCGCTGGTGGGGGCGGGTAGTAGCGAACCTGGCGCCCGATCTTTCTTTCGTAGCTATCTCTATGAGCTCCGGGCGGGTGCTGGCGTATTGCCTGGTGGTTTACCGCAATCTTTGCCAAAGCAGCTGCCTTGAATCCGAGGGGGCATCGAACCAAATAATTCCGGCAGTAGCCGTCGATATTTTTGGCGATGACCGGCGAAATGCCGATAGTCACGGCTCCGATTATGCGGTGCTGAAACACGTGCTTTCCCAAGTACTTATAGCGTGCGCGGATTCCGGCTATAAACAAGTCTTCGCCGAGGATAACTATCCAAAACTAGGTGATCTGTCCCGGGTATGTACCGCCTGTGATTTTCAGCTGGCCGGGGCACGCATGATCTATACGGTGGAGCTGTAATGGAAGTACCCGCATGGTCATTGCCGGCAGGCAGCGGAAACTTTTCCTGGCGCAAGCTCGGTCCCGATAACGTGGCGGAAATGGGGAGCCTGATCCACCGGATCGAAGAGTTCGACAATCCGCCCTTTCGAACCGCAATTTCTGAAGTAGAAGAGTTTTTTGCCGCGCCCTCCAGTTGGCGCACGATCGGTGCCTTTGGCTCAGAAAACAACCTGGTTGCCTATGCGCAGGTGCGTCCGCGGTTACTGTTAAACGAAGTGGTTTGTGAGGGCGGGGTAGATCCGCGCTACCGCGGCCAAGGACTGGGACGCGCCTCCATATCCTGGCAAAGAGATCAGGCGCGAGCCTTGTTAGACCATTCCCGTCCCGGGCGGGCGCTATTTTATGTGGAAGATATTGCCCCAGAACTTTCACAATTACTGGTAGATGCCGGTTATACGCAAACCGATTCCTTCGTGGATGTCTCTCGGGATCTGTCCCGCTCAATCGAAGTGCCTGCGCTTTCCTATCCGTTCCAGATTGTCACCTGGGATAAAGAACTTGATGACCTGTTACGGCAAGCTGTCAACCGGATCTTGGAAAAGCGGAAAGCCGGGGCGGGATACACTTCCGAGGATTGGACTACCCGCCGCGGAGCATTCACCCCGGAATGTTCTTTCGTGGCGCTAGATAAAACCACTGATCGTTCCGAGATTGCTGGCTTCGTACTGTCTTCGATCTATCGGCAAGATTGGACCGCGGTAGGGAATCGACAAGGCTATATCGATTTATTAGGGCTCCTTCCGGGGTGGGAAAACGAAGCGATTCTAAAATCGTTAATCGCGGTGGTGCTGACGGCCTTTAAAAAACAAGGATTTGCCACCGTGGGAGCGTTACTGCCCGAGACTGCTGACCCCGCCACCCGGCATCTGTTTTTAGAGGCAGGGTTTAAAGTTATCGGTACCTCCACCCAATACGCGATCGAAACTCCGGCCTCGAAAGAGGACGCTAACTCCAGTAGCTAGTTTTTAAGTATCACCCGGTGCTCGAAAAGGCACCTCAGTATTACCCTAAGAAGTAGATTTGCCGCTTTAATCCGCTCCCGGATGCATCCCGTTTATCAGTTTGCTCCGGTAAAGAAAGAGGGGAGCCGTCTTTGCTGAGGGCGCGCGGGGGAGTGGCAGTAATCGCGGCCAATGCCAAGCGGCTTTCACCCTTTAGGAAACGTTGACAACGCACTCCCTGTCCGGCGCGTCCTTTCTGGGGATACTGCAACAGGGGAGTGACTTTGGCGCTGGTTTGTCCGCTGCCTGGCTCGGAAGTTGCAATCCCCGCTACCGTTACCACCAGGGAAGATTCTAAGGCGTCGACGCTAACCAAAGCGGCGGCGATTACTTGGTCGCCCTCAGAAAGTTTCATCCCGGAAATACCTTGGCCAGTGCGTCCTTGAGGACGTACTTTATCTGCCGGGGTACGCAGCAGTTGCGCCGCCGCAGAAATCAGTACAAAGGCACCCTCATCGCTGCCACTGCCCGCGGCCACCACCTGATCACCGGAGTCCAGCGTGATTATGGAATAAGAGTCCTGGGTAGCCAACACCTGGGGACGGATCCGTTTAATCACCCCGCCAGCCGTGGCTGCCCACCAGGTAGGACCGTCCTCATCTAGGGGAACTAGCCCCACTACTTCCTCGCCGTCCTCTAAATTCAGTAGCCGCGAAATCGGAGGGGTACCGCGCAGAGAGGGCGCCGCTGCCGAACGCACCAAAGCTGGTACTTCCAGGGCAGCTAGTTTATATAAAGTCCCCTGGGAAGTAACCGCTCCCACCTGGCTGCGGGCGGTGGTAAGGGCAGTAGAAATAATGGTATCCCAAGGCTCGCGCCCCTGGTCAGTAGATAAAGCTTCATGCCCGGGGAAACGTGCCACTAGGCCGCTTGCCCCTAAGACTACGGTTGCCGGCTCATCCGGGATCTCCAAGGGGGTATCTTGATCGGCCGTTAACTGGGCAGCGCCCTCTTCTTCCAGCAGTACCGTCCGCCGAGGATCGGAGCGTTTTTGAGCTACTTCCCGCAGCTCGCTCGCCACCAGCTCTTGGCGTTTTTCTCGCGAGGCAATCAGGGCTTCCAATTCGGCGATTTCTGCGGTCAAACGGTCGCGCTCGGCCTCTAACTCCAGACGAGAAAACTTTGTTAACCGGCGTAGTTGCAGGGACAGGATGTGTTCAGCTTGTACTTCATCTAAGTCAAAAGCCTCTATTAGGCGAGATTTTGCCTGGGCGGAGTCCTCGGAGGCACGAATAATCTGTATAACATCATCGATATCGAGGACTGCGATCAGCAGGCCGCGTACCAAATGCAGCCTTTCTTGCCGTTTACGCAGGCGATACTGGCTGCGGCGCATCACGATTTCCATCCGGTGATCTAAGAACACTTGCAGCATTTCTTTTAGACCCAAGGTGCGCGGCTGCCCATCTACCAGCGCTACCGCGTTAATCCCGAAAGAATCTTCCATGGGAGTGTGTTTGAAAAGGGAAGCGCGCACTGCCTCCGGGTTAAAACCGGATTTTACTTCGATAACTAGGCGTAGATCATGTTCGCGGTCCGTTAAGTTAGTGACCGCGGAAATCCCCTTTAACCGGCCTTTTTGTACCCCGTCCTTGATTTTTTCAATCACTTTTTCCGGGCCCACCATATAGGGCAGCTCGGTGACCACAATCCCCATCTTCCGGGCGCTAACTCGCTCAATCGAGGTCTTAGCGCGGGTGCGGAAGATTCCCCTCCCGGTTTCGTAGGCTTGGCGGATACCGTCCAGTCCCACAATAATGCCCCCGCCTGGCAGATCCGGGCCGGGAATAAAACGCATCAAATCTTCGGTGGTAGCCTCCGGGTTTTCTAACAGATGAATCGCGCCGGCCACGGTTTCTCCCAGGTTGTGGGGAGCTATATAGGTGGCCATTCCCACGGCAATTCCGTTCGCGCCGTTAACCAATAGATTTGGAAACGCCGCTGGCAGCACTGCTGGCTGCAGGAACTGATTATCGTAGTTGGGTACAAAATCTACGACGTCCTCATCGAGATTGGACACCATATCTTGGGCGGTTGGAGCCATCCGCACTTCCGTATAGCGCGCCGCGGCCGGACCATCATCTAGAGAACCGAAGTTTCCATGTCCATCTACCAGCGGCATCCGCAGGTTAAAGTCTTGCGCCAGGCGCACAATCGCGTCATAAATAGCGCTGTCCCCGTGAGGGTGGAGCTTACCCATAACTTCGCCCACCACGCGAGAGCTTTTCACATGCCCCTTATTAGGCCAGAGCCCCATTTCGCTCATCATATAGACGATGCGCCGCTGTACCGGTTTTAAACCATCCCGGGCATCGGGCAGGGCGCGTGCATAAATCACCGAATAGGCGTATTCCAGGAAGGAAGTGCGCATTTCCTCGGAAACATCAATATGAGTAATTTTTTCCGCTACCGGTTCGGGGGAGGAAGGGGTCGCTTTTTTCCGTGGCGGGCGGGTAGCCACAGCTTTCGAGGGCGAGCTTACCCGTTTTTCTTTCAGGTCTGGCTGGTCGAGGGCATCCGCTGCAGGCAGGGCTGCAGAAAACAGATCAGGCTGACGGGGTTCATTCGACTTTTCGCTCACCCTAATATCAAAACAAAAAACGGGGCACTAGTCAGATTCGGCTCGCGGATATGAGAAGATAAGAGGTATGGGTCACCGTGAGAAAACCACTACTGGAATGCGAATATGGGATATTTTACCCACGCTGTTCGGGGCGCTTAGCTGGCGGGAAGAAACCAAGTTTTCGGCGGAGTTACGGCCACTAATCGGGGAAAATAAGCGCCGGCTATGCCTAGTAGTCATTGATGGCATGGGGCAGCAGCTACTCTTGTCGCGGCGCGGGCATCTCCCCTTTATGCGCCCGTATCTCACGCAGGCCTCAGACACGCTAGGGCAAGCGCTGCGAACCTGCGTCCCGTCTACTACGGTAGCTGCTCTCACCAGCCTTCATACCGGTCTTTCACCTGCCCAAACCGGGATGCTGGGGTATCAGTGTTGGGATCCGGTTGCGAGACGCGTCCTCAACCTTATAACTTTTGAAGGCTATGGGCGCTCGGCTCAATCCTGGTGCGACCAGCCGACCCATTTTACTTATGCCCGTAATGCCTCTCTGGAATCTGTAGCGTTAGTCCCGCCTGACTTTGTGGGATCTAAGCTTAGTGAAATCACTTTGCGTGACGCGAACTTAAAAGTTTCTACGAAGCTTTCCGAGCGTTGCGCCCAGGCAGCTACTGCCTGCAAACAGGGGGCTGACTACGTATATCTTTACTGGTCACAACTTGATCATTGGGGACATAATCTGGGATGGTCGCATCCCCGGTGGTTGCAAGAACTAGAGACGATTGACCGGGCTCTTTCCGAATTGCGTGCGCAGTTACCAGATGACGTGCTGATGGCGATAACCGCAGATCACGGCATGGTGAATGTTAATGATGCTTCCACCGTTGATATAGCAGAATCAGCGCTCGCCTCCCAGGTGGCAGCGATCTCCGGGGAGCCGCGCGCCCTCCATATTCACCTTAAGGAAAAATGTTTAGGTGAGGATCCCGCCGGTAATCGCACCCGGAAGGCTCCTAAGGCGCAGGTTCTCGCACAGTGGCAAAAACTACTTGCCGGGCGTGGCCAGATAATAGCTGATTACCGCCAGGCGTACGGTGATATTAGTGAACCTGATCGTATCGGGGACTTCACCATTTTTGCGAAGGAAAACTATCAATTTGTAGATTCTCGTTTCCATAGTCGGGGAGTTCTACAAATGGTGGGAGTACACGGATCATTAACCCCGGCAGAGATGGAAATCCCCCTAATCCTGGTATAGCCAGCAGGACGCTATCCCGGTACCGGCTTACTGGCTTTTACCGCGGCTTGGTGCCAAAGACGATATCGTCCCAGCTGGGAATAGATTTACGGTGAGAACGCCGATGTTTTCCTCTGCTTTTGGCGGTATTTTCCCCGGAGGCAAGGATAGTTTTATCGTTTTCCTCCACATTTTCCATCCCCGGAAGAACCAGAGCTTCCTGTCCGGGATCAGCGCTGGGGGGAGGGGGCGCCGGGCGAGAAGGTGCCTCGGCTTCATTCTTTCCTAAATCTGCGGGAGCGCGTCTCGTTAAATCCAGATTAAGAGCCTCAGCTTCGGAAAGATTACCTACAAAAGTAGGTTCGCTGCTATCCCATACCTCGTTGGAGCCGCGGTTATCTGGTGGTAGTTGCGCGGCTGGCTCCGCCTGCGGGATCGTCGATTTTTCTCCCAGTGCAGACTTCCCGGGGGGACTAAAATCGCTTGGCGGCGGCGCGGAGGGAGGCGTAGCCGGGTTTTCTTCCGCGGCTGGTGATCCTGGGCGCTTGCCGGAAAGGGAAACTATTTCTGCCGGGGTACTGTTCTCCGTATCGGTCGGTTCCTCCTCTAAATCGGAGGACGCCTCTAGGTCGACTTCTTCGGGCAGGTCGAGCTGCGGGGAGGTATCACGTTTTCCGCGCGCCGCCGCCAGTGCTTCTAAGAGTGCTTCCGTGCCGGTATCAGGTTTTTGCGGGGCGGTAGCCTCCGGGGAGGACATGGGAAAAAATTCTTCGAAACTTGATACTTTAGAAGCCGGTTGGGAAGCCTCGGTTAACCAGGTAGCTTCCTGGTCAAGAGCACTAACGGTGGAAGAGCCGGGCTCCATATGCCAACGGGCAGTTAAATCGCGGGCATCTTGAGTGAAAGTCAAAATGATTTCCCACGGTCCTTTACCACCGCGAACCGCATCCCAACGCAGAGAAGCTGCAGAAACCCCCCGTGCCGCGAGACGATCTACGACTAGCTCGCCCAAGCGAGGAGAATCTGATTCTCCTCCTATCTGACAGGATTGCGCCAGATTCGCAATATGACGACGCTCCGCCAAAATCGGAGTAGCGTAACGTTGCACTTTTGCCAGGGGAAGTTCAAATTTATCTGCGATTTCGTTGGTGGTACTGCCGGCGCGAATCAGGGATTGGATTTTACGCGGGGGAACGGTTTTCTTCGGACTTTGTGGCACCGCCTCCAGGTTAGGGCGCTCCGGACGTAGCGTGTCGCGTAGTTCCTGGGTAATGGCCAAAGCATAGCGGGTGCCGTCCTCATCATTGAGAATCAGCTGATTACCATCTGGGTGCAATCCCAACAGCTCTAGGTCTTTCATATTCCTCCGTTCCCTTGCTTAGAGATTGCCACGTTCAGGGGCATTTTTTGCCTATTAGGCGCGGTGTGTCTGTCGTATCTAGCATTTTAGGGCTTGAAGTGTTAATATCCCCGCGTCTATTGTTTATTTAACTGTAGACTCAAGCACCACTTTAAGAAGGGACGAACCGTGGCAACAGATTATGACGCCCCCCGCAAAAATGAAGAGGAAGTCGAGCAGGACTCCCTGGAAGAACTGAAGGCTCGCCGCGCGGAGGCCAGTGGTTCTTCCGAAGTCGATGAAGACGAAAACGCAGCTGCAGAAGATTTTGAACTTCCTGGCGCTGATCTATCTGGTGAAGAACTTTCTGTGCAGGTCATTCCGGCGCAAGATGACGAGTTCACCTGCTCGGTTTGCTTCCTAGTTCAGCACCGTTCCCGCCTGGCGGGAGCGGTTGATGGCAAACCGGTTTGCCTCGACTGCGCTGAATAAACTGGCGTTATGAGATTATTTCCTTCTCGACGTAAACGTATAGCTCCAGAAGAATCTTTGCCGCTAGCTGCAGACATGGATACCCCCGGCCAGCCGGGGGAAGCCGCTAATTCTGCAGAGTACTCCGCGGGGGAGCTTGCCCCAGCTCCCGGTGAGGGCGAGGTGGTCAGTAATGCGCAAAGCTCTAAGCAGCAAGGCCCTTATAGCGAGGGCGAGTCACCGGCAGGCAGCGAATTTTTGGATCTGGGAGTTTTGCGGATCCCCATGATCGCGGGATTACAAATCCTTCCAGTTCAAGATGGCAGTGGCAATATCCTGGCACTAGAAGTGGTGTCGGGAACTGCGCAGATGCAGTTAGCTGCCTTCGCGATGCAACGTTCCGGGGGGCTGTGGGATGAAATTCGCCAGGAGCTTGCTGACCAGCTTAAAGCTGAGGAATACCAGATTTTCCCGCTTCCCGGTCCCTTCGGAGAAGCAGTGCTGGCGCGTCCTATCCCGGAAGGTAAATCTGCTATAGAGGGCGCAATGCCCCTACTCTTGTGGGGGATTGAGGGCGATCGCTGGCTGCTGCGCGTGATTTTAAGAGGACAGGCAGCCGAGGAAGAAAGCGCTCGTGAAGGCCTGCTAGCAGTCTTACACGGTATGGAGGTAGTGCGCGGGAATGAAGCCTACGTACCGGGAGAAACGTTACCAATCGAGTTGTCTGCAGATCTAATTGAGCAGTTAGGGATGGGTGAGTAGTGGCTTCCCCCGATAAGACTCCCGCGGCTCCAGAAGGGGCACAATCGCATATCGCTTCCCAAGTACGCGAGGTAACTGAGCGACAAAAAGCCTCCCTATTTGGGGTTTTACGTTCGGTTACTTTTCCAGCCCCTACCGGAGCCGGTTCTTTTACCGCCACGTTATTTGACGGTACCGGCTCAATAGATGTGGTGTGGTTAGGGCGGAAAAGTGTTCCCGGCATCAAAGCTGGAATTCGTCTAGCAGTGCAAGGAACGGTTATTGCTCGCTCCAACGGGCTTTGTGTTATCAACCCTACTTTTCAGATTGAGCCGGTTCACGGTAATGAATAGTAGTTTAGAGTCAAGTGATAGCCGCGGTGAGCAGCCAGAATCCCCGCACCTTTCTGCGGAGGTTGAAAGGCGGAGAGAATCTCCACTGACGGGGCAATTCGGTGCTCTAGGGTCTCAGCTAGAATCGCAGCAGTTTTCTATGCGGGAAGCCATCGGCGGGCCTTTAGGAGCCTTAGAAGCTACCTTGCCCACCATTTTGATAGTGGCGATCTATCCTTTTACCCATTCGCTGCGACTGCCAGTGATATTGGCGCTGACAGCGACGGTTATTTTCGGGGCGATTCGGATGCTACGCCATCAAAGCTTACGCCAGGTGATAGCCGGACTTGCCGGCACCCTAATCAGCGTATTTTGGGCCTGGCGTAGCGGTCAGGTGGAAAATTTTTTTGCCTTTGGATTTTGGATAAACGGGATTTACTCAGCGGTGTTGCTGGTAACTATTCTGGCTCGCCGACCGGCTATCGGCTGGCTGGTAGCCGGGGCGATCGGCAAACTAGACAATTGGCGCCAGGGCGATGCCCGCAAATTTTATGAACTTTCCCGGCTCTGCACTTGGTTGTGGATAGGGCTTTTTACCTTGCGGTTAGCGGTGGAGCTACCCCTGTATTACGCGAACCTCTTGGTACCTCTGGGAGCGGCCCGGCTGATCCTGGGGTTGCCCGCATTTGCCCTGGTAGGCTATTTTAACTGGGCGTTACTGCGCGGCGAAACCGCACGGTTGCGCGGCAATGACCACTAATCTTCTTGCGCCGGATCAGCTACTTCTTCAGGCGGAGGCGCAAACAGAGCAGTTATCTGCTCTAAATCGTCTTCGGCTGTAGAACTAAATAGCATCAGCAGTTCATCTAGGCCTTGCAGCAAAGTATCCGGGCGGGGAGCGAGGGGGCGCGAATCACGCAGAACCGCTGCCAATACTACCGAAGGGGGCAGGTCGAGGGCAGACAGGGGCTGCCCGGTTAAATCAGAATCTTTGGGTACGGTCAGGGAATACATATTGGTGTCAGAAGTGTGGAAGCGGAACAGATGCACCGGAATTCCCACAGACACTACTTCTTCCACTAGAGCAGTCATCACTCGCGGGGTAGAGACCGCCACGTCCACTCCCCAAGCGTCATCGAAGAGCCACTCGTTCTTGGGGTTATTTACCCGCGCCACAGTCTTTGGCACCCCGAACTCGGTTCTTGCCAATAGGCAGACCACCAGATTCACTTTGTCGTTTCCGGTAGCGCAAACTACTACGTCGGCCTCGCCAATCTCGGCTTTAGAAAGCGTATCGAGGGAGCAGGCGTCCCCTAATACCCAGTCTGCCTGGGGGATCGAGGCTACTTCCATGCGGGAAGGATGATTATCGATCAAGGTAACTTCATAACCATTAGCGACCAGTTCGCGGGCAATAGAGCGTCCTACCGAGCCGGCTCCAGCAATCACAATCCGCATATTATTCCTCCTGCGCTGGGGGCCGTTTGAAAGCCCGCTCTATCTGCTCTGCTCGCCCCGATGGCACCGTACAAATCAGTTCGTCACCTTCTTGGATTACCAGGGTAGACAGGTTGAAATAGGGTTCACCATCGCGTCCAATATAGGCCACTTTGATATCCAGAAGTTTTTGGGTTTGCTGTAAAGAAACCCCCACCCAGTCTTCACAGGGGAAAATACGCAGCATTTTCACCTGATAAACCGAGTCTGAATACGCCAGCTGGGTATCATCCGGCAGCATTAGGCGCAGCATTTCCGAAGCGGTCCACGAAACGGGAGAGGTAGTGTTAATCCCCAGCTTGCGGTAGATCTCCGCGCGACGAATATCGTAAATCCGAGCGACCACCCGGTCAATCCCGAAGGTTTCTCGCGCGATACGAGCCGCCAAAATATTGGTGTTGTCCCCGTTAGAGATGGCGGCGAAAGCATAAGCTTCCTCGATATTGGCGCGCTCTAGCACTTCTCGATCGAACCCAATCCCGGATACTTTTTGTCCCGAAAAATCGGTGGGAAGTTTACGGAAAGCATCGGGGTTGGAATCGATGATAGCAACCGAATGCCCCTGTTCGTCCAAGGTCTGTGCGACTCTGGCTCCTACTCGTCCCGAGCCTAAAACTACGAAGTGCATGCAAGTAGCGTAAACCTTTTCTGGGCTATTTTCAGCTTTCAAACCAGCAGAAACTATTAGTTTTGGTTAGATAGTGGGATGATCGGGGATGTGAAAGACGACAAAGAACGCTGGGAAACCCCAGCCCTGCGTAAGCCCCAGCTCATGCGGGAAGGGCTATCGAAACGCTATGCCCTCCCAGTTTTTGCTTCGAATGCGCTGTCTTCAGTTTCTTATGCTCCAGACCAAATTCTCTTGACCTTAGGGCTAGGAGGAATCGTAGCCTCTGGTATTTCCCTGTGGGTAGGAGTAGCGGTTTTCGCAGTCATGGCGGTGGTGATTATTTCCTACCGCCAAGTAGTATTGGCCTACCCGCGTGGAGGCGGAGACTATGAGGTGACGCGGCAAAACCTGGGACAATCTGCCGCTCTGGTCACGGTCAGTGCGCTGTTAGTGGATTATTCTTTGACGATCGCGGTTTCTACATCTGTATGTGCCAGCTACGTAGGTGCGCTCTTTCCGGCGCTCAATACTCATCAAGTTTTAGTTTCTGTAGCGGTAATTGCAGTTTTGACCCTGTTGAATCTGTCAGGGATGCGTGAGTCCGGAAAGCTATTTGCCATCCCCGCCTATCTATTTATGGCAGCCATTGCGCTATTAGCTATCTGTGGGCTTTTGCAAGAAGCCTGGGGCTCATTAGGGCTCGCGGAGACGGCGCAGATGGAGATCTTAAAGGCCACTCCTTACCAAGCAGGGCTTACCGGCATGGGAGGATTGCTGCTATTTCTGCGGGCATTTTCAGGAGGCTGCATCGCCTTGAGTGGGGTAGAAGGGATCAGCAATGGGGTGCCTGCTTTTAGGAAACCACGCCCTAAAAACGCGCGGATCACCCTGGCGGTCTTTGCGCTGATCAGCGCGACAATGATGTTTTCCATGCTGCATCTGGCGAAAGTGACGGGAGTGAAAGTTCCTGCGTTTGACTCCCAATTGCTTAGCGTAAATGGGCCACTTGCTGCCATGGAAGTCCCCCCGGTGATAGCGCAACTGGCGGCTACTATCTTTTCCGGTTATCCCTTAATGGCCGCCCTGGTCATTGTGATTACCGCGCTGATCTTGATCTTTGCGGCTCACAGTGCCTTTAATTGGTTTTCGCAACTTACCCAAGTTCTTTCCCGAGATGGATTTTTGCCACCCCAAATTTTTCGGCGGGCAGACCGAAGTTCTCTCTCCCCAGTTATCTGCGTCCCGGCTTTGGTTGCCGCAGTTTTGATCACGGTTACCGACGCGCAATCACCCAAACTAATCGAGATGTACATTATCGGGGTTTTTATCTCTTTGACTCTTTCGCAACTGGGGATGCTCAGGCACTGGAACACGAAACTGCGTTCGCGGACTTTTCAAAAGAACCGGAAAATATTGCGACGCCGTTGGATGGTAAATGCGATCGGTTTCATCTGTACCGCCACCGTGCTGATGATGGTAACTATCTCGCGGTTTACTCATGGTGCCTGGGTGGCTCTAGCCATGATGGCAATCGTGTTTGTACTCTTGTGGAGGATAAGAAACTACTATCAGCGCTCTAGCCGGGAAACCGAAGTGGCTGATTTTGCTACTGCTCGTTCCTTGCCTTCCCGGGTGCAAAGCCTGGTGCTGGTTTCTAACCTAGACAAACCCACTATGCGAGCCATCTCGTATGCGCGTGCCTGTCACCCTTCCTCACTATCTTTAGTTCACGTCGAGATTGAACCCGATGATTTTGCCCGCCTTAAAGAAAGCTGGATGCAAAGCGGGGTAGAAGTGCCACTGACGGTGCTAGCTTCACCTTTCCGCGATATTACCGGTCCGCTGCTGCAACACGTGCGCTCTTTGCGTAACCGCTCTCCCCGCGACCTGGTGGTTATCTATATTCCCTGCTACCAGGTGAAATATCCCTGGCAAAAGTTTTTACATAACCGTTCTGTGGATCGTATCCGCCACCAGCTGCGGGATTTGCCGGGGGTATTAGTAGTGATGGTGCCGTGGAACTTCTCCCGAACCCGCAAGCAAGCGGATCAGCAAGATGGGGTAACCGCGTTGCTTCCTCCGGAAGAATACCGCCAGTCTTCCCCGGTGTATGGAAGGAGAGCTCAAGATATTACCCGGGGAGCATTTGTGGGCGATAATGATCATCTTCCCTGGATTAACGGTGTCCACGGTGGCTGGGGGATAGAACAGTCGTCCTCGGGTCGTAAATCGTCTGCTCCTGAGGATGTTCAGCCGGACTTTTCCGCTGATTTTTAGGTATCGAGCATTAACTTATGAATGAAGTTTCCTTGCAACTACTGCGTCCAGTTCATGGTGGTTACTGTCTGGCACATGAAGATGGACAAACCTATATGGTGCGTTTCGGATTGCCGGGGGAGCAGGTAACAGCTGTCCCGGTCGCTAAAAAAGGCAAAGTTATTTTTGCCGAGGTGAGCGAAGTGCTGCAGGCTTCACCTCAGCGGCAAGTGCCGGTGTGGGCTTTGGGTGGTCCGGGAGGCACGGGCGGGGCAGATCTTTGCCACGTGAAACTGCCGTACCAACGCCAATGGAAAGCACAGGTACTGGGGGATTGCCTGCGGCGCCTAGGAGGTGAGGAAGTTTACGCGCAAGCGTTGGCTGCCAGTGGGGGAGAGCTAAGCTGCCAGGGCGTAAGTAGCGGACACGCTGGCGGCGAGGACGGTTTAGGGTATCGTCTGCGCGCCGATTTTGAGGTCAGTTCTGCTGGGCGCCTGGCGATGACTAAGTTTCGCGGGGAAGAACTGGTAGAGATCGATAGCTTCCCGCTGGCGGATCCGCTGATTAGTGACTCTTCTTTATTTAGCGACCCCAACAGCTGGAGCCAGGTTTTTACGCCGGGAGGGCGCGTCCGGGCATGGGCGAGCGCGAACGGGCTGCGAGTGTGGAACGGACGCTCCCTGTTTGATGAATCGGCTCATCCGGTTACAGAAAAGAATGTGCGTTTAACGGTTCCCGGTTTCGGGGACTACCTGGTGGCCCCGAGTGGTTTCTGGCAGGCGCACCGCCAGGCGGCACGGATTCTATGCGAGCAGGTAATGGCAGCGGCTACCAGCGATTTTGGGCTAGATAGCGGGGTATCTACTGCTCAGGGGGAGGGCCTAGGAAACCCTGTCAATGGCGCGGCTGACGGGAGTGTCGAAGAGAGCGAGCGTAGCGAGGCAGACGCGAGTAGCGACCGCCCGCTAATACCCGGGGACCGGCGGTGGGATGAAATCCTGGAACTGTACTCAGGGGCGGGACTGTTTTCGCGTCCTCTGGCTAAAATTTTGGATAGGGGAGGACGCCTGAGCACTTTAGAGGGGTCAAAGCCTGCAGTAAAAATGGCGCACAAGAATCTTTCTGGAGTGCCTGGACGTCTGCAGATTCGCGCTGGGAGGGTAGATCCCCGGGCGCTCGCGGATTATGCCGACAAGATGAAGGCGCCGCCCCTGGTGATAATGGATCCCCCGCGTAGCGGTGCCGGAAGGCAGGTAATGGCGGCGCTGGCAAGCCTAGAGCCGGAGCGGATTATTTACGTGGCCTGTGACCCGGCTGCGCTTGCCCGCGACCTGAAAGTCGCCGTATCCAACGGCTATCAGATCGCGTCTTTACAAACCTTCGACCTCTTCCCCCACACCCACCACGTGGAGACGGTCGTATTGATGTCACGGGCTTAATAGGTGGGTGCATTTTTGCCCTTGTGTAGCAGTGTTTAGCGAGGGCTATCGTTAAAAGGTTTAATGCGTGGCGGTTTTAGGCTGTCTTGGCGTGGTTTTTGAGCGCAGTTTGGCTGTATGAGGGAAGATATCAACGCTCTAGGGTTGAGTGCACAGGATGTTAACGTTAAAAGGTGCACCCACTTTGCACCCAGCTGGTGAAGTGGGAAAATATAGCTCAAAAGGTAAAATGAAACCTGATTATTAGTATGTGTACGAGGAGGTGTTTAAGGATAATGGACAAGCTCGTTCGTTTTTGCCGTGAAGTAGCGATATTCGGCTTGACGGTTGCCTTAATCGCGATGCTGATTGCCTTAATATGGGATGGCACACTTGCTATTAGAATTGGTTTTACCTCTTTTGTTATTGGTGTCACAGTGATCTCGCTTAAGACTGTCCTTCGAAAGACTGATTGAATTTTGTTTGGTTCAAGTCAATAGTTGAATATCTCACGTTGGGTGGCTATTACTGATCTCTGTCAGTAATAGTCACTTCTTTTTATGAATCTTAAAGTCAGGCTCAATGTCCGTCCTGTTTAGCCGGTGATTAGTTAGGGTAATCGGCCAAAAAGTGTGTCTATTGGTCGGCGTGTCGTTAACGCATAGTCCCTTTTCTGATTGAAATATCTGGATGATAGTCAGCTTTATATAAGTCAAATTCAGTGTCTAAATGAGCTGGTCCAATTGGATTATCATCAATAATATTTGGGTATTCGGATTTTATGGTGGAAAAGGGCTTATAAATCACCCTTCTCCAAATTCTTAATAAGTGTGGAAAAATCGACACCAAAGTTGTCTGTAATGTCGTGATCATTCACTTCATACCAATTGAAAGTATCGTATAACATAGCTTTATTGAAAGCACTTGAATTAAATCGTGGCTTACGCTTTTTATGGAGCTTCTCATTGAAAAGGATTTTGGCTCGTAAGGCATCAAACGAGTAACCTCTACCCATTCGCTCTACCTGCCTAATAATGCTGTTAATTGACTCCGTATAAGCATTAGTGAGCCTTTTATCAAAGTAGTTGAATATTTCGACATGCCAGTTGTCTACGGCTCTCACGAGGTCTTTATATGCGTCTTTAGAGTTGCTGGACATACAACGGTGTCTCCATTGACTATAACGAAGATGACCTTCATCTGGATCAGGAGTATCCCATATCCAGTAAAACTCTTCTTTGAGTTCATAGGCTTCTTTTAAAGCAGGAAGATTACCTAACCAAGTATCTAAGAGGAATGATTCACGTTCATTTAGATCGTGTTTACGCTTTAGAAGGATAAACCTTTCACGCATAAGGGCACGTCTTTCTTTTTGGCTCATATGGGCTTTCAAAGACTTTCTGACGTTATCTAAGGCTTGATTAGCCATTCTAACTACATGAAACTTATCTACGACAACTTTAGCGTGTGGAAGAATAGTGTTCACTGCGTCCTTGTAGGGCTTCCACATATCCATTGTGACGTACTCAATGTAAGTCCTGTCACTGATTTCTGAAAGACGTTGGATGACTGTCTCCTTCTTACGGTTAGGCTTGATGTCATAAATAGTCCTGCGTTCAATATTAGTCAATACAAGCCGAGGTCTACGGATAATATGTATCTCGTCTATCCCAAGCCACTTAGGAGTTTCAAACTGGTATTCACGTTCTTTGAGTGCCACATAGTCCTTAAAAACGTTCCTAATGGTTTTCTCGTCAACACCAACGCTTTCAGCGACTTCTACAAAGGTCTTAGACATGGATTGCTCTTGAATGGACTTTAAAAGCCTTTTGGTCATACTACGCTTTTCATCTACAGATATTAGGCGTTCCCAGAAGGTAGATCCGCAGTCTCGACACTTGTATCGTCTACGGTTCAATTGTAAGCCCACTCGCTTTAAACGAATGGGCAAATCCATAATTAGTTGATTTCTTGAACTGTGTTTGTACAACTTGTCAAAACTACATTCAGGACAACGTTCAGGTGGTCCGACTGCTTCAACTTTAAACATCATATCGGTTTCATTTTCTTGTGGCGGTTCTATTGTTTTAATGTCTGGTAGGGATAATAAGTCTGACATATTATTCATCCTTTATTACTCTGCGGTGTTAAGGTATCAATTATAGATTTGATGTCGAAATCATCAGTGTTAAATTATTTTTGTGACCACAAATGCACTAAGAAAATCCCTTAAAGCATTAGCTGGTTCACTTGAATAGGGAGTTGTAAAAAAGTTCCCTTAGCCTGCACAACAAGATAATTTCGAAATATCTTTATCGAACGTAAGTGCAGCTAATTTTAGCCCTTCAGCCATTGTTAAATATGGTGCTAGGGTTTCTGTTAAATCTTCTATCGTTAAGCCAAATTTAACAGCTAATGATGCTGCATAGATGACATCTCCTGCATTCTCAGATACAATATGAACCCCTAATACTTTTAGTGTTTCTGCATCTGCTACTAGTTTAAATTCACCGGTTGTTTCACGGTTTACAATTGCTCTTGGAACAGCATCTAAAGGTAATACAGATGTCTTCACATCATACCCTTTCTCTTTTGCTTGTTCTTCTGTTAAACCAACCGTTGCAACCGTCGGATTAGTAAACGTAACAGCAGGAACTACCGATAAATCTATTTTTTTGTTTAATCCGCCAATAGCATTATCAGTAATAATTCCACCTTCATAGGCTGCTACATATACAAATTGTGGTCCTAAAGTCACATCTCCTGCTGCATAAATCTTTTCATTACTTGTTTGACCAAAATCATTGATCAGGATTTCATTATTTTTTCCAGTTTCAACACCTGCTGCACTTAAATTTAAAGAATCCGTATTTGGTTTTCTTCCAGTGGCAACAAGTAACTGATCTGATTCAATGACTTCTCTACTGCCATTTACTGTTACGTAAACCCTTTTTATCTCTCCACTTTGTTCAACACGCTCAAAAGTTGCCCCTTTGACAAGGTTTATACCCTGTTCAATTAACGCTTTTTCAACTGACTCTGAAATCTCAGGATCATACTCCTTTAAAAGTCGCTCACTTCTTTGCATAAGCGTTATTTCTGAACCTAAATGATGAAATAGTTGTCCAAGCTCCATTCCAATGTATCCTGAACCAATTACAGTTAATCGTTTTGGTATTTTCTTTAACTCAAGAAGTGTTGTACTAGTTAAATAGTCCATTTTTTCAAGTCCTGAAATTTGGGGCAATGAAGGCGATGCACCTGTTGCAATTAAAAAGCGTTTTGCAGATAACTTTGCCCCATTGACCTCAACCGTACTAGCATCAACGAATTTTGCTTCACCTTTAATTAAATCAAAATTATATTCATCAATTAAATCCATATATTTTTGATTCCGAAGTTCGCTCACCAATTTATCCTTTTGCGTGATTAAACTAGCTAAATCCACTTCTCCAGCAGATGTTTGTAAACCTATAAACGGATTGTCTTTTGATAAATGATTGATTTCCCCTGCCCTAAGAAGAGTTTTTGACGGAACACAGCCAATATTCACACAGGTCCCCCCAACCGTTCCACGCTCAATCATTCCAACTTTTTCACCGTATTCTATAGCTTTAATTGCCGAAGAAAAGGCAGCAGCACCAGAACCAATAATAAGAAGATCATAATTGTCTTCATTAATTAACGCCACGTTTTCTAGTGATGATACTTCTTCAATTTCTCCGGCTTGGTAATTTGCTTCATCAATCGCCTTTATTGCACTTTCAACCTCAATATCATCGGGCAGTTCAAATACTGCTTCACCACGACGATAACTAGACTCAATATTTTTAGCACCTATCTTTTCAAGTGCTGATTCTACGTGTTTTTCACAACCCGTACAAGTCATTCCTGAAATGTTTACCTTAAATTTATTCATAAAAAAGCTCCTTTCGTTAATTAATCTCTCATGTTAATGTTTCTATTATTGGACACGAATGTAATTGCTTTTCATCTGGACATCGTTGTTTTAAGTTGTGTAACATAGTTTCAATTCGTTTTAAATCCTCTATTTGTTTTTGCACTTCCTTTTGTTTTTTAGAAACAAGTTCGAACATATCTTGACAACGAACTTGATCTTTATCTACAACACCAAGTAATTTATAAATCTCGCTTAAAGAAAAACCAAGTTCCTGTATTCGTTTAATAAACCCAACACGCTTAACGTCATCATATGAATATATCCGATAACCAGCTTCCGTTCGGTGAGGTTCTTGTAATAAATGTTTTCGCTCGTAATATCTGATCGTTTCTTTATTAACTCCACATTTATCTGCAAACTCACTAATTCGATAAATCATCTTATTTCACCCCATGAATATTATAAACCGTGTACCATAGTACAAGGTCAAGTAAATTGGACTAGTTTATTTTTTTCCCAAAGTATCACTCGTATGTGATTGATACTTTTATATAATACTATTGATTATCCTAACAGCCCACCAGAAAATCCGATTTAAACACCAGTTGTTTTTAAACTATTAAGAAAGTAATTCCACTATATATTCCGAAGACCCTTTTTATTTTTCGGAATTCCTATTCGCCAGGATAACTTCGCTTATAATTTTATATGTTTGCTGATTCTGGGACAGAGCTTAAATGTTTTCGACCTGCTCATCATTGATTTGCTGTGGTGGCGAAATACTAAGCGGATAAGATTATCGAAAATACCGCAAAAAGAGCTTTATCAAGATCCGAAAAAGCATGTAGAAGCATTCATAAGAGCACTGGTTCTCTACTTTTTCGTGGCACTAGTTGACGGATATCTACTAACTTTATTTTGACGAATAACTGCCAGAGGTGTTTTCTCTGGATGTGGGGTGAAAGTTGCTCACGTACTCGCAATCACGCCGATCTCGTTCCCCTCAAAAAGGAAAGGTAACAACTTTAGTGGTGCAGGAATAAGCCAAAAAAATTTTAAAGGACGCGGGAGCGGACGGGGTGTTTGTGCCAAAGAGAATTTCATTAGCGGTTTCTACCGGAGCTCTTTAGGGTATGCTAGATACTGAACAATGTTCGAAAATGCCGCCAGGGGAGGGGGGTAAGCGTGGCTACGAGAGAAAACATTCTGGCAAAATGTAGAAAGCTGGTATCTGAGCAGGGCCTAGCGGCGGTAAATATGCGTACGGTTGCCAAGGAGTGTGACCTGGCGTTGGGGTCGGTATATTACTATTTCTCTTCCAAGGATGATCTACTGATCGCCATCATCGAGAGCGTTTGGGAAGATATCTTCAGTTTAGGGGAGGACGAGGGCAAGGGGACTGATTTCCTGGTCTTCATCGAAAACTTCTTCCAAGATATTAAGCAAGGAATCCGCTGCTACCCTAACTTTTTCAGCATCCATTCCTTAGCTGTTTCCGCCCAAGGCCAGCAGAAAGCAAGCAACGCTATGCAGCGCCATCTCTCTTCAGTTAGGGAAAGGATGTTGTCTGTCCTAAGTAGAGACCCGAATGTAAAGACGGAGGTCTTCACTGCCAGCTTCACCCCGGAAGAATTTTGTGAATTTATTTTGATGAGCCTAGTCGCCCTCCTAGTGCAAAGAAAGGATGATTGCGCAGTATTGCTAGAACTAATCAGAAGAACCCTTTACTAGGGGGTGGATCTTCCGGTAAAGCGGAAGATTTTTATTTTCACCATCTTGAACAATGTTCAAAACAACTACAAGAGGTTTTAAAATGAAGAAGAAATATCTAAATCTGGCGTTGATCTACGCGCTAGTCGCGATGGTAGGGGGAATTTTCTTCCGCGAGTTTACGAAAATCAACGACTTTACGGGCGCTACCGCTCTAGGCAAAGTTCATACCCATCTTTTTGTCTTAGGGATGTTTGTCTTCCTACTAGTTTTCTTGTTTTCCCAGACCCTGCAGCTTGAAAAACAGAAAACTTTCCGGGTCTTTATGAAGCTCTACAACGTAGGTTTACCGCTCTTTGTTGTCACCCTGCTGCTGCGAGGAATCCTGCAAGTATCTGGAGTGGAGGTTTCAACGGGAGCGGACGCCGCGCTTTCGGGGGTTGCCGGAATCACTCACTTTTTAGTAGCCACCGGTCTGGTGCTCTTATTGCTAGCCTTTCGGAAAGCTGAAAAGCGGTAGTTCAGGCCAGAATTTAGTCGTTAATAGCGGACTGGCGCTTTAAGGAGCGTCGGTCCGCTTTCCTATGCCCAAAGCCAAAAGGGGAAGTAATTTAACTCAATTTGATAACCATTCTCAGTACTGTTAAGTTTTTTGAACGAAATAAGTATTTCGCATAGTAAAACTCAAAACAGTTAGGAAAATGGTGCATAAAGATAGCTTCAAAACCCTTCTGGCCTCACTGATTGCCGCCCTCTTGGTATTTTCTGCAGCAGGCTGTAGCGCACACGCGCAGGGAGGGGCTAACGCGGAAAACACTGGAGAAAAAGATAAGCCCCTGGTCTATGCGACTTTCTTCCCGGTAGCTGATCTGACCAACCGGATCGTCGGTGACAAGATGGAAGTCAAAACCATTATTAAAGGCACTCAAGAGCCCCACGACTTTGAACTACAAACCAGTGATCGTGCTGAACTCTCAAAAGCCGATCTGATTGTTTACAACGGCGCCGGAATGGAGGGCTTTATTGGAGACCTCCGCGAGAGCCTTGGGAGTGAAGAAAAATTCCTAGATCTATCGCAGGGGCTAACCCTACTAAGAAATAAAGATGCGGCCCGCACTGATACCACCGCAGTTAACCCCCATACCTGGCTCAGCGTTAAAAATGCTCAGGCCGAGCTGAAAACAATTTGCGAAAAAGTTAGCGCCCTAGATCCTAAAAATGCTAGCTATTACCAGGAAAATCTGGAAAAAGCCCAAGAAAAATTCCAGGTGTTAGACAAAAAATTTGCTCGGGAAATCGCTAAAGTTCCCGCTGAAAAACGCTACTTTGTTGCCTCCCATGCAGCTTTCAACTATCTGGCAGACGACTACGGGCTCAAACAGGTAGCAGTCACCGGGATTTCACCCGAGGACGAACCCTCGGCTAACCAATTGGCTACCATTGCTGATTTCGTGAAGAAACATCAGATCAGCACGATCTTTTTTGAAGGGAAAGCCACTCCGAAAGTCGCAGAGACCCTAGCACGCACTACCGGAGCAAAAACCGGCACTCTTTACACCATGGAGCATTTAACTAAGGAGGAAGAGGCGCTCGGATATCTGGGGCTAATGGAGAAAAACTTAACTAACTTGATGGAATCGTTCGGTGAATAAGGTCCTGGAAATAGATAAAGTCGCTTTTGCGTACGGGGATGTCCCGGTGCTGCAGTCAGTGGATTTATCTCTCACTGCCGGACAGTTTGTGGCGGTGAGCGGTGATAACGGGGCAGGAAAATCCACCCTGATGAAACTGATTTTGGGAAATTTGCATCCCTCGCAAGGTCAAATTCGCCTTTTTGGTGATCTGAGTAGTGTAGATAACCATTATCGCGACCTCGCCTATCTTTCCCAAAACGCGGTCAGTGGCTACCGCAATTTTCCGACCACCGTGGCGGAGCTAGTGCGGGTCTATCTGGCGCAACTGAAAAGAAAAAGCGATCCTACCGCCCTGCTGGACACCGTGGGGTTAAGCGGGGTGCGCACCCATCGTCTGCGCGAGCTATCTGGGGGGCAACTGCAGAGAGTAGGAGTCTTACTGGCACTCCTGAAACAGGCGCGTCTGATTCTCTTGGATGAACCTACCGGCGGTATAGATCAAAAGTTTTCGCTTGATCTCTACCACCTTCTGCGGGAGCAGTGTGACCAGGGGAAAACGGTTTTGATGGTTACCCATCAATTGGCGGAAGTTGCTCCTTTCTTAGATGCTGCTTATCGCTTGTCTGCAGGGAAAATGACTTCCCTTGAGCTAGAAAAACTTGAGGTTAGCCGATGAGCCTCTTTGCTTACGACTTCATGCAACGCGCCTTCCTGGTAGGAACAGTACTGGCGGTAATCTTGCCCTTAATCGGCTTGCCGATTGTACTCAAACGCCTGTCGATGATGGGGGATACCCTCTCACATTCTTCGCTGGCGGGAGTAGCTGCCGGGCTGGCTTTCGGTTTTAACCCCTTAGTGGGATCGGTTATTGCCTGTGTAATCGCAGCTCTATGTGTAGAGGCAGTACGAGTACGTTTGCGTGCCTACCAAGAGATTTCTACGGTTATTGTGTTAGCAGCTTCGATTGGGCTCGCCGGAATTTTTACCAGTTTTTCCGGTGGATCTAGCGCCATCACCACCTATCTGTTTGGTTCTATCGTTACTTTAAGTGACCTGGAATTGTATCTAGTGATAGGGGTGGGGTTAGGGGTGGTGGTGGTCTACAGTACCCTGTATCGCCGCCTCTTTTTGACAATATTCGATCCTCCGGCAGCCCGGCTATTAGGGATAAACATTCGCGTCCTCAATTTTGTGTTCGCACTGTTGGTGGCATTAGCGGTATCGGTAGCGGCAAAAACCATCGGATCCCTGATAGTCTCCTCGATTCTGGTAATCCCCGCGATCGGGGCTATGCAGTTCGCGCGAACCTATCGCGGCACCCTGGTGCTGTCAGTGATCATGTCTTTGTTCTGTGTGTATGCGGGGCTAGTGGTCTCGTTTTATCAAAACCTGCGCCCCGGCGCGGTAATCGTCCTCATATCGGTAATCGGGTTGCTTGCGGCCTTAGTCTTTAGAAAAAAGTAAGGAGAAAACATGGCTAAAACTAAGCTAATAGTAGGAGCGGGGGTAGCCGCTGCTCTGCTGGTGACTTCCAGTGCGCTGGCAGTTGCGGGTGCTTTTAATAATGGTGAGGGTGCCCTCGCCGGATCGGGGGAAACTGCCGCTGCGGCAGGGAAAATAACGCCTCGTCCTCAAGGACCCAAGTTCAAACTAGATGAAACCACCCAAGTCTTAGTGGACGGAGAAGTAGCTAGCGATGAAATCGTGAAAGTAATAAAACACGGTGATCACTGGCATGTGTTTACCAAAGACGGACGCGAAATCATTACCTACACCGATCCGGCTAAAGCCAAGAGTGCGGGACAACTGCGCAGTACCGCGAAAGTACTATCTGCAGGGCAATTGAGGCAGGTGGCATCGCAGGGAGTAGTAAAGATCCTAAAACATGGCGACCACTACCATATTTACACCGCAGATGGCCAAGAGTTTGTCACCTACACTAATCCCAGTGGCCTTTATCCCGGGATCGCTATCGGAACATATACCGGCACTCACGGGGGCTCAAAGGTGGTAAATCCCAGCTACCGTCCGTGGTATCCGCAGGTAGTTCCGGCGGGTGGTAAAACTAATCCTTCCGGAGTACCGGGTAAAACAGTTAAACCCCATCCGAGCGGAAAACCAATCCCCGGAGGGGGGTTACAACTGGTGCGGGTGGTTTCTTTGTCGCAACTGGCCAAGCTGCCAATCGTGAAAATCTTGCAGCATGCAGATCACTATCACGCCTATACGCAGGCAGGGGAAGAGTACATAACCTACGAAAATCCCGCGAAAGTCTTTCCGCAAATAAAGATAGGGCAGTACTCCGGTTCGCATGGCGGGAATGGGAATACCACTAAGCCGAATAGCGGCGAAAAACCCAGCAAACCGGGGAGGCCGCAACCAGAAACTGAGCAGCAGCCGAAACCCGGTGACCACTCTGGCCAAAATCAAATTGATGATTCTGAGCGAGTCGTAAAAATTCAACGTCACGGAGACCACTGGCACCTGCATTTCGCTGATGGGCATGAAGGAATCAGCTATACCGATCCTTCTGATCTCTATCCTGATATTGAAATCACCGAATATGAAGAGGAAAAACCGCAGGATACTACCGAGGTTAACGAAGACGAAAAGTTTTCCTATGACCAGGTAGAAGCGAAACTAGTCGTCCCCTTGGAGTACATCACTTACGGCAATGTCACCCATGCCACCCGCTTTGACCAGGAAAATCAGCGTTTTGTAATTCCGCATTACGATCACTACCATTACATGACCTTGGATACCATTATCCAGTTCGCTCGCGGGGGCAAGGATAATATGTTCCATGGCTATAGTGCCCGGCAGGTAGTGGCCACTTTGAAGTATCTGATTTTGCACCCGGAAGCGCGGCCTAAGGGCGAAAATGGCTGGGGGAGCGCCGCGGAGGTTACTCCCTAGAAAGTTCTAGGAATGCTTGGCGGAAAGTAACGTAAAAGAAAATTAGGTAAGGAAATTCTTTTTAAAATCCTGGGATTCTAGAGAGAGTTTCTTACCCGCGGGCTGAGGAAGAGTGGTGCTCTTTCTTCAGCCCGCGTAATCGTCTACTCAGGTGGATAGGGGTTTTAAGTTTCCGGTATGCCACTTTCTGCCTTTCGTGGGTGGGTAAAAAATCGCATCACTGGCATTCGCTCGCTCCGCAAAGTATCTTGATATCAAGAGAAAATATTTTTATTTCCTGCGGGAGGTTGCAATGAGTTTAAACAGCTTTGGTGCTGCGACCCAGCTAAGTGTTGGCGATAAGAGCTATAAAATTTATGACCTAAAGGCGGTGCCTGGCACCGAAAAATTGCCCTACTCCTTAAAAATCCTGGCAGAAAACTTGCTACGTAATGAGGACGGGGAGAATATCACCAAAGAACAGATCGCGCAGATTGCGAACTGGGATCCCGATGCCCAGCCCAGCCAGGAAATCCAGTACAGCCCGGCGCGAGTTTTGATGCAAGACTTCACCGGCGTTCCCTGCATCGTTGACCTGGCGACTATGCGCGATGCGGTGGTGAACCTAGGCAAAGACCCGGACCTGATTAACCCGCAAGTACCAGCGGAAATGGTTATTGACCACTCGGTGCAGATCGATGTATTCGGCTCTAAAGATGCCGTAGAAAAGAATATGGATATTGAGTATCAGCGCAACCAGGAACGTTATCAGTTCCTGCGCTGGGGGCAAGGTGCCTTCGAAAACTTCCGGGTAGTACCCCCGGGGACCGGGATTGTGCACCAGGTAAATATCGAATACCTGGCGCGGGTAGTATTCGCTGATAAGGACGAGGAGGGCGCATTAGCCTACCCCGATACTTTGGTCGGTACCGACTCCCACACCACCATGGTGAATGGTTTGGGCGTCCTCGGCTGGGGCGTCGGCGGGATCGAGGCCGAGGCGGCGATGCTCGGCCAGCCGGTATCGATGCTGATTCCGCGGGTAGTGGGCTTCAAACTGACCGGTGAAATCGCGCCGGGAGCTACTGCCACCGATGTGGTACTAACTATTACCCAAATGTTGCGTGACCACGGAGTAGTCGGCAAGTTCGTCGAGTTCTATGGTGAGGGCGTGGGGGCAGTTCCGCTGGCCAACCGTGCCACTATCGGCAATATGTCGCCTGAGTTCGGTTCCACTGCCGCAATCTTCCCCATCGATGAGGTCACTATCGACTACCTGCACCTGACCGGTCGTAGTGAAGAATCCTGCGCCTTGGTACGTGAATATGCTAAGCGGCAAGGACTATGGCACGATCCCGCTCACGAGGCGCGTTACAGCGAATATCTGGAACTGGATTTGTCCACCGTAGTGCCTTCGATAGCTGGCCCGAAGCGTCCCCAAGACCGCATCGAACTAGCGATGGCCAAAGATTCCTTCAAGAAGATTCTTCCTGACTATGTGGCGGGCGATAAGACCATTGATCCGAAGCTGATGCGTCCTACCCGCCCCAGTCAGGTGAAACTGGCCGGAGGAGAAGAAGTAGTAATGGATCATGGCAACGTGGTGATTGCCTCCATTACTTCCTGTACTAACACCTCCAACCCCTCGGTGATGATGGCGGCTGGTTTGCTCGCCAAGAACGCCGCTGAAAAGGGTCTTACACCAAAGCCGTGGGTAAAAACTTCGCTGGCGCCTGGCTCCCAGGTAGTGCGGGACTACTACGAAAAAGCTGGTCTGATGCCCTATCTTTCACAGCTGGGCTTTGACATTGTAGGTTATGGTTGCACTACCTGTATCGGTAACTCCGGGCCGCTGCCCGAGGAAGTTCACAACACGGTAGAGGGCTCAGACCTGACCGTGGTGTCCGTCCTCTCTGGTAACCGCAACTTTGAAGGGCGGATTAACCCGGATGTAAAGATGAACTACTTAGCATCCCCGCCGCTGGTAATCTCCTACGCGCTGGCCGGAACCATGGATTTTGATTTCGAAACCGAGGCGCTGGGGACAGACAACCGCGGGAATCCCGTATATCTGCGCGATATTTGGCCAGCTGCCGAGGAAGTAGAAAAAGTAATCGGCCAGGCTATTGACCGCGATATGTATCTGCAGGATTACCAGAGCGTCTTTGCGGGCGATCACCGCTGGCAATCGCTAGAGGTTCCCGATTCACCCACTTTTGCCTGGGATGGTGACTCCACCTATGTGCGCCGGGCACCCTTCTTCGAAGGAATGCCGGAAACCCCGAACCCGGTGAAAGATATTTCCGGAGCCCGGGTGTTGTTGAAACTAGGGGATTCGGTAACCACTGACCATATTTCCCCCGCGGGTGCGTTTGCTGCCAAGACTCCGGCTGGTCAGTACCTGAGTGCTAACGGGGTGGAGCGGCGCAACTTCAACTCCTATGGTTCGCGGCGCGGTAACCACGAAGTGATGATGCGCGGTACCTTCGCAAATATTCGTATCCGTAACCAGCTCCTCGACAATGTTGAGGGCGGTTTCACCAAAGACTTCACCAAAGCGGACGCTCCGGTAGTGCCGGTTTACGATGCTTCGGTCTCCTATGCCCAGACCGGCGTACCCCTAGTAGTGCTTGGCGGTAAGGAATACGGAACCGGATCTTCGCGTGACTGGGCAGCTAAAGGCACCTTACTGCTGGGAGTAAAAGCGGTGATAGCGCGGTCTTTCGAACGGATTCACCGCTCCAATCTGATTGGTATGGGGATCTTGCCGCTGCAGTTCCCCGAGGGTGAAAGCGCCGATTCCCTGGGTCTCGACGGGACTGAAACCTTTGATATTAGCGGGATTACCCAGCTCAATGAGGAGGTAACCCCAGCGACTATGAAGGTGACCGCGATTAAGGCAGATGGCTCCGTCGTAGAGTTTGACGCCACCGTGCGGATCGACACTCCCGGTGAAGCCCAGTACTACCGCCACGGTGGCATCCTGCAGTATGTGCTGCGCAACCTAGTTGCCTAGTTAACCGCTAGAAACTTGGCCACCAGCCCATAGTATCCGGGGTGGCAAAAGCGCTCGGGGGACCCCGGTGATTCTTGCTTCGCTCGAATCAAGCCCCCTCTCGCATCTTTTGCCACCCCGGATTTTTGCTGTTTGCCGTTTTCGTAGGGTGTAGAAATAACACGCGACCGACTATTTGCACATGTAATAGGGGTTAGGTAAAGATAAAATTCAACGCACAATTGCAGAAGCCCGGTACCCGATTGGGAGGCTAGCGGATGCAGCCGGTTTTTACCACGCCCAGAGTGGCGTTAGCGGTGGCGGTAATGAGTCCAGCGTTTGCGGATCCGGCTGCCTAGGGAATCGCCTAGATCGCGCTGGTTAAGCGCGCGGGTTTGCTGACGATACAGCTTGACAATCAGGTCGCGTCCTCGCACATAACCCAAGACTTCTTGGGAGCGTCCCACCACCGGCAGGTTCGAGAGCGAGGATTGTGCTAGCTCCTTGAGGATTTGACTAGGGAGTTCGGCAGGAGAACAAAACGCTGAGACTAGGCGGATTTCTGAGAGGGGCGCATCCTCGCCGCGCTTTTCGATCTCCTCATGCAGCAACAGGGCGCTCACAGAGCCTTGGAATATACCTTGAGCATCTACTATTGCCAGCGAAACTTCTCCCGAGGTTTCCAGGGCTTTCTCGGCCTGACCCAAAGTAATATCTGCGCTTAATACTTGCGGTGGTTGATGCATTAAATCCGCCGCCGTGCTGGTCCCCAGTAAAGTAGCCGAGACGGGATCGGAAAGCCGGTCACCGCGCCTATGTAATTTTTGGGTATAAATAGTCGACCGGGTCATAAACAGGGAAATTCCCGTGGCAATCGCTACCGCCAGCATCATCGGGAGAATCAGAGAATACTGCCGGGTCATCTCGATAATGATGAAAACCGCGGTTAGGGGCGCGCGAGAGGCCGCCGCGAAAGCCGCTCCCATCCCGATTACTCCATAAATCGCGGTCGAAGAAGCCGACCAAGGCTGAACTAGCTGTCCCACCGCCATCCCCGCACAGGCGCCTACAAATAAGGTGGGACCGAAGACTCCGCCGGCTCCCCCCATAGAAATAGTGAAAGCGGCACTCACGGCACGTCCTAAAAGTAACGCTATAATCATCCAGACTGGAAAATCGCCGGAGAGTACCCGCAACTGTACGCTTTCGCCGGTGCCATACAAAAGAGGAAAAAAGTAGAGAAATACTCCCAGCAGCAGGGAACCAGCAACCGGACGAAACCAAGCATTCCAGTGATATACCAGGTCGATTCCATCCCAAACTAGGTAGATAAGTTTAGAAAACCCGATTCCCGCCAGGGTTGCTACCAAAGCCGCCGCTGCTACTAGCAGGTAATCGCTTTGGGAAAACAGATCTAAAGATTGGCTGAGAGGAACACTGGCACGGTCAGGCAGAAACTGTTGGGAAACCAGGGAGGCGGAAACCGAGGCAAACACGATGAAAACAAAGTCCTCGGCGCTGAGGGTACCGAGTATTACTTCGAGCGCAAAACAAGCACCAGCCAGGGGAGCATTAAAGGTAGCGGCAATCCCGGCAGCAGCTCCGCAAGCACACAGGAACATCAGCCGTTGTTTACTTAAGCCCAACCGGGTTCCGATCCCAGAAGAAATCGCGGCACCAATCATCACAATCGGTCCTTCTCTGCCCGCATTTCCCCCTCCTCCCAAGGTCAGAGAAGCGGCAAAAAGTTTCACTAGGGCGGTACGTCCGGGAATCCTCCCGCCTTTGCGGCGGACGGCGAACATAACTTCCGGAACGGCATGCCCGCGACTGCCAGGGGTGAAATATTCCACTACCGGTCCATACAGCAGGGCAGAGAGCACGGGAACCGCAATGATAAACGCCGGTGCTAAACCGAGGAATCCGTGGGGAGCGCCTGCGTGGACAGGATAATCGCTATAACCGGTTACCAGGTAACTCCAACCTGCTATTAGGTAATAAAAACCTACTGCTACCAGCCCCACTATCGCTCCGATGATGATTGCTAGGACAGTTAATCCCGCGCGAGAGGTCGCAAAAGAATTGGCACGTCCGGAAGGTTTTTTACCCATGGTTTCAGTTTGGCGCGCGGAGCAGGGTTGGCGCAAGTAACTAGCCGATAAATCCATCTCGCCCTTAAAAACTCAAAATATGACTAAACTGGCTGGGTGGCAAAAATAATCGATCGGATAAACAACCCGGCAGATTTACAGAAGCTCTCTAGTCTGGAGCTGGCGGATCTGGCCGGTGAGATTCGGTCATTCCTGGTCGAGAACGTGGCAAAAACCGGGGGGCATATGGGGCCCAATCTGGGGGTAGTGGAACTAACTATCGCCCTGCACCGTATGTTTTCTTCCCCTACTGACACCATTATTTTTGATACCGGGCATCAGGCCTATGTTCATAAGATCCTGACGGGACGCAAAAATTTTGCGAATCTTCGTACGGCGCAGGGACTCTCCGGTTATCCTTCCCGCGCAGAATCAGTACACGATGTGGTAGAAAACTCCCATGCTTCGACCGCGTTATCTTGGGCGCAGGGGGTAGCGGAAGCTAAAGCTTTAAAAGGAGATCGTTCCTATACGGTAGCAGTCATCGGAGATGGTGCCATGACCGGGGGAATGACTTGGGAAGCTTTAAATAACATCTCTGAACGTCCCGATCTGCGCCTCATTATTGTGGTTAACGACAACGGGCGTTCCTATGAGCCCACTATCGGGGGATTAGCCCATCACTTGGATGCACTGCGTACTTCTCCTACCTATGAACGGGCATTACGTTGGGGAAAGCAGCATCTGAAGTCTCGTGGTAAACCCGGTGAGCTCACCTATGATGCGCTGCATGGGATAAAACGGGGGGTGGCCGATATGGTTTCTCCCGAACAAGTAATGTTTTCCGACCTCGGAATTAAATACACTGGACCAGTCGACGGGCATGACATTGTAGCTACCGAGTTCCAGCTTGCCCGAGCGAAAGAATTCACCGGCCCCATCATTGTGCATGTCATCACCGAGAAGGGACGCGGATATACGCCTGCGGAAGAAAATGATGCGGATCATTTCCATACCGTAGGTCCGATTCATCCCGAAACTGGTTTGCCGGTAAAGAAGGAACGCTTCGGCTGGACATCCGTTTTTGCGGAAGAGATTGTGCAACTGGCAAAGCGTAACTCCAAGATTGTGGGAATATCGGCGGCGATGATGGAGCCAGTCGGGTTAAAGCCGTTGCGCGCTCAGTTCCCACAGCGAGTATTTGATGTGGGAATCGCGGAACAACACGCGATGACTATGGCTGCCGGTCTTTCCTATGCCGGGTGTCACCCGGTTATTGCTCTTTACGCTACCTTCCTAAACCGCGCTTTCGATCAGCTGTTAATGGATGCTGCCCTACATCAACAGGGGATAACCGTGGTTCTAGATCGCGCTGGTATCACCGGAGCTGATGGAGCCAGTCATAACGGGATGTGGGATCTGGCAATCGCGTCCATGATTCCCGGAATTCGAGTGGCCGCGCCGCGGGACGCTAGCACCTTGCGCAAGTTATTAGGGCAGGCAGTTTCGATCGAAGACGGTCCCACTATCGTGCGCTATCCCAAAGGCAGCGTGCCCCCCGATATTAAGGCAGAAACAACCGCAGACGGCCTCGAGGTTTTATTCCACAGTTCCCGGAAAGGCAAAAATGTTCTGATAGTGGCGGTGGGAGCCATGGCCGGGCAGGCGATCGCCCTGTCTAAAGAACTTGCCGCGCGCGGGCAGGCAGTCAAATGTGTTGATCCCGGGTGGGTAATACCGATTTCTCCCGCGCTTCTAGCGCAGGTAGCCGCCGCAGATTTAGTAGTCACTATTGAGGACGGGGAAGTAACCAATGGGGTAGGATCATTGCTGCGTACCACTTGCGCGGCAAAAAATTGTTTCACCCCGATTAAATCTTTTGGTATTCCCCAGGCGTTTTTACCCACGGATTCGCGCGATAACTTGCTGGAAAGCTCGCATATGACGCCTACGACGATGCTGAAGGAACTAGCGGACCTGCTTGACTAAAAGGTCGCTCTCTTGAGCAGGATTTTGCTAACAATGTTCAAGGTTGTAACTAACCTGCACTTTTGTTGCAAAAATATTCTTTTTCTGAATCTTCGCAGGACAACAACTTAGGCTGAAAATAGCGAGGAATAGAAAAGGGAGGGGACATGAGCGGCGAAGACTATCGAGTAGATCTGCTGGTGGAAGCAGCACGCATGTATTACGAGAATTCTTTGACGCATGCTCAGATTGGTAAAAAGCTTGGTTTTAGCCGCTGGACAGCCTCGCGTTTAATTCAAGAAGCCCGTGACCGGGGAATAGTGCGGATAACTATCGAGGCTCCTCGCGCTGAACACTACCAGCTGGAGCAGGGCTTAAAAGAATATTTTGATATAGATAAAGTGATAGTGGTTCCGCAAGAAACCGGGGAAAACGCTACTTTTCGGGCAGTGGCGCGAGCTGCAGCCCGGCATTTGCAGTCCTTGCGTCCGCAGCCGCGCACCCTGGCGGTTTCCTGGGGGAAGACGATTGCCCGGGTAGCGCGGGAACTACCTGACCAGTGGGCAAGTGGCACTACCGTGATTCAAACCAACGGCGGACCTAGCTACACTCAAGATAATTTTGTATCCGAATCTATCCGTACCATCGCCGAAAAAGCCGGAGGGTTTGGACGGGTACTACCAGCGCCAGCTCTGGTAGGAGACAGCCGAATTGCCTCTGCTTTGCGGCGGGATTTTTCTATCAAGGCCACTTTGGAAGCAGCGGCAAATGCAGATGTAATCTGTTTTTCGCCGGGAAAATTAGAGGCAGATTCAGTTTTGGTGCGCTCCGGTTATGTTTCTGAGGCCGACCTACAAAAACTTTTCGACCGCGGGGTAGTGGGGGATTTGCTGTGCCGATTTGTAAACGAGCAAGGTCAACCGGCAGATACGGAACTAGATAAATGCACCATAGGTATTAGCCTAAAATCCCTTCGGAACGCGCGCATGAAAGTGGCAGTATCCTCCGGTGTTGGGAAAACCGCTACCACTATGGCCGCTCTCAGAGGTGGATATGTTGACACCCTAATAGTGGATTCTGGCCTGGCACAGTCACTATTGAAACCAGCTGAAACACCAACCGAAAAATGATGCAGGAATATCTTATTTCCAACACCTTGGGGAGAAACAAAATGGCAAAAATTGTAATGCTGGGATCAGGAATCATGGCAACCGCTCTTTCCTTTCCCTCCAGCGAAAACGGTCATGAGGTACGCCTGGTAGGCACCCATTTGGATCGGGATATTATCGACTCGATTAAAGCCAAGGGCATCCATCCTGACCTGGGGTTAAAGGTTAACGATGGGGTTAAGGTGTATCAGTTAGAGGACGCGGAAGAAGCCTTCGCAGATGCAGATGTAGTCATGTGCGGGGTTAACAGCTTTGGGATCGAATGGGCCGGGGAGCAGCTGGCCGGATTGCTGAAACCGGGGCAAGACGTGCTGTGTATTACCAAAGGGATGCGCGCCGACGAAGACGGCACCATGCATGTATTGCCGGAGGTGCTCAAGAAAGCGGTAGGCCCGGAGCTCGCCTCGCAAGTTTCCTGGTCAGCCATTGTAGGGCCTTCTATCGCTGGAGAACTCGCGGTGCATCACGACACCTGCGTGGTCTTCTGCGGAGAAGATCAAGAAGTATTAACCAAACTGGCCGATATGTTCCGCACTGATTATTACCATGTATGGACTTCCACCGACTTCATTGGACATGAAACTGGAGCGGCAACCAAGAATATTTATGCGTTTGCTGCCGGATTCGGTGATGGCTTGTTGGATAAAGAAGGTAAAACCGATGCTAAATATGTGCGCTTCAACTATGGAGCTGCCGTATTTGCGCAAGGCCAAAAGGAGCTACGCCAATTTGTACAGCTGCTCGGAGGAGAGGCAGTAACCGCTGATGGCCTGGGCGGAGTTGGCGATATGTTCGTAACCTCTATGGGGGGACGCAACGTAAAAGCCGGCCGCTACGTCGGCTCGGGAGTGCCCTTCTCCGAAGTGCGCGATTCCCTAATGAAAGGGGTTACCCTGGAGGGCGTGGCCGCGATCCAGGTAATCGGGGCAGCACTCAAGCCGCTGACGGAGCGGGGAGTAATCAAAGAGGACGACTTCCCTCTGTGCCGCTACCTGTACTCGGTAGTAGCTGAAGATGCGCCCCTAGAAATGCCCTGGTCGCTCTTCTTTGGAGGAGAACGCTAAGGGAAATCGTTGACTAGTTTTCTGGCTGGTGAAGACGGCTTTAGGCGGTTTTCGCCAGCCAGAACTATGTAGTAAAGAATAACTGGCTATACAAACGAACCCCTCTTGTTCGCCTAGCGAGAGCGGGTGAAATAGTGAGGATAGACAACCTTTTAGATGCAGCTTTGCGACCCTATTTACGCTTAGAATAGAAGGAAGTCGACTAATGAAATAGTGAAAGATAAGGATCTAGAGTTGAGTAATTTTAATCAGCAAAGTGGCGGACGCGAACCCCAATGGCGCAAGCGGCGTTCACAAGCCGGCGGCGGGCAAGGTTCCGGTAATCAACGCAACTACTCAGATTCTTCAGGGGAGCGGCAGGGTGATCGTGACGGTTACCGCCGGCGCTCAAACTCCGAGGGCGGCTACCGTAAGGACAACCGTCGGGGCGGTAGATGGCAAGATCGACGCGGGCGTAATCCTCGAAATGATCGTAATGATCGTCGTGGCTCTTACCGGGGTGAGGACGGCTCCTACCGGGCAGACCGAGACGATAACCGGGGAGGACGCCGCAACTATCGTGATGACCGCGGGGAATCTCGCGGGTTTGGCGAGCGTTCCGGGCGCTCCTCCTATCGCGGGGGAGAGCGAAATGAGGCAGGTTCCCGCCGCGGCTTCAACCGGGGTGGCAAGCGCTTTGATCGTGATAACCGTCGGGATAATCGCCGAGATGAACGCCGGGAGCGGGAAGCGCAGCCACCTCGCTCAGGAAAGCATTCTTTCGGGGTGCGTGATTCCCGCTACCGTGCCAAAGAATGGCGCCATGATAACGAACCGCAGATTCCTCCGGCAGTAAAAGCTTCTGACCTTGATAGAGAATCTCGGGCAGCCTTATCTTCGCTAGATCCGGACAATGCCGAAAAAGTAGCGCGCCATCTGGTGATGGCAGGGTCACTGCTAGATGTAGATGCTGAAGAAGCCTATTTGCATGCCAAGGCGGCAGTTAGCCGGGCAGGTCGCATCGGAACGGTGCGGGAAGCCTGCGCGCTGGCGGCCTATGCCAGTGGCAAGTACAGTGAAGCGCTACGGGAAGTACGTGCGGCGCGCCGCTTAGATGGGACTGACAGTTTGCGGGCTATTGAAGCAGATTGCGAACGCGGACTGGGTAAACCCGAGAAAGCTCTAGAGATTATTTCCGAAACCGACACATCAGCTTATAGTCTTTCTGACCTGGTAGAACTAGTGATAGTGCAGGCGGGAGCGCGTCACGACCTAGGGGAGTCCGATGCAGCCCTCCTGGTGCTTAACCAGTTCTTAGAAAAACAACAACTGGAAGAGCCAGTACTGCTGGCACGAATTCTTTCCTACAAGGCCGATCTTTTGCGCGAGATGGGAAGAGAAGAAGAAGCCGAGGAAGTTGCCGAGCAAACCCCAGAGGTTCCCGATACGGTGGCCATTGTAGATCTGGAAGAAGTGCTCGAGGCTGATAACCCCTACGTGCCCTCTGACCTACACGGTAGTCGTAAACCTCTAGTGGAGACCGCCGATGTGCTCCTCATCGATTTAGATGGGGTTTGCTATGCCGGCACCCGCGATATTCCCAATGCGGCTGCCGGTTTAGCAGCCGCTCGGGAAACCGGTATAAAGTTCCAGTTCGTAACCAATAACGCCTCCCGTACCCCGCAGCAGGTGGCGGAAAAGCTGCAGGGGCATCAGATTGCTGCCGCCGCGGAAGAAGTAATGACGGCGGCCATGGATGCGGTAGAGATTCTCACCCAGAAAATCGAACCCGCCTCCAAAGTGTTGGTGATCGGCACGCAGGCACTGCGCGATACCGTGGCGGAAGCCGGATTTGAGGTAGTTAGCAATGCCAGCGACCAGCCGGTAGCGGTAATCCAAGGCTATGGAGCTGAGGTGGGCTGGGCGCAGCTTTCCGAGGCTGCCTACGCGATTAACGCGGGAGCTCTGTTTATGGCTACCAACCTGGATGCCACTTTGCCCACCGAAAAGGGTTTCGCGCTAGGAAACGGTTCCTTGGTGGCAGCAGTAGAACATGCCACGGGACAAAAACCGTTCGCCGGTGGAAAACCTTTTGCCGGGATTTATCGGAAAGCCGCGTCTCATGCGGGCGGCAGTAAACCATTGGTGGTAGGAGATCGTCTTGATACTGATATTGCGGGAGCAGTTGCGGCCGATATGCTCAGTTTCCACGTTCTCACCGGGGTTTCTGATGCCAAAGCCGTGGCATTAGCCTATCCCGACCGCCGTCCCTCCTATCTAGGCTTGGATCTTACTGACCTAAACCGAGTGCATCCCGGGCCTGTGCATCAACCCACCGGGGCTTGGACTAGCGGAGAATCTGCCGGTTTTATGGTGGCCGAAGACGGGCGGGTAATGCGAGAAGAGGAACCGGTTGATAACGGCGCCGTCCTCAGCTTGGAGGATTATCGGGCATTAGTAGCTGCCGTGTGGGATGCGCGTGACCAGGGAGTTTTCGTCCATTTGCCTGATATCGAGGTAGTGCGCGAGGTCGAAACCTCGGAACCTAATGCCTCTGAAGAGGACGATCCTTCGGTAGCGGAAGAACCTGTAACTTCTCCCGAAGCGGACACCGAAAATTCGGGTTCCTCCTCCGCGGAAGCTGAAGCTGATCCGCAGGAAGAAGTAGCACCAGAATCTGCGGAGCAAGCAACGGAAGCGGACACAGCTGCGAGCGAACCGGCACCGGCAGCAGTGGAGGAAACTGCGGAAGTAGCTGAGGCAGCAGCGGTAGCTAGCAGCGATGAGGAAGCGGACGGGGAAGACCTGCAGCTAGAGCTACTGCTGCCTGGTGAGGTTGACAGTGAGCATGAACAGTAGCCTTTCTAACGCTCCCGAGGATCTGGAGCTGGCAGCTCGCAAATCCGATATCGACCAACTTTTAAACAGTTGGCCGACTGAAGGCACGAATATCTATCCGCAGGTTACCTTAAGTGATCTGGAGACGGTGGCTAATAAGTTATCTGCCGCTTTGGATTCTCTAAACGCCCAGATAGAAAGAAAATAATCGTGGGCAGGCTGCGGCGACTAGATCGCGAACTGGTACGTCGACACTTGGCAACTTCCCGTGCCCACGCGGCTCGGCTCATCACTGCTGGCCGAGTGAGCGTGGATGGGCGGATCATGCCTAAGCCGGCTTCCCAGATTGATCCTGCCCAAGCGGTGGTAGTAGCTGACAGCCCGGATGAGGAATATGCTTCTCGCGGTGGCTACAAGCTGGCCGGCGCCCTCGATATTTTGGGGGAGGACGCCCCGGTTATTAAAGGTAAACGTTGTCTGGATGCCGGGGCATCTACCGGTGGGTTCACCGATGTGTTACTGCGGCGGGGAGCGCAAAGCGTAATCGCGGTAGATGTGGGTTATGGGCAGCTGCGTTGGAGCCTGCAGCAAGACCCGCGGGTGGAAGTGCATGATCGTACCAATATCCGTTATCTGGATCCGCAAGAAATTGGGGAACCCGCGCAGTTAATAGTGGGGGATTTGTCTTTTATCTCCCTAAAGCTAGTGATACCGGCCCTGGTTAGAGCCTCTACCGCAGATGCGGAATACCTGCTGATGGTCAAACCTCAATTTGAAATCGGTCGAGAAGACTTGGGAGCCGGAGGGGTGGTTCGTGACCCTGCGGATCATTTCCACACGGTCCTCGCAGTGATCGCGGCAGCGAAGGAAAACGGGTTAGGATTAAAACAGGTGGCGGCTTCGCCGTTACCCGGGCCGGCAGGAAACGTAGAGTACTTTGTATACCTGGGGCGGGGAGCAGCTATGCCCCCCGACGAAGAAACACGGGAGTTGGTACGCTGCGCGATTGCGAACGGTCCCGCGGGGCAAGAAAAAACGGAAAAGTAGACCAAAAAGAGGGAGAAGCACATGGGTGAGCGGCACGTGATGGTAATCCGGCACCTTTCGCGCCCTGATCTGGAAAAAACCGCTGATAGTATTGCCCAAGAGTTACGCAGTCACGGGATAACCCCGGTAGATGAAACTTATTCCGGCGCCGTGGAAATCGTAATCGCCCTGGGCGGAGACGGCACCTTACTAGGAGCGGCTCGCTACGCCCGTGCCCAAGCGGTACCGCTAATCGGAATTAATCTGGGGCATACGGGGTTTTTGACCGAGGTAGAGCCCGATCGAATTTCCGAAGTTATTGATCATATTGTGGCTGGTTCCTATACCGTACAGTCACGAATGACCGTGGATGTGACGGTTACTTTGCCAGATGGCAGGGAAATAACCGATTGGGCACTTAACGAGGCGGCAATTTTATCTACTGATCGCGCCCACCCTTCTCACTTAGGTTTAGGGATTGATCAACGCGGCATTACCACCTATGGTGCCGATGGTTTGATTGTGGCTACTCCCTCCGGTTCTACCGCCTACAGCTTTTCCGCAGGCGGTCCCATTGTTTGGCCAGACGTAGAGGCAGTAGTGGTTTCTCCCCTAGGGGCGCACGGTTTATTTACCCGTCCCTTGGTAGTATCCCCCGAATCCACTATGGAAATCTCAGTACTGCCGGATCAGCGCACGCCCATGCAGCTTTGGCTGGATGGTTTGCGTTGTCATGAAGTACCGCCAGCATCCTCCATGCGTGCTACCAAAGGCAAAGCTCCAGTAATGTTGGCTCAGATTTTGGATACGCCTTTCTCCGGACGCCTGGTTCATAAATTCCAATTGCCAGTTAAAGGCTGGCGTTCGCTGGGATAAATAATGATTGACCAGCTTACTATCAATAATTTGGGGGTAATTCCGCAAGCGGAACTTAACTTTTCCCCCGGTTTTACGGCGCTTACCGGGGAGACCGGAGCGGGTAAGACCATGGTTTTATCTTCTATTGGTTTGCTGCTCGGCAAAAAGGCTGACCCTGCCCTGGTGCGTTATGGAGAAAAAGAACTGGCGGTAGAGGGAATTTTTGTTTCCGATAGCTCCTCGACGGCAGCGCTGTTACTTACCGAGGCCGGCGGGTTAGTGGAGGACGGAGAGATTATTTTAGCTCGCAAGGTTCCTGCCCGCGGACGTTCGCGGTGTCACGGCGGCGGACGCACTATTCCCAGCGGAGTGCTATCTCAGATCGGAAGCGAACTGGTTACAGTACATGGACAGGCTGAACAGCTCAGATTACGTAGCGGGGCGCGGCAGCTAGCTTTACTAGATTCTTATGGGGATGCGGCGCATCAAGAAATGGTTAGTGAATTTGGAGCCACTTATGCGGCGTGGCGGGATTTACAAACCCAGTTAGAACAGTGGGAAAACCAGCGACAAACCCGAGAAATAGAGGTATCCCGGCTAAAAGAAGGCGTGGAACTGCTGGAAAAACTGCAACCGGAGCCGGGAGAAGAAGACGAACTGCTCCGTAAAATTGAGCGACTGGGGAATGTAGAAGAACTCCGGGAAGCGGCTCAGGCTGCCTATAACTATCTCGGTGGGGATAGCGTTGACACTGCCGGCGGGGCAGCCTCCCTAGTGAGTGCGGCTATCCAAGCTTTAGAAAAGGGTGCCCAAAGCGATGAAGAACTATCCGAGTTAGCTCGCGGCCTCCGGGATGCCTCCTCAATCATTCTAGATATCTCCGCTGAGGCCGGAGCCTATCTTTCTAATTTGGAGGCGGATCCTGCGCAGTTAGATCAGTCCCAGGCTCGTCTGGCAGAGTTACGGCATGCCTATCGCCCTTGGGCTAAAGATTTAGATAGCTGGTTAACCTGGGCAGATACGGCGAGAGCAAGAATTGTTAAGCTGTCCGGGCCGCAAAACCAGGGTACTTTGCTGGAAGAAGAACTGATCAAAACCGCCTCTCAGCTACAAACGTTGGGAAAGAAAATATCTCGCGCGCGTCTCGCCCTCGCAAAAAGTTTGCAAAAGGAAGTTGCGGGAGAGCTCGCTGCCCTACAGATGCCGGATGCCGGATTCGATATTGAGTTAACCCCCTTAGCTGAGCCCAACTCTCATGGCTTCGACCAGGTAACTTTTGGATTGCGGGCGGGCAGTAAAGCGAAAACTCGTCCCTTGGGGCAAGGAGCTTCCGGGGGGGAACTCTCCCGGATCATGTTGGCTTTGGAAGTCACCTTGGCTGCAAAGTCTCTAGCTAAAGGGACTCCAACTTTTATTTTTGATGAAGTTGACGCCGGGATTGGTGGGGCGACTGCGCTTGCGGTGGGGCAACGCCTGGCTAGGTTGGCAAAACATGCGCAAGTGATAGTGGTAACGCATCTCCCACAAGTAGCGGCTTGGGCAGATAAACAACTGGTAGTGTCGAAAAACCATGATACTGCCCAGGTCAGAGAAGTCGCAGGTAGTGAGCGAGAACGTGAAATTGCGCGGATGCTGGCCGGTAAAGCGGACTCGAAATCCGCCCTAGACCACGCTCGGGAGCTGATTAACGCCTGTAGCGTGGGGTAATGTTAACCCGTGGGACTTTTTAGACGGAGCAAAACGAAAGCAGCAGAACCAGCCTCCAGCTGCCGGGTGCGGGTAGATAAGAAGACCAAGCATCTGACCCAGCGGCTCCAAGCCGGTGAAATCGCGGTCATTAATCATGCGGATATTGACCGGATTGCCGCAGAGACCCTGGTAGCAGCGGCACCTAGCGCGGTGCTTAACGCCGCTAAGTCAACTACTGGGCGTTACCCCAATATGGGGCCTTCTATTATTGTCGATGCCGGGATTACCTTGATCGATGATCTGGGTAGCGGGATTATGAACCTGAAAGAAGGTAGCACCGTCACTATAGAAGGCAACGCGGTCTACCAAAAGGGCGAGTTGCTGGCCGAGGGAGTGTTGCAGACTCCGGGAACTATCGCTATCGACCTAGAAGAGGCACGCAAAGGAGTCTCCACCCAGATAGAAGCTTTCGCCGCTAATACCATGGAGTATTTGCGCCGGGAACGCGATCTCCTTCTCGATGGGGTAGGGGTTCCTAAAGTTAAAACAAAGTTCGCAGGTAAACATGCCTTGATCGTGGTGCGCGGCTACCATTATCAAGAAGACTTACGTTCTTTGCGACCCTATATTCGTGAATATAAACCGGTGTTAGTGGGGGTAGATGGGGGAGCCGACGCCATCCTGGAACAGGGATATACCCCAGATATGATTATTGGAGATATGGATTCTGTCTCTGACCAGGCATTACGATGTGGAGCGGAAATTGTGGTGCATGCCTATCGCAATGGTAAAGCTCCCGGCACGGAACGGTTGAAAAAGGAGGGAATCCCTCACGTACTTTTCCCCGCGACCGGCACCTCCGAGGACGTCGCCATGCTGCTGGCCGACGATAAAGGTGCGGAAATGATCGTGGCGTTGGGAACCCATGCGACTTTGGTGGAATTCTTGGATAAAGGACGTTCCGGAATGGCCTCTACTTTCCTAACCCGCTTGCGAGTGGGGTCAAAACTGGTAGATGCGAAAGGAGTGTCGCAGCTATACCAGCCGCGGGTATCTACTTGGCAGACTCTACTCCTCGCCCTAGTCGGGGTGGGCGCAGTAGCAATTTCGCTAGCAGTTACCCCCGTGGGGCAGACTTTCTATGGGATTGTCGGTATTTATTTGAATGATCTGATTGACTTTTTCCGTCAACTATTCGGGGTTGCTCCCTCACTAAAGGGCTAACCAAGGCAGGAGAGAAATGATTGATTTTCGCTATCACTTAGTATCGTTGATGGCCGTGCTGGTCGCGCTCACTATGGGGGTGGTGCTGGGGGCTGGACCCTTACAGGGCAAAATCTCCGATACCCTATCTGGGCAAGTCACGGCGCTATCGAAGCAGCAAGCGGAGCTGCGTGAAGCCAATGAAGCTTTGGTCAAACAGGCAAATAACTCCAATGAATATATCGGGGTTTTAGCTCGCAAGGTAACTCCGGGCACTATGACTGGCAAGAAGGTAGCGGTCGTGAGAATGCCCGGGGTAACGGATGAGGCCGTGAACGGCATAAACGGGCAGCTAAAGATCGCGGGTGCCGCTGTCACCAACTCGGTTACCTTGAAGGATTCGTGGTTCAATGAAGATTCCCAATCCTATCGGGATAACTTAGCCTCAACTCTAGCCAGCAAACTGGGAGATAAAGTCGACGCGAAAGTTTCTAGCCAACAAGTATTAGCAACCGCTTTAGGGAAGGGTCTGACCAGTACTGATAAAGAAATGCAATCTCTGGTAACTAACCTTTCGGCGGGAGATACCCCCTTGGTTTCCGCTTCTGCAGTTACTGATCCGGCGCAATTGATAGTGGTCGTTACTCCGGTTAGTAATGAAAAAGAGGGGCAGGCTCCAGTACTTAAACCAGATTTAGAGTTCGTGAAGGGGATCAATCTGGCTCTGCCTAAAGGGACGGCTGTGGTCGGCAGCGCCAAAAACGAAGGTGACTATTTAGCGCAGATTCGTGCCGAAAAGCTCGAGATGACCACCGTTGATGCCATCGGGTCAGTGATGAGTAATGTGTCCATCCCCTTTGCTCTGTTAGCTGATGAAGCTGGAAATAATCAGGCCTACGGTACCGAGCATTACGCTACCCAGATTATTCCCCCAATTCCACAAGCTTCTCCGGAGGGACAGTAGTGGCACGCGCAATCGGGGGAGTTCTATCTGCCGGAGCCGGATTTTTCTTAGCAAGAAAATACTTGCTGCACCACCTGTCCCCCCAGGTTTCCCGGCGCTATCAACGGCAAAATTTCCAGGGGAGAACGGTCTCGCTTACGGGAGGAATAAAAGTTGCCGCTGCCTGCTTGGCAAGTGGAGCTTCGCTAGCGGGTGATCGCGCCGCGCGAGTAGGAACGGTGCTCCCGGTAGCTGCCGGAGCTGTCCTAGGCTATTTGGATGATACTCGCGCGGAACTTCCCGTTCAGGACGCGGACACTGCGGTTGCGTCGCAGTCAACCGTTTCGGGATCTTCCCCCGAAACCACGGAAACAAAAAAGGAAAAACCGACGGTACCCAAGGGTTTCCATGGGCACTTACACGCGCTTTCGCAAGGAAAAGTTACTACCGGAGCCCTGAAAATAGTGGGGATCGGAACCGGTGCCGCCCTGGGAGCGCTGGGAATCGGGCGTTCGCGGGGAACCGGGCTAGGAACCTGGGTACTGGACACCATGCTGATTGCTGGCAGCGCTAACTTGGCGAACCTATTCGACCTGCGCCCGGGACGCTGCTTGAAAGTGGGAGCCTTGGCAGCTTTACCATTGATTCCCGGAAATGGGACAGCGACTCCTTTAGCGGGCGGAGCCCTATCCGCCAGTGCGCTAGCTTTACCTGCTGACTTAGGGGAGCGAGAAATGCTGGGGGATACCGGTGCCAATGCCCTGGGGGCATTGCTGGGCTCAGCTTGGGCGCAAAAGACTGGCACCGGCGGGAAGATTATCGGCGTCCTTGGGATAGTAACCCTTACTGCCGCTAGTGAAAAGATCTCATTTTCGCAGGTAATTGCGGATACTCCGGGCCTGCGCACTGTTGACCAACTAGGACGTCGGCGGTGAAGAAGCCCCGGGCAAAGAAGCAGCTACCCGCGCTAGCTTCGGCAGTGGGGCTGATCTCCGTCCTCACCTTACTGTCGCGAATTTTTGGTTTTGGTCGCTGGCTTACCCAGTCAGCTTGGGTGGGTACCGGCGCCTTCGCGAACGCCTATTCCACCGCCAACCAGTTACCGACCGTTTTGTTTGAAGTGGTTGCCGGGGGAGCGCTCGCAGGCGTCACCATCCCCATCTTGGCCGGCCCCATAGCAGACCGGATGCATAAAGATGTGCAGCGGGTATCGTCTGCCCTGATTACTTGGGCTTTAGTATTGCTTACTCCGGTAGGGTTGGCGGTGTTTTTACTGGCACCTTGGATAGGGCAGGTAATGCCGTGTCCCCAGGGGGTTGACCCGCAGCTGCAAGCCCATTTGATCAGCGTGTTTTTGCAAATGTTCGCGCTACAAGTGCCGCTTTATGGATTGTGCGTCGTGGGTACGGGTATTTTGCAGGCGCACGAAAAGTTTTTATTGCCCGCCCTAGGGCCGCTGCTTAACTCCCTGGTAGTTATCAGTACCTATGCAGTTTTTGGTTATCTGACTCCCTCGGTTTCTGATCCTGCGAAAGTGGCTCATAACGCTATCTTGATCCTGGGCTGGGGGACTACCGCGGGGGTAGCGGCGATGAGCCTGCCCCTGTTCATCCCTATCTACCGCCTGGGTATTCGCTGGCGTCCCACTTTGCATTTAGGGCAGGGACGAGGACGAAAAGCGATGCGGCTAGCGGGCGCGGGAGTAGGCTCTCTAATCGCCCAGCAGATCTCCGTGCTGGTGATTATTTTGGTGACTCGTACCTATGGTGCGGAAGGATCTTTGCCGATTTATCAATATTCACAATCGGTCTATATGCTTCCCTACGCGGTATTAGCGGTACCGATCGCGACCGCGATGTTTCCGCGGCTATCTTCACTTTTACATCAGGGTGGAAAAGCAGCTTTCAATCCCGAATGTGCTGCGTCTACCCGTTTAGTCACTATCGTGGGGTTGTTCGGATCAGCGTTGCTGGTCACCCTGGCGCGCCCGGTGACCGACATTTTCACCCGCATCAATCCGGTGCCAGGGATGATATGGGCGCTAGTAGCGATGGCGCCGGGAATCGTGGGCTATGGGCTGGTCTATCACGTTTCCCGGGTGCTTTATGCCCTGGGAGGGGCGCGTCAAGCGGTGGTGGCCTCCTCTGCCGGTTGGCTAACGGTGGCGGTACTTTCCTGGGGATTGGGAGCCACCCTCCCCGAAATAGTTTCTAACCGGGCAAATGGAATCTTGCTAGCTCTGGGGTTGGCTCAATCGGTTGGTATGACTCTGGGAGCTGTAGGGCTAATAATCGGTTTGCGGCAGTTAGCAGGCAGGCAAGCAGTTAGCGGCGTGGGGGCGGCAGCTTTGAAAGCCTTCCTAATGGCACTGCTGGCGGCGGCTGCCGGTTGGTGGCTATCCGGATGGTTGATGACGCTATGGCCGGGGGTCATAGGAACTTTTGTGGCCGCCGCGATTGCGACGCTGAGCAGCGCGCTAATAATGAGTCCGCTGCTGATCCCGCAGCTACAAAAACGAAAACAAGGTTCTGCCCTGGGAACGGGATCTTCAGATTTTGAGGACGGAGCTAACTCAGATAATTCAAGCGGGGAATAGCTAGGATCTAGATTGTGAGCAAGGGGACCAGCATGGAATTGCGCGATGAGGCTTTTAACTACCCAGTAGAAGATCATCAATTGATCTACCAGGGAAATGTTTTTGATTTTGTAACCGATAAGGTGCAGCTGCACGCCGATGAGCCTGCTGCCAAGCGTGACTATCTCGCCCACCCCGGAGCAGTGGCGATTGCGGCGGTGCGTCCGGTAGTCGGCGCGGATCCGTCCTCACGAGAGATCGCCGATTGGGAGATTTTATTAGTTCGTCAATACCGGCATCCGGTGCGCGCTTTCCTCTGGGAAGTTCCGGCGGGTCTGTTGGATCATGCCGGGGAAGATCGGGTGAGCGCAGCTAAACGCGAACTCTGGGAAGAGGCCAATCTTAAGGCGGAAAATTGGCGGGTACTAGTAGATTTCTTCACTTCCCCGGGGGGAAGTAGTGAACATCTGCGGGTATTCCTGGCGCGAGGGATCTCTGAGGCCACGGGTAAGCGTTTCGAAGCCTGCGAGGAAGAACGGGATATGGAAACTGCCTGGTTCTCTTTGGAACAGGCGCGGGAAGCCCTATTTTCCGGCCGCTTGCACAATCCGTCTGCAATGGCCTCTATCTTGGCGGTGATCGCGGCGTTGCGTCAGGGGTGGGGAGGCTTGCGAGAAGCAGATTTTCCCTTCCACCCAGATCCCCTAAATATCCCCGGCTAACCGGGAAAATCCGCTAAACGCGAACAAGCGGAAAACTGCTAACTTTCCTGGGCAAGACGCATTATTTCTCGTGTTTACACCTAGCTTGCTTGTTTCCCATGCCACACTTGTCTAACACTAGTTATTTTTGCAAGACACGTGTTTCTAAAATGCGTTAGACTGTTTAAAGTCTATTGGCAAGGAGGGAAGCGTGAGCGAAACGGAACCGACCCGGCAAACAGTTTTAGACTTAATTGTCGAAAAAGGGCCGGTCACCGCAGCCCATCTGGCAAAGATTTTAGATCTGACAACTGCAGCGGTGCGTCGTCACATTACCGCTTTAGAGTCTGCGCAGATGATCGCAGTTTATGAGACCTGCAGCCACACCAAGCGGGGGCGGGGCAGGCCGGCTCGGCACTATGTGGCGACCGGAAAAGGACGCGAAGGGCTCAGCGAAGACTACTCCAAACTGGCCAGTCGCGCCTTAGGTTTCATAGAACAGTTGGCGGGGCCAGATGGGATTGATACTTTCGCCGCGGCCCATTCTCGCGATATTGAAAGGCGCTATGCTCCCTTGATTAAAGAGGCCGGGTCAGATCCGCGGGCTCGGGCGCGCGCGCTCGCCGATGCATTAACTGCCGATGGATATGCCGCTACTGTGCGAGAGGTGGGCAATGGCGGTTTTGCAGTACAGCTTTGCCAGGGAAATTGCCCGGTACAGGAAGTAGCCGGCGAATTCCCGCAACTTTGTGAAGCGGAAACTCAAGCTTTTTCACGTCTTCTTGACGTGCATGTCCAACGGTTGGCGACTTTGGCGGATGGGGAGCATGTGTGCACCACCTCGGTGCCGGTAGCGTTACCTACCCCCCAAATTCTCCGTAAACCGGTGAACGTGGCAGACTAGGGCAGGAAGAAACAACAAAAGAGGGATAAAAACACAAATGACATCATCACCGCCGGTGATTGCCACAAAAGAGGAAAAAGAGGCTGCTGACCAGCAGGTAATCGACTCGATTGGCACTCAGTATGAGTATGGATGGCACGACTCGGATGCAGCGGGGCAGAGCGCTCGGCGAGGCCTTGATGAGGACGTAGTGCGCTTTATTTCTGCGGAGAAGAACGAGCCCGAATGGATGCTAAAGCGTCGCTTGAAGGCACTGCAGATTTTCGAGCGCAAACCGATGCCCAACTGGGGGCCGGATTTATCAGATCTGGATATGGATCAGATTAAATATTTCGTGCGTTCCACCGACCGGGTGGCTGACTCTTGGGAAGACCTGCCTGAGGACATCAAGAAAACCTATGACCGGCTGGGGATTCCCGAGGCCGAACGCGAAAGCCTAGTTTCCGGGGTGGCCGCGCAATATGAATCGGAAGTGGTATACAACCAAATCCGGGGTGACTTGGAAAAACAAGGGGTGGTGTTTTTAGATACTGACACCGCGCTGCGCAAGCACGAGGACCTGTTTAAACGTTTCTTCGGTAAAGCAGTCCCTGCCGGCGATAACAAGTTTGCTGCTCTCAATACCGCCGTGTGGTCGGGGGGATCTTTCATTTACGTACCCAAAGGGGTGCACGTAGAGATTCCCCTACAAGCCTATTTCCGGATCAATACCGAGAACATGGGACAGTTTGAACGCACCCTAATCATCGCTGACGAGGGCTCTTACGTTCACTATGTAGAAGGTTGCACCGCGCCGATTTATAAATCGGATTCTCTACACTCGGCAATTGTGGAGATTTTCTGCCTCAAAGATGCGCGGGTGCGCTATACCACTATTCAGAACTGGTCTACTAACGTCTATAACCTGGTAACCCAGCGCGCGATCTGTGAAGAGGGCGCCACTATGGAATGGGTCGATGGCAATATGGGGTCAAAAACTAATATGAAGTACCCCTCGGTTTACTTGACCGGTAAAAACGCTCGGGGGGAAGCACTGTCAGTGGCTTTCTCGGGAGAAGGGCAAAACCAGGACACCGGGGCGAAAATGCTGCACCTGGCGCCTAATACCTCCTCCTCGATCGTTTCTAAGTCCATTTCGCGTAATGGGGGTCGTTCCTCCTACCGAGGTCTGGTACAGATCGCGCCGGAGGCTAAACACTCCAAAGCCTCGGTGGTGTGCGATGCGCTGCTAGTCGACCAGATTTCCCGTACGGATACCTATCCTTACGTCGACATTCAGACCGATGATGTAGAGATGGGGCATGAGGCTACGGTTTCTAAAGTTAGTGCCGACCAACTCTTTTATCTGATGAGTCGGGGACTTAGCGAAACGGAAGCCATGGCGATGATTGTGCGCGGCTTTATCGAGCCGATCGCACGGGAGCTGCCGATGGAATACGCTCTCGAACTTAATCGCCTGATTGAACTACAAATGGAAGGATCGGTGGGGTAATGGCCGAAATGGTAAAGCAGACAGGCCATAAAGTAGTCGCGGCTCCCTCAAGGGCGGATCGTCCCACCTCGTTCCACCTCGCCGATATCCCTATGCCTACCGGACGCGAGGAAGATTGGCGATTCACCCCCCTCGAACGGATCAAAATGCTGCTCGCGGATACTTTAGAGGGGGAGGCTCCCCGAGTTGAAGTTGCCGGGCAGGTGGTGAGCGAAACTAAGCGGGTAGAGCTGGGCGCGTCCTCCTATGTGGAAATAGCTGCTGACAGTGATATCCACGGAAAAGTGGGAGCGCCCGGAGACCGCGCTGCCGTGGTGGAGTGGAACAATCACCGCGACCTGGTAAACGTAGTAATCTCGGAAGAATTGACCGAGCCGGTACGGATTAAAGTGATCGGGGAAAACCAGCAGCCGGCAGCTCAACATATCTGCATCGATGTGAAACCGGATGCGAAAGCCCTGGTTATCCTGGAGCACACTGGGGATGCCCAGCTGAATCAGGGGATAGAGATCGATGTCGAATCCGGAGCGCAGCTAGAATTTGTTTCTATTCAAGAATGGGATAGAACGGCAGTTCACGCCAGTAACCACCGCATGAGCGTCGAAAAAGATGCCAAGCTAAAGCATATTGCGATTACCCTGGGCGGCGACCTGGTGCGGATTTGCCCCGATATCGAACTAGATAAACCAGGCGGGGAAGTTGAACTCTTCGGTATCTACTTCACTGACACTGAACAGCATCAAGAACATCGTCTATTCGTCAACCACAGCGCCGAAAACTGCCGCTCTGATGTGCACTATAAAGGAGCATTGCAAGGTCAGCAGGCACACGCGGTTTGGATTGGGGACGTGCTGATTGGTAAGAAAGCCTTCAACACTGATTCCTATGAACAAAACCGCAACCTGGTGTTAAACCAGGGCGCCAAAGCCGATTCGGTACCTAACCTAGAGATTGAAAACGGCGAGATTGCGGGGGCAGGACATGCTTCGGCAACCGGACGTTTTGACGAAGAGCAACTGTTCTACCTGCTATCTCGAGGGATTCCGGAAGATATTGCCCGCAAAATGGTGGTGCATGGATTCTTCGCGGAAGTCATTCGCCAAATTGGAATCGAGGAGATTGAAGAGCGTCTCTTAGAGGCGGTTGACTCCCGGTTAGAAAAAGGGCCAGATCCGCTATGAGCCTCGAAAAAGTTTGCGACCTCAGCGCCCTCGGTCCCGCGCAGGCTCTGCGCGCCGAAGTAACTGACGCGCGGGGAAAAAAGATCCCGATCGCAGTGGTGCGCGATGAAGATGGCGGCTGGCATGCCATCGATGCCCTCTGCACTCACGGGGACGTTGCTTTAGACGAGGGCGACGTAGAAGGATGCGCGATCGAATGCTGGGGTCACGGTGCCCAGTTTGATCTCAACACCGGACAGCCGACTATGCCGGCCACCGAGCCAGTTAACTGTTATCAGCTTGAAATTAAAGGACAGGCGGTTTATGTTGACGCCTGCAGCCGCAGTAAAGGAAAAGAATAAATGGGGAAACTAGAAGTTAAAGACCTGAAAGTTTCGGTAGAAACTCCCGAAGGGATAAAACATATTCTTAAGGGTGCTTCCCTAACGGTGAATTCGGGGGAAAAGCACGCGATCATGGGACCGAATGGTTCGGGTAAATCTACTCTGTCCTATTCGATCGCCGGTCACCCCGGTTACCATATCGAGGGCGGAGAAGTTCTCCTGGACGGGGTAAATATCCTGGAATCTTCCCCGGATGATCGGGCGCGTGCCGGCTTGTTCCTGGCGATGCAATACCCGGTAGAGGTTCCCGGCGTCACCGTCTCTAACTTCTTGCGTACTGCCCGCACCGCGGTTGATGGTCAAGCTCCGCCGGTGCGCACCTGGGTAAAAGAGCTTAAAGAAGCCATGGAAGACCTGCGGGTAGACCCCCAGTTCGCTAACCGCGACCTCAACGCGGGATTTTCGGGCGGGGAAAAGAAGCGGCTAGAGATCTTGCAGATGCAGATTTTGCACCCCAAGTTCGCCATTTTGGATGAAACTGACTCTGGCCTGGATATTGATGCTTTGCGCACCGTGTCTGCCGGAGTTAATCATGCCCATGAAAAACTAGGTTGCGGCCTGCTGGTAATCACCCACTATTCACGGATCTTGAACTACATTAAACCGGACTTCGTACACGTATTCGCCGATGGAAAGATTGTAGATTCCGGAGGCAGCGAACTGGCTGACAAACTGGAAGCGGAAGGGTACGACTCCTACCTGTAAGCCGCAGTTTAGCGGCCTGGTAAATTGCTGGTTTTTGAGAGGACAAAAGGCTAATGGATTCGCCATTTACCGATAGGGAACTGACGCGCCTGCGCGCTGATTTTCCGATTCTTTCTCGCATCGGGCGGGGAGGAAAACCGATCGTGTATTTAGATGCGGCGGCGACCTCGCAAAAACCGCGTTCCGTTATTCAGGCTGAAAGCTCTTTCTACGAAAACTCGAATGGGGCAGTCCATCGGGGTACCCATCTGCTGGCCGATGAATCTAGCCAGTATTTCGAGGACGCGCGCTTAAAACTGGCTGGTTTTGTGGGGGCTTCCCCGGATGAAATCGTGTGGACCAAGAATGCCACCGAAGCGCTAAATCTGGTGGCCTACGCCCTGTCTAATCCCGGGATCACCGGCGGGGCGCCCCTGGTGGGTGAGGGCGATCGGGTAGTTACTACCCGGGCGGAACATCACGCCAACCTGCTGCCCTGGCAATTGCTGAGCCAACGCACCGGCTGCGAGTTCGCCTATCTGGATTTAGATCCGCAAGGGCGGATTGATCTGGAGACTCTGGACGCGATTACTGCCAATACCAAGGTGGTGGCGGTAACTCACGCTTCTAATGTTTCGGGAGCGATCACCGATATAACGCCGATTATCCAGGCAGCTCACGCGGTGGGGGCGTGGGTAGTGTTAGATACCTGTCAGTCCAGTGCCCATATGCCACTAGATGTTAAAGCCCTAGACGTGGATTTCGCTTGCTTTTCCGGGCATAAAATGGCGGGGCCTACCGGTATTGGTGCCCTCTATGGCCGCCGAGAATTGCTAGACCAATTGCCGCCTTTCTTGGCAGGCGGTTCCATGATCGCCGATGTGACCATGGACAAGGCCACTTTCCAACCTGTCCCGGAGCGTTTCGAGGCGGGCTCGCAACCGGTAGCCCAGATTCATGCCTGGGCGGTGGCGCTCGATTACTTACAGGAAGTGGGAATGGAGCGGATTCGTAGCCACGAATTGGCTTTGACCCAGTACCTCCTGGAAGGGTTAGCCACCGTAAAAGGTCTGCGGCTTTTAGGGCCGGCTGATTACCGGGAACGGGTCGGGCTGGCGGCTTTCGATTTCGCGGGGATTCATCCCCATGACGTCGGTCAAGTCCTAGATGCCGAGGACGTAGCAATTCGGGTGGGTCATCATTGCGCCCTCCCGTTGCACGCCCACTATGGTTTGCGAGCCTCTTGTCGAGCCTCGCTATCCCTGACTTCTTCCCGCGAAGATATCGACCGCTTAATCGCGGGTCTAGAGGTAGTGCGTAGTTTCTTTTTAAGGGGGAAGTAATGGTTTCGGCTCTTGATCAGCTTTATCAGCAGGTGATTATGGATCACGCCGCCGAAAAGCACGGCAGTGGTCAGGTAGAACCTTCGGATACCTCGTCCCACCAAGTTAATCCTACTTGCGGGGATGAGGTGACTTTAGAGGTGGCTTTAGAGGGGGATACTTTATCCGGTCTCGCCTGGCAGGGGCAGGGTTGTTCGATCTCTCAAGCCTCCCTCTCAATGATGAATGACCTAGTGGCGGGGAAATCTCTTGCTGAAATCGAGCAGCTTTGGAAAGACTTTGATCAAATGATGCATTCGCGCGGGCAAGAAGTGCCCGACGAAATACTAGATCCTCTGGAAGATGCTGCCAGCCTGCAGGGAACCTCAAAGTTTCCGAACCGGGTCAAATGCGCCCTTTTAGGCTGGATGGCACTGAGAGAATCAATCGCCAAAACGCAAGCGAGGCAAGAAAATGAGTGAAGAACGTCCTTGGGAAAATACCGCTGAGGTGCCGCAGCGCTTTCAAGAAGTGGCAGCCGGTAATGAAAATGCCGGCCCCTATCAGCCATCTAAAGTACATCAGCACGCCGAACACGGGGGTGCAGACAATCTGCCAGCAGCTAACCGCGCAGACCAGTCTGCAGAATCTACTCCTGCGAATCCAAGTGAAAATCCGAGGCCTGGCGGAGAGTCTGTCGCGGTTCCTCCTGCGGGGGCGCTGCCCACTGAAGAGGACGTACTGGAAGCCTTAAAAGATGTAATCGACCCGGAACTCGGGATTAATATTGTAGATTTGGGATTGATTTACGGGGTAGAGATTCAAACTGACGGGACAGTAATCGTCGAGATGACACTGACTTCCGCAGCCTGTCCGCTTACCGATATGTTGGAAGAACAAACCCAATGGGTTTTGGGCTCAATGGCTAGCCGCGTCCAAATTAACTGGGTGTGGATGCCACCGTGGGGACCGGATCGGATTACCGAGGAAGGACGCGAGCAGCTGCGCGCTCTCGGCTTCAACGTTTAATGGGATAAAATAGGCTTGCCGATAATCTAGCAAGGGGAAATCCATGGTGCGTGGAGTCTGGTCTGAGGTCGGGAAACTAGAAAAAGTATTGGTACACCGCCCCGGGAGAGAAATTGACCGCCTGACTCCCTCTAATCGCGAGGAACTACTCTTCGACGATATTTTGTGGCTAGAAAAAGCTCACGAAGATCACGATACCTTTAGCGCTACGCTTGCTTCCCAAGGTGCCGAGGTCGTGTATCTGCAAGATCTCTTAGCCCAGACTTTAGACTTGGAGCCAGCACGAAAATCGCTATTGGAACAGACTATTGATGATCGGTATTTTGGGGTGGCGCTTAGCGAGCCGCTCAGAGAATATCTGGCCGCGCAGGATAGTCAAAAGCTAGCTCAAATCTTGATTAGCGGGCTGACTCGCGCAGAAATCGAGGCCGAACTAGGGTCATTATTTTCCGCAGTCTTGGCGCGAGTCGACCGGGAAGATTTTGTTTTGGGGCCGCTACCTAATCACCTGTTCACTCGGGATACTTCTGCCTGGATCGGCAAGGGAGTCATGCTCTCGGCCATGAAAAAAACTGCCCGCCGTCGCGAAACCCTAAATCTACAGGCCGTCTATCATTTCCACCCAGATTTTAGCGATAATCTCACCCAGTATGGCGCGGGGATAGCCGATAGCCCAGCCTCCAGCGAAGGCGGGGATGTGGAAATCCTGTCTCCCACCTCGGTGCTGGTCGGAATGGGCGAGCGCACCAGTCCCGCAGGCTTCGAGCGTTTAGCTTCCCGGCTATTGCTGGATCCGTCCTCGTCAATAGAAATGGTTACCGGGCTGCTAATGCCGATGGAACGCGCGCAAATGCACCTGGACACGGTGCTAACTATGGTTAATCGGGATACTTTTTATAAGTACAAGAAACTGGGGATGTTGCCGAGCGTTATTGCCCGTCGCGGACAGGGCGGGAAAATCTCCTGGCGGGAATATCCCGCAGAGGAGATGCATCAGGTTTTAGCCCAGGCCAGTGGAGTATCATCGGTAAATATTTTGCAGACTCCCCAATCTGATAGTGGAGCTGAACGCGGGCAATGGAACGATGCCTGTAACCTGCTGTCATTGAGCGAGAATGTGGTCACTTCCTATGATCGCAACTGGCAAACTATAGAGTATTTGCGTTCACAAGGGATAAAGGTATTGGAAGTCCCCAGTGCGGAGCTCGGACGCGGACGCGGGGGACCGCGGTGCATGACTTGTCCCCTCGAGCGTCAAGCCATTGATAATTAGCTTTAACCCCCAGTAAGGCAGGGGAAAGAAATAAATAGAAAGGTTAAACTGTGGCATTACTATCTGGTCGCCATTTTCTAAAAGAACTTGATTTTACCGCCGAGGAGTGGCGGTACTTGCTGGATTTGGCGGCGGAGCTAAAAGCAGCCAAACATGCAGGAAGCGAGCAGCCTTATCTAAAAGGGAAAAATATCGCCCTGATTTTTGAAAAAACTTCTACCCGCACGCGGTGCTCTTTTGAAGTAGCTGCTTACGACCAGGGCGCGCATGTAACTTTCCTAGACCCGGTGGCTTCCCAAATTGGGCATAAGGAATCTATGGCAGACACCGCGCAAGTACTGGGACGTTTCTATGACGGGATTGAGTTTCGAGGACGCCGCCAGGAGGACGTAGAAACTTTGGCGCGCCTATCGGGGGTGCCGGTTTGGAACGGTCTCACTGATGAGTGGCATCCTACCCAAATGCTTTGTGACCAGCTCACTATGATGGAGCATTCCGGGCGAGACTTGCGTGATATTTCTTTTGCCTACCTGGGGGATGCCCGCAATAATATGTCGAATTCACTGCTGATTTCCGGGGCGATGATGGGCATGGACGTGCGGATTATCGGGCCGAAGCCGCTGTGGAATGAACAGTGCTGGATAGATAAAGCCCATGAAATTGCGGCTCAAACCGGCGCTAAAATCACCCATACCGATGATCCGGCAGCCGGGGTTAAAGATGCCGACTTCTTGTATACCGATGTTTGGGTTTCGATGGGAGAGCCGAAAGAAGTCTGGGATGAGCGGATTAAGCTGCTATTGCCCTATCAGGTGAATGCGCAGCTAATGGAGGCGGCGGGGCCGCAGGCAAAATTCTTGCACTGCCTACCCGCTTTCCATGACCGTGCCACCACCGTGGGGGAAGACATCTACCAAAAAACAGGTCTTGAGGCTCTGGAAGTTACCGATGAGGTTTTCTGTGGGGAACGTTCAGTAGTGTTTGACCAAGCAGAAAACCGGATGCATACCATTAAAGCCGTGATGGTAGCTACTTTGGGAACGCTGACTGATTAGGATTGCAACCTGCTAAATAGCAGGAGGCTCCCGGCCATTGGCCGGGAGCCTCCTAGCATATATAGCCCGAATTCTCGGTGCGAAACTGGCTATCCGAGAAGGGGCAATAGGTCACCGATCCCGTCGAAAACGGCTTTCGGCCTAAACGGGAACTTCTGGATATCTTCCCGGGCAGTAGAACCCGAAAGTACCAAATAAGAATCCATGCCGCTTTCTACCCCGGCGTGAATATCGGTATCCATCCGGTCACCGACCATGGCCGCATCTTCGGAGTGGGCTCCCAGCTTATTAAGACCAGCTCGGAACATTATCGGATTCGGTTTGCCCACGAAATAGGGTTTACGACCGGTAGCCTTGGTAATCATGGCCGCTACGGATCCTACTGCAGGGAGCGTGCCATCCTCAGAAGGGCCGGTAGTATCCGGGTTGGTACAAATAAACTTGGCACCCTTTTCAATCAGGCGGATAGCTTTAGTAATATTGACGAAATCGTAGAAGCGGGTTTCCCCCAGGACTACATATTCCGGATCGCTTTCGGTCATTACATAACCTGCCTCGTGGATTGCGGTGGTCAATCCGGCTTCCCCAATAACGAATGCGGTCGACTTGGGGGACTGGCTATTTAAGAATTCGGCAGTAGCGTTAGCCGAAGTCCAGATGCGGTCTTCGGGAACCTCTAACCCTGATGATGCCAGCCGTGCCGAGAGATCGCGGTTGGTAAAAATAGAGTTATTGGTCAATACCAGGAAGGGAATATTCTTTTCCTTGAGAGTTTCGATAAACTCATTCGCGCCCGGCAAAGCTAGCGATTCGTGCACTAGCACGCCATCCATATCGCTCATCCAAGCTTTGGGTTTACGCAAGTTACTAATATCAGTCATACCCTCATCCTAGCGGGGGAGTAGCGACATTGCTTATCTTTAAAGTCCTGTTAGCCGCATATTTCACACCGTGCAGCCCTTATTGCTTGACTGGGCATGCAGGTTTGTGTTTGTTCCGTCAGATGCTGGCTCTCGATCAGCATAGAGTTCCGCTCGCCGGGTACTAGCTAGTTTGCGCGCATGTCTAATACTTGCGCGGCGGTAGCGGCGTCAATTACTAGGCGATTAGCGTAACCGTGTTCCAGGGCGACCCGGATAATCGCGACTTTGGCGCCCCCTCCGGCAACCATTATTTTTTCGGGAATCCGCCGCAGATGCGCCAGAGAGATCGCCATCGTACGGTCATTTAGCTCCGGCAAACACACCCTGCCATGGGTGTCGACGAATCGAGAACAAATATCGCCGACTGCTTTCTGCTCTAAAATCAGTTTCACATCCCGCGAGAGGGTGGGCAGGGACAAAAGATAAGAACTTTTGGCCGCATCCCCCACGGTGAAGACGGCTATCCGAGATTCTCGTCCGCGTTTTAAAGCCGCCGCTACCTGCTGCTCTTTCATCATCGCCTGTTTGGCTTCGGCACTTTGAAATACGGTGGGCGCTCCCAATAGGTGCGCCTGAGCGTTAAAAGCTTCAGCAAAACGATTGACGGCCTCGATCTCGCTTTGTCCGCGCGCAAACCCGCCCACTCCTCCGCGCAGCTGCACGATCTGAACCTTCTTGCGCGGCTGGGCGGTGAGATTCTTAGAGATCTCTTCAATGGTGCGTGACCAGGAAACCCCCACGGTGTCACCATCCTTAACCACCTTTTCCACCATTCGGGCGCCGGCTTCCCCCAGGGCTTTGCGAACTTCGCTATCGGCGGGAGCGCTGGGATAAACCACTACCGCTTCCTCCAGGCCAAAACGCGTCATTAAAGCTTTAGCGGTTGAAGAATCCGCTAGGCGGGGGTCATTAACGGTGATTTTTACGTATCCTTTGGCGCGGGCATAACGCAGCAGCTTAGAAACCGTAGGGCGCGAAACCCCCAGCCGCGACGCCACCTCATTTTGGGGAAGACCCCCATAGTAGGCTTTGGCGGCATCAATAGCTTGAATATCTTTGCGGCTCAGATTTACGGGCATGACTTTTCCCTTTGTTATGGCACCTTTGCTAAAGAACCATTGTAATCATCCCTGTTGTCCTAGCGAAGTAGCTTCGCCGAGATCGCGGTATGTTTACAGCACTTTAGGGTTAGTAATGGAAATATGCTGCGATTAAGACCTGAAAGTAACCGACTTTCCGCACTGTCAGGGTACTAGGATTTAGCTAGGAGTCAGCACCGGAGGATAAGGAATCTAATGCAATGGAAATAGTAAGCTTTTCTTGAATCTTCGGGGCATAGCTAGCAACTAGCGTCGCCAAGAGCCAAGAAATACTGATGGAATCCCACCCCGGAATAAGTGCCCGGTAACGATCCTCAGGTATTTTCGCGCTGCCGTCTTGCGGAAGGGTAAAATCGCGCGGGCTATCAGAGGTTACGGAAATTCCGCAGGAGTTAATGAAGGCTTTCGCTTCCCTAGTAGCTTGCGAAGCTGACCGGGTATCTGCGGTGACGGATAAAATAGCGGTGGTGGTCGCAGGAATGAATTCGCAGTCCATCCATTGAGCAGCTGCCTGGTAGCTGCTGAAATTCGGAGCCAGCTGGGAGAAATCTGCGCTGGTAGTGGGATCAAACTGAAAAATAACTTCTGAAATCTGGAGGTGGTAAAGCTTTTCAGTAGCTTTCCAAAATGCCTCCAGCATCTGAGATATAGCAGCTGGTGAATCCGTAAAGCTGGGAGCAATAAAATATGCGGTCGCTGCAATATGCTGCTGTCCGGGTTTTACAGTAGCTTCTGCAACCTGCCAGATTTCTCCATGGTCATATCGCTGGGGAAAGTCCGCGATGAAAGTGTGCTGCCAGGCGTAGATAGCATTAACTAGCGGTTCGCTATCCTCTCTAATCTCCGGTAGGGGGCTATCTGGCTTTCCCAGTAGGGAAATATAGAAGCCACAAAACATGGTTATTCTTCACCTCCACCTACTCTGCCGGAGCTGCAACCCGCTCCGACCTACTCCTATCCTCGAAAATACGGGAAAGCGCCGGGGCAGGCAATAGCCGTATCGGTTTTAACTACTGGCAGCACCTGGGTAGAATCCACACCGTGATTAATGCGCAAGATATGGAAGTGCGGATCGGGCAGCGGCTCTTGGTCTCCCGCACCAATTTGCGGATTGATAAAGGAATGCGCATTGGCTTAGTCGGGCGCAATGGTGCTGGTAAAACCACTACTATGCGCCTAATCGCGGCGCTAGTTGCTCTCGGTAAACATCGCTCCAGCGGCTCTCTTAGCGAGGACGAAGCTCAAGAACTAATCGACAATATCGATTTTCAAGGCAAAGTGACTTCCTCCGGGTCAGTAGGGTATCTGTCACAGGACCCGGCGGTCGGGGTAAAGCAAAAGGACGGGATTTCCCGGATCATGGCGGTGCGGGATTTGGATCGCACGTTGCGGGCAATCGAGAACGCTCAAGAAAAAATGTCTACCACCAGCGGGGAAACCCAGGCCAAGGCGATAGAAAGATACGCCCGCCTAGATGAAGAGTTCACTCGGCTAGGCGGGTATGCTGCCCGCTCGGAAGCTATGCAGATCGCTCATAACTTAGGGCTTGACCAAGACGCACTAACTCAGCCACTCGCCACGCTTTCGGGAGGGCAGCGCCGCCGGGTAGAACTGGCGCGGGTACTGTTTTCCCAGCCAGACGTACTGCTTTTAGATGAGCCCACCAACCACTTAGATCATGATTCCATTATTTGGCTCCGCGATTTCCTGCGCACCTATGCCGGCGGCTTCGTAATGGTTACCCACTCCACGGCGCTGCTACAAGACACTGTAAACCAGGTTTGGTACCTGGATGCCTCCCGGGCAGTGATTGACCAATACAAACTGGGTTGGGATGCCTACCTGAAGCAACGCGCCCAAGATGAGGCGCGGCGGCGTAGGGAGCGTCAAAACGCCTTAGCGAAAGCACAGGCATTGCGCGAGCAAGGCGAAAAAATGCGAGCCAAAGCCACTAAGGCAGTCGCGGCGCAACAAATGCTACGCCGAGCCGAAGAACTGGTAAAAGAGGCCGGGAGTGAAACCAAGGCCGAAAAAGTTGCCCGCCTGCGTTTTCCCACTCCGCTAGCTTGCGGCAAAGTGCCGCTGAACGCGCGCGGCCTCGCGAAATCTTATGGCAGCCTAGAGGTATTTTCCGGCCTTGATTTATCAATCGATCGCGGAAGCAAAGTGGTGGTTTTAGGGGAAAACGGTGCCGGGAAAACTACGCTGCTGCGGCTACTAAACGGGATCGAGGAGCTAGATGCGGGGGAAGTCGTTCCCGGTCACGGCCTGAAACTGGGCTATTACGCGCAAGAGCACGAAACCCTAGATCCTGCCCGCACGGTTTATGACAATATGACCGCGGCGGCTCCCGACCTAGATGAAACCCATGTGCGTAACATCTTGGGACAGTTCTTATTTTCGGGCGAGGACGCTTTCAAACCCGCCAGCGTGCTGTCAGGAGGAGAAAAAACCCGGCTAGCTTTAGCCACCTTGGTGGTAAGTGGCGCTAATGTGCTGCTGCTAGATGAACCTACCAATAACCTGGATCCGGCGTCTCGGGAAGAAATCTTGCACGCCCTCGACCAGTACGAGGGGGCAGTAGTGTTGGTAACCCACGATCCGGGGGCTGTGCAGGCGCTCAATCCGCAGCGGGTACTGTTGCTGCCGGATGGGGATGAAGATTTATGGAGCGATGACTACCTAGATTTAGTCGAGCTGACGTAGCTAGGTGCCGGTCTTGTTCAGTGCTTTGCTGTCGGTAGTGGGTAATCCGGGGCTAATCAAAAGTAGCGCTATCTACCTCGCTAAAAGGCACTACTTTAGTGGGGAAAGAGCGATAAGCCAGGTACTGCTGCAAAAAGTCCGTATGTTCATCGCAGGTCAGCCAGGTTTTATGTACGGGGCGGGGAATCTTAGGGTTACGCCATAGCACCGCTTTGGTTGCCGGGTTCTCGCATCCGCGCGCCGAACAAATATTGTCTTCTGGTCCTTTAGCTAAAACCATACCTCTCCTTGTCCTTAGCTTTCATTCTAGAGGCATAGCTAGGATAGAGCTATGAACTACGTATTAACGCTGGTGCGGCATGCCCAGGCTGGTTACGGTCGAGGGGACCACGGCCGTCCTTTGACCCCGGCCGGGGTGCGGCAGGCGCGGGAGTTAGGCGCGCTTCTGGTAAAAGAAGGCGTTGAAGTAACGCTGATTTTGCATTCTACGGCGGATCGCGCCACTCAAACTGCTCAGCAGCTTGGGCGGGCTTACCCGGATGCGCAGCTACTGGCAGAGGACGAGCTGTATCATTGCTCTCCGGAACAGTTACTGCGGTTAGTAAGCGAGTACGCTCCTGCCGGCGGTAAAGCCATTTTGGTAGTGGGGCATGAGCCGATTATTTCTATGACTGCCCAGCTTTTGGCTCCGGAAAACGCTGGCGTGCCTTATGGGGTGTCCACCGCTACCGCTATTGCTTTTAAAGTTCCAGGTTTTAACGCTCTTAGCGGTGGTAGTGGGGAGCTAACCGGGGTTTTCCATGCCTCGCTGCGCGTTTAGGTGCGACGCATCCCTGTTTGCTTTCACTTTGCTATTGCGGTTTTACGCGCTCTTTTAGAGACAGCGCGGGGAGCACTTCAAAGGAAATGCTCCCCGGCAAATTAGCTAGTAATAGCTTAATGATCCACAATGGTTCCCTTGGGTACTACGGTGATCCCGCCCTCGGAAACTGTAAAGCCCCGTTCGCGGTCTTTGTCGTGATCGACCCCGATCTGAACTCCTTCGGCAACTCGTACATTCTTATCCAAGATGGCATTGTGGATCACCGCGGAGCGCTCCACATCGACCCCGTTCATCAGCACCGAACCATCTACAGAAGCGAAAGAATGTAGATGCACCATGGGAGAGAGCATGGAGCGCTCCGCACGCGCCCCGGAAATGATTACCCCCGGAGAAACAATCGAATCTAGCGCCATGCCCCGGCGAGTCTCATCGTTAAAGGTACTCTTAGCGGGGGGTAGCCAGGCGTCTAACTTCGTGTAGGTTGGCCAGTCAAAGTTATAGAGGTTGAACACCGGAGATACTGACAGCAAGTCCAGGTGTGCCTCATAGAAGGCATCAATGGTGCCCACGTCGCGCCAATAATCGCGGTCGCGATCGGTAGCGCCCGGAACTTCGTTTTCGATGAAGTCATAGCAGTTTACTCCGCCATGTTTCACAAAATAGGGCACCAAATCCCCGCCCATATCGTGCTTTGACTCTTCATTCTTGGCATCTTCTTCCAAAGCTGCCACTAAGTCTTTGGTCGTGAACACATAGTTGCCCATCGAAGCCAAGAACTTAGTGGGATCATCAGGCAGACCCTCGCAGGTATCGGGTTTTTCGATGAAGCGATTAATCGTTCCATTCGTTTGATCAATTACCCCAAAAGCGCTGGAAAGCTCAATCGGTTGCCGAATCCCGGCCACCGTACAAGGTAGACCGGATTTAATATGGTCATCGACCATTTGAGAAAAGTCCATGCGATAGATATTGTCCGCCCCGATAATCAGGATGTAGTCCGGATTCTCATCGCGCACAATGTTTAGCGACTGGTAGACCGCATCTGCACTGCCCAGGTACCAGTGTTTGCCCCGTCGCTGCTGGGCAGGCACGGGGGCTACATAGTTGCTTAGCAAATCTGACATCCGCCAAGTGGTAGCTAAGTGGCGGTCCAGCGAGTGCGATTTATATTGGGTGAGTACCACCGAGCGTAAATACCCGGAGTTCACCACATTGGAAAGCGCGAAATCAATCAAGCGATAAGTACCGCCAAAGGGAACCGCCGGTTTCGCTCTATCTAAAGTAAGGGGCATCAGGCGCTTGCCTTCACCGCCAGCCAGAATCATTGCTAAAACATTTTTTTTACCCATGACGTCAGCATATGCCAAGCCATAGGTGCTGCGAGGGGATTTGGGCTCGATTAATTAAACGATAATAGTCCGCTTACGAAGAATTTAAAAAATATTTGTTTTCCCTCTTAGCCGCATCTCCAAAGTCAGAGCAGATAGCCTCTTTGGGATGGGATTTTTAATATTGGGCGGGAACGCGGGATTTCCCGTTTCTGCCCCGTGCCTGCCCGATTCCACTAATCTAGTAGATAGCGGCAAAATTAAAGGTCACCTAGGAAAGGATCCCCAAAATGCGTGTCGATTTGTTGAGCCGAGAATATCCCCCTCATGTTTATGGTGGCGCTGGCGTCCACGTCACTGAGCTGGCAAAGGTTCTGGCAGAAAGAATTGAGGTGGGGGTACATTGCTTCGATGGTCCGCGCCCCGACGATGGCGGGAAAATCCAGGTTACCGGATATGACTATTGCCGCAAGCAGGACGGGGATAACGCTGCCCTTCGTACCCTGGGAATCGACTTACAGATGGCGCAGCACTGCGAGCAAGCCGACTTGGTGCATTCCCATACCTGGTATGCCAATATGGCGGGTCACTGGGCAAAGAAACTCTACGAAGTCCCGCATGTGGTGACCGCTCATTCCCTAGAACCGCTGCGTCCTTGGAAACGCGAACAACTCGGGGGCGGTTATAACCTGTCTTCCTGGGCTGAAGAAACTGCCTATTTGGCAGCCGATGCGGTGGTGGGGGTCTCCCACGGGATGAGGGAAGATATTTTACGGGCTTACCCACAGATAGATCCGGATAAAGTCCACGTTATCCATAATGGTTTGGATCTAACCGATTGGGCGCTACCCACCGACCAGGAAGCGGTTGCCCAAACCCTGGCTAATCACGGGATTAACCCCGAGATACCGACTGTGGTTTTCGTAGGCCGGATAACTAGGCAAAAAGGGCTACCGCACTTCTTGCAGGCTATCGAGCAGATTCCGGCAGATTCACAAGTAGTGCTGTGTGCGGGGGCACCAGATACCCCGGAGATTGAAAAAGAAGTCCGCGGATTGGTAGAGGGGCTATCAGCTCGGCGCAGTGGCATCATCTGGATTGAAGAAATGCTGCCGCATGACCAGCTAGTAAATATTTTGTCTGCGGCTCAGGTGTTTGTTACTCCTTCAATTTACGAACCAATGGGGATTGTGAACCTCGAGGCCGCGGCGATGGAGCTGCCGGTGGTGGGCACCGCTACCGGGGGAATTCCCGATTGCATTGCCGAGGGCGAAACTGGCTATCTAGTGCCAATCGAACAGTTAACTGACGGCAGCGGTACCCCCACGAATCCCGAGAAATTCCACCGGGATATGGCCGAGCGGATCACTAAACTGCTTGCAGATCCCGAGCTGGCCAAGAAAATGGGTAAAGCCGGACGTAAACGGGTGGAAGAAAAATTCTCCTGGCAGACCGTCGCCGATAAAACTGTGGAACTATACCGCTCCCTATTGTAAGAGAAACTCGCAGTTAGAAACGTAATAGCTGTGGCGGGGGCGAGCACTTTGGGGATGATGCTCG